>WNEP01001932.1_pt1 | contig 10382 bp, 12 predicted proteins | sample 5399961 | NCBI WGS metagenome assembly WNEP01 (sample SAMN13153329, study PRJNA577476) | soil metagenome | isolation source: 20 cm grassland meadow soil pre-rain plot 5 | place: USA:California | collected 2015-09-08 | reverse complement strand
TAGGCGGCTGTGTTCTGGGTCGGCTTCTCCGCAACAGCTTTTTGCTCGGCGCCAGTGAGCTTGGCGTTGAGCTGGTCGGCGATGGCGCTGGCAACTTCGCCTTCAACTCCAAAGACATCGTCGAGTTTGCGGTTGTAGCTTTCCGCCCATAAATGTTCGGCCGTTGCGGCGCGGATCAGCTGGACGTTGACGTGCACAGCGTTAGCGACTTTCTGCACACTGCCCTCGAGAAAATGCGCCACGCCCAATTCCTGGCCGATCTCACGCAAGTTCCCGGGCGTACTCTTGTATTTCTGGGTAGAGGTGCGCGAAATGACCTTGAGCGCGGCAATCTTGGAAAGCCGGGTCAGGATCTCGTCCTGGATGCCGTCAGTAAAATAAGCATTCGATTTATCGTCGCTGAGGTTCTGGAAAGGCAGGACGGCGATACTTTTTTCCGAGATGGATAACGCAGGTTGACCGCGTCCTGTTATGTTTCGAAAAGCGCTTCGTGTGGTGAAAAAGAAGGCACTCACTCCAACGACGATCAGCGCACCGATCGCCATTGCCACGATCGAGTAGCGGCGCCGTTTCTTGAGTGCGGATGGCACAGTTCCAGCAATTCGGTTTCTCGCGAATTTTTCCGGAACGGCAGGATTGCCGATCCCATGGTTGTAAAAGTTCACGACGTGCAAACGCTCGCCGTGTTTCACTTCACATTCGCCGAGATCATGCAGATACGGCTGCCACTGGTCGTACTGCTCGAGGTCTTCGGCGGCGTGCTTTGACACCAGAATGTGACCGGCGTCGCCGCAATCCATGATGCGCTGGGCGATGTTGATCCCGGCGCCGGCAATATTCGCCTGCTCGTTTAAATCGGTGACTTCGTTAACCGGACCACTATGGATGCCCATGCGGACCCGGATCTCGGAATGACTCTTTAGCGCTTTGGCGATTTCCTCGGCGCAAATTACCGGCGCCTCCGGGCTGTTGCGGAATGCAAGCGCGCCACCGTCACCGGTCGGCAACCGCAGCAGCTTTCCTTCAGCTTCAGCCGCGCGGAATTGTTCAGTCCCGCGGACGATCTCGCGCAACTTCTCAATCTGAGCGCTCTGCTCGTTCGTGCGCAATTTGGAATAGCCCACGATGTCGATGAAAAGAACGTGAGCAATTGCCAGTCGGAGTCTCGATTTCTGCTCGTCCGCCATCCGGGCATGAACTTAGGCGGTTCCGGTGTGGCGCTCTATAGTAATTTTCACCGAACAACGATAACGCCACAGCAGCGACTCCCAATTTTGTCGTACGATTTCGCACGACTTCGCTGTCACCGCGTTCTGATACGTCTGCGCGCCGCCGCACAATCGAACGCATTATATGGAAACGATTGCATCAAAAGATCCGCAGGCGCATACCGCGAATGTTCGAAAAGAATTTGGAAAACTGATCGAGCATCTGCGAGCAGACATTAACAAAATAGACGAGCCGAAAGCGCAGGCGCTCTTCGAAACGGCTGCGGAAGTGATCAGCGGTCTGGACACGGCGTTCAAACACTACCAACAGAAGAGCGAGAACGTCTGGAAATAGTTGCTAGTCGCACGGCCTTTGCTGGTAGATCGCTGCCACAATCACCCGTACTTCTTCACGAGACGGTCGATGTACGCACTGTACGCTTCGGCCAGTGGCGCGCTTTCGATGAACAGAATGTTCTCGGCGTTGAATTGCGCGCTCCGCGAGAAATTATAAGATCCGGTGATCACGGTGTCGTCGATCACGAGGACTTTGTTGTGCATGAAATTGTGTGGGCCGCTCGGCGTGTAAGGCGCTGAGTTTTTCCCAACCAGACCCGCGCGCATGATGATCTCCTTTAGCGCGCTGATTTTCCAGCGGTTCTGCGGCACTTCCTGCCACTGCAGATAGACCTCTTCCATTTGGGTGCGATCGTAAATTCCATCTACCGCGACCTGCCCACCGCGCAACAAATTGCCGAGCTCTCCGATCAGCGTGCCGGAGTTGATCAACAAACTGCAGATGCGAACTCGGCGTTGCGCTGCGCGTGCGTGCCTCGCGATTTCGGAATCGATTTCTAAACCGCAACCCGGCGAAAACATCACACGCGCGTTGGCTGATTGATTGGAAAAGGTGAGCGGCACTGCCTCGGTATGGATGTCGCCGGTTTGCTCGAAGTTTTCCTTCTCCCAGAGCTCCTGGAAATTTTGCACGTAATAACTCGCCAAAGCCTGCGAGTTGATTTCGACAATGTTGTTTTCCATTATCGTGAAGGCGTCGTCGGTCATGTTGGTCGAACCGGTCCAGACGGATTCTCGATCGCGCACGATGTATTTGCTGTGCATCAGTTTCATTCCGGCAATGCGGCGCCACGGATATCCGAGCGATTGGACAAATGCGCCGGTGCCTGCTGGAGCAGGGTCCTGACCGGCGGCAAGATTTGGCTGAGGAGGTTTATCGGCGTCGTAGCAAAAATGAATTGCCACGCCTGCCTGAGCTTTTTCGCGCAATGCCGCTGCTAATTTTGCGCGCAGAGGATCACTGAATCGCATGTCGTAAATCGCAAAATCGAGCGTCTGTGTCGCGCCGCGGATGAACGCGGTTAGTCGCGCCATCACCTCATCAGCGGATTGTTCGCGTTCAGCGAGAAAGAACACCGAAAGATTATCCATGGATGAGGATGTTTTACCTGATGGGCGAAGGCTGACAACGCTGTCGGCGCGACGGCCAGGCTTTCAAACCGGGATACCGGAAAGTGTCAGATATGACTTATCAGGAACCCAGGAAAATAGGTAGGATTGTTCCGAAGTCCCTATCCAACGCGCGGGAAATGGATGCGAAATTTGATGCAAAGGAACAGAACAAGGATTGCACCCAGCGTGGAGAGGATGAGGCCGGCAGGATGAAAGCGTCTGCTTACTGGCGGCGCGAACATGTGGGTGACGGCCCCGCCGAGGACGGAACCGATGATACCGAGGACGATGGTCCAGAAGATGGTCATATGGACATGCATCACCGATTTCGCTATGACTCCGGCGATTAAACCCACGAGGATATACCAGATCAGGTGAAGCATAAGCCTGCACAAAGAATTCGGAATTGCCACCGCGTCTGCGTTCATCAAAGCATCGGGCCCATGAGCATCTGCCGAACCGTGAAAGTTCCCATCCGCAGTTTGCACGAGCGATTTTTGCGCGTGTATAGGTAGAAATGCTTGAGCCGTCTGCCGACGAAATACGCGATTGGGGAAATTCCGTCATCCAATTCATGTCGGATTATCTCGGCAATCTCCGTGATCGTGGGGTGTATCGTCACATGTTTTCGCGCAGAATTCGCGACAGGCTCGACGCCGCGCTCCCAACTAAAGGAAGCGATTTCGACGAGCTGTTGAAGGTTTTTCGCGAGGACATTGTTCCGTTTAGCCGGCAGAACGCGCATCCCCGCATGTTTGGCTACGTGCAATCGCCCGGGACCCCCATTGCGGCGTTCGCTGACCTGCTTGCCTCAACTCTCAACGCGAATCTCACCGTTTGGCGTTCCGCGCCGGCGCCCGTGGAACTCGAGCGGCTGACAATCGATTGGATCCGGCAAATTCTTGGATTCAATGCTGAGGCCGGCGGACTCTTTGTCAGCGGTGGATCGATGGCTAACTTCGCCGCGCTCGCCGCGGCGCGGCAGACGAAAGATTGCTCGTCAGGTCGATTGCGCGTTTATGCGTCGAGCGAGACGCATTTCTCCATCGCGAAGGCAGCAGGGCTTTTGGGGATCGGGCGGGAAAATGTGTGTCACGTCGCCGTGGACGAGCGCTTCAGAATCCGGACGTACGATCTTATTGCAAAAATCACCGCTGACTTGGAGGCGGGTTACATTCCGTTGTGCGTGGTTGCCAATGCCGGAACCGTGAACACAGGCGCGGTCGATCCGTTAGCCGAGATTCGAGAGATTGCGGACCGGTTCGAACTTTGGATGCATGTGGATGGAAGCTATGGCGCGTTTGCTGTGCTCGCGGAATCGGCGCGAAATTTGTTCGCAGGCATGGAGCGGGCGGATTCGATCGCGCTCGACCCACACAAATGGCTTTATCTGCCAGTGGACGTCGGATGCGTGATTTACCGCGACCCGGAGATCGCGCGCGCAGCGTTCACACACGAGGCCGAATACACGCGCGTTATTGGAGAGAAGGCAGACGAAGCATTCGCATACTGGGACTACGGCCCGGAACTGTCGCGGCGCTTCCGGGCGCTTAAGGTGTGGATGTTGTTAAAGGGCGTGGGACTCGATTCCTTGAGCGCGGCGATTGAAAGCAACCTTGCCTGTGCGCGGCATCTCGAGTCGATGGTGCAAGCGAGCGATGACTTCGAGATGGTCGCGCCGGTCGAGCTGTCGATCTTTTGCTTTCGTCATGTGCCGGTGCAGCTGAGAAGTCAATCGTCCGAAGCAATCGATGCCTTTAATGAACGGCTGTTGGTCGCACTGCAACGAGATGGCAGCTCGTATCTGTCCAATGCGACCCTCGGCGGTCGCTTCGCCCTTCGCGGTTGCGTGTTGAACTACCGGACGACTCTGCGCGATATGGAGATTCTCCTCGACGATTTGCGACGCGTAGCAAAATCGTTAGCGAGTTCGTGATACAGAGGAGGCGCGAGACCGTGGCGCGATGCGATGGCGCAACTTCAGGAAAGGTCGCTCCACTGTGAAAAAGAGAATCGTGGCGGCAGCGTAAACGCAGAATTCCACCCCGATTAATGCGACAGCGGATTTCGGATCGATATCATGGACCCGGCAGAATTCCGCCACACCGTGGATGACGACCTTTTGCACGAGATAAGCGCTGTAAGCGATGCTGGCGACGAACGCCGCGCCGGGGATCGCGAACCACCTTAACGGCAGGCGCGGGCTCAGCGCGCAGATCAACAGCACAGCCATGCCTGTCGCAATTAACGGAAACTGCCAGACGCAGGCGTTGAAATTGATGTAATCGCTTTCGCCGAGCCAGAGCGCGTACGCAATCAGCGCGAGAGCAGGCACCCAGAGCCAAATCGCGGAATTTGTCAGCCGCTGCCACAATCGAGGCCGGGATTTCTCGATCGCAGCAATCACAACTCCAAGCACGAGCGGATCGAGTCGCGTCCAGGTTGGATAGTAAATCCATGCCTGAAATCCGCGAAACGAAACGCCGCCATCAACTGATGCATTCTGTGCAGCCAGAAAAGCCCGGAGAAACAAGCCGCTGAGAACGATGAAACACGAAACAAGGATCGCGCCGCGAGGCCGCCAGAAAAGAACAAGTAAGATGAACGGAAGCGCGAGATAAAACTGATCTTCAACTGCGAGCGACCAGGAATGCGAAAACGCGGTGCCGCCGTGCAGCGCGATGTTTTGAACGGACAACAGAAATTTCCAGAGCGGCTGGGCCATATCCGGATACTCGCGCCACGAGGGAAGCAAAAAGTAAATCGTGAGAATCACAAAGTACGCCGGCATGATCCGCAGGACGCGGCGCGCGTAGAATCGCGCCAGATTCAGATGCTCGCTACGCGCGACCTCCGCCAGGAGCTGGCCGCCAATCAGATAGCCGCTGAGAACAAAAAAGAGATCGACGCCGATCCAACCCCATCGATGGACGCGACTCGGCAACGGGAAACCCATGATGCCAGCGTGATAAATGACGACGACGATGATTGCCAACGCGCGGAGAAGATCGAGACCGGGCTGGCGCTGGCGGCCCTCGAAACGCGGGTCGACGTGACCTTGTTGCGGTGCTGGCGGTTCGGTCGTCACGCGGAAGAGATGAAGCAAAAATTATGGAGGAGGAACCAGAGCCGCTGGGAGCGTAGGCAAACCATCGAAAGTGATTCGTTATTTGTTGTGGAATCTTTCAGTAAATTTTCGATCCAGTCCGAATACGACTGATGAATGGCGATGAGCGTCGGGGGACAGCGGCGCGTTATCGCCAGTGGCGAAGGACGCGATGCCGGGGAGTGGCGGTGGCGTGATCAGCGGTCGTCGCGATTAGTTGCCGGCGCCGCAAATGCCCCAGCGCTGTGTGAACGGCGCTTTTCGACAGTCCAGTAGCATCAGCGATCGTTCGAACGCTCGCTGGAATACGTTTCCAGCGGCGCCGAACAGCCTGGCTGTAGAGATGCAGATAAACCAGATAGGCGGCGGGCTTTTGATCGTGAGCGATCAGGTCGCGCATCAGCACGTCAAGAACGTAGTCGTCAATGGGAACGGTTTCTTTAAAGCGAGGCACAGGAAGAAGTAAGAATTAAGAAGTAAGAAGTAAATCTGGTGCTGCATCGATAAAAGGACAGCGGTTTGTGCGGGCGACCGTTATCAGCTGTGGACGAGATGACAGCAATCCACTTAGGTTCGAGGCATCATGATCAAACAAATCAAGTTCGTTAGTATTCCCGTGCGGGATCAGAACCGCGCGCTGGATTTTTACACCGACAAGCTCGGGTTCACGATCATCACGGATCAACCGTTCGACGAAAAGCAGCGCTGGATCGAACTGCGAATTCCGAAAGCGGAGACGCGCGTAGTGTTGTTCACGCCGGACGGAGACGAGAAACGGATCGGCTCTTTTATGAACATGTCGTACCAGTGCGAGGACATCGAGAAAACCTACGAGGAATTGAAGCAGCGCGGCGTGGAATTTGAAGGTCCGCCGCAAAAACAACCCTGGGGGACATACGCGATGTTCAAGGACAGCGAAGGCAATCGATTCGTTGTTTCATCGGACTGAAAGGGCGCGACTTGCTCGCCGCCAAACCGCTGGCTACAGGATTGCAGCTGACGGCAGCCGCCGCTACAAATGCGGCCATGCGCGCGAGTAAGTTCGAGTTCGAAAAGCGGTTCTGGATCGTCAGCGCGATTTATTTGGTAGGATTTCTGCTTTCCATTTTTGATGACACTTCGTTCATCGTCGCACTTCGACATTTGGTCGCGCCATCGATAACGCGCGGCAGCTCGGATGCCGCAGCGTTCGCGCGAATCGTGATCGCGACTGGCGCCTTGTTCGTGTTTCTAAGCGCCGCGCTGCGGACATGGGGGACGGCGTATTTGCGCACGGAAGTTGTTCACGACCACGCTCAACATTCCGAAGCGCTCGTAGCTGACGGACCTTTTCGTTACACGCGCAATCCTCTCTATCTCGCCAATCTCCCAATGGCGACTGGAGTCGGCGTTCTGGCGAGCCGATCTGGATTTGTTTTCTTGCTGTTGGCGAACTGGATTTTTGTTTATCGGCTAATTTTTCGTGAAGAAGAATCGCTGCTGAAAACTCAGGGTGAATCATATCGCGTGTATTGCCGAGCGGTGCCACGTTTCTGGCCTGCGTTGAGACCGCGTGTTCCCTCCGGAAATCTCCAGCCCGACTGGGGCCAGGCCTTCGCGGGAGAGAGCTTTGTCTGGTTGTTCGGTGTCGCCGAGTTATTGATTGCAGTGACGTTGAATCCCTGGATCGGTCTCGTCGTGTTTCTGCTCGGGTTTGTCGCGCATTTTCTAATCACGCGACAAATTCAGAACCAGCGAAGCGCATAAGCGCGTGTAAGTTGTTTCGCGGCCAGCACGGCCGCCGCTACAGCTCTTCGCAATCCGCTCCCCGCAATCCGAAATCGATATGTGCTATTTTTTGCCCGAACGAGTGTAATGGATCTCCATGGTCTTCTTTTCCTGGCCGCCGTGGTTTTCGTACCATTCCAGGCTCATGTGGTTGTTGTCAGCGACCTTTATGACTTCGCGCACTGGCATTTTCATTCCGGGCGCGGGCTCTATTTCACTCGTGTAGGTGAAACTCTTGGTCGCGGGATCGTACGTGCCTTCGGAAAACTGGATTCCAGTGCCCATGTTGTCGACCCATGAGGCAACGAACTTTTTCTTTAGGTTGTCGTAGCCTTCCAAGCCCATGCCTTTGAATTGCATATCCTTCGGTTTGCCGTCTTCACCCGGCATTTGCATCTTGCCCGTCACATCCATCACCACGTAACGACCGCCCATGATGCTCTTGCGGGTGGCGGTGCCTTTCGATTCCTGTGCCGGCGCGTTCGGATCGGGGTTCATCCACATTTTGATATTGAAATTCCAATTACCGTCGAGGCTGGAGAGAAGCTTGTGGTTGTCGTTGAGCTTCGACAGCTCCATCATTTGCTTCATCATTTCCTGCGGATTCGGCTGGCCTGTTGCAGTTGCTGGTTGGGCCGCGCTCGTACCCGATGCAGTCGCGGGCGACGTAGCGGGGGTTTGGGCAAATGAGGATATCGCGATCAACGTCGCGAATAGAATTGCGATAAACGAGGTGAAGGTTTTCATGGTGCGTAGTTTGGCAGTGATCCGTGGCGACTGGCAAGCGACAACTGACTTCGGATACAAAAATCTGACGACGCCACAAAATGCTGGGCGTAAGGTGCAAAATGCAACAAGAAAATCCGACGATTGAAATTTGTCCCGGCATTACGCGCAGGACGGTCGCACACGGCAAGATGATGTATCAGATGCTCGCCACTCTGGCTGATGGCAGTCGTATGCCAGAGCATTCGCATCCGCAGGAACAAATCGTTCACATTCTTGAAGGCAAAATGCGATTGATCGTTGAAGGCGTGCCGCACGAGCTTTCAACCGGCGATTCCTTCTATCTCGCCTGCAATGTTCCGCATGGCGTAGAAACGCTCTCGGCGACACGCGTGCTCGATACGTTCAGTCCGCCGCGCGACGAATACCTGGCGATCGACCAAAAGGTCCTCCACGGAGCTTTGTAACTATTGCCGGAAGAAAGTGCCGATCACAAACCGATCGGTTATCCTTTCGGCTCGTCGGCAATCTTCAGCACGACCTTGCCACGCGTATGGTGGGTGGCGGCTTGTTGTTGTGCACGGATTGCATCATTCAGCGGTAAGACCTGCGTGACTACGGGCTTGAGTTTTCCAGAGTCAATGAGTTGCGCGATCTCGGTCAGGTCTTCTGCATCGGGATGAACTGAGATTGCTGCTCCGTGAATGCCACGTTTCTTGAGTTCAGCGCGATCGGGAAGGGCGACCAGTGACATGACGATTCCGCCTTGCTTCACCACATTGTAGGAACGAGCGAGCGTTTCCTTGCCCACCGGATCGAGCACGGCGTCCACGTCCTTCGCGACATCCTCAAATTTCGTTTTGCTGTAATCAACCGCCACGTCTGCACCAAGCTGCTTCAGGAGATCCTGGTTTGCTGTCGAGGCGGTCGCAATTACGCGCGCACCGCCCGCTTTCGCGATTTGAATTGCAAAGCTGCCAACGCCGCCTGAGCCGCCGTGGATGAGAATGGTCTGCCCGGGCTGGAGTTTCGCCACGTCCACTAACGCCTGCCAGGCGGTCAACGCACCCATCGGGACCGCCGCGGCGTCGACAAAGCTGAGGGACTTTGGTTTGCGAGCCACTTCCCATTCTTTGACTGTCACGTAATCTGCCCAACCGCCGCCAAAAGTTGGATAACCGTAAACTGCGTCGCCTACTTTGAGTCTGCTGACGTTCGCGCCCGTTTTCTCCACGACGCCGGCGATGTCATAGCCGGGGATCAGCGGCAGATGCGTGCCGAATTCCTTCGCGTATTTGCCGCTAAGCGTGAGCGGGTCGGCTGGGTTGACGCCGCTCGCGATCACGCGCACGAGCGCTTCTTCTTCTTGCGGTTCGGGTCGCGGCACCTGCTCAAGCTTGAGCACTTCAGGCGCACCGTATTCGTGCGCGACCACCGCCCGCGTTATTGGTTTGTCCGCAGCGCGTGTTGTGCAAACGGACAGGACTCCGAGAGCGATCAAGCTCAAAAGCCGGAGAGTCCATTGACTGAAGTGCATGAGGTCATGTTCGCTCGCGATCAAATGTCGTGCGAATCGCAAATTTTACTGTGCCGGTGCGACGAGCGTTACCTACTTCCTCGCATCAATAAAGATCTGCCAGCGCTTTACGCTCTCCAGTTTCAGAATACCGTGCGTGAACCACGGATCGTTCTTCAGTTTTTCTCTCACTTCGTTTTCATCTTCGGCGTTGACGATCAAAAGCGCGCCATGTGGCAGCCCGGGTTCATTGACCAGAGGGCCGCCCATGAAAATGAAACCTTCATCAACGAGTTTATCAATAAAGGCGGCATGTTCGTCCCACAGTGGCTGCTCACGCGTTCCCTTCGACGGATGGCGATTGGGACCGGCTGAAGAAATCACGATGAACTTGTCTTTCATAAGAGCAAATTGAACACTGAATTCTAAGCCCTCAACTTTGGTGCTCTGTTGCTTTCGATTGAAGCCCGCTGCGCTGAGTGCACAGTATTAACGATGCTATGAAAGCCGATGCTGCAGTACGGAATACGAGTGCTCGGAAGTTAATCATCAGCCTGGTTGTGCTGGTAACAGTCTGTCTGGTGTCGCT
>WNEP01001931.1_pt1 | contig 10382 bp, 10 predicted proteins | sample 5399961 | NCBI WGS metagenome assembly WNEP01 (sample SAMN13153329, study PRJNA577476) | soil metagenome | isolation source: 20 cm grassland meadow soil pre-rain plot 5 | place: USA:California | collected 2015-09-08 | reverse complement strand
AACCTCGCGGTCCCGTTGATCCCGAGCGCCTGCGCGGGTCCGCCGTCCAGTTGGACCGTGTAGCCGTCCGCATCGAGGTCGATTCCCACCGTCGCGGTCGTGACCTCGATGTTCCCGGTTGTCGCGACGCATGTCACCCCGAGGACGACCGGCGCGACCTCGCCGGTGGCGATCGTGACTGTGCGAGGGTTCGGCGCGGCGACGGTGCAGTTCGTCGCAATGCCGCCCAGGTCGATCGTGTGGCTGCCGGCGGTCAGACGGGTGACGGTCACCACGCCGTTTACGCCGATACTTTGCGGCGCCGCATCGTCCACGGCCACGGTAAAGCCGTCCGGATCGACGTCCGCTCCCGTCGTGGGAGTCGTGATCTGAAATCCTGTGGCGACGCAGCTGACCGCGAACGAGACGTCAACCGTCCCGCCGCCCCGCACGGTCACCGACCTGGGGTTCTGGGCGGCGACCGTGCAGTTGGCAGCTAGGCCGATCAGCTCGATGACATGGGCCCCCGTGGGCAAGTCGGGGAGCATGACTGTTCCGGTCACTGCGATGCTTTGCGGAGCCGCGGCATCGATGGTGAGGGCATATCCGTCCAGATCGAGATCGCCCCCGGTCGTGTTTACCGTTATCCGCAGGGAACCCGTGGTGGGCCCTTGGTCGTGACACGCCGCCGCGACGAGGAGGGAGACGAGGTACGCGCTGAGGACGCTCCTCTGTGGGTGCGCATGCCGGTGAAGGTGCCCGGCGAGGGTGGCGCAGTGGAGGGGCCAGCGAGTCGGGGTCAACATACGCCATCCCCGCGAGAGGGTAGGCTAACGGAGCACACAAGAACCGGCCGAGCGGGCCCAGTCGGTTTCAATTTGCCTCCAGGCATGTCGCTGTCAATCTGCGACGCGCGAGTCCGACGAGAGGCCGGCGTTCGCTTCTACGGCGCTCGAATTGATCAGCGGGCCGAGATTGACGGGGTCGGACCACTCGGCGGTGGCGAAGCGGTCGGCCAGAAGCCGGGGCGCAACGGAGTGCGACGTCGATTCGCACGAGAGGAGCAGGCCGAGGGAGGCCAGCGCCGCCGGTGCGAGAATGGAGGCTGTTCTCATGGGATCTCCTTTCTAGTGCCCGCTCACCGTGCGGGTCGACATCCAGATGTCGAATCCGCCGAGCCCCCCCCGACCCACTCCGGCAATGAACAGCAGCGTGCGGCCGTCGTGCGACAGGTCCGGCTGGAACTCGGCGAACCCCGTGTTGACCGGTAGTCCCAGGTTCACGGGCGCCGACCAGGCGTCGTGGGTGGTGCGGCGAGTGGAGACCCAGATATCAAACGCGTTAGCGCCACCGGGGGTAAGGGGGCGCCCGGAGTTGAACAGGATCTCTTTCCCATCGGCGCGTACCGTGACGAATCCGTCGGGGCGCCCGGGATAGCTCAGCTCCGACACGAGCACCGCCGGTCCGCGCGTCTCACCGTCCCGCGTCACCGGCGCGTAATAGATGTCCGTCGTGGCACCGTTGTCGGACCCGCGGTAGAAGTACAGGTTCGCGGATCCGTCCTCCGCGCTCTGGGAGTAGAATGGCCCCGCCTCGTGCAACGCCGTGTTCACATCAGGACCGAGCGGGGTGGGTGGGCCCCAGCCGAGGTCTTCCTTCGGATCGGCGCGGTGAGCCAGGTAGATGTCGTGGAGTATGCCTGTTGTCGCGCGGTCGCTCGAAAAGAAGAGCAGATGCCCGTCAGGCGATAGCGCGGGACCAGCCTCGTTCCGAGCGGTGTTGATCGTCGGGCCCAGGTTTACGGCCGTTTCCCAAGCACCGTCGGTTGACGAGCGCTGAGCGACCCAGAGGTCGTTGTTGTCTATGCATCCGGTGGTCGACACGAGGTTTCCCAATCCACCCGGTCGGTCGGAGAGGAAGTACATGCTGAGCTCGTCCTTGGACATGGTCGGAGTCTGGTCCTGGCACCGCGAATTGACCGGTGCGGGGAGGGGCACGGGGTCCGACCACTCGGAGTTGGCGAAGGACATGGCCTGCAGCCTGGGCGCGGCGGGACCAGACTCCGAGGCGCACGCCACGAGCAACGCGACTGACTCGAGCGCTAGTGCCGTGGCGGCGAGTACGGATCTCATGGTAACCTCCTGGCTAGTGCCCGCTCGGCGTGCGGGTGGACATGTAGAGATCGTTGCCACCCAGACCTGGCCGGTTGGATGCGAAGATCAACGTGCGTCCATCGAAGGAGAGGCTCGGCGTGACGTCGTCAGATACCGAGTTCAGCGGCGCGCCCAGGTCCACCGGCGGCGACCATGGGTCGTGCACGGTCTGCCGGGTCGATACCCACAAATCGACTCCGCCGAGCCCACCGACGCGGGGCGACCAGAACATCAGCTCTCGGCCATCAGCGCGGATCGTGACGGCGGCGTCGTTGGCGCTCGGGTCGCTGAGCTCGACAACGAGCTGGGCGGGCCCGAGGGTCTCCCCGTCGCGTGTCACGGACGCCACGTAGATGTCCGCTAGTTTCTGCGCCAGGGCTCCCCGATTGAAGTACAAGTTTGCCGACCCGTCTTCGGCATTCTGCAAGTACATCGGCGCTTGTTCTGCGGCCGCGGTGTTCACGCCGGGGCCCAGTGGCACCGGGTCTTCCCAGGCGAAATCGTCGTTGGGGTCGGCTCGATGCGACACGAAGATGTCGGTCGCGCCACCTCCTCTGCTGCTCGCAAAAAAGAGCAAGTGGCCGTCGCGGGACAGATTGGGTGCGAAATCGGCGCCCGCACTGTTGATCGGCGAGCCCAGGTTCGCGGGGGCCTGCCAGGCGCAGGCGAGGTCGTCCGGATCGGTGCAGGCGCGCTGCGCCACCCAGATGTCGAGCGGCCCGGATCCGCCGGGTCGGTTCGACGAGAAGTAGAGGCTGAGACCGTCTCGCGCGAGCGTGGCGTTTTGCTCGTTGGAGGACGAGTTGACGACGGGGCCAAGGTTCACCGGCTCGGACCACTCCGAGTTGGCGAAGGACGTGGCCTGGACCTTGACCGCGACCGGATCGGACTCCACTCGACAGGCTACGAGCAGGACGAACGGCACCAGCAAAGCGGCCCTGCAAATCGCTGCGGTTGTCATGCGGCCTCCTCTCACCCGTTTGTCCTCTCACACACCCATCGCCGGATGCACGATCGGTACGATGCGCATGCTCCGTTAGACGGACTCGAACGGGAGAGTTGCTACAGGTCTCCCGCCCGGATGCCGGCTTGCTCAAAGCGCTGCCGCAACGTGCCGAGCGCGCGGTACACGCGATTGTAGAGCGCTTTGGAATTCGGGAGACCGAGAAGATGGGCAGCCTCGGCCGCCGGACGGCCGTCCATGACGTACAGCTCGACCGCCTGCCGCTCTTCAGCGCCAAGCGAACGAAGGGCCTGGGTCAGCCGGTCGCTGCGTTCCACGGTGACCCCGGTGGATGCCTGTGCGGGTTCGGGGCCGGGAGGGGGGCCGAGCTCCCGTAGCACGCGCCCTCTCCGCCCCACAGTCGCCGCCTTGTAGGCCTCCCGCAGCTCGACGAGGAATGAGCCGAAGGGGAGGGTTGGGGCGTCGCGTGCGCGGAGCTCCTCGTAGGCCTCGACACCGCTGCGATGCTCGAGGAAGACCAGCTGGAAGATGCGGCGCCGCAGCGGCGGAAGACCGTCCGCCAGGGCGGACAGGCGCCGCCGACCGTCGCGGTGTCGGAACCAGTCGACCGTCAGGTGGCGAACCACGGTCACCAGCCAGGTGGAAAAGCGCGCGCCCCGCATCGGCTGCTCCGCGTAACAGCGCAACCGCGCCAGATCGTCCTCGCGCAGGGCCTCACATACCCGCGCGAAGACGTCCATCACGTCATCGTAGTCCTGAGCGTAGTGGCGGATGGCCGAGAAGATGAGGCGGCGATAGCGGCCAAGGAGCAGGTCCCACGCGATGTCGGGATGACCCGCCTCGAGCGGAGGGATCCACGATTCCACCAAGCCACCTCCGATGCGCGCGCACGAAAACCGTCTCGTGTGACGCGATGCTCCGTGAGACGGACGGTGAGAACCGAGTTGCTCAGCCCCGCTCGGGCGCTGACTAGGGCCGTATCACCCGCACAATCCGCCCGGACCGATCGACGACCCGGATCGGCAGCTTCAGAATGTCGTCGCCGAGCGATTGCGCCGCTCCCCCTCTGCTGGCGCGGAGCGCGAACACCAGGCTGAACGGGTCCGCGCCGGCGTAGTTGACCGTATAGGCCATATCGCCCATCGATGCCACCGTGACGACGCTCAAGAGGTTTGCGACGCCCCCGTTGAGGAAACCCGTCATGAGCTCGGTGCCGAAGACCGACTCGCGCCAGTGGCTGTCGATGGTCCCCCCGCCGCCGAGTTTCTCGACTGGTACCTTCGCGCTCGCCGTGTACTCCGGTGCGCTGATGCGATCGAACGCCGCGACCGCCTGCGGGCCCACGAAGTGAGGGTCGGTGCCGCCCGCGGACGCGGGGTCCGCCAGCAGCCCCAACGGTCCCCAAATCGTTCCGAAGCCCAGGACGTGCCCCATTTCGTGGAGGATCACCTCGTCGAACTGGCCCGCGCTTTCGAGAGTCGCGACGTCCGCGGTGTCGAACCGCATGGCACCGATCAGCGGGAGGTAGCCCGGCAGACGAATGAAACACGGTCCCGCCTGGCCCAGGATCTTGCCCGGACCGTCGATCGAGTCGAGCACCGCAAAGATCACGAGATCGTCGATCGTCTCATTCAAGGCTGGCGTGCCCGGCACGCACGAGCCAGCGGGGAAGGTGGCAGGGTCGACGGTGATATTCGGCACGTCGCCGTAGACCAGCAGCTCCCATTTCGCCGCGGCGTTGTCGAAGACCTGCTTCCGGCTGGGGGAAATCGGCTTCAAGTACCGGATGTCGATGTGATAGAGAGCGGTCACCCCGGTGCTCGTGAGAGTCACAGGATTCCCCGCGAGCCCGGCCGGCGCCGCGGTGGCGGAGAGCGAGTTGTTCCCGAGCAGCACGGACCAGCTACCGACTTGCGCCACGCCATTGAGGGCCGTCACGGCGTTTTCACCGGTAACGCTCCCACCGCCGGAGCTCACGGCGAAGCTGACTCCGACGCCCCCAACTGGATTGCCTGTGGCGTCACGCACGACCACGCCGGGCGGAACGTTGAGCGCGAAGCCGGCGAGGCCCGTCTGCTGGTCCCCTACGAAGGCCACCACGCTCGCGGGCGCCCCGGGTGCCGTCGACGTCGCGGTGAAACCCACCGGGTTCCCCGCGACACCCGTTCCGGAAACCGTGGCAGTGAGCGCCTGCGGCCCGGCGGGTCCCAAGCTCCAGCCTCCAACAGCGGCGACCCCTTTGGCGTCTGTGCTCTGGAACGCCCCCGTGACAACGCCTCCACCTCCCGTCACCGCAAACGTCACGCTGGCTCCGCGCTTGACATTGCCGTAGCCGTCGTGCACGAGCACGGCGGGCGCAACTGTGAGCGGCGTGCCCTGGGGTGCGGTCTGGCCGTTTCCAGCCTGCAGCTCGACGGTCGCCGCCGGGCCAGCTATGGCGCTTGCAGTGAACGCGAGCGCTGGGAGTGTGCCGTCCGCGATTGAGGCGGTCAGCGCTTGGGGCGCTCCGGCCACGGTTCCGAGCGTCCAGGAGACCGTGGCCGTCCCGGTGCCAGTCGTTACCGCGGTCCCGCTACTCACGGCGCCGCCGCCCTGAGTCACCGCGAAGGTGACCGGCACACCGGCGATGCCGTTGCCGAGAGGGTCGGTGACCCGGGCGGCGATCGGTTGCGGCAGCGCGGCTCCGACTGCCCCGGTCTGGAAATCGCCCCCGGCCTTGAAGAATCCCTGGGTTGCCTGCGCTACCGTCACCTGGACCGACCCGTGAGCGCTCGCGGCAGTCGCGACGATTTGTGTCGTTCCGTTCCCGACGGTGGTCACAAGCCCGGTCGCGCTCACCGACGCGACGGTGGCGCTGCCCGTGGACCAGATCACGGTCGCCTGCTTCATCGCTTCACCGCGCTGATCGAGCACGGCGGCCGACAGTTGGCTTTGCGCGCCGAGCGCTGTGAAACTCAGGCTCGCGGGCGTCACGAGCACGCTCGTGGGGGTGGGCACAAAGGGCTCCGTGCCTTTGCACGCGGCGAGCGCCAGCACGCCCAACCAGAACGCCCCTCCATACGCTCTATTGATGTGCGCCGTTTCCTTGATGGGGTCGGACGGAAGAATATGGAGTCCCTCGGTGGATGCGTCGAGCTACGGGATCGACATCAAGAGATACAAGGCGGCCGCGAGAATGAGCGGCGCCGAATACACCCCCGGCATCGGCCTCCTCATGTAGACCGACCCTACCAGGTGGAGCAGGCCGTTCCCCGCCATGATCAGCCCGAACGCGTAGCCGAGCGGTTTCATCCACGCCGCGCCCCGGAACGCGAACGGCGTCAGGCTCGCGAGCACGAGCACCGCCACGACGAGCCCGGTGAGCCAGACGCGAAACGTGAATGTGGGGAGAGGAAGGAAGCGGAACCGTGTCCTGATGGCACGCACGGCGGGGTTGTAGACGGAAAGGAAGTGCGTGAGGGCCTCGTCCACCACGTGAATCGCGAATGCCGCGCACAGGACGAGCCAGGCGACGCCGAAGCGGGACGCGACGTCAGCGACCAGTCAGCCGCACCACCCCGAACACGAGACCGACTGTCGTGACCGCCTGCCCGACCCAAAACAGGAACATCCAGCGGATGATGCGTGTCTCGAAGGCAGACATCCGAGCGTCCAGCCGAGCTTCCAGCGCTGTCAGGGCCGCTTTCAGCTCCGCTCGGAGCTGCTCGATCTTCGCGTCCAGCTGCGCCGCACGCTGTTCCAGCCTCGCGTCAAAGCGGGCGAAGTTGACCTCGTTCAGCTCGCGCAGGTCCGATCTATACGTGGCGTCCACCTTGTTGAACCAATCCACGAGCTCGTTCGTGATATCGTCACCAAATTTCTCGTAGAACTTCCTCGACAGCTTGGCCGTCACCGGCATCGAGCACTCCCCTAATGGCCCGGCGACAGTGTAAGGGTACGCTCGGCTACTCTCGTAGGCAATCCGCTACGGTGAGGATCGTATTCGTGCGCTCTAGCAACAGCGCACGCCCTTGCCCTTCGACTCAAAGAACTGATCCACGTATTCCCGCTCGGTGAGCCGCGGCGGATGCCCTGCTTCGCGACAGTGCTCGAGATACGCCTCATAGTCAGGCATGCCGAACATCCGTCGCACGGCCCGACGCCAGCCTTTGCCGCCCTCTGCCGCCTTCTGCGGCGCTCCGCCGCCCTCAATCTCCCGCATATGCCCTCTCCACATACGCGGCCTCGTGCACCATCGCGGCCTTCCGCTTGGACAAGACCAGCCACCACTCCCGGACCGACGTGACGATCAGCACGGTCACCACCGTCATGAACAGCAGGGCCACGAAGGTGTTCAGTCGGTCGTTGAAGACGAGCCGCCCCGCGTCGGGGTTGGTCGATCCTACGAGCGACGCCGCGTGCGCGAGGAAGCCGAGGCGCGGATCGGCCGAGAACACCTTCTGCCAGCCGGCGGTCATCGTGACCGTCACGAGCCACGCGAGCGGCCCCGCCGTCACCCAGGCGTAGCGCCCCCGACCCATCTTGATCAGGATCGTGGTGCCCACGCACAGTGCCACGGCGGCGAGCAGCTGGTTCGAGATCCCGAACAGGGGCCACAGCGAGTTGATGCCGCCGAGCGGGTCCACCACGCCCTGATATAAGAAGTACCCCCACCCCGCCACGATCACGGCGCTCGACGCGATCACGCTGGGATACCACGACGTCTCGCCGAAGCGCGGCCAGACGTGCCCCACGATCTCCTGTAGCATGAAGCGTCCCACCCGCGTGCCCGTGTCGATGGTCGTGAGGATGAACAGCCCTTCGAACATGATGGCGAAGTGATACCACAGGGCGTCGAGCGTTTTGCCGCCGAGGACGCTCGTGGCGCTCGCGAAGATCTGGGCCATCCCCACCGCGAGCGACGGTGCCCCGCCCGAGCGGGCCACCAGCGTGGTCTCGCCCATGCGTGCCGCGAGGGCGTGCATCGTCTCGGGTGTCACGACGAACCCGGCTTGCGAGAGCGCCTGAGACGCCTGCGCCAGTGCCGCCGGCGTCGTGTTCATCGCGAAATACACGCCCGGGTCGAGGGTGCACGCCGCGATCATTGCCATCACCCCGACGAACGATTCCGTCAGCATGCCGCCGTAGCCGATGAACCGGGCGTCGGACTCGCGGGCGATCATCTTGGGGGTCGTACCGGACGCGACGAGCGAGTGGAATCCCGAAATCGCGCCGCACGCGATCGTGATGAACGCGAACGGGAACAGCTTGCCCGCGAACACCGGCCCCTCGCCCGCGGCGAAGGGCGTCAACGCGGGCATGCGAAGCGGCGGCAGGATGACGAGGATCGCGAGGCCGAGCACCAGGATGGTGGTGATCTTCAGAAATGTCGAGAGATAATCGCGCGGGCAGAGCAGCATCCACACAGGGAGCACGGACGCGAGGAAGCCGTAGGCAACCATCATCCCCGTGAGGGCCGTGGCGCTGTGAGTAAACGCGGGGGCGAGGCGGGGGTCGCCCGCGACCCATCCGCCCGCCACCAGCGCGCCCAGCAGCAGGACGGCACCCACGGCCGACGCCTCTCCGACCTTCCCGGGCCGCCATTGCTTCATCCACCAGCCCATCAGGAGCGCGATCGGCACCGTGCAGGCGATCGTGAATAGTCCCCAGGGCGACCCCTTGAGCGCGTTCACCACGATGAGGGCGAGCACCGCGAGCAGGATGATCATGATGAACAGCACGGCGAGCATCGCCGTGGCTCCGGCCGCCGGATTCACCTCTTCCTTGGCCATCTGGCCGAGCGACTTGCCGTCCCGGCGCAGCGAGCAGAACAGGATCGTGAAGTCCTGCACCGCCCCGCCCAACACGACGCCGATGACGAGCCACAGCGTCCCCGGAAGGAAGCCGAACTGGGCAGCCAGGACGGGGCCCACGAGCGGCCCGGCGCCGGCGATCGCGGCGAAATGGTGCCCGTACAGCACCCACTTGTTCGTAGGGACGTAGTCGCGACCATTGTTGAATCGCTCAGCCGGGGTGGCGCGGCGGTCGTCTAGCCCGAACACCCGGTGAGCGAGGAACTTGCTGTAGAAGCGGTACGCGACGGCGTAGGTGCAAACGGCCGCGGTGAGGAGCCAGGCGGCGTTCACCATCTCGCCCCGCGACAGCGCGAGCACGGCGAAGCCAAGGGCGCCCAAGGCGGCGATCCCCCCCCAGGCGAGCACCGAGGCAAGCCGGTTCATGGGGCGTAAGTTACGCCGTGCCTTGCCGATGTTCAATTTCGAACATAGGTTCGAAAGCTTGACGCGTATTGCTCCCTGGGTCATGGCGCCGCGCGACGCGACGCAGGTCGGAGCGCCGGCAACCGAGACTCGTCCCGACCCCCGCCGCCTGGCGGAGACCGTGCAAGGCCGGGTCGCGGTGGTCACAGGCGGGGCCACCGGCCTCGGCCGGGCGACGGCCCTGGAGTTCGCGCAGCGCGGCACCGCGGTCGCGATCAACTACGTAGACCTCCCGGACCGCGACGTCGCCGCCCAGGCACTCCTCACCGAAACCGCCATCCGCGCGCTGGGCGTGCCGGTGTACTGCGCGCGCTGCGACGTGCGCAACCGGGACGAGGTCGAGAAGTTCGTCACCGCGGTCCGGGAGCGCCTGGGCGGCGTCCACTATCTCGTGAACAACGCGGGTGTCACGCACGACGGTGCGCTCTGGCGCCTCACGCCCGAGGCGTGGCAGGAGGTCATGGATACCAACGTCACGGGCGCCTTCAACTGCATCCAGGCAGTCGCCGGCCCCATGCGCGCGCAGCGTTACGGCAAGATCGTGAACATCGCGAGTCACCAGGCATTCCGGCCTGGCTTCGGCATCGCGAACTACGCCGCGAGCAAGGCGGCCCTGATCGGGCTCACGCGATCGGCGGCGGTCGACCTCGGGCCGTCCAACGTGAACGTGAACGCCGTCGCGCCGGGATTCGTCAAGACCGATCTCCTCGCGACCCTGCCGCGCGAAGTGCTCGAGCGCGCCGAGCACGAGTCGGTGCTCGGGCGCGTCGCCGAACCCGACGACGTGGCTCACGTGATCGCTTTCCTGTGCAGCGAGGCGGCGCGCCACATCACCGGTCAGGTCATCGTCGTTGACGGGGGTCTGACGCTGGCTTCTTGAAAATGCGCGGCGCGCAAACGATATTGCGCGCCGTGACTAATCCCTTGCAAATCAAAAACTTAGTGCGTGGTGCGTGGTGCGTGGTTTGCGCCCTGACGCTGGTGGGATGTGGCGGCAAGCCCCAGCACCCCACACCCGAGCCCACAACT
>WNEP01001926.1_pt1 | contig 10395 bp, 7 predicted proteins | sample 5399961 | NCBI WGS metagenome assembly WNEP01 (sample SAMN13153329, study PRJNA577476) | soil metagenome | isolation source: 20 cm grassland meadow soil pre-rain plot 5 | place: USA:California | collected 2015-09-08 | reverse complement strand
GCTGTCGGGCGAGAAGAACGCGCCTCCATCGTAGCCGACCTCCTGCGTCAGGCGGCGGACGTGGGTCCCATCCAGGTTCATCGCATAGAGATCCAGATCGCCGTCCCGCACCGAGGTGAAGACGATCGTCTTGCCGTCCGGCGAGATCGTCGCCTCGGCATCATACCCTGGCGTGGCGGTGAGTCGCTGGAGTTGCTGGCCGTCCAGCCTGACCGAAAAAATGTCGTAGTCGTCCAGCGCCCATCGGTACCGGCCTTCTCTCTGGGGCTTCGGGGGGCAATTCGGTCCACCGAGGTACGTCGAGGCATACAGTACCCGCCGATCACCGGGGAAAAAGTAGCCGCACGTGGTGGCGCCGGTGCCGGTGCTGACCAGCCGGACATTGGCACCATCCAGGTCCATCACGTACATCTGGTAGCAGCCCAGCCCGGGGCCGCTGGCCGGTTGCGCTGCCCCCGAACTCCCCGTGGTCCAATTATTTGTGGACTGGAAGATCAGTTTGGTCCCATCGAACGAAAAATAGGCCTCCGCGTTCTGGCGACCCGAGGTCAGCTGGCGGATATTGGCCAGATGGCGCTCCACTGGAGGGGGAGAAGGTTGAGGCTGAGGTTCAGCCTGAGATAGGAACCCGGCAGGTACTGCCAGCAGTCCAATCAGCACAAGCTGGACAAGTAGAAAGCGATCCTTAACCTTAGCCTCAACCTCAACCTTAGTCTTCAGGGGCATCACCTCAACCTTAGCCTCAACCTGAACCTTCCCCAAAAAGAACCTCAAGTCGTTCGCTAGGCGAGGAAAAGTCCCCTCGCGCCACCACGGTCCCGTCGCGGAACACCAGGTAACTCTGCCATCCATAGAAGAACAGCAGGCGCGCCACCTTGGCCGCGGCGGGAGGCGTCAGCCCGTAGAAGATGGTCACCACCCGATCGGGGCGATCAACATGTCGGCAGGAGAGAAGGAGCGCCATGCCCGGTCCCTCGTACGTGTGCCCATCGACCGTAAACCGATCCCGCCCGAGACTGACTCCGGTCCCGCAGCCACGGGCGGCCCAGTCCGCCGCGCGGTTGACGCCGGGCCCGCCCAGGATCAACACCGATCCGCGCGCCACGGCGGCGTCCTGATCGGTGGCGTGGGCACGCACCGGCTTTTGCCCGGCTTCCTGCCCTCCTTTCTCCGACGCCAGGCGGGCCACCAGGTCCTGGTAGGGCGCACGCTCGGCCTCCGTCCCGCCGGCAGGCGGCACCATGGACCGCTCCTGGTCAGTGACGAACAGGTTCAGCATGGGCGGGAGTTGCTCTCTGGCCAGACGGCGGAACGTCTCAAAGTCTGGATCGACTTGGAGACTGAGCGGCCTGGCCGGGACCGACAGCGTGAACACCTGGTCGGCCGAGTCCATGGCCACCATCATGGCATGGACCGTTCCGCCTTCCACCTTCACTGCCAGCGGGAGACGAAGCCGGTACGCCGCCCCGACTAGCGTGAGCCGAACCCTCAGAGTGATCATACCGCCGGGCACCCCGTCGCCGGAGGTCACGGCCTCGGCGATGCTCAGGCTGGGGGCCCCCGCACCCTCCACCCACTGCGCGAAGAACCATCGGAGGTCCCGCCTTGCAGTCTCTGCAAACACACGCTCCAGATCCCCCCACGCTGCGGAGGAACTTCCGTAGTCGGCCACCAACTTGCGGACACCGGCCCAAAACGCCTCGTCCCCGATCTCGCGCCGCAGCATGTGGAAGACCATCGCTGCTTTTTGGTAGCCGATGGCGTTGTCCTTCTGGTCGGATTTCCGCCGGAACCGTCCGACCGGGTAGTCCGTGTCCGGACGCACGTAGACCGCATACCCCAGCAGCATCATCCGGCGCTGCTCGCGCGCTTGTTCGGCTGTTCCGGTCAGCTCGTCATAGTAATAGTTGGCCAGGTAGGTGGTCAGCCCCTCCACCCAGTTGCCCGTCCCCGGGTCGTTGAACACCCAGTTCCCGAGCCACGAATGCACGATCTCGTGGCCGAGGGCGAAGGGTTGGACGTAATGCCGCTTCACGACCCCGCTCCCCAGCAGCGTGAACGACGGCATCCCCAGCCCGCTGGCGAAAAAATTCTCCACCACGGCGAACTTCGGGAAGGGATAGGGGCCCAACAGCTTCGTGTAGGCCTCCAGGTACTGGATCGACGCCTCCAGGTACTCGTCGGCCAGTTGCGCGTCATCCGGGAACAGATAGGCGGCCACCTCGATCTTGTCGCCTGAAGGGGGATGCCACTCCCGCGAGGCTTTGACAAAGCGGTTCGCCACCAACGTCAGCGCTTCTGTCCGAACGGTCACCTCCCAATCGGCCGTGACAGACCTGTCCCCGGAGGTGCCGGATACCTGCTTGTGGCGTTGCTGTCCCTGGGTGACCGCCTCCCACCCCTCCGGAGTGGTGACACGGACCCGGTAGCTCGGACGCGCCCCCGGGACGTCCGGATACCAATGGGTCTCCCCGCTGAGATAGACACCCTCGCTGCCGATGTGTCCCGCGGTCTCGCTCGGCGTCACAAAGCGGAGATGGCGCGGTTCACGTGGAGGATCGTGGAGCACGCCCTCATAGCTCCATTCCATGGTCAGGGTCCGATCCGATCCTGTCGGAGCGTCCACTCGTACCGTCACCCACTGGGCCTGTTCCTCCCCGCCGCTCAGGCTGGCTTCTCTCTCGGCCATCCCTTCAGGCCTCGTTCCTGGAGCCTGAACCGTGAAGGCCAGAGGGAGCAGGTCAGCGCCGCGACGTTGCTGGATACGGGTCACGCGCAGCGCGCGGTTGAGAAAGAACGAGACCTGTTGGAACTGAGGGGAGAGCGCCTTGAGGGTGATCCGATCAGTGGCGAGAAGCTGGTGACGGGCGGGAATCAGGGTGACCGCGAGTTCGTGGCTCAGCAACTCGACCGCGCGGCCATCGGAGGGTCCGGTTGAGGCAGATCCCGGGGACGTGTCAGCAGCAGCGGCAAGGGGAAGCCAGAGGATCGCGAACAGCCAGGCAACTCTCCCATCCACGCCATGCACCTGAGGCGAAACCGAGCTCCGAACCACCTCGCAGGACGATGACACGGCTCCGGCGCGTGATTGGGATGACGGACTCCCTAGCTCGTGATGGCCAGGCCGACCTGGATCATCAGCCCGAGCCGCTCGAGATCCACCGGCTTGCCGATGACGTCCACCGGCCCCAGTTCCAAGATCTCCTGCAGCAATTTCTCATCCTGGCTGGCGGTCACCGCGATCACCCAGCCCTTATACCCCTGGCCTCGTAATCGGCGCAGCACGTCCACCCCGTTCACGCCCGGCAAGTAAAGGTCCAGCACGATCACTTGGGGCGGTTCCTGCTTCACGGCGGCCAGCGCCTCGCGACCATCAGGCGCCGCGCGAACCCGGTAGCCCCGCAGGGTCAGGAATTCCGACAGCCGGGTGCGGACCATCGGCTTATCATCAACCACGAGGATCGATTCCTTGGGCTGTCCCCCCGCGGAAGGGGCTTGCTCCGCCTGCTGCCTCACTCGGCTGATGACCCTGAGCAAATCTTCGGACGTCAGGCCCCCCTTCAGAAGAAAGTCAGTCACCCCCAGGGCCCGCGCCTCCTGTTCCGACGCCTGCGCTGCTCTCCCGGTGAGGATGATCACGGAGGCCTGCGGGTCGATCGTCCGGATCTGGCGCAGCACCTCGATGCCATCCATCTCCGGCATGACGAGGTCCAGCAGCGTGATCTGGGGACGGTGCTGCTTGAACAGCGCCACCCCCTCCCGGCCACGATACGCCGTGAGGACTTCGTAAGTGGGCCGCAGGATCTGCCGCAATAGATCGCAGATGATCCGCTCATCATCGACGACCAGAATCGTGGCCATCTCAAGTCTCCTTCGGTTCTGTCTCTTGTCCTTGGGAAAGGCTCTTGGCCGACATTGCGGGGAGGCGGGTGATGAACGTGGCCCCTTGCCCCGGTCGGCTCTCGCAGGTCAGCGTGCCTCCCAGCCCGGTCACGATCCGATGCGTGATGGTTAAGCCCAGCCCCGTTCCCACGCCCACCGGGGCGGTCGTGAAAAAGGGGTCAAAGACCCGCGAGAGATTCTCCGGGGGAATTCCGGGACCATTGTCGGCGACGCGAACCTCCACCCCAGGTCCATGCCGAGTCGGGACCAAGGCGGTCGTCACCGTCAGGGTGCCGCGCCCATTCCCCGCCATGGCCTGCTTGGCGTTCGTGAGCAGATTTAAGAAGACTTGGGTCAGCTCCTGCGGGTCCGCCAGGAGCGAAGGCAAATCCGGCTGGAACGCGGTGCGGACCTCGATGTCGTGAATTTTGAAGTCATTGGCCATCAGCTCGAGGGTGCGTTGCACCACGGAGGTCACCTCGCAGGGTTCATAGCGTCCGGGGGCTGACCGGGCCAGGCCCATGAATCGCTTGATGACGTCCGTTGCCCGCTGGGTGGCCTCGAGCACCGCCGTGAGGTCGGCCGTGAGGCCCTCCGAGTGACCCCGGTCAATTTTCTCGATGGCCAGTTGCGCGTAGCCACTGATGACGAAGAGGGGGTTGTTCAGCTCATGCGCCACCCCGTCCAACAGCCTCCCTAACGCGGCCAGTCGATCGGCCTGCCGGAGCTGCCGCTCCACCTCTTTACTCCGAGCGATGTAATCCATGAGCTCGGTTTTTTCCTCACGCTCCTCCTTCACCATCTCGGTCAGCGCCCCGCAAAAAATACCCATGATCAAGAGAATAGGGATCCGGATGAGCTGCCCTTCCAGTATCAGGCCGGTCGTCCCTTCCGTGAGAAACAAGGCCACGCCATAGATGGCGCAGAGGAGAATCACGAAGCCGATCTTCTGCTTGAGCGTGCGGGCGGCCGCAGATAGAAGAATGATCATGAAATAGGTCAGGTAGAGATCGGATCCGGCCTCGCCCGAGAGATAAATGATCGCGGACGTCAACACCGTATCCACCACTAACAACCCGCCCACAAACAACCCGTGCTCAAGCAGGCGGGCCGGAAGGGCCATCAACCCTGCCACCATCATCAGCAGTCCCAGGATGATCAGGTCTTGGAGCTCTCGGGGGAGGAGAGGAGCCGGGCTGAAGAGAAGCTGATACGAAAGGACGATCGAGACGAGGGCCTGCAGCAGCACCAGCCGGTATGGTCCGAGCCCGTCCGGACCGGTCGACGCGTGAGGAGAACGCGGGGACAGGACGTCCGACTCGAGCACGGCATCGGTGATGGCCGACCCCCTGGCAAGACGGCCGCCCAGATTGAGTTGAGGAATTGAGAAAGGCACGTCAGTATTCTATGCTCTATCCTGAAATCGTCAAGCTTTTCGCGGCAGTGAACGCGACCGCCGCCACACCTGCAGCACTCGCAGCCTCACGCTTTGGCCTTTCCCTCGAACAGTGCGTCCACGAATGCCCGCGCCTGGAAGTCCTGCAGATCCTCGGCCGCCTCGCCGACGCCGATGAGGCGGACGGGGATCTTCAACTCTTCCGCGATCGCCACCACGATACCGCCGCGGGCGGTCCCGTCCAGCTTCGTCAACGCGAGGCCGGTCACGCCTACCGCCTCGTGGAACTGTCTCGCCTGGGAGAGCGCGTTCTGGCCAGTGGTCGCGTCGAGCACGAGCAGCACCTCATGCGGCGCTCCGGGCAGTTCACGGGCGAGGACCCGCTTCATCTTTCGCAGCTCATCCATGAGATTCGTCTTCGTGTGGAGACGGCCTGCCGTGTCGATCAGCACGACATCGGCGCCCCGAGCCTTCGCCGCCGCCAGCCCGTCGAACACCACCGCTGAGGGATCCGCCCCCGGCCGGTGCCTGATCACCTCGACCCCCACGCGGCGCGCCCAGACGCCGAGCTGCTCGATCGCGGCCGCGCGAAAGGTGTCCGCGGCCACCAGCAGCGGCGTCTTCCCGCTTCCACGCAGGCGCTGCGCCAGCTTGGCGAGGGTGGTGGTCTTGCCGACACCGTTCACACCCACCGCGAGCAGCACAAATGGGCGTGGCCCCTCGGCCACCAGGCGGTCGAGCGGCTGGCCCTCGCACGCGCCCAGCGTGGCCATAATCGCTTCTTTCAACACGCGCAGCAAGCGCTCGGTCTGGGCCGGCGCCGTCGGATCACCGCCGCGCGTCTCTTCCCGCAGCCGGTCCATGAGCCGGCCCACCGCACGCACCCCCAGGTCCGTCGCGATGAGCGTCGCTTCCAGCTCCTCCAGCACCATCGGGTCAGGCCCGCGGCCCAACAGGCGGTCCAGAGACCCACGGATCGCCTCCCGGGTCTTGGTCATCCCTTCGCTCAGGCGTTGCGTCCAATTCATTCTCTCGGCTCCAAGCGAATAGCCAATAGCCAATAGCGAGCAGCGAAGAGGTGAAGCAAGTAGCTAATAGCTCCACCCCCACCCTCCCCTCCCCCTTTGTTAAGGGGGAGGGTCTCGGGGAGGGGGATATGTTCCTGTTGCAGGGTGACCACAAATGCCATGGCGAACTGTTCGCTACTCTCTATTCGCTATTGGCTGTTCGCTCTTCATGGCTGTTCGCTACTTGCTACCAGCTATTAGCTTTGGGATCGGTATCAAAGAACGCAAGATGGCCCGCTCCTTGCGCCGCATCCGGCGGGCTTCGCCCTCTCCCCGCTCGTGATCATACCCGACCAGGTGGAGGATCCCGTGGATCAAGAGCTTGGCCAGTTCGTGGTCCACGGCGCGGCCGTCGGCCGCAGCGTGACGGGCGGCCGTGTGGAGAGAGATCACCACGTCGCCCAGGAGGTCGGGCGTGACGCGTCTGGACGCCTCACGCATCGGGAAGGCCAGCACGTCGGTGGGAAGGTCCCGGCCCCGGTACTCCCGGTTCAATCGCCGCATCCGGCGATCCCCGACCAGGTCCAGGCTCAACTCGGCGCCGGGCTCTCCCGCCGCCGCCAGGATCTTCCGGGCCACGGCCTTGATCGCGGGCTGGAGGAAGGACGCACGACGAAGCCGACTTCGCACGAAGACCTGTGGTGAGCCCCTCATCACCCGTTGCATCTGCAGCCGCAACGGGTCCCCGGCTCGGGGCAGGCGAAGCCGAACCACCTGTGGTGAGCCCCGCCGAACCACCGGCATCAATGCGGCTGGCTCCCGTGCTCCCCCCCTCCTCCATGCCCCTCCCCTCCCTCACGGGCCCCCGTTTTGGGCCCGCCGGATCGAGGCTTGGGGAACCTGACAGGGGGCCGGCCTCCCGGGCGTTGCGCAGGCTCCGCGGGGCCGGCCTTGCCGTGACGGTCGTAGGCCTTGATGATGTCCTGGACTAGCCGATGCCGCACCACATCCCGCTCATCGAAGTACACGAACTGGATGCCGGGAATCTCTCGCAGGATCTCGCGAACTTGAATCAGCCCCGAGACGCGATCCGACGGCAGATCCACCTGGGTGATATCGCCGGTGACCACCGCTTTGGAGTTGAACCCCAGCCGAGTCAGGAACATCTTCATCTGTTCGGCGGTCGCGTTCTGCGCTTCGTCCAGAATGACGAACGAATCGTTGAGGGTCCGGCCGCGCATGAACGCCAGGGGCGCGATCTCAATCTCGCCACGCTCCACCAGACGGTTCGCCCGCTCCATCTCCATCATGTCGTAGAGGGCATCGTAGAGGGGCCTGAGGTAGGGATTGACCTTGGCGTACATGTCGCCCGGCAGGAACCCGAGCCTCTCTCCCGCCTCGACAGCCGGCCGGGCCAGGATGATGCGGCTGACTTCCTTCCGGGTCAGGGCGGCGACCGCCATGGCCATGGCCAGATACGTGTTGTGGTTGACAAAGCCGTTCGCGCAGAAGGAATGCGTGCCTGGAACGGTCAGATCGTAGACACGCGAGACCCCATCCTCGATATGTTCGATTTCGGCCCAGAAGAATCGACGCTCCTGATGTTCTTCAAGCGTCGCGAGGGCGCTCGCGGCGGACGATTTCTCACCCAACAGATCAAGAATCTCACCGAGTTTCGGGTAGCTGGGAGCCCGCCGGCCGGTCTTGTAATCCTCCAGGCGTTTATGCACATGGCGCGAGAAGCGGCCTCCGGTCGTTCCCTCACGAATCAATCGGCTGAGGAAAGGCACCACGTCAGCGTTGGTATTTCTCGTCCGCTCCTGGAACAAGGTCTGTTTTCGAGGTAATGCTGTGCCGATCTCATGGTGGAAGAGATCGGAGTCCGCTCCAGCAACTTCCAGCAGATAGGAAAGTCGCCTCTCCCCGCGGTAGAGGGTCCACTTCGGACGTTTCCGCGCAAGGATACCGAAGTTCAAGAGCATGATTTGGACCTCATCGAGGAGCCGTTTGGACGCAGAATAGAGAACGGGGTACCCATCCCGACGGCTCACTGTCCCATCTGCGTCGAACAGTCCGCGTAAGTACGCGGCGACAATCTCACGCGGCGCCCGCAGAATGGAGCGGGGGACGCATTTCTCAGCCGCCAGCGTTGCAGACATGCCCAAGTGCTGCAACAACTGGTACAGTTGAGAGCTGGCTATAATACGGTCATAGGGCCGGCCGCTCCCGTTGTGAAATACATGCAGGCCCAGCCTGGCGGCCGTCCGGTAGAAACAATCCAATATCGGTGCGTCCGAGCTGCTCAGAATGACACGATTCCGGAAGGTGAGGCATCCATCGCCGGTCAGGACACCCATGAAATAGGCAAACTCTTCATCCAGCTCATCCAAATGGATCCGTTTCGCATGGTCATGACGAGTGTTCCGTTGATAGTCAAAATGGATCTTCGTAGCCGACCCAAACATATTCTGTCCACGCTGAATCGCCACGAAATCGCCGACCCGCAGTTCATCCGCCCGTGTCCACTGGATCGTCCCTTCGGGGGTTAGCCGCAGGAGCGGGTGCTCGAAAGTCACTTCAATTTCGTAGCCAAAACGGGCCAGAATCCGCTTCGTTGGCGAGACTCCTCCATCGTAGAAATGGCTGGCCTGCTCCGATCCATCCAAGCCGGCTACCGCCACGTTGAGAGGAACGTAGTCACCCGCCGCCGTTCCACCGGACAGCGCATCGATCGGCAGCAGGCCGTCGCTCGTAAAAACGAGACTCCCTGTGGCGATGCATTTGCCAGTCCCAGCCGGGCCTATCCCGATCACGATGTCGAATTTCTGGATCGCCTCGATGTAGGCTTTCTGCGTGGCCGACTTGGGGACGACGAACCGTTTCTTGGTGGCGACGGGAACCGTGCTGAGGAGAAGATCTTTGAGGGGGGTATCGTGCTGTCCGCGCGAGACCTTGAGCGCGAAGGTCACGTCCTCGGGCTTCAGCTCGTAGCCCTCGGCCGTCAAGGCCGCCAGCTCGGTCAGAATCTGCTCGGCCCTCCGGACGGCCTCAGCCGTGCCTTCCAGCGCCAGCTCGTCCCCGCGTGCCGACATCCGCACCCCGAGATCATCTTCGATCATCTTGAGGTGGAGATCGTGATGGCCGAACAGGGTCGCCGTGTTCGTGCCTTCTCGGAGCTTGATCTTGCGCACGCTCGCTCTGGAAGAGCCCTCCGGACTTAACTCAGCAGGCAGCTAACAGCGAACAGCCAATAGCGAATAGCTTCGTTAGCTAGTAGCGGACAGCTTGTAGCTAATAGCTCAGAGCTACTCGCTATTGGCTATTCGCTACCTGCTACTAGCTGCATTGGTGTCGCCATTCTAGCAGAAGGCCGAAACGGCTGACAAGGAACCGGCGCTCTCCGTTGCGCCCGTCGGTCTAGCCGGGAGAGCGCCCGGTTGCTCCGCGGCGGGGAGGCGGGGGTGCGGACGGCGTCAGGTCAAACTCCTGGAAGGCGCGGCCCTCATGCCCATCCTCCACGCCGATCCGCACCCGCTGTGTGCCCGTGGTCTGGGCCGTGATCTGCCACTCGATCCGGCCGCTGGCCGCATCAATCGTCATGCCGGGCGGGGCGGTCTGGAGCAGATAGGTCAGCGGGTCGCCGTCCTGATCGACCGCGATGACGGCATAGTTGTATCGCCCCTCATTGATCGCCGTGGGAGGGACAGAGGTGATGGTGGGAGGGCTGTTCGAAATCGTGATCTCCTCGGAGTACTTTGGTTTCCCGGGGCCGGCGGCGTCGTAAGGAGTGGCCAGGGCCACGATCGTATCGCCTCGCGCGAACGCCGCCGTCTGCAGCGTGCCCTCCTCCCCTTCGGACAGCGGCAGGTTGTTCCGCCACCACTTGAACGAATACCGTATGGAGTCCCCGTCGGGATCTAGCCCTTCCGCCTTCGCGTGAAGAGCATCCCCGACCCGCACCGGACTCGGGTCCAGCGCGACTCGTGTCACCTGCGGCGGCGTATTGGCCACCGGGACCGGGTCGGTTCGGTACGGCGTTCCTGCCACCAGATTGTCCAGCGGGGTCACCTCCACGGTTAGCAGATCGCCGCGCTTGAGCATGCGGGGTAC
>WNEP01001924.1_pt1 | contig 10398 bp, 9 predicted proteins | sample 5399961 | NCBI WGS metagenome assembly WNEP01 (sample SAMN13153329, study PRJNA577476) | soil metagenome | isolation source: 20 cm grassland meadow soil pre-rain plot 5 | place: USA:California | collected 2015-09-08 | reverse complement strand
CCGCAAGCCGCTCGCCCGACGCGAAGCTCGAGGAAGCCATCGGGCTGGCTCGTGCCATCGACCTCAACGTGGTCTCTTCGGGGATCGTACCGCTCGGCGGCATTCGCCCTGCGACATTCATCGGCAAGGGCAAGGTGGAAGAGATTGCCGGGGTCGTCAAAGCCGATAATGCCGGAATTGTTGTGATGGATTGCGCGCTCTCGCCGGTTCAGCAGCGCAATCTCGAAAAGGTCTGGGGTGCGAAGGTGCTCGATCGCACCGGGTTGATCTTGGAAATCTTCGGTCGGCGTGCCCGCACCCGTGAAGGCGCGCTCCAGGTCGAGCTCGCACATCTAACCTACCAAAAGAGCCGGCTCGTGCGCTCCTGGACACATCTCGAACGCCAACGTGGCGGCTTCGGCTTTCTCGGCGGGCCTGGTGAGACTCAGATCGAGGCCGATCGGCGCATGATCGAAGAACGTATCGCGCGCATTGAGGTGGAGCTCGGCAAGGTCAAAAGGACGCGCAAGCTCCATCGCGACAGCCGCAAGCGCGTGCCGTATCCGGTTGCGGCGCTTGTGGGCTACACCAATGCCGGAAAATCGACTCTGTTCAATCGCCTGAGCCAAGCCAGCGTGCTCTCTGCCGACATCCTGTTTGCGACGCTCGACCCGACATTGCGCGCAGTCGAGCTGCCCAAGGGATTGCGCGTGATCGTGTCCGACACCGTCGGCTTCATCTCGGATTTGCCGACGATGCTTGTAGCAGCATTTCGGGCCACGCTCGAAGAAGTCATCGAAGCCGATCTGATCCTGCACGTGCGCGACGTCTCGCACGAGGATACCGAAGCACAATCGCGCGACGTCGAGGAGGTCTTGTCCCAACTGGGTATCGCTGAACGAGGTGAGGGACGGCTGCTCGAGGTTTGGAACAAGATCGACCTTCTTGCCAGCGAAGCGCGTGTGCGAGTGCGCAATCAGGCCGAACGCCAGCGGGCCGTGGGACGCCCGGTACTCGTCTCCGCCCGAAGCGGGGAGGGGCTTGATCGCCTCGTGGTCGAAATCGAACAGCGGCTCGCGGCAGACCGTATCACGCTCGAATTCCTTCTCGATGCCGCCGACGGCGCGGGTTTGAGCTGGCTCCATCGGCATACCGAGGTCATGAGTAAGGCACTGCGCGAGGATGGCGTGCTCGCTATCACGGTTCGCGCCGATCCGGCCAACGCACAAAAAGCACGGGCGAAGTTTGCTCGAGCAAGCATACACTCGCATTGACGAGCGCCTGCGTGGCTCTAAACAAGCTCAGTACTTCTCGATGCCCTTGAGATCGACGATGCGGCTCCAGCGCGCTGCGTCTTGTTCGATATGGTCATGCATCTGCTCGGGCGTGGACGGCATGGGGATGTTGCCGACGATCGCGAGCTTGTCGCGAATGTCCGGCAGCTTGAGGATTTCGCGGACCTCCCAATTCAGCCGGTCGACGATGGCCCTTGACGTTCCGCCGGGCGCGGCAAGGCCAAGCCAAGACATGACCTCGAATCCAGGCAGCGTCTCGGCGATTGCCGGGATATCGGGCTCCAGCGCGAAACGCTTGCGGGACGACACTGCCAAGCCGCGCAGCGTGCCGCCGTTGATCTGCGCGAATGCGATCGTGCCGGTCTCGATCATAATGTCCAGGCGTCCACCCAACAGATCCTGCACGATCTGGGTGTTGCCACGGTAGGGAATACCGCGCAGCGAGGTGCCGGCTTCGACATTGATCAATTCTCCGGTCAAATGATGAACGCTGCCGGGCAGGTTCATGCCATAGGTGACGCTGAACGGCGCAGCTTTTGCCCGGGCGATGAGATCAGCAAAAGAGTTGATCGGCGAATTTGGCGCGGTTGCGACCACCATCGGATAGCCGGACACCAGGGAGACGAAGGCAAAGTCCCTGATGGGATCATAGGGCAACGATTTGGCAACCGCGGCGCGCGCAGAAAAGGCTCCGGTCAACATCGTCAGCAGATAGCCGTCGGGCGGCGACTTAGCGACCGCGTTCCAGGCGGCCACGCCGGTGCTCGCCGAATGCTCGACCAAGACGGGTTGGCCGAGGCGGTCACCCAGCTTCTCCGCCAGTAGTCGGCTGACGAAATCCGGGCTGCCGCCCGGCGGTGTACCCGTCAAAATTCTGAGCCCGCGGGATGGCCATTGCTCGGCGTCGGCCGGCAGAGCCAACACCGCGGCCAGTGCGCCGGCGAGGAGGCGAGAGAGCATTCGCATGAAAGGGATCGTTGTTGGCCGGCTCCGACTTGCTCGACAGTTCGGCGGGAATGTTATCACCCAGGCCAATTGCGAGCACCGGCGCCACACAGCATGGTGGAAGATTATCACCGTGAGGCGTTGGAGTGTGGCACTCCTTCGGCAGCCTTCGCCTCGTTCCAGAGCGCGTCCATTTCCTCGAGCGTTGCCGCTTGCAGGGTCTTCCCGCGGTCCGCAAGGGCCCGTTCGATCATAGCGAAGCGGCGCTCGAACTTACGATTTGTAGCACGCAGCATCGCTTCGGGATCGACGTCGAGATGACGAGCTAGATTGACCACCGCGAACAGCAGGTCGCCGACCTCGGCGGCTGCGGTCGCGCGATTGCCCGCGGCGAGGTCGCGCTCGATTTCGTCGGCCTCCTCGCGGATCTTGGCCAGTACCGCGAGCGGGTCGTTCCAATCGAACCCGACCTCGCCGGCTTTGGCCTGTAATTTGAGCGCACGGGTGAGGGCAGGGAGCGCGGTTGGAACGCCGGCGAGCGCAGTCGCGGTAGCGTTGCCGCTCGATTTTGTGGCCTTCTGTGCCCGTTCCTCGGTCTTGATACGCTCCCATATCCCTTCAACTGCCTTCGGCGTGAGACCGCGCGTCTCGCCGAACACATGTGGGTGACGCCGCACCAGCTTTGCGGTGAGGCTTTCGACCACATCAGCAAAGTCGAACGCGCCTTGCTCCTGCGCCATCCGGGCATGGAAAACGACCTGGAGCAGGAGATCGCCCAGTTCCTCACGCAGGTCGTCGAGGTCACCGCGTGCGATAGCGTCGGCGATTTCGTAAGCCTCCTCGATGGTATAGGGGGCGATGGTCTCGAATGTCTGTTCCAGGTCCCACGGGCACCCGGTACCCGGCGTGCGCAGCGCCGCCATGATTTCGAGCAGCCGCGTAATGTCGCGCGAAGGAGTCATGACGAGATCGCCAAGGCAAGATAACCGTTGCGGACCATACAATGCTTGCTGCCGCCCGTCCGCGGTCTGCTTCGTCGGTTCTTGCAGACCGGGAGGCGGCGGCTGACGAGCGTATTGCGGCTTCGGCCCTTAGTGACCGGACCGCTCGGCCTGGCGGCTCGCCTCGATGCTGTTTTCCAACTGGCCGGCCTGCTCATCGAGCAGAAGGTGGTAGTCGCGGAAATGCGGTCCGCTCACGTGCCAATGGAAGTTCTTAGTCTTCAGATAAAGAGCAAAGGTATCGGCAAGCAGCGCATTGAGCGCGGCCGATATCTGGCGAACCGCTTCTGGCGAAAGGTCGGTTGGCGTATCGAGCCGAGCGATGCCCGGTTCGAGTTTTCTCACTTTGCTGGTCACGGGCCTACCTCGCGTTCGGGGAGGGACGTGAATACTAAAGCGCCAGCAGTCAAACCGCCCGTGATATTCAAAGGACCCAGACATTCCATTCCAGTAATTCGCATAAGAGATATTATGGAATATTTTTTTGCTAGAAGATCAGCCCGTAAGAAATTGAAAAACAATAGAATTCACTCATGGACCCGCATTCCGTTCACGCGAGCGCCGCCTCCGGCATAACTAGCTTGAGCCCGTCGAAGGCTGGCTCCACGTGGGGCGGCAGCTTGGTGCGCAGTTCTGCATAATCGAGGTCGGCATGCAGATTAGTCAGGATGGCATGGCCAGGCTTGATCCGCGCGATCCAGGCGAGCGCATCCTCGACGCTGAAATGGCTCGGGTGCGGCCGGTAGCGCAACGCATCCACGATCCAGACCTCGATCCCGGCAAGCGCCCCGACGCTAGCCTCCGGCAGCCCGCTGAGGTCGCAGGAATACGCAAGCCGCCCGAAACGGAAGCCTAAGGAGCAAATATCCCCATGCTCCTGGAGGACCGGTAGCGCCGTGATAGGCCCGCCCTCGCCATCCACGGTGACGCACAGGCCCGCCTGCAACCGGTGTTCCGTCACGATCGGCGGGTATTCACTGCCGGCAGGCGCCTCGAAGCAATAGCCGAACCGGGCGCGCACCGCCTTCGACGTTGGCTCGTCCAAATAGACGTCGACCCGGCGGCGGCGGTGGATGAAAAGCCCTCGCAGGTCGTCGATGCCGTGGGTGTGGTCGGCGTGCTCGTGGGTGAAGAGCACCGCGTCGAGCCAATTCACGTCCGCGTCGAGGAGTTGCTCGCGCAAATCCGGCGAGGTGTCGACCAGCACTCGGGTGACGCCTGCCCCATTGCGCCGTTCAACCAAGAGCGACGTACGTCGGCGGCGGTTCCTGGGATTATTCGGATCACAGGCGCCCCAGCCGAGTGCGGGCCGCGGAACACCGCCTGAGGAGCCGGACCCGAGAATCGTGAAACTCGCCGCCATGTCGCATGCGCTCAAGATCGCTGCTGGTCCGTGCCGGCCGTTTGCGGCGGCACTTTTCGGAACAGGCGAAAAAAGTTCTCGCTCGTCTGCCGAGCAATCGCGTCCAGCGATACGTCGCGTGCTTCAGCCATAACCTTTGCCGTCTCAACAACATAGGCCGGCTCATTGCGCTTTCCACGATACCGGCCGGGAGCCAAATAGGGGGCATCGGTCTCGAGCAAGATGCGCTCCGCCGGAAGGCTTTGCGCAATCGCGCGAAGCTCATTCGATTTTTTGAAGGTCACGATCCCAGTGAAAGATACGAAGAGACCGAGCGCGATCGCCCGCCGCGCGAGATCGCGGCCGCCCGTGAAGCAGTGCAGCACGGCAGGGAAAGCGCCCCTCCCTGTTTCCTCCTCCAATATGCGTGCCATATCCTCGTCCGCCTCGCGCGAGTGGATGACGAGAGGCAGACCGGTCGCCCGCGCTGCCGCTATATGGTTGCGCAAACCTTGTTCCTGCGCCGCGCGCGGGCTGCGTTGATAGTGATAGTCGAGACCGGCCTCGCCGATTGCCACCACCTTGGGATGATGGGTTCGGTCGATCAGCGCTTCGACCGTGATGTCGCGCTCGTCATGCGCATAATGCGGATGCGTGCCAACCGAGCAATATACATCGGCAAAACCTTCGGCGATGCCGAGCACGTCGGCGTGGCGCTTCACGCGTGTCGAGATAGTAACGATGCGCGCAATGTCGGCCGCCCGGGCGCGCGAAACCACGGCATCGAGTTCCCCGGCAAAATCGGGAAAGTCGAGATGACAGTGGCTGTCGATCAGCATCAGCTCTGTGCGCTACTTTCGCTGTCGACATAGCGGGGAAAGACCGCGGTGGGCGCCGGCAGCGCCGTCCCGGCGGCGATGCGGCTCGTGCCGCCGAGCGCCTGGAAGGCCCGCTCGCCGGCAGGGATCGCGAGCAAGTCGAGCAGTTTGGCGGCAGCACTAGGAACGAACGGCTGGGCGAGGATCGCTACTTGGCGGATCACCTCGGCGGTCACATAGAGCACGGTCCCTTGGCGTGTCGGATCCGTCTTGGCCAGCGCCCACGGGGCCTCGCCGGCGAAATACCGGTTGGCCTCGGCGACCACCGCCCAGACTGCGTTGAGCACCTGATGCAACTGCTGCGTCTGCATCGCCTCGCGCGCCAGTTTGATCATGCCGTCGGCGACGGCAAGCATTGCCGCGTCGGCGCTGGAGAATGCGCCCGGTTTCGGCAGCACGCCGCCAAGTTGGCGCCCGATCATTGTGAGAGAGCGTTGCGCCAGATTTCCGAGGTCATTGGCTAAATCGGCATTGATCCGGTTGGCAATTGCTTCGAGGCTGTAATTGCCGTCCTGCCCGAAGGGGACTTCGCGTAGGAAGAAATAGCGAACCTGATCGACACCATAAGCGTCCGCCAGCGCAAACGGATCGATCACGTTGCCGACGGACTTCGACATTTTTTCTCCTCGGTTGAACAGAAATCCGTGCGAGAAGATGCGGCGCGGGATCTCGATGCCCGCCGAGATCAGGAACGCGGGCCAATAGACAGCGTGAAAGCGCACGATGTCCTTGCCGATCACATGCAGGTCCGCCGGCCAGTAGCGGCGAAATTTTGGGCTGTCTACATCAGGGTAGCCAACCGCCGTGATGTAGTTCGTGAGCGCGTCGACCCACACGTACATGACGTGCTTCGAATTACCCGGCACCTTGACTCCCCAATCGAAGGTGGTGCGCGAGATCGAGAGATCCTGCAGGCCGCCCTTAACAAAGGCGATAACCTCGTTGAAGCGCTCCCTCGGCAGCACAAAGTCGGGATGCCGATCGTAGAGATCGAGCAGCTTCTGCTGGTAAGCGGAAAGCCTGAAGAAATAGCTCTCCTCTTCGACCCATTCGACCGGCGTGCCTTGCGGCCCAACGCGTTCGCCTCCTCCATCGAGCCTAGTCTCGTCCTCGTCGTAATATGCTTCATCTCGAACCGAGTACCAGCCCGAATACTTGTCGAGGTAAATGTCGCCCGCCGCTTCCATTCGCTGCCAAATGCCGACTGACGCCCGGTGATGGCGCCCCTCAGTGGTGCGGATGAATGCGTCGTTCGAGCAATTGAATCGCTCGACCATGGCCTTGAAGCGCGGAACATTACGTTCGACGAGTTGCTGTGGGGTAAGCTTCTCCTTCGCCGCGGTCTGCAACATTTTAATGCCGTGCTCGTCGGTGCCAGTGAGGAAGAGCACCTCGTAACCATCGAGCCGCATGAAACGGGCGATCGCATCGGTTGCGATCGCCTCGTATGCGTGGCCGATGTGCGGCGGGCCATTCGGGTAGGCGATGGCGGTGGTGATATAATAGCGGGGCTTTTCGGTCATCGGTCGGTTCCGTCGGGCGCTTTCGGAAATGACCGAAAAGGCCGGGACACCGGGGTCCCCGCAGGGCCCCGACCCGGCCGTGACGCTTTATCGCTTAGGTATCAACGGCGCGATGCGTCGGCAAGCCAGCCAAACACGTCGAATACCAGTGGCTTGCGCTCAAGATTGAATTCCTCGGCATCGCGGGCAGCAGTATTGATCTTTTCCCATACCTCCGCCAACCGGGCGAGATGGACGACGGACTGTCCGCCAGCGGTTAGTCGGGCGTGGAGCCACCCATTCACCGTGTCGACAAAAGCCGCCAGCGGTGCTGGATCGACCCCGTAGAGACGGTCGCCGAGCGCGTGCAGCGCGCGTGGATCGACGCCTGGCAGAACCTCAAGCAAGCGCAGAGTACGATTGCGCAAGTCGAGTGCGTCACGATCGAGAAGCGCCAGCGCGCGGCCCACGCTTCCGTCCGCAGCGGCGCTCGCGGCCACGATTTCGGAAGCATCGGCATGACCCCCGATCGCAGCGGCCGCCGCGCGCGCCACGTTGTCGGGCTCAAGCGGCCGCAACACCAGCGATCGGCAACGGGAGCGCATTGTCGGCAGAACGCGCGCCGCCGATCGGCTCACCAACAGCAGCACGGCGCGCCGCGGTGGCTCTTCCAGGATTTTGAGCAGCGCATTCGCGCCGGATTCGTTGAGTTCGTCGACAGCGTCGACGATGGCGACCCGCCAACCCCCCTCCCCCGGCGTTGAACCGAAGAACGCGACCGTGCGCCGCACGTCGTCAACCTGAATATCCTGACGTAGCTTACCGGTTTTTTCGTTGATGGTCCGTTCGAGCACCAGGAGATCGCTGTGCGCCTGTGCCGCGATGCGGCGCGCAGCCGGATGATCGGCCGGGACCTGCAGCGATTTGGCGTTCTGCACCAGTGGCGCGCGCGGATCGGGGTGCGCGAGCATGAAGCGCGCCATGCGATAGGCGAGTGTTGCCTTGCCGATGCCGGCTGGACCTGCAATCAGCCAGGCATGGGGGAAACGGCTACTCCGATAAGCGCCAAGCAGCGCCTGCTCAGCCTCGCCGTGGCCGTAGAGCACGCCCGTCTCGCGCGGGGGCGCCGGCTCGAGGTTGTCGGGTTTCTCGACACTCATGACACAGCGCCTGCAGGCAGGCTCGAGATGCGCGCGGGATCGAGCCGCTCGACCACGGTTCGCCATATCCATTCGGCGACCACGGGTTTTGCTTCGGTGGCATCGATCGCGACACAGCGATCGGGCTCAGCGGCCCCGAGCTGGCGATATGCTTCGCGCAAGGCCTCATGGAAGGCGCGCGATTCAGCCTCGAACCGGTCGGTCACTCGGCTGCCCCGCCGCTTGTGGGCACGTGCAAGTCCAACTTCGGCCGGAACATCGAGAATGAAGGTGAGGTCGGGCTTGAGGTCACCGACAGTTACGCGTTCAAGGGCGCGGATGAAAAGCGGATCAAGGCGCCCGAGGGTTCCTTGGTAGACTCTCGTGGAATCGATAAATCGATCGCAGACAACCCACGCACCCTGCGCTAACGCAGGCTCGATGGTGTTGCGCACGTGGTCGCCGCGGGCAGCGGCGAATAGCAGCGCTTCGGCTTCCACGCCGAGCGGTTTGGCAACCCCAGAGAGCAGCACGTGCCGGATCACTTCGGCGCCGGGCGATCCGCCGGGTTCACGGGTGAGCATCACGCCGATGCCGGCCGATTTCAGACGCTCAGCCAACAGCGTGGCGTGGGTGGACTTGCCCGTGCCCTCGCCGCCCTCGAAGGTAATGAATCGTCCACGCATCGCGCTCTAACCCGATGACGGACAAAGGCCCGCAACGCACCTCGCGGCGCGACATCGCCGTCCCTTGCTTTTCATCTCGCCGCATCGGAAATCGAGATGCCCGCACCGCAGGCGAACTTACGCAGTCTGCGCAAGCTTGACCGCGGACCGGGCACCAATGATCGAACTGATTATAGCCGCTTGAAGCCAGCGCGAAACAGGCCCAGCACTAGTTCGGTTGCGGCATCGAAGGCGCGTCGGGGCATCGAGCCGGTGGCTACGCTCTCGGCAGCCTCCAGCGGCACCTCAAGAACCACGAACTCGCCGCGCCATACTTTCAGCGTACCGATCTTTTGCCCTTGCTGTACCGGTGCCGGCACCGGCCCAGAATAGACCACGCGGGCAATGATCTTGTCGCGCGAGCCGCGCGGCACCATCAATCGCACTTCTTTGCGCGCCGTCAGCGGCACGTGACCCTTGGTGCCGCCATAGAGCTTGGCCTGGGCAATCTCCTGATCCTCGGCGAACAAAAGCCCGGACTGGAAGTTGTGAAACCCCCATTCCAGCATCTTCTTGGCCTCGTCAGCCCGCTCTTTCTCCGACCTTAATCCATTAACGACGACGATCAGGCGCAACCCGTTCTGCACCGCCGAGCCCACAAGTCCGTAGCCGGCCTCCTTGGTAAAACCGGTCTTGAGCCCGTCTGCTCCGATATTCATCATGAGCAACGGATTGCGATTGAATTGCCGGATCTTGTTCCAGGTAAATTCGCGCTCGCTGTAATACTTGTAGTAATCGGGATAGCTCTCGATGATGTGGCGGGCGAGCTTGGTGAGTTCGCGCGCAGTCATGAGCTGGCGCGGATCGGGAAGACCGGTCGAATTGCCGAACGTCGACTTGGTTAGGCCAAGCTCGCGTGCTCGCTTGGTCATCAGCTCCGCGAAGCTCGATTCGCTTCCTGAAATACCTTCTGCAAGCGCGATACAAGCATCATTGGCCGATTGGATGATCGCGCCATGCAGAAGATCGTCAACCGAAACCTTGCTGTGAATAGGAATGAACATGCTTGACGTGTGCGATGGTGCACCGCCCCTGCGCCAAGCATTCGTGCTGACGATGAATTCGTCAGTGGCCTTGAGCCGACCCTGTTTGATCAGGTTGAAGACGACCTCTTGCGTCATCAATTTGGACAGGCTGGCTGGCGGGATGAGATCATCGGCGGCTTTTTCGAAAAGCACACTGCCGCTACCGGCCTCGATCAGCATCGCGTGCGCGGCGGCGGTCTGATAGCCCTCGCTGGACTTCGGCCCCGATACAGGGTTGGGCGCCGCCGCGACGCAACACGCTGCGAGAACAACAACGGCGGCAGCGCCGCCGCTTACGAAGAAGCGCTGCAAAAGACTACCAGCCACGGGAATGTTCATGACTGTGGCACGGTGCGTTTGGCCAATGTCCACGCTTCCTCCCTGCCCCGCCTCTGGCTTAGCAAGTTGGACCTGCGAGAATCAATCTCTCGCGGCGGATCGTTTGGCGTGCGATTAAAATTCTGCGCGTCAATAGAGCCCGCGACCGCTCATTAAATCGAGCGCCTCATTTCGCGCTGGCGCAAAGGCAGCCGGGGCTGAATCGGGCGGCGGGCTCGGCTCGGCTGG
>WNEP01001916.1_pt1 | contig 10430 bp, 15 predicted proteins | sample 5399961 | NCBI WGS metagenome assembly WNEP01 (sample SAMN13153329, study PRJNA577476) | soil metagenome | isolation source: 20 cm grassland meadow soil pre-rain plot 5 | place: USA:California | collected 2015-09-08 | reverse complement strand
GTCAAATTCCTGAACGAGCTGCTCATCGACGGCGAGGTGGAGGGCACAATCGATTCCACCGGAACGCTCACGATCGGGGAGCACGCGCGCATACGCGGTGAGATCAGGACCAAATCGGTGAATGTGCGAGGGACGGTGGAGGGCAATATTTTCGTGACTGAATGCTGCGAGCTCCAGGCGGGTTGCACACTGCATGGTGACATCGAAGCGCCCCGGCTGATGGTTGATGAGAATGTGACATTTCGGGGCAACGCAAAGGTCGGGACGGGAAAGTCGCTCCCGGCCTGACGCTTGCTTTGGGGCTTGTGTTTTTCTCCCGCTCACAGGACGCCGTGATCCGCGTTTACGATGAAGCTGGCAACGTGATCTAAACGCAGCAGTACAAAGGCGATTCAAGGAATGCTGATTCAAGTTTTTTCGCGCCATGCGACACGTAAGATTAAGGCGTTTGCGGAAAATTGGGTCAAGCCTCAGCTCGAAGGACGCCCAGTGGCTTTCCATCGCGCCGTCCAACGTAAGCTAGGTGAGTTCGCCGCCCGAAACACGTTGAGATCTCCGTTCGTGTATGCGGCAGTAGAAGATCTCGCCGAGAAGGAAGTCGAACATTACGGCCAAATCTTTCTTGCCGGTTACAAACAAGCATTCGCGGCCGTTTCGAATCCCATCCGTTCAGCCACGCTTACGCAAGTGAAACGTGATTTGGACGCTCTTTTATCCAGCGAATCAGATCGGGCACTTAAGGCGATCCAGTATGTTCGCGAAGCATGTAAACCAGTTCCGGCAAGGGATGCGGTCGCGTTGCGAGATCAGACACAACGGAAACTTGTCGCGGAACTCGATTTGTTTGTCGCGAAGTTGAACAGCGAGCGAAGGGGAACGTTTTTCAAAAGGCATCCCGCTCTCACACTGCTGCTCTCCGCTGCATCGTTCGTATTCAGCTTTGTTCCACAATGGGGTGCATCAGTATGGTCGCTCTTTTCGTCTCGGCCTTTGGTTCCCTACCTAATTGAGAAAATACCGGCTTCTTGAAAACATCTCAGTTGGATTCAATTGGAATTTCGTCACAATGCCCATCGGATTTGGAGTTTCCATTTTGCTGATATGTCTCCTATTTAGGCCCGCGCGGTTAGATCGTAGTGGCGCTGGCAACGTCATCGAGACGCACGAGCAAGCGGGCGAGTTCAAAGAGTGGTGAGTTTTTACTCGTATCACGTCACACTTCCCGCTAAAGGAATCTCCATGATTCCGCTTTTCTCTGGTCATTGCGAGGGAGGCAAGCGGATTAGACGGAATAATTCCGTAAAATATTACGGAAAAATTCCATCCATTTCTCGTTAGATGGTGAGCGCGCTCGCGATGAACAGCGACCAAATAGTGCTGGTGGTGCTCGCGATGTTTTGGCTCGTGCTCTTTATTTTTTCGCGCAGGTTCCGCTGGGACCAGCGCGCATACGAGCAGTTCAAAGACTCGCGCATCATCTGGTTCTGGCTCGACGTATTCAGAGTCCCGAAGACGCGCGAGAATTGCCTGCGATTCTCGTTCGCTGTGTGGATTGCAATGCTCGTGCTCCTGTCAGTCTTCACTATTGCCGCTCTCCGTTCCGGTGGCTAAGCGTCTGATGGCCATGCCACGCAAACCATCTAACCAATCGCTGGAGCCAACCGCTGGCCGGTGCGATGACTTGCTCACAGCACATTTACGAAGTCCGACCGCGCAAAGACAAACGCGGCGTCGATCTGATTTCCGATGCGTTGCCGTTCGGTCGGCTGTGGTACGGCGAGTCAAACGCAGTCGCGAACGCAATCGGCTACGCGAAGCATCGCAGCCGTTCACACGATGCTGTGATTCGCATTTACGATGAAGCGGGCAACGTGATTGAAACGCACGAGCACGCGGGCGACTTCAAGGAGCCGTAATCGTTGTTCGCAACACGTCACGCACGCGATTACGGAGATTTTGGCTTGTGCGGCGAAACGGGTGGCGCTACAAAATGCGCCGACAGGCAACGGCTTTTAGCTGCCAGCGATCACGGAGCTAACCGAATTGTACAGCCGATGAAATACACTTTACGTGTCCTCTCCGCCGTAGCGGGACTTTGTTTTCTGGGCACCATTTGCTTCCTTCTTTGGCCAAAAGAACTGAAAGAGCGTCTTGGCGATGACGTCTTTAAGCTCACTTACCAATTTCTTCTGCTTGTCGTGATCGGGGGTGCGCTCTCAGTTGTTTACCAAGAGTTCCAGCGCCATCGCGATGACGAGGCTAAGCAAAGGGAGCAAGACGCTGCCAGGCGGGAGGCCGAGCGTGTTCTGCAACGACAATTCCTTGCCGACCTGCTTGAGGTTTATCAAGCTGCGATGAAGGTCCGGCGACTGCTCCAAGCGAAGGCCAGGGAACACATACCCGCGACCACGGTTATGCTCGTGCACGCCAACCCATACGAGGAGCAAATGTTGGCCCTTTTAGACGTCCACCTCGATTTCCAGTCACTTGAGAGCCGTGCCGAGACCATCTCTCTTTCGCGTCCGATCACCGCCAAACTCGCAGCGAACCCACGCTCGATAGACAAGTATTTCAATGAGATCGTCAGCGAATATGCCGACCACTTCTCCGCATTTACTGGCCAGCCGCCCACACGACAGCTCAACGAGCTCGGCCATGTCGCAGACTTTATTGCCAAATACAACCCCGAAAGCACATTCGCCATCGCCTTCCGAAAGCCTTTTCGCGCTGCCGTCGCTACATTACAAGGGGTGATCATCCAACGAAGCGGATACACCTAACGGCTACTCGCCTCGAATCGCCGCCTCAAGTTCGAGAAACGCCGTCAGCATTTCATCCGCACGCACAACGAAACGCTTCCCGTCGTCGCGATGCGCGTCAGCAACGAAGATCGATCAACGGATTAAGCACAATGGAATCGAGGCTGTGCTCATCGATGGATGTTTATTTTGAGGATCGAAAAGTCCTGCGAACTGAGTCATGCCTGTCGTCGGTGATGATCATGATCGTATCAGCGATTAGGCTGAGACTCGCCCGGTTCGGTGCGCCGCGCGAGGGTTAATCGTATGATCTGGCGGCTTCGCTCCACTTATTGGACAATGGGCAAGGATGGAAGAGTTGAGGAATTCGCCGAACGCAGCCAGCGCGCCTCAGAGCCGCTGGCGGACGCACGGATGGGTAGGGCTATTGCTCATTGCCACATGTTGGCCGTTGAACTGGACGCTAAAAGGCCTTACGGCGTATCTCTTCTTTCCCTTATGGCTCGGGTATGTGCTGGTGGTGGACGCGCTGGTGGCGGTGCGCACGGGGGGTTCGATGTGGACGCGGTCGCGGAAAGAGTTCGTGCTGCTGTTTGTGGCTTCTTCACCGGTTTGGTGGATGTTTGAGGTGATCAACCGCCGCACGGCGAACTGGGAATACTTGGGAAGTAATCATTTCACGACATTCGAGCATTACCTGCTTTGCACGATTTCGTTTTCGACGGTGATGCCGGCGGTGTTTGAGACGGCTGAGTTGGCAGCCAGCTTTAAGTGGGTAGAGCGGTTCACGTTTAGACCCCGGGTTCGGGACACTGCGGTATTGGAACTAGCGTTCTTTTTAGCAGGAACAGGAATGCTGCTGCTGACGGTGGCCTGGCCGAAATGCTGTTATCCGTTTGTTTGGACGTCGCTCGTGTTGATATTGGAACCGCTGAATCGCTGGTTAGGAAGAGAGCATTTCATGGAATATTTGGAACGGGGGGATTGGCGGCCGATCGTGTCGCTATCGGTTGGGGTGTTGATTTGCGGATTTTTCTGGGAGATGTGGAATTATTATTCGTGGCCGAAGTGGATTTATCACACGCCGGGAGCCCAGTTTTTGCATGTATTCGAGATGCCGCTACTTGGTTATGGCGGCTACGTGCCGTTTGCGCTGGAGTTGTTTGTATTGAGAAATCTTTTGTGGCGAGGGGCGCCTAGGGTGACGAGTCGTAGAGACGTTGATACGGATCGGCTGAAGGACCGAAGACCATGACGACCAGACCGCAGAGCGGTGGTCCTCAAAGCGCAGCGCAGGACGTTGCGAATCTCGGACTCGTTCGCCCGCCCCTTGTGTATCTGATTTCGCTGGTCTCAGGGGTGGTGATTCAGCTCGCCACGCCATTGCCACTCCTTCCCGAAACGCTGGCCAGGCCGGTGGGACCGCCTCTCGTCGTGGTTGCCATAGCGCTGCTCTCGTACTCGGTTGCGACCTTCTGGGCCGCCGGCACGCCCGTACCCGCGCGAAAGCCCACCACCGCGATCGTACGCACGGGCCCTTATCGCTTCAGCCGAAACCCGATCTATCTGGCGTTTTCGCTGCTGCAGCTCGGTATCGCGATCTGGGTCAACAGCGTGTGGCTGCTGGCCACGCTCGTCGGGGCGGTGGCACTCATCCACTGTGTCGTCATACCGAGAGAAGAGCAGTACCTTGAACGGAAATTCGGTGCGCAGTACCTGGACTATAAGGCTTCCGTGCGCCGGTGGCTCTAGGCCGCCCAACCAACGGCTGGAGCGGATCGGCGCATGAAGCGCGGGTCGCTACACCGTACATCGGCATAGAATCAGTAACGCAATCGGATATGCGAAGTTTCACAGCCGGTCACATGATGCTTTGATTCGCGTTTGCCATGAGGCTGGCAATGTGATCGAACGCACAAACAGGCGGTGGCCAGTAGCGGAGATTTTGGTTCCATCGCTGATTTAATGCGTACGGGCCTGCAAAATGGCTGGGAGGAATGCCGCTACAGGAAAATTTGCCAGCTGATTGGAACACTACCAAAATCCGATATGTTTTTTCCAAATTCGACTACTATGCTGCGATTGATGAGGAGCGTTTTGCTGTGCCTACCGGTCGTCCTTATCACGTCCTGCGCCACCATCACTCGCGGCTCCCATGATAAGCTTACAGTGTTGAGCGAGCCATCGGGAGCAAACGTCGTACTTTCCTCTGGAGAGAAAGGTGTCACGCCCACGCAGTTTGTGAAGAGTCGTCGGGACAATTTTACGGTTACAGTAAGCAAAGCTGGGTATGTTCCCCAGACCGTAAACGTTGAAAGCAAAGTATCCGCAACTGGTGGAACTGCCATGGCGGCCGGAGGGCCTATTGGGGCAGGGGTCGATGCCGTCAGTGGTGCATACAACTCTCTGTATCCAAATCCGGTTTCCGTACGTTTGGCGCCGCTTAGAAAATCTGCGGCAGCGTCGGCGATCAGAAGACGTGGTGGAGCATCAAGCACAACGAAGAGCCGCTCACAAGTAAAACCAAGCTCCTCGCCATCCCCGCTCACGCCCTCCTCTACCGAACCCATGTTTCCAACGGCTAAGGCGGTGCCTGGCAAGCCCGGATACGTCTTTAGCCCCTTCGATGCGAGTGGGAGATACATCGACGTAAGCGGTTACCCATCCGGCAGTAGAGCAAAAGATCCGTGGACCGATAAGATATTCATCGTTCCATAAGTGTTCAGCCATTAGAGCCGCAATGGCAGCAATAATCTCCCGTAACATTGCCAGTTGGTCGCCTACGGTATCAAGCCGGCGCGGCCAAGCAATGCAATCGGCTACGCCGAGTTTTTGAGCCGTTCACATGGTGCTGTGATTCGGGTTTTCGATGAAGCGGGCAACGTGACACGGCGCGCCATGCGCGCGCGCGTGGAATGGGGTCGCGACCCACTCTTGTGCGGAAAGAGCCTTCATCTTAGCGCGCATTCTTTGCCAGAGGATTCCTGGTTGGCTTAGCGTCCGTATAAGTGCCACTCGCATCTGGGCTCAGTCGCGCATATTTTTCAATATGAATCTTGGTCCGGCCTCGCAGGATATCAATGTCAACGTCAACGAATGAGGGCATTCATGCAGACGGCTGCGTTAACCAGCGAGTCTCTACCACTTCGTGGCGTTCTCGATGAATTTCGAACCGCCCTGCGCGAAGAAATCCTTGCCGCCCAGAGGAGTTCATCAAGTAACGCCGTGCAGCTAAAAAATGGACGAAGGATCGGTGGAGCCGACGCGAGCTTTCAATATGCCTTCGCAGTCGATTCTATTTTGAACGCTCCCAGTGATGCACCCGGGCATTTGATCGTGCCTGAGAAGGGCCGCGTGCCGACAACGATGATATCGACCGAAGGACTAACAATCACGATCAGCGTGGGAATCGACCTAGGGAGCTTTGTTCCATCCGCGCGAGTGGAAATAGATCTCACTTTTCTGCTCGGGAAGCTGATTGAGCGCGTAGAGGCTCTTAACGCCAAATCAAACTGCGCTGGTGATCGCATCCTAGGTTTTGCAGCGGTTTCTGGCGCGCCAGAGTTGCTCTCAGTAAAGGGTTTCAACCCTGAGCAGAATGACGCAATCGCGAGCAGTTTGGGCCGCGATACGACTTTCATCTGGGGCCCGCCCGGCACGGGAAAAACTACAACAATCGGCGCGATTGCTGCCGAGTTATTCAAGCGGCACAGATCGGTGCTGCTGGTTTCGCATACAAACACTGCCGTAGACGGAGCATTACTTAGAATTGCGGAACGGCTCGGCGATGAAACAAAGGATGGTAGCGTGCTTCGTGTTGGCGTCCCAAAAGATAACAAAGGATTCGAAGCAAAGCCTGAATTGCTGCTAGCGACTAATGTCGAGAAAAGATCCGCTGAACTTACTGCGCGCAGCTCGACCCTTGAACAGGAGCGGATTGAGAAGACAGGAGAGTCTCTGAACGTTCAGCGTCTTATCGCAATTTACGAATGGGCTACCGAGGCCGCGTCAGATCTTGACCGCGCTTCCATAAACCTGGACTCGGTCCAGTCGCTTGAAGCTGGCGCGCGCGAAAGCCGTGCTGCATTCGAGAACTTACGAAAAGACGAATCTCGATGGAGAGGGATCGCTAACGAGGCCGTCCTCGTTAAACAACTTGCGCTAGACGTAAACGGAGTGCGCGCATTGCTCGCAACGAACACGCAAACCGCAACCGACATCAACCAGAAAGTTGTAGCCGCTGAAAAACACCTAACGGAGGCAGAACGTCTATACACTCGATCGGCTGCTGCGAACGGACTTACTCGCTTGTGGAAGGGACTGCCAAAGCCTGAACAGCAACAGGCTATTGTCAATTCGCGTAGGAGTGATCTGGTATCAATTTGGCGAGAGCGATCGCGAGTAATCGAAGAAAGTAAGCGTTTACAGATAAGATTAGCAGACGCGCTTCGCCGGATTGAAGCATTTCGGACAACTCATCGTTTTTCACCTGATGAAGTTCTAGCGTGGTGTTTCGCCTTTGATCAACAGCTGAGGAAATCGAAGGACGAAACCGAGCTCTCGGAACGCGCAGCCAGAGAAGCACGCGGCACACTCGACTTCTCGCTTCGCGGCTGGGTTAAGGCTCTTCGGGTGCTCGGATTAGCGGAGGATTGCGATGGAGGCGCGGGGAACATGCTGGCAGTCTTACGAAATGGATATGACAAGGCAAGGACTGAAGTGTCGAACCGTAGCTTGGACGAGCTGCGTCAGACTAGAGACAACGTCGACGAACGCTTGCGACAGATTGCTGGCGAGATTGACACAATCAATGATCAGCTGAAGCGCGTTGAACAGATTATCATCTCGGAAGCACGCGTAATCGCGACGACCCTTACTCGCGCGTATTTGCGCGATACAATCCAGTCAAGGCGCTTTGACACTGTGATTCTGAACGAAGCATCAATGGCGCCGATTCCGGCGCTTTGGGTCGCTGCAAGTCTCGCGGATCGAAATGTGATCGCGGTAGGCGATTTCAAACAGCTACCACCAATTGTCCAATCAAAGCACGAAGTTGCCCTGAAATGGCTGGGCCAAGACGTGTTCGACATCGCCGGGATGACATCGGCCCATAAGCAACGTTGCCCACCGCCTCACTTCGTCGCGCTAAAAGAACAACATTTGCGCAGGAGGAGCTATTCCAAGCGCACGCGCGCACGCGCGCGCGTCAGCAGAGGGCGCCAATGAACGCCGTGCTGAATGCCCGAAAACACCTATCGGCCTGTGATATGCCGAACCGGATGCAGTCCACAACGTTAATCGGGTATGCGAAGTTTAACAGCCGGTCACATGATGCGGTGATTCGCGTTTTCGACGAGCCTGGCAACATGATCGAGGCGCACGAGCACGCGGGCGATTTCAAGGAGCCGTAGCGCAATTTTTTTGGCGGGGTTGAGTGGCGCGCCTGCTTATTGCTTTAAGTAGTGCTTCAGCCGCAAGCTTCGCTTTAAAGTCCGGTGTACTTCGCAAACCGCTCTGAAATTCCTCAAATGTGCGGACACTAACTCCTCGATTGGTAGGCAAGAGCAGAACAGATTTCTGTCGCCGTAAACATTGTCGATCCGCGCGGCGGCGGGCCAGAATTTATATTCGCGCGTCCAAGGCGCAGGAAAAGCTGCGATCCTCCACTGCGCCACAACAGCGACCGGCAACACGGCCCCGATCAAACCAGCTTCCACTATCGGCTTTCCACCGATCAGCTTATTCGCGGAGAACTTTCCTGACAAAACGCAGCGTCTTGGTTGCGATTTGCTTCGGATAGCGCTACTCGATAGACACCCGCTTCCTATGAAAAAGGAAGCATACGATGAAAGCAATATCGATCCTGTCGATCGGCGCGCTGGCAGCAATCAGCGCGGGTTGTTTAAGCACTAGGCAGAGTGTCTCAGCCACAGGAGAGCGTTATCCGTGGAAGAAAAATATTGCGACAACTGTCTTTTGGATCGGCGAGAAGCCGAGCGCAAACAATCCGGTGCCGAACCGCAAAAGCTCATGGGACAAAGATTGGAGCAGAAGTTACGGCGGATTTGACGATCCAAATCCCGCGCATCGCAGCAATTACATTCCGGTAAAGTTCACGCCTCGACAGAACCCGTTTTACTGCGCTCTCCCATACAACGACAAGGCAGCTACTGGTCACCGACCGGAAGCGCCCCGCGTTGTTCCGTGGTTCAAGGAAGCGTACCAAGGCCCCGGCGTTTCCACCTGCAAGGGTCGATGGGTCGCGATTCGCAAGGGGAATCGAACGGTTTATGCGCAATGGGAAGACGCAGGACCTTTTCGCACCGACTACTGGCAATATGTCTTTGGCAACCAACGTCCGAAATCCACTCTGAACAAAGGCGCAGGTCTCGATGTCTCTCCCGCTGTGCGTGACTATCTCGGATTAAACGAAACGGATGTGACGGACTGGCGCTTTGTTGAGTTTAGCGAAGTACCGCGCGGGCCGTGGTCGACGCTCGGAGAAAACAACACATTTGTGATTAACGATCGCAAAACAGGTGGGGAATTGGCCGAGGCGTCAAAGGGCGCTGACGCCCAGTGATCGAGCAGTTGTGATTCAATGCGTTTGGACGGCCGGGGTTATGGCTCCTTTCTCGAGGCAATGAACCAAATTCGAGCGCGATTGGAAATCTAATCACCCCACTGGTTTTCAGCCGCGATGCGTTCCTGTTGATCGCGTTATAATTCGTTGCGCTTATCGGATGGATCATTGTCGCAATCGGCCTCCTCGGCGTTGCTCGGCCGCATCTTATACCTACAGCAGTTCTGCGCTGGCCGCCCGAGCTTCTGCTTTATATTACAGTCGGCACTCACACGTGATTCGCTGGGGGAGTTTCGCGATGATCTCCCACGCGCGCGAGAAGCGGCATAAAAAGGATTGTTTATCCTGCGACGCTTCCGAACCCTACACCACCCGCGCCAGACTACCGAGGGTAAACGCAGGAGTCACTGCCGAACACCATCCCCTAACGGATAAGCTTAATACGGGGCACCGCTCGTGGTAAATCCAAAAGAAATGCTAACCGTCGAAACTTTCCGAGGTTTAAATATCCACGTTCGGAACGTACTGACGGCGGAGTTATCCAGTGTTTGATTTCCAGTGCTTTGGGCTATCGAAGCTTCAGTTACGTGGCCGCTTCCTCGATCAACCGACACGACGCAGACACCACTGCCCGCAATGCGGTGCGAACGTGCCTCCCGCGGATACTCGGGGCGCGGCGCGAAAACGGCGAGGGCTCTTGCTGAGGAGATCGACATTGGACCGAGGGTACCCGCGACCTGCTGCGCTTTGATTGGCACAACCTGCTGCTTCGGCCGTGGCGGCGGAGGAGGAGTTGCTTCTTCGGCAGGTCCTTGTGCAATTTCTACTGACGGTCCTGAAGTTGTCGGTTGCTGAGGCTTTGATGCGGTGCTGGGATTTTGCGAAGGGCTAGCTGGTGGGCCTGCTTCTCCAATCCGCTTTTGCAGGGCGGCAATCTCGTTTCGGCTGCCTTCTAATTTGCTTTCCAGTTCCGCCTTTTCGTTCTGCAGTGTCAAGAGTTCTGTTTGAGCTTTTGTGGCCTTGTTTTCTGCCTCCGCGATTTTCGCTTCTGCGCCCGCCACGGCGGCTTCGCGGGTCTTGAATTCTGT
>WNEP01001914.1_pt1 | contig 10434 bp, 9 predicted proteins | sample 5399961 | NCBI WGS metagenome assembly WNEP01 (sample SAMN13153329, study PRJNA577476) | soil metagenome | isolation source: 20 cm grassland meadow soil pre-rain plot 5 | place: USA:California | collected 2015-09-08 | reverse complement strand
ACCGAGCACGGCGGCACGATCCACGTCGAGGACAACGAGCCGCGCGGCAGTCGGTTCATCATCGAGGTGCCCGTGTCGCGCACCCCCACGCCGGTCGAGGCCTAGCGCGTGCCCGGCGAGCATATTTTGATCGTCGACGACGAACCCGCGATCCAGGCGGCGCTGCGCGGCGTGCTGGAGGACGAGGGCTACCGCGTCACCGCCGTCGGCAGCGGCGCCGACGCGCTCCGGCTCGTCACCGACGAGCCGCCCGATCTCACCTTTCTCGACATCTGGATGGAGCGCATGGACGGCCTCGAGACGCTCGCCGAGATCAAGCGCCTCCGCCCCGAGACGATCGTCGTGATGATCTCCGGGCACGGCACGATCGAGACCGCGGTGAAGGCCACCAAGCTCGGCGCCTACGACTTCATCGAGAAGCCGCTCTCCCTCGAGAAGACGCTGCTCACCGTCACGCGGGCGCTCGAGCACGCGCGGCTCGCCCGCGAGAACGCGGCGCTCCGCGAGAGCCTCGCCGAGCACACCGCGATCATCGGCGAGAGCGAGGCGGTCCGCCGCCTCCGTGAGCAGATCGCCACCGCCGCCCCGACGACCGGCCGGGTGCTGATCCGCGGCGAGAACGGCAGTGGCAAGGAGCTGGTCGCACGCGCCGTCCACGCCCGGTCGGCGCGGCGCGAGCAGCCGTTCGTCGAGGTCAACTGCGCCGCGATCCCGGACGAGCTGATCGAGTCCGAGCTGTTCGGCCACGAGAAGGGCGCCTTCACGGGCGCGCTCGCGCGCCGCCGCGGGAAGTTCGAGCTCGCCGACGGCGGCACGCTCTTCCTGGACGAAATCGGCGACATGAGCCTGAAGACGCAGGCGAAGGTGCTCCGGGCGCTCGAGGAGCAGGCATTCGAGCGCGTCGGAGGCAAGGACACGGTGCGGATCGACGTGCGCGTGATCGCGGCGTCCAACCGCGATCTCGAGACGCTGATCCGCGACGGGCGCTTCCGGGAGGACCTCTACTACCGTCTCAACGTCATCCCGATCGAGGTGCCCGCCCTGCGCGAGCGCAAGGACGACATCCCGTTACTCGTGGATCACTTCATCGCGCTCTTCTGCGGGGAGAACGGCAAGCGGCTCAAGACCGTCTCGGGCGAGGCGCTCGGCTACTTCGTCGCCTACGACTGGCCCGGGAACGTGCGCGAGCTCCGCAACATGGTGGAACGCCTCGTGATCATGACCCCCGGCGACGTGATCGGGGCTGACGACCTGCCGGCGCCGCTTCGCCCGAAAGCCGCCACACCCGCGGGCGAGGCGGGCGAACGGTCGCTCAGGGACGCGCGGGAGAACTTCGAGCGTGCGTATATCCTCGCGGAGCTCCGGGCCAACGACTGGAACGTGACGCGCACGGCGGAGCGGCTCGGCATCGAGCGGAGCCACCTCTACCGAAAGCTCAAGGCCTACAACCTCGTCCCGCCCAGCCGGGATTCCTGAGCGCGGTGCGCGCCGCCGGGCGTGCGGGCCGGCGGCCCTGGACGACCTCCTGTCGCCAGCGCTACGATCGTCGCCGTGAAGATCGCGACGTGGAACGTGAACTCGATCCGGACGCGGCTGCCGCGCCTCCTCGCGTGGCTCGAGCGGCGGCGGCCCGACGTCGTGTGCCTCCAGGAGACGAAGGTCGCCGACGACCAGTTCCCGTTCGCCGAGCTCGCGGGGCTCGGCTACACGGCCCTGGCCGCCGGTCAGCAGACCTACAACGGCGTGGCGGTCCTCGCGCGCGCCGGCGCCGAGGCGATCGCGCGACGGCTCCCAGACGAGGGCGAGGACGCCCAGCGGCGCCTCCTGGTGGCGCGTGTCGCCGGCCTCACGGTCATGAGCGTTTACGGGCCGAACGGCCAGGAGGTCGGCTCGGACAAGTACGCGTACAAGCTCGACTGGTATCGCCGCTTCCGCGCCTTCCTCGAGGCTTCCGCCAAGCCCGACGAGGCGGTGGTGCTCTGCGGCGACCTCAACATCGCCCCGGAGGATCGCGACGTCTGGGACCCGGAGAAGTGGCGCGGCCAGATCATGTTCAGCGACCCCGAGCGTGCGGCGTTTCGTGAGCTCATCGCATGGGGGCTCCGTGACTCGCTCAGGCTTCACCGTCAGGAGGGCGGTCTCTTCACCTGGTGGGACTACCGCGCCGGCGCCTTCCACCGCGGCTGGGGGCTCCGAATCGACCACATCCTGCTGACGCCCGCGCTCGCCGCGCGCTGCCACGCCGTCGAGATCGACCGCGACGAGCGCAAGGGGACGAAGCCCTCCGACCACGCGCCGGTCGTCGCGACGCTGGCGGATTGATGCCCGCGGTCGCCGGCCGCGCCGTCGGCCTCCTGCTCCTCCTCTGGGTCGCATTCAGAGTTCTCGGCCAGGGCCTGACGCTCGCCACGGGCGGGCCCGGCGCGTTCCTCCACGGTGTGAACCTCGTCTTCCACGAGGCGGGCCACCTGATCTTCGGCTTCTTCGGGCGCTTCGTCGCGGTGCTCGGCGGCTCGCTGAACCAGGTCCTGATCCCCACGGTCTGCGTCGTGGTCTTCCTGCGCACGCGGCAGCGCGCCTCCGCCGCGGTCGCACTCTTCTGGACGGGGCAGTCGCTCACCGACGTCGCGGTCTACGCGGCCGACGGCCGCGCGATGGCGCTGCCGCTGCTCGCCGACGGGCTCATCCACGACTGGAACTACCTCCTCGGGGTGACGGGTCTGCTCCACCGGGCCGAGACCCTCGGTCGCCTCATGTTCGGCGCCGGCGCGCTCCTGATGCTGGGCGCCCTCGCGTTCCTGGCGCTCGATCTCCTCCGCGCGTGGCAGGCCGCCGCGGCGGGGAGTGGGTAACGGCTCGCCGGACAGCGCCTGCCGTCACCGGTGGCACGATTCCATCCGCCGCCATGGCTATGTTCTAACCGTTTCCTTGCCGGCCCGTCGCCTCAGGGTGCTCAAATGGCAAGCGCCGGCGCAAGTTAGCAGTCAGCCATCGGTGGCACCCCGCTTGCTGCCCTCAAGTCGGAAGACCGAGGGACACGAGGGGGGACCCAGATGATGAAGTGTCAGTGCGGCGGCCTACTTCGCTTCGATCTCCAGCACCTGCAGGACGCGGGCAGGCTTGGGGTGCGCGATCAAGTATCGCTCGTCTGGAAATGCATGGTCTGCGGCCGGTCGCGCAAGAGCGACGAGTCGTATCCGCTCAGTCAGGTCGTGGCATCACTCGACCAGTTGACCCTCGCCGACAGATCGCAGGGATGACCGGACTCGCGATCCCCTTTGCAGTCGTCGTCAGCATCATCCGCGCAGGGATCTGAAACTCGCCGCAGTCAAAACGAACGTACGTCTGAGGCGGAGCCTCGGGTTGACAGCGCCGGGCCTCCGCCTGTAGAGTGATCGTAGTTCGTGCACTTTCCTTTAAGTGAGCCCCGAGAGGCTCGTAAGGAGAGAAGATGGCCGCCCCCGTACCGCGCTTCCGAGAGAAGACGCAAGTTCTCGACGAAGCGGCGCTCGACCGGGCCCTCACCCGCATTGCCCACGAGATCCTCGAGAAGAACGGCGGCGCCTCCGACCTCGCGTTCGTCGGCCTGCGCACCCGTGGCGTCACGCTCGCGCAGCGGCTCGCCGCCAAGATCGCCCAGATCGACGGCGCCACGCTGCCTGTGGGGACGCTGGACATCACGCTCTACCGCGACGACCTCGGCCTGCGCGGCGCGCCGGTCATCCGCGGGACCGACATCCCTTTCTCGATCAAGAACAAGACCGTCATCCTGGTGGACGACGTCCTCTTCACGGGCCGTACCGTCCGCGCTGCCCTCGACGCCATCATCGACCTCGGGCGGCCGAGGGCGATCCAGCTCGCGATCCTGATCGACCGCGGCCACCGCGAGCTGCCGATTCGCCCCGACTACGTCGGCAAGAACCTCCCGACCTCCAGGCGCGAGAGCGTGGCCGTCCGGCTCCGCGAGCACGACGGTGACGACCGCGTGGTGATCGAAGAACCCGAGGAGGCCTGAGCATGCGCTGGACGCGGAAGCACCTGCTGACGATGCGGGAGCTGGACGCGAGCGAGATCGTCCTGCTGGTGGACACCGCCGCCTCGCTCCAGGAGATCGCAACGCGGGAGATCAAGAAGGTGCCGGCGCTGCGCGGCAAGACCATCGTCAACCTCTTCTACGAGCCGTCCACCCGCACGCGCACCTCCTTCGAGATCGCGGGCAAGTGGCTCTCGGCGGACGTCATCAACTTCTCCGCCAGCGGGTCGAGCACCACCAAGGGCGAGAGCTTCATCGACACCGCCAAGAACATCGCCGCGATGAGCCCCGATGTGGTCATCGTCCGCCATTCGTCGGCCGGCGCCGCCGAGCTGCTCGCCCGCACGCTCCCCTGCTCGATCGTCAATGCGGGCGACGGGGCGCACGAGCACCCGACCCAGGCGCTCCTCGACCTCCTGACGATCCGCGAGAAGAAGGCACACTTCGACGGGCTCCACGTCGCGATCGTCGGCGACATCGCGCACAGCCGCGTGGCGCGGTCCGACATCCACGGGATGCGCAAGCTCGGCGTGACCGTGACGGTGGCGGGGCCACCGACGCTGATCCCGCCCTTCGTGCAGGAGCTCGGCGTGAAGGTGAGCTACCGGCTCGAGGACGCGATCCGCGACGTGGACGTGATCATGCTGCTGCGACTGCAGCACGAGCGCATGACGAACGGCCTCATCCCGTCGCTCCGCGAGTACTCGCGCTACTGGGGGCTCACGCTCGACAAGCTGGCGAAGCACGCGCGCCCGGACGTGCTCATCATGCACCCGGGGCCGGTCAACCGCGGCATCGAGCTCGCGCCCGAGGTCGCCGACGGCCCGTACTCGGTGATCCTCGATCAGGTGGCGAAGGGCGTCGCCGTGAGGATGGGCGTGCTGCTCCTGCTCGCGGGCAGTAAGGCGGACGCGCCGTGAGCCTCGTCGTCACGCGCGGCCGCGTCATCGACCCGGCGAACGCCACGGACGGCATGCAGGACGTGCTGATCGCCGACGGCAAGATCGAGCGCGTCGGGGCGCGCCTGCCGGTGCCCGCGGGGGCGGAGGTCGTGGACGCCGCGGGCAAGATCGTCTGCCCGGGCTTCATCGACATCCACGTCCACCTGCGCGAGCCCGGCCATGAGTACAAGGAGACCGTCGCGACGGGCACGCGCGCGGCGGCGGCCGGCGGCTTCACGGCGGTCGCGTGTATGGCGAACACGAGCCCCGTCAACGACAACCGCTCCGTCACCGACTACATCCTCGCCAAGGCGCAGGACGAAGGCGCGGCGCGTGTCCACCCGATCGGCGCCGTCACGCGCGGCCTCCTGGGCGAGGAGCTGGCCGAGCTGGCGGAGCTCGCCGAGGCGGGCTGCGTCGCCTTCTCGGACGACGGCAAGTGCGTGATGAACGCGGGCCTCTACCGCCACGCGATGGAGTACACCCTGCCGTTCGGCGTGCCCGTGATCAGCCACGCCGAGGACACGACCCTCTGCCACGGCTACGCGATGAACGAGGGCGTGGTCTCGACACAGCTCGGGCTGCCCGGCGCGCCCGCGGCCGCCGAGGAGGTCATGGTCGCCCGCGATATCCTCCTCGCCGAGCTGACGGGCGCCCACGTCCACATCGCCCACCTCTCGACCGCGGGGGCCGTCCGCCTCGTCCGCGACGGCAAGGCGCGCGGCGTGCGCGTCACCGCGGAGGTCACGCCCCACCACCTCCTGCTGACCGAGGAGGCGGTGAGGACGTTCGACGCGAACACGAAGATGGCGCCGCCGCTCCGGACCAAGCGCGATACCGAGGCGGTGCTCGAGGCGCTGGCCGACGGCACGATCGACTGCATCGCCACCGACCACGCGCCCCACGCGCTCGCGGAGAAGGAAGGCGAGTTCGACCATGCTGCCTTCGGCATCGTCGGGCTCGAGACCGCCGTGGCGCTCCTGCTGGACAGGCTCGTGCGGCCCGGGCTCCTGCCGCTCGCGACGCTGGTCTCGCGGCTCTCGCGCGACCCGGCGCGGCTGCTCAACCTGCCTGGCGGGAGCCTCGCCCCCGGCGCGCCCGCGGACGTGACGATCCTCGATCCCGACCGGGAACTCACGGTCGACCCCGCGCGGTTCCGGTCGAAGAGCCGGAATACGCCCTTCGCCGGCTGGACGCTCACGGGCGGACCATGGATGACGATCGTCGGTGGAAAGGTCGTGCGCCTGTGAACCGCGCGTTCCTCGTATTACGCGATGGGCGGGTCTTCAGGGGGCAGCCCCTCGGCGCGCTCGGCGAGACCTGGGGCGAGGTGATCTTCAACACCGCGATGTCGGGTTACCAGGAGATCTTGACAGATCCGTCGTACCGCGGGCAGATCGTAGCGATGACGTACCCGCTGATCGGCAATTGCGGGATCAACGGAGAGGATGTCGAGTCGCGGAAGCCGTGGGTGAACGGGTTCATCGTCCGCGAGTGCTCGCCGATCGCTTCGAACTTTCGCTCGGCGCTGAGCCTCGACGAATACCTCCGGCGCCACGGCGTCGTCGGCATCCAGGGGATCGACACCCGCGCGCTCACGCACCACCTCCGCGACCACGGCGCTCAGGACGGGATCATCTCGTCGGTCGCGAGCGACCCCGCGGACCTCAGTGCTCGGGCACGGACGCTCCCGGGGCTGATCGGGCGCGATCTGGTCGCAGAGGTGACCGTGGAGCGCGCCTACACATGGTCGGAGGGCCTCTGGCAGCTCGGGCGCGGCTACGTGGCGCCGCCGTCGCCGCGCTTCAACGTCGTCGCCTACGATTGCGGGATCAAGCACAACATCCTGCGCCAGCTCCGGATGGCGGGCTGCGAGGTCACGGTGGTGCCCGCAGCGACTTCCGCGGAGGCGGTGCTCGAGATGAGACCCCACGGCGTCTTCCTCTCGAACGGGCCGGGCGATCCGGAGGCCGTGCCCTACCTGATCGAGTCGGTCCGCCGGCTCCTCGGCCGCGTGCCGGTCTTCGGGATCTGCCTGGGTCATCAGATCATGGGGCTCGCCGGCGGCGGCAGGACGTACAAGCTCAAGTTCGGCCACCACGGGGCGAACCATCCGGTGAAGGACCTCGCGACGGGGAAGGTCGAGATCACCGCCCAGAACCACGGGTTCGCGGTGGAGCCCGAGTCGGTCGCCGGCCACGGCTGGGAGCCGACGCACGTCAACCTCAACGACGGCACGTGCGAGGGGCTCGCTCACCGCGAGTGGCCGGCGTTCTCGGTGCAGTACCATCCGGAGGCGTCGCCCGGACCGCACGACGCCAATTACCTGTTCCATCGGTTCACGGAGCTCATGACACGGAGGGGAGGCTGAGCGTCGTCATGCCCAAGTACCTGATCTCGTACCGGAAGACGGAAGGAGCCGGCCAGAAGCCGGAGTGGACGTCGTTTACGACCACGAGCGAGACGTCCCTCGAAGCCCACGCGATCCGCGAGCGCGTCGACCGGCGGATCAGCGTTCTGGGCGAGCAGCTCTGGGGGAACGGCCAGGCCGTGTGGATCGGCCAGGGCCGCCTGGACGACGTCCTCTACCGCCGTGAAGAGGCCGTTCCCGAGACGTCGATCGTCTATGGACTCATCGAAGAGTAGCGCTCAAGGCCCGGCGGCCTGATGCCCAAACGCACGGACCTCAGGAAGATCCTCATCATCGGCTCGGGGCCGATCGTCATCGGGCAGGCGTGCGAATTCGACTACTCGGGCACCCAGGCGCTGAAAGCGCTCCGCGAGGAGGGGTTCGAGGTCGTCCTCGTCAACTCGAATCCCGCCACGATCATGACGGACCCGGAGCTCGCTCAGCGCACGTACGTGGAGCCGCTCACGCCGGAGGTCGTCGCGAAGATCATCGAGCGCGAGCGCCCCGAGGCCCTGCTGCCCACGCTCGGCGGCCAGACGGGGCTGAACCTCGCGGTCGCGCTCGCCGAGGACGGCACGCTCGAGCGCTTCGGCGTCGAGCTGATCGGGGCCAAGCTCCCCGCGATCCGGAAGGCCGAGGACCGCCAGCTCTTCAAGCAGGCGATGGAGCGCATCGGCCAGGCACTGCCGCGCTCGGGGTACGCGCGGAGCCTCGACGAGGCGCGCACGATCGTCCGCCAGGTCGGCTACCCGGCGATCATCCGGCCCTCGTTCACGCTCGGCGGCACGGGCGGCTCGATCGCCTACGGCCCGGACGAGCTCGAGGAGGCGGTCCGCTGGGGGCTCCAGACGTCGCCTGTCTCGACCGTGCTCGTCGAGGAGTCGGTGATCGGCTGGAAGGAGTTCGAGCTCGAGGTGATGCGCGATCTCGCCGATAACGTGGTCATCATCTGCTCCATCGAAAATGTCGATCCGATGGGCGTCCACACAGGCGATTCGGTCACCGTCGCCCCCGCGCAGACCCTCACCGACAAGGAGTACCAGCTCATGCGCGACGCCGCGATCGCGATCATCCGCGAGATCGGCGTCGAGACGGGCGGCTCGAACATCCAGTTCGCCGTCAACCCGGACGACGGCCGCCTCGTCGTGATCGAGATGAACCCGCGCGTCAGCCGCTCCTCGGCGCTCGCCTCGAAGGCGACCGGCTTCCCCATCGCCAAGATCGCCGCCAAGCTCGCCGTCGGCTACACGCTCGACGAGATCAGGAACGACATCACGCGCGAGACGCCCGCGTCGTTCGAGCCGGCGATCGACTACTGCGTGGTGAAGTTCCCCCGGTGGGCGTTCGAGAAGTTCCCCGAGGCGGACCGGACGCTCACGACGCAGATGAAGTCGGTCGGCGAGGTGATGGCGATCGGGCGCACGTTCAAGGAGGCGCTCCAGAAGGCCGTTCGCTCGCTCGAGCAGGACGCCTGGGGGCTCACGCTCGACCGGCCCGTCACCGACGAGGAGCTGCGCCACCTCCTGCGCGTGCCGACCCCCGACCGCGTCTTCGCGATCGGCGACGCCTACCGCGCCGGCTTCACGACCCAGGAGGTCCACGCGCTCACGCGGATCGATCCGTGGTTCCTCGAGGGGATCCGCGAGATCGTCGCCTTCGAGCCCGAGATCGCGCGCGCCGCCCTCGCCGACGCCGAGGTCATGCGGCGGGCCAAGCAGCTCGGCTTCGCCGACCGCCGCATCGGGGCGCTCACGGGGACGACCGAGGCCGAGGTGCGCCGGCGCCGCTCGGCTCAGGGTGTCGTCGCGACCTTCAAGATGGTGGACACATGCGCCGCGGAGTTCGTCGCCCACACGCCGTACCTCTACTCGACGTACGAGGAGGAGGACGAGGCACCACCGACGCCGCGCACGAAGGTGGTCATCCTGGGCTCGGGGCCGAATCGCATCGGTCAGGGTGTCGAGTTCGACTACTGCTGCGTCCACGCCGCGTTCGCGCTCCGCGACCTCGGCGTGGAGGCGATCATGGTCAACTGCAACCCCGAGACGGTCTCGACGGACTACGACACGTCCGATCGCCTCTACTTCGAGCCCCTCACGCTCGAGGACGTCCTCAACATCGTCGAGAAGGAGCGGCCGCTCGGCGTCGTCGTCCAGTTCGGCGGCCAGACGCCGCTCAAGCTCGCGGTGCCCCTGCGGGAGGCAGGCGTCCCGATCCTGGGCACCTCGCCCGACGCCATCGACCGCGCCGAGGACCGCCAGCGCTTCCACGAGCTCATCACCGATCTCGGGCTACGCCAGGCCGCGGGCGCCACGGCGCGCTCGCTCGAGGAAGCCCAGGGGATCGCCTCGTCGATCGGCTACCCGATGCTCGTGCGCCCGTCGTACGTGCTCGGCGGCCGGGCGATGCGCATCGTCTACGACGCCGAGGATCTCCGCGAGTACATGCGCGAAGCCGTGCTGGTCTCCCCCGCGCACCCCGTCCTGATCGACAAATTCCTCGAGGACGCGATCGAGATCGACGTGGACGCGGCCGCGGACGCCGAGCGCGTCATCATCGGGGGCGTAATGGAGCACATCGAGAAGGCCGGCGTCCACTCGGGCGACGCGGCGTGCGCGCTTCCCCCCTACTCGCTCGGCGAGGACCAGATCGAAACGCTGCGCGAGCAGACGAAAGCGCTGGCGAAGGCGCTCGGAGTCATCGGCCTCATCAACGTGCAGTTCGCGATCCAGAGCGAGACGGTCTACGTCCTCGAGGTGAACCCGCGCGCCTCGCGGACCGTGCCCTTCGTCTCGAAGGCGATCGGGCTGCCGCTCGCGAAGGTCGCGACGCGTGCGATGCTGGGCCACCCGTTGGAACCCTACGCCGCGTACGACACCCGTGAGCTCACGCACATCGCCGTCAAGGAGTCGGTCTTCCCGTTCGTAAAGTTCCCCGGGGTGGACGCGGTCCTCGGACCGGAGATGAAGTCCACCGGCGAGGTCATGGGGATCGACCGCGACTTCCGCAAGGCGTACCTCAAGTCACAGATCGCCGCGGGCTCGGCGTTG
>WNEP01001913.1_pt1 | contig 10437 bp, 8 predicted proteins | sample 5399961 | NCBI WGS metagenome assembly WNEP01 (sample SAMN13153329, study PRJNA577476) | soil metagenome | isolation source: 20 cm grassland meadow soil pre-rain plot 5 | place: USA:California | collected 2015-09-08 | reverse complement strand
GCTGGGATCTTTTCCATTACCAGCGACGCGCCCACGCCCCACTCCGCGCCCATGCCGATCCCAAACAGCGCCCGCAGCAACAGGAACGTGGCGTAGCTCGGCGCCAGGCCCGTGAGCACCTCGACCACCGAGTAGAACACCAGATCGATCATCAGCGGCAACTTGCGCCCGTAGCGGTCGGCCAGGAGCCCAAAGATGAACGCGCCCACGGGCCGGAACAGCAGCGTGAGCGCGAGGGAGAGGGCGATGGCGGCGTCCGACTTCCCGAATTCTTTTCCGATGGCCGTCAACGTCATGACGACGAGGAAAAAGTCGAACGCGTCGAGCGTCCAACCGAGGAATCCGGCGACGACGGCGGCGCGGCGGTCGTCCGCGACGGGGCGTGCGGCGGTCATTGGTGTCCCGCGAGAGTGGCCTCTAGATTACACCGGTGCGCGTCGCCCCGCTGGTCCTGCTCCCGTTGTGGTATTCCGCCCTCGCCGGCCAGAACGGAGTCGCGCGCCCAGCGGTGGTGGTGATCAATCTCCGGTTCAACGGGGAGCATGCCAACGTGCTCCAGCCGGGCGATACCGCGGTCGTGGCGGCGGCGACGAGCAAGCTGCGCGCGACGCTGGGCGCGTCGGACGTGGTGACGATCGTCGATTCGAGCGCCACCGCGACGGCCGTGGCCCAGGCCGAGGCCGATGGCAATCCGTGCGACAACGCCTGCGCCCTGGCCGTGGCGCGGCGGCTGGGCGCGCGCTGGGTCGCGAAGGGCACCATCTCGAACCTCTCGAATCTCGTGTGGCTGCTCTCGGCCGACCTGCTCGACGTCACGACGGGGCGCGCGGTGCTGGCGGACAGCTACGAGATCAAAGGCGAGGCGGCTCGCATGGCGCCCGGCGCGGCTCATATGTTCGCGCAGCGCATCGAGAAAACCGTCGCTGAAGTGTCGCGCTGACGCTACACTGTCCGCTTGTGGAACGTCGGGGGCCGCGCTCTCTTTAATGTCACTCCCGGATTGCAGGCTCGCTCGATGGTCCGCATTCGCCTCTCCGCGTTGCTCGCGCTCATCGTGTGCGTGTGTGTTTCCGCCGCCCAATCCCAACAGGACAGCGTTGCGGTCCTGACCGGTGCGCGCGCGGTGTCCGAGCTCGGCGCCGCCGTCACGGTGATCGACGTCGACTCGTTGCGGCGTGAGTTTCCGGTACGCGCGCTGAGCGAGCTGCTCACCGGTCGCGTGCCGGGCCTCGTGGTACTCGCGAGCTCGGGCACGATCGGGACGGCGTCGCGCCTGCTGATCCGCGGCGCATCGAGCTTCCGGGGTTCCGAGGCGCCGCAGGTGTATGTCGACGGGATCCGAGTGGACGACGAGCCCAGCACGCTCACGGTGTCGGTCGGCGGCCAGACGACGTCGCGCGTGGACGATATCAACGTCGAGGACATCGCGACGATCGCGATTCTGCGGGGGCCGGCGGCTGCGGCGCTGTATGGGAGGGACGCGACGGCGGGCGTCCTGCTGGTCACGACCAAGCGGGAGCAGGGCGGGAGACCGCGCCTCACGGCCTTCACGTCGCAGGGGCTCGTCACGCGCGCCGGCAGATTCCCGGACAACTTTCTCGCGGTGGACTCGACCGGTCGCCAATGCGACGCCGGCCAGCTGGTGACCAGCACCTGCCGCCTGCTGCGTGCCAACGTGCTCGAGAGCCCGGCCACGTCGCCGTTTCGCGACGGCTATCTGCGCCAGTACGGACTCCGCGTATCGGGTGGCGGTGCGACGACGCGGTATTACCTCGCGGGTCAATGGGACGGATTGGCCGGCGTGTACGCGCTGCCCGGCGGCGAGCGGGCGCGTCTGCTCGCGGCGGGCGGCCTGCGCCCTGAGACGGAGAGCCCCAACTACTTCGGCCGAGTCAACCTCCGTGGCAACGGCCAGCTGCTCGCGGGACCGAAGGGCGACGTCACCCTGACCCTGGGCTACTTCGTCGGGGATCTGCGGCTCCCGTTGAACGACACGAGTTACGCCGGCGTTTTGCGGAGCGGCCTGCTGGGCAGCGCCGACACGACCGCCGGGCACGGCTGGGCGGCCTTCCCGCCGGGGGACATGTTCCAGGTGCTCAGCGTGCAACGCGTGCGACAGGTGACCGCAAGCGCCGCCGCGAACTGGCGGCCGCTGAAATCCCTGACGCTGCACGCGGTCGTCGGCCTCGACCGCGCGAATCAGCATGACGCGCAGCAGCAGCGGCCGGGAGAAGGACCGATTGGAAGCGCGCAGCTGTCGCGCCTCGCCGAGGGTCGACTGCAGAGCAACCGGTACACCGTCGCGGTTACGGCCGCCGCGACGTTTCCCTTGTCGGCGACGCTCATCGCCCGGGCGATCGGTGGCGTTGAATACTTCAAGCAGGGTGGAAACCTGTTCGACAGCACGGCAGTCACATCGCCGGTCTCTAGCTTCGGCGGGTCGTTCCGCTGGCCGATCCACGCCACGACCGCGGGACTGTTCCTCGAGCAACAGCTCGCCTGGCGTGACCGACTGTTCCTGAGCGGCAGCCTGCGGCGGGACGCGACGACCTGGGCCGACCAGAGTGCACCGAAGGGTCTTGCCCCGCATGTGGGGATCACGTGGCACGTGCCGACGGCGCAGTCCGCGCTGTTGGGCTCGCTGCGGTTGCGGGCGGCGTATGGTGCCACGGACCGCCTGCCGGGCGTGCCTTTTGTACCGCCGGCGGCAGGGTCCCTCTATCGACCGGTCGCGTTCGGACCGAGACCGGACCGAGTGCACGAGCTCGAGGGAGGCGCGGACGCCGAGCTGGTGCGCGGCCGGATGAACCTGAGCGCCACGGTCTACAGCCGTCACAGCTGGAGCCCGTTGCACTTCGGAAGCCTCGGCGTTCCCCCCATCGACGATACGGTGGAAGTCGCCAATAAGGGCATCGAACTGGCGCTCGGAGTGAGCGTGGTGCGGAGCGACAACGTGGCGTGGGAGGTGGGGCTGTCGGCCTGGGGCAATCGTAACCGCGTCGTGAGTGCGGGGGCCTTCCCGTTCGTGCTCGCCGGAGGCGGGGGCGTGTCGCAGATCGTGGAAACAGGGCTGCCACTGGGTAGCTATTCGGGGACGCCCATCCTCGGATACGCCGACGCGAACCACGACGGCGTGTTATCGCCGGCCGAGGTGCAGTTGGGAACCGCACGGACATTCCTTGGCACGCCGCTTCCAACCGAAGGGGCCGCGCTCACGACGGCCCTGACATGGCGCCGCCGGGTCCGCATCGCATCGCTGCTCGAGTACCGCGCGGGCAGTAGCGTGCTGAACGACACGGAGCTGATGCGCTGCGCCAGGGGGAATTGCCGCGCGCGCAATGATCCCACGACGCCGCTCCGCGACCAGCTGGCCTGGGCTGCCTGGCAGGCCGGGAGCGCGGCGGGATGGATCGAACGAGCCAACTTTCTCAAGCTCCGCGCGGTCTCGATGACTCTCACCGCGCCCGCCGCCTGGGCGCAGCGCGTGGGCGGGCGGGAGATGACGTTCACACTGGCGGGCCGGAACCTCGTGACCTGGACGAGCTACCGAGGCCTCGATCCCGAGGTCAACGCGGCGGGGTCGCAAGAGTTGTCCGCGTCGGATTTCTTCACCCAGCCGCTGGTGCGCTATTGGACGGCGCGGCTGGACGTGTCGTTTTGAACTCTCGAGGAGGACGATCCATGCGCCGTACGCTGCCGCTCGCCCTGGTGCTGCTCGTCGGACCTTCCCTGGCGCGGCCGCTGCCGGCCCAGGAAACCGCCTCCGACTCGCTGCTGACGGTGAACCATTACCTCGATTGGGAGCAGGTGGCCGATCCGCAGATCTCTCCCGACGGCGCCCAGATCGTCTACACGCGACGCTGGGTGAACAAGCTCGAAGACAAGTGGGAGTCGGCCCTGTGGATCATGAACGTCGACGGCTCGCACAACCGCTTCCTGGTGAAGGGCAGCGATGCGCGTTGGTCGCCCGACGGCACCCGGATTCTCTATCTCGCGGACGGCGAGCCCAAGGGGGCGCAGCTGTTCGTCCGCTGGATGGACGCCGAGGGCGCGTCGTCGCAGGTGACCCGCGTGCTCGAAAAGCCGGCCAACCCCAGGTGGGCGCCCGACGGCAAGTCGATCGCGTTCGTCATGCTCGTGCCCGACTCCACGCTCTGGACCATCTCGCTGCCCAAGCCGCCCGAAGGCGCGAAGTGGACCCCCGCGCCGCGCGTGGTGGGTGACCTGCATTACCGTCAGGACCGCGTCGGGTACATGGAGCAGGGATTCACCCACCTCTTCCTGGTGCCGGCGGAAGGCGGCACGGCGCGCGCGCTCACCAGCGGCCACTGGAACGTGGGCGCCCGGTTCGACGGCCTGAACAACGGAGCCGGCTACGATTGGACCCCGGACGGACGGGCCATCGTGTTCGACGGGCTGCGCGACTCGACCTGGGATCGCCAGTACCAGGTGTCGCGGGTGTACGCCCTCGACGTCGCGAGCGGGACGATCAAGCCGCTCGTGTCGCGGCCCGGCTTCTGGGCGAACCCCGTCGTATCGCCCGACGGGCGGAGCGTCGCGTTCAGCGGCAACGATTCGACCGAGCACACCCACCGCACCTCGGACCTGTGGGTGATGGGGATCGACGGCTCCGGAGTGCGCGACGTGTCCAAGAGCTTCGACCGGGATCCGGGCGAGCTGCACTGGGCACCCGACGGCAAGGGCGTCTTTTTCCAGGCCGGCGACCGCGGCGCGATCAACGTGCACTACGCCGATCTCGCCGGCGGGGTGCGCGACGTGACGCAGGGCGCGCAGGTGGTCTCCCTCGCGTCGCTGGCGCGCACGCTCGTGGGCGTCGGCGTGGCCGGTGACGCGGACCACGCGGGAGACGTCGTGCGCATGGACCTGCGACGGCCGGGTCCCGTGACCCGCCTGACGATGGTGAACGACGACGTGCTGGCGAACAAGCGGCTCGCCAAGGTCGAGGAGGTGTGGTACAACTCGACGGGCGGAGCCCGTGTGCAGGGGTGGATCGTCAAGCCGCCGTCGTTCGAGGCCTCGAAGAAGTACCCGCTGATCCTCGAGATCCACGGCGGCCCGTTCGCGATGTACAACGTCGGGTTCAGCTACATGTTCGAGAACTTCGCGGCGAACGGCTACGTGGTGCTGTACGTGAACCCGCGCGGCTCGACCGGCTACGGCGACGCGTTCTCGAACGCGATCGACCACAACTACCCCGGTCCCGACTACGACGATCTCATGGCCGGCGTGGACGCGGTGATCGGCAAGGGCTACGTGGATACGACGCGCATGTACGTCTCCGGATGCTCCGGGGGCGGCGTGCTCTCGAGCTGGGTGATCGGCCACACCGGCCGGTTCGCGGCGGCCGCGGTGCGCTGCCCGGTGATCGACTGGATCAGCATGGCGGGGCAGACCGACATCCCGCTCTTCACCTACAGCTTCTTCCACCAGGCCTTCTGGGACAAGCCGGACGAGTGGCTGGCCCATTCGTCGCTGATGCAGGTCGGGCACGTCACGACGCCCACGCTCCTGATGACGGGCGAGCTGGACCGGCGCACGCCGATCCCGCAGACGGAGGAGTTCTACACGGCCTTGAAGGTGCGGGGCGTGCCGACCGTGATGCTGCGCTTCAACGACGAGTATCACGGCACGGGATCGAAGCCGTCCAACTTCATGCGCACGCAGCTCTACATGATGAGCTGGTTCCAGAAGTACCGCCGCGCCGCGGCCGAGCCGGCCACCGGGGCGGGGAACCGTTAGGGAACCCCTGCACAACCCGGTGCGTGGCGCTGGGGGTCGGGGCTAGGGCGCCTACACGCGAGGGCACTCCGAACCACGCCACGGGGACGTGTGCCTGCCCGAGCCAGCTTCGCGCCTCCGAGTTCCGCCTTCGTGGCGCCCTCGCGTGTAAAGCGCCCTCCGCCCCGACCCCCAGCGCCACGACCACTTGTGCAGACCTTCCTTAGCGCGGGGCGCGGCGCAGCCGCCCAAGCCAGCCCTGCTCGATGGTGTGCTCGTCGCGCGTGAGCTGGACCCACGCGCCGAGGATGGCGGAGCGCTCCACGTAGCCCACCGTGCGGGTGGGATCGTCGCGGCTCGTCACCGCGAGGCCCTCGAGCTCGTGCTCGAGCAGTTTGGACATCGCCGTCTCGAGCAGCTCGTCGGGGTAGGTGACGACGTCGCCGGCCGGAGCGGGCGGGCCGAGCGGCGGCTCCATCACTTCCTCGACCCGCAGCACATGCAGCGGATTGACGCCGTACTCGCGGCTGACGTGCTGCCCGCGGCGCGCCAGTTTTTCCGTGAGGATCGAGCGGCGCATCAGCAGCACGGTGACGCCCGCCGCCGCAATGCTGCCGACCAGCAATCCGGGTAGGGCGGTGACGTCGCCCGTGAGCTCGAGCACGAAGACCACCGCGGTGAGCGGCACCTGCATCGTCCCGCCCATCAGCGCCGCCATCCCGACCATCGCCCACAGGCCGGGATCGGGCCGGTGCAGCGCGTACGCGCCCAGCGCGCCCATACTGCCGCCCATGACCAGCAGCGGGGCGAGCACGCCGCCCGACGAGCCCGAGGCGAGGGCGATCGCCCAGATCAGCGCCTTCACCACGAGCAGGCCGATCAGCAAAGCGCCGACCAGTCGGCCCGTCACCAGGCCGCGGATCACGTCGTAGCCCACGCCGAGCGCCTGTGGCGCGACCAGGCCGCCCAGCCCCACGGCGATGCCGGCGAGCGCCGGCCACCACATCCAGTGCATCGGCAGGCGCGCGAACCAGTCTTCGACGCCGTACAGCAAGTTCGTCAGCAGCGTGGCCGCGAGACCGCCCGCCAACCCGACGCCGGCGCACTCGGCCAGCGTCGTCGAGGCGAGCGTGCCGTGGGGGACGACCGCGAACTCCGGCCCCGCGCCCAGGAGCGGCACCCGCAGCGCGCCGGCGACCGCGGCGGCACACGCCACGGGAATGAAGCTGCGCGGCTTCCATTCGAACAAGAGCAGCTCGACCGCGAGCATCACGGCGGCGACCGGGGCGGCGAAGATGGCCGCCATGCCGGCCGCGGCGCCGGCCACGAGCAACGTCTTCCGCTCCACCGTCGACAGATGGAATGCCTGAGCGAAGACCGAGCCGAACGCCCCGCCCGTCGCGATGATCGGCCCCTCGGCGCCGAACGGCCCGCCCGTACCGATCGCGATGGCGGACGAGAGCGGCTTGAGCAGCGCCACCTTGGCTTCGATGCGGCTGCGCCCGATCAGGATCGCTTCCATCGCTTCGGGGATCCCGTGGCCCCGGATCTTCTCCGAGCCGTAGCGGGCGAGCAGGCCGACGATCAGGCCGCCCACCACCGGAATCGGCAGCGACCAGAGCCCGGGGTGGCTCGCGGCGGGCGTGGCGAAGCTCGTGTCGAGGCGGTGGAAGTAGGCGAGGTTCGTGAACAGGCCGATCAAGCGCACCAGCGCCAGCGCCACGAAGGCGCTGATCACGCCGACGGCCCCGGCCATCGCGGTCAACAGGATGATGCGTCGGTCGGCGCTATAGTCACCGAGCGGGGCGTCCGTCACGCTACGACCACGGCTCGTCAGCCGACGGCCCGTAGATCGACGGCACCTTGCCGTCCGCCATCCGGAGATACACCGACATCTGGCCCCGATGGTGCACCATATCCATCAACAGGAACCAGAAGAAATCCAGCCGTCGCACATCGGCCATCTGCTTCGGGCCCGTGAAGAACTTGACCGTCTTGTTGAGGTCGGCGTCGCTCGCCTTGCGAACCTTGTCGCCCAGCCCCCGGAGCGCACGCTCGCATTCGCGCACCATGGCGTCCCACGTATCCGGCACGGGCGGCATGTTCTTGGGCGGAAACTTGAGCTCGCCGTCCAGGGCCTGTGCTCCGCCGACGCCTTCGAACACGAATGTCCAGGCCAGCTCCTTCGCGCTGCGCGCCTTCGGGTGCGGCTTCAAGTCCGCTTTGGCGGCGGGGTACGCCTTCAGGACCTTGAGCGTCGTGGGCACCTCCCGCTCCCAGGTTCCGAGGAACTGCTCCTTCTCCGTCATTGCCCCTCCCTTACCGGTGTCCGCACCGTACACCGGGGCACACGGTGTGGTCAAGGTATCTTGCGGCGTGATCTCCACGGTGGGCCACTCGATCCGCGAGCTCGACGACGCGCGTTATCTTCCGGGCCACCGACGCGCGAGGGGGGTCGTGGTGCGCATTGACGGTTCCTGGGGGCGGCACTTCGATGCCTGGCTGTCCCGCCTGCCGGCTCCGGCGCTGGTGCTCACCGGGCTCGTGATCGTCGCGGGGCTCGGGTGGATGGATTTCGTCACGGGTCCCGAGCTCACGCCGCTGGTGTTCTACCTGGTTCCGGTCGTGCTGGTGGCGTGGTATGCCGGGCGCTGGCCGGGCGCGATCGTGGCATGCGCGGGCGGGCTCGCCTGGATGCTCGCGGACGCGCTCACCCAGAGTGAGTACTCCCACTGGTCGATCCCGTACTGGAACGTGGTGCTGCGCCTCGCCGCGCTGCTGCTCGTCTCGGAGGCCGTGGCGCGGCTGCGTCTGGCGCACGCGCGGGAGCGGGAGCTGGCCCGCCGCGACGCGCTCACCGGCGCGCCCAACGCCCGGGCGTTCTACGAGCTCGCCGGGGCCGAGATCGCGCGGGCCCGACGCTACATCCATCCCTTCTCGGTCGCCTACCTCGATCTCGACGACTTCAAGCTGGTAAACGACCGCCTGGGCCACCTCGCGGGCGATGCGGTGCTGCGCTCGGTGGCGCGCGCGTTGGGCGGCGTGCTGCGCGCCAGCGACGTCGTCGCCCGTCTCGGTGGGGACGAGTTCGCGGTGCTCTTGCCCGAGGCGGGCGCCGCGCCCGCCCGGCTCGCGACCGACAAGCTGCGGCAGGCGCTCGCGGAGGTCGTGCCGGCGCACGGCTGGCGCATGACGGCGAGCATCGGCGTGGCCACCTTTCTGGTCGCGCCGGAGTCGGTGGATGAGCTGCTCGCGGCGGTGGACGGCCTGATGTACCGGGCCAAGCAGGGCGGGAAAAACAGCGTCGCGCACGAGACGCGCAACGACGCGCCGGCGGTGCGCTGACATGCCGCGGCAAAACATCTCGAGTGGGGCGCCGTGGGAGCCGGTCGTCGGCTACTCGCGCGCGGTCCGCGTGGGCTCCACCGTGCACGTGGCGGGCACGACGGCGACCGGGCCCGACGGGAAGATCGTCGGCGTCGGGGACGCCTATCTGCAGGCGGTCCAGGCGCTCAAGAACATCGAGCGCGCCCTGGTCCAGGCCGGCGCGTCGCTCCAGCACGTGGTGCGCACCCGTATGTACGTGACCGACATCGCGGACTGGGAGCGCGTGGGACGGGCGCACGGCGAGGTGTTCCACGACATCCGGCCCGCGACCACGCTCGTGGCGGTGAGTCGGCTGGTGGCGCCGGAGATGCTGGTGGAGATCGAGGCGGAGGCCATCGTCGAGATGTAGATTGTCAGCGAGGGAGGTGTGCTGTGTCCGTCACCGAAGTCGGCAAGCACGCGACCGTCGCCTGTCCATTCTGTGCGACGCTCAATCGCGTGGATCTCACCCGCGTCGCCGACCGTCCCAAGTGCGGCAACTGCGGGCGGCCGATGCTGCTCGACCGGCCCGTCGCGGTCAGCGACGCGACGCTGGACGGCGTGCTCAAGGGCACCGATGTGCCCGTGGTGATGGACGGCTACGCGGACTGGTGCGGCCCGTGCAAGATCATGGCGCCGATCCTGGACGATTTCGCACGCCAGCGCCAGGGCGACGTGCTGGTCCTCAAGCTCGACACCGACCGCAATCCGGCGACGACCCTCCGCTTCAACATCCGCGCCATCCCGACACTCATCGTGTTCCGTGACGGCCGCGAGGTCGCCCGCCGGGCGGGGGTGATCCCGCGCCCGGAGCTCGACGCCTTCGTCGGCCCGATCGGGCCCGCCGGGCCGTCCTGACCGTGCCGCGGGACGCGGTGTCGCGCTACGAGTCGCAGGAGGTGGAGGAGCGGGGTCGCGCGGTGTCGGAGCGCTCCCGCGCCGTGGCGCTGGGGCTCGCGGTGGTGGGCGGCGTGTTCGGGCTGCACCGCTTCTATACCGGTCGCGTGCAGAGCGGCGTGTGGATGTGCCTCACCCTCGGCGGCATGGGGATCTGGTATCTGTACGACGTGGTGGTGATCGCGGCCGGTGACTTCCGGGACCACGATGGGCGGCGCCTGGTGCGCTGGGACGTGAGCGGCGACGAAGCGGGCGCGCCTCCCGAGGAACGCCGCGTGTCGGACCTGGAGGAGCGCATGCTGGGGCTCGAGTCGCAGGTGAGCGAGCTGGCCGAGCGGCTCGACTTCACGGAGCGGATGTTGGCGCAGGCGCGGGAGCGGGGCACGCTACCAAAGGGGTAGCTCGGACGTCGATCGTTGCGGTTTCACCGATATC
>WNEP01003775.1_pt1 | contig 10450 bp, 8 predicted proteins | sample 5399961 | NCBI WGS metagenome assembly WNEP01 (sample SAMN13153329, study PRJNA577476) | soil metagenome | isolation source: 20 cm grassland meadow soil pre-rain plot 5 | place: USA:California | collected 2015-09-08 | reverse complement strand
GGTGGCGATGGCCAGGGCAATGACAATGTTGAACGGGCCAAAATTCCGGAAAGCCGCCCAGGTCGTGAGGCCCGTGCCGAGAATGAGCGCGAGGAAGATGCTGAGGTAGATCTTTGGGGAAACGACATGTTCGGAATGTTCAGGCACGCGATTTTTCTCCCCCTAACGATGACGGTCAATCAGATATAGCAACGGGAAAAGATAAATCCACACAATATCGACGAAGTGCCAGTACAAGCCGACGATCTCGACCGGCGTGTTGTACTGCGGCGTGAAGCGGCCGCGGAGCGAAGCCTTGATCAGCCAGACGATCAGGCCGGCGCCCACGATCATGTGCAGGGCGTGAAGCCCGGTCATGGCGAAATAGAGCGAAAAGTAAAGCTGCGCATGAGAGTTGGCATCGGGATCGGACGCGAAGGCCTTCTCCACCTCTTCCTTCTCCAGAGCAATTTCTTTGGGATCGTCGCCCGGGGCGGGATGGGACGACCGATAGGTGATAGCAAAATTGCGGCCGGGAATCAGATGGTGCTCGAATTTCTGCTTGTATTCGACAAACTTGATGCCGAGGAAGACACATCCGAGGCCTAAGGTGAGAATCAGGAAAAGCGGAACAAGCTTCTTCTTGCCCGTTTCGGCGGACCACACGGCCATGGCCATGGTAAAGCTGCTCATGATCAGCACGATGGTGTTGACCGTGCCGAGCGTGATGTCCAAGGTGTTGCTGCCGATGCCGAACGCCGTGAAGTATTCGTGGCGGTTGATGGTGTAGGTCAGAAACATGCCGCCGAAGAACAACACTTCGGTGACCAGAAAGATCCACATGCCGAAGGTGGCGGATTCCTTCTGCTGGTCCAGGGTTTGAAATTGCCCGTATAGTTCTCCGGTGCGATGCACTCCCTGCTCCTGTTTTGCTTCCGAGAAGGTGGCGTTAAAAAGCACGCCCCGTCTCATACAAGCTGCCAAACCTAATCGTCGCTGTGAGCCGGCGCCAGCGGCGCTCCCGCAGCCAAACCAAGATCCGGGCGATTCCGGTAATCGTAGGGCTCCCAGTCGACAACTGGGGTAACGTGAAAATTCTCCGTGGGAGGCGGCGAATCCGTTTTCCACTCGAGGCCCGTGGCGGGCCAGGGATTCGGACCGGCAACTTTGCCGTAACGCATGGACCAGCTCAGGTAGGCCATTGGCAAGAGATAGCCGAGCGCCAGGATGGAAGCGCCCGCGGTCGACAGGACGTTGAGCACTTGAAACTCCGGCGGATAGCTGTGATAGCGACGCGGCATGCCGAGATACCCAAGAATGAATTGCGGGAAGAAGGTGAGGTTGAAGCCGAGAAAGAGAACGATGGCCGCGAAGTGCGACAGGGCCTCCGGATAAAGCCGTCCGGTAATTTTAGGCCACCAATAGTGCAGTCCGCCGACGTACCCCATCACCGCGCCGCCAACCATGATGTAGTGGAAGTGCGCGATGACGAAATACGTGTCATGGATATGAATGTCCAGGCCCAGGCAGGCCAGGAACAGCCCGGTAAGACCGCCAATGGTGAACAAGCCTATGAACCCGAGAGCATAGAGCATTGGCGCGTCCCAGGAAATCGAACCTTTATAGAGTGTCGCCGTCCAGTTGAAAACTTTGACGGCCGAAGGGATGGCTACCAGGTAGCTCAGGAAGGAAAAGGTCAATGCCGCATAGGTGGACTCACCGGTGACAAACATGTGGTGCGCCCAAACCAAGAAGCCAATGACGGCGATGGCGATGCTTGAAGCGGCGATGAAGGAGTAGCCGAAAATAGGTTTGCGCGCGAAGGTGGGAATGATTTCGCTGACCACTCCCATGGCCGGGAGAACCATGATGTACACCGCGGGGTGGGAATAGAACCAGAACAGATGCTGGAACAGAATGGGATCGCCGCCCATGGCCGGATTGAAAAAGCCCAGGTGAAACATGCGTTCGAGGCCGGCAAGCAGGAGCGTAATAGCCACGACGGGAGTGCCCAGAATCATGACCAGGCTGGTGGCATAGTGCGACCAGACAAAAAGCGGCAGGCGGAACCAGGTCATGCCCGGCGCGCGCATGGTGTGGATGGTGACGATGAAATTGAGGCCTGTCAGAATCGACGAAAACCCGTTGATGAAGATGCCGAGCACCGCCGGCGTGACCGCGGAGTTCGAATAGATGCTGCTGAGCGGCGTGTAGAAGGTCCAGCCGGTGTCCAGGCCTCCGGTGCTGAAGGAATAGAGCACGAAGCTGCCGCCGATGAGGTAAATGTACCAGCTCAAAAGATTGATTTTCGGGAAGGCCAGATCCTTCGCGCCGATCATCATGGGGATAAGGAAATTGCCCAGGACGGCGGGGATGGATGGAATCAGGAAAAAGAAAATCATGGCCACGCCATGCATGGTGAAAAGCTTGTTGTAAGTCTCGGGCGTGACGAGCACCCCGTCGGGGGTCAGCAGATGGATGCGAATCATCGTGGCGAAGACGCCGCCGATGAAAAAGAAAATCGTCACCGACATGAGATACAGCAAAGCGATGCGCTTGTGATCGGTGGTCAGCAGCCAGGAGCGGATGTGGCCGCCAGCCGAGATCAAATAATGATCGCGAGGCGGTTCGTAGGATGGTGTTGGCGGCGTGTTGTTCATAACCTACTTCTTCTCCGAGACTGGGGCAATTCCGGAGCCCGTGGCGGGCACGGGCTGGGACTGCAGAGACTTAATGTACGCGATAAGCGCGAAAATCTGTTCTTCCGTCAATTGGCCCTGGTAGTTGGGCATGAGCGGCTGATAGCGGGCCACAATTTTCGCGTTGGCCTGAAGAATGGATTCGCGGATGTAGGCGTCGTCGGCGGTGACCGTGCTTCCGTCAGCCAGCAGCACTTGGCCGCCGTACAGGCCGTTGAGCGAGGGAGCGCGGCCGGTGCCGTTGGCGAGATGGCAGGTAACGCAGGATTTTTCTGCGAAGAGCTTTTCACCCGCAGCCACGGGATTGGCCTCGCCGCCCGATACCCCGGAAAGCCACGCGGCGTAATCGGTAGGCTCCATAACCGTAACCCACCCGCCCATAACGGCGTGATTGGTGCCGCAATACTGCGAGCAAAAAAAGTGATAACGGCCAGGCTTTGTGGGTCGGAACCACATGGTGTTGTAGTGGCCGGGAACCACGTCCATCTTCACGCGGAACGCTGGGACGAAGAAATCGTGGATAACGTCCTCGCTGGCAAGGATCAGCCGGATATCGCGGCCCACCGGAACGTGCAATTCGTTCACCGGAACGTGCAATTCGTTGATTTCCTTTAATCCATTGGGCTGCTGCGCCTTCCACATCCACTGCTTGCCGACTACATAAATATCGAGCGTGTCGCGCGGCGCGTTGCGATAGTCGACATAAACGATTGCGCCCCAGGCAAACATGACCATGGCGAGAATCAGGGGAGCGACGATCCAGGCCACCTCGACCAGCGGATCCTCGTAGGTAACGATCCCGACCGCGCCCGCTTCCTTGCGATGATACTTAAAGAAGCAAAAGACAATGGCGGTGGTGATGATGGCCCCAAAGAGCAGGCAAATCCCGGTGATGAAGATCAGCAGCGCGTCGACGTGCGGCGCAAAGTTGGAAGCTTGCTCGGGGTAAATGGGCAATGGCGACTGCACGGTCTATTCAGCTCCTCGTTCCTCCGGCGGAAAGCGGCCGGTCGAAATTCCTGGCCGCCAACTTCTCGCGCCGGCGCGCAATCAGAATTCCTCCGACCAGGCAAAGAATCGTCAGCACGCCGCCCAGCCGGACCAGCTTGAGAATCGCCGCGCTATAGGTGGCCGTCGAGGGGTCGTATTGATAGCAAAAAAGGAGCACGTGGTCGATGGGCGTGCCGATTTTTCCCTCCGAGGCGTCGACGAGGCCGAGGCGCATGTCCCGGCCAGGGTATTCAACCCCATAGAAGTAGCGCGAGATGCGGCCGTCCGGGGTGAGCAGGAGGACGCCGCTCGCATGGGCGAAGAGATTTGTTTTGGCGCTGAAGCTATAGCGAAAGTTGGCGGCCTCGGTGACGCGATCGATGGATTCTCGAGCACCCGTTAGAAAATGCCAGCCCGATTCGGTTTCGCGGCGGCCAAAGCGGGAGAGTGCGGCTTTCTTTTTCTCCGCGGCCCTTTCCGGCGTATCACGCGGATCAAAACTGATGAAGACCACTTCGTAGTCGTGGCCGGGGTTGAAGGAAAGCATGCGCAGCGCGCCAACCACACCCTGCTGCACTTGATTGCAGAGCATGGGGCAGCGGTAATAGACAAAGGCCAGGACCACCGGCTTGCGGTGAAAGTAGTCGCGAAGCTGGACGCTGCGGCCGGATTCGTCCTGGAACGGAACGTCAAGGGGCACCTGGCGGTTGAGCTCGGGCTCGAAGCCCACGTTCTGCAAGACGGGGGGCATGGTCGCGGCCGGCCGGCCCACCCCGCCCGGAGTAGTTTGCGCCGGCAAGGCCAGCGGCCGAGCCAGCAGTACGGCGATCAGGAGAATCTCAGCGGATCTCGTCATCTCTTTATTTCTTATTTTCTGCCGGCGGCGCCGTGGCCGTGGGCAAACCCTTTTGGGCAATGATTTTCATCGCTTCTTTGACGGGAATCTGGGCGATCCCGGCATTTTTGTCGATCCATTCCAGCCTCTCGTTGGCGGCCGTATCCGCCTGCAGTTTTTCCCGCAAGTCCTTCTGCGGATCGTTGGGGTGCCCGGGAACACCTTGCAGCCGCGGTTCGGGGGGCATGCGAGCATCCTTGCTTTGTGCCACTCGGGAGGGTGGGGGCGGGGCCTCGGAAGAAGCCGCGAGGTTGGAGGTAAAGCGCAAAACAAAAATGCAGATGAGCAGAGCGCCGGCGGTGGCCAGGCCCAAGGCCAACAAGTACCAATACATAGTGCTGGGCTTGATGTCGCGTTCTTCGAAAGCGACGTCCGCGTGCCGCGGCCCGCGGCCGGTCGGCTGACCGCTCGAATGAGGCTCAGTGCTCATGATGTTTAATGGCCTCCGCGAGTCCCGGGTCGCCGAGCGGCAAAAGCGGGCATTGCTTTAGGTTGAAAGCAAAGAAGCCGAGCCACAAGCCGCCCAGGGCGATGGGCAAGAGCAGATCGAGCCAAGTGGGTACGGCGCGGGAGGTGAACTCCGGCCGGGTCATCCAGAAAAGGTCCACCAGGCGCATCAGGATGAGCCACATGGCGATTCTGGGCAGCACTTTGCGATTGCGTTTGAGGTCCTGCGAAAGCAGCAGGAAGAAGGGAACAAAGAAATGAAACACCAGCACAATGACGGCCACGACGCCCCACTCTCCGTAGAGGCGCGTGCGGTAAAAGGTGATTTCTTCAGGCAGATTTCCCGACCAGATGATGAGCAATTGCGAGAAATCGAAGTACGCCCACAGCATGACAAAGGCCAGAAGAAGCTTGCCGAGATCATGCAGATGGCGGGCCTGCAGCACGTTCGAAAAGGGCTCCGTTCGAGCCAGCAGCACGACCGTCGAAATCATGAAGGACATGGAGGAGACGAGCTGGCCGGCGACGAACAGGAACCCATAGATGGTCGAAGCCCAGTGCGGAGAGAGAGACATCACCCAGTCGATGGCCGCGAAACTCATGGCGAATACATAAAGGATGATTCCGGGTCCGGCCAGCATTTTCAGCCTGCGGCGCAGGGCGCGATCCTCCCGGTTGGTGTCCTGCTGCTTGGACAAACCGTTAAAGATGAACATCAGGGCCAGCCACACCGCAAAATAGATGAGGGCGCGCACGAGATAGCCATTATGGGTGAGATAGCCCTGCTGGAATTTTGACAACGGCTCTTTGTGAAGCTCCTCGGGATCGAGCCACGCGCGATACAGGTGTTTCATGCCTGAGATGGCGATCGGCAGGAAGAGCACAACCAGCAGCGGCAGCGTGCGCGTAGCCGATTCGAGCGGACGGCGGATGATGATGCCCCAGTGGCCGGAAGTTAGGTGTTGCAGCATCACGAGCCCCAGGGAACCAAGCGCCAGGCCCAATACCAGCAGGAAACTCATCAAATAGGAGGGATAAAAGGTCTCTGGCGAACGAAGGGCTCCTAAGGCGGCCAGCCCCAGGGCCACGGCGCCAACAACAAACGCGCGCTGCTCGAGACGGGTCACGCTTTCGGGCGCAGAATATTGCTGCTCGGCCATCAGTTACGCCCTCCGGTGGATTCTTTCGTCGTGCTTGTTTCTGGCTTCGGCTCGGACCCCGGCTTGGTGAAGCCGGCCTGGCCCAACTTTTGGCGAAGTGCGGTCGGGAGATCCGCCACCTTCGCGTTGCGGCTGAGCTGCAATGCGCGAACGTAGGCAATGATGGCCCAGCGGTCCCGCGGAGGAATCTGTGCCGAGTAGCCGTACATGGCGCCAAAACCGTTGGTGATGTTGTCGTAGAAATAGCCGTTAGGCGCCTGGCGAAGACGGTCCTGATGGTAGGTGGGCGGACGCTTCATGCCGCGCATGGCAATCGTGCCGTTGCCGTCGCCTTGCAGGCCGTGACACGGAGAGCAGAAAATCTTGTAACGTTCCTCGCCGCGTTCGAGCAGTTCCTGGTTCACAGGCAACGGGAAAGCGTTGGAATCCTTGGGCGCGAACAGGTCATCGTCGGCCGGGGCGCCGCGAGCCACGGTATTTTCAACCGGCGGGCGTTCGGACCGGCCATCGGGGAAGAAATCCGAAGGAGAGAGCGGCCGGTTCTTTGGCTGGTCGGCCATGTCTTGGTGCAGATACCGGCAGCCCGCGCTCGAGAGCAAGGCCGCCGCAGCGCAGCCGACGAGCAGGAAGCGCGATCGGCTAATCATTGGCAACCTCTGTGACATGATGCGCATGGAGGTCGTGCAGGAAACGCGCGCATTCCTCCACATGAAATTTTGCGTCGTTGGACTCGATGCAAAGGAAAAAGCGGTCCGACGATGCGTGCTTGAAGCGATGCACGTTGAAGACGGGATGGTGCGGATGCGGGAGGCGGTTGAGCGCGAGCATGCCGAAGACCGCACAGAGAGAGGCGCCCAGGACGGTAAGCTCAAAGGTCACGGGAATAAATGCCGGCCAGCTATTCAGCGGGCGGCCCCCGATATTCATGGGGTAGGCCAAGGTGTTCACCCAATATTGGAAACCAAAACCGCCAATACCACCGGCCAAACCGCCGAGCAGGGTAATGAGCGGCACGTTGTTGCGCTTCAAACCCATGGCTTCGTAGAGGCCTTCGACGGGAAACGGCGTAAAGGCGTCTATGTGGCGATAGCCGGCCTCGCGCACCTTCTTGACGGCTTCGAGGAGCTGTTCCGGAGTAGCAAACTCTGCCAGCACCCCATAAATATGAGAACGCTGCTCCATTACTTTTTGTCCTCAGAAGTCTCCGCTACAAGCTCGCGCATCTCTGCAATGGAAATCGCCGGTAAAACGCGGACGAACAGGAACAGTAAAGTCACAAACATGCCGATGGTGCCGATGAAGGTAGCCCAGTCCCAGAAGGTGGGCCAGTAGCGTCCCCAAGCGGACGGAACGAAATCGCGCGTCAAGCTGATCACCACGATGACGAAACGCTCGAGCCACATGCCGACGTTCACCACGATGGACATAAAGAACAAGAACGCGACGTTGTGGCGCAATCTGTAAGACCACAGCATTTGCGGCATGAGGATGTTGCAAAGAATCAGCGCGTAGTAGAACGGAGCATACGGGCCGTGCAGGCGCTGCTCGACGAGGAACACATCAAATTTATTTCCGCTGTAGAGTGACAGGAACATTTCGAAGAAGTAGCCGTAGGCCACGATCAGGCCGGTCGCGAGCATGACCTTGGCCATGTTGTCGAGGTGCCTCATGGTGATGAAATCTTCTAGGCCATAAGCTTTGCGCAAGGGGATGGCGATGGTCAGGACCATGGCGAAGCCGGAGTAGATGGCCCCGGCGACAAAGTACGGCGGGAAGATGGTCGTATGCCAGCCGGGAACAATGGCGATGGCGAAATCGAAACTCACCACGGTGTGCACGGAGAGCACGAGCGGCGTGGCCAGGCCCGCCAGCAGAAGATAGGCGGACTGGTAGCGGTGCCAGTGCCGTGCGGAACCCCGCCAGCCCATGGAAAGCATGCCGTAGATAATCTGCGCCGGCCTTTTAACTGCGTGATCGCGAAGCGTGGCCAGGTCCGGGATCAAGCCCACGAACCAGAAAATCAGCGAAACCGTTCCGTATGTGGAAACCGCAAAAACGTCCCAGATCAGCGGGCTGCGAAACTGCGGCCAGAGGCCCATGGTGCTGGGATAGGGGAACATATAAAAGGCCATCCACGGGCGCCCGGTGTGAATCAGCGGGAAAATGCCCGCGCAGGCCACCGCAAAGAGCGTCATGGCTTCGGCAAATCGGTTGATCGAGGTGCGCCACTTCTGGTTCAAGAGGAACAGGATGGCCGAAATGAGCGTCCCGGCGTGGCCGATACCGATCCACCAGACGAAATTCACGATGGCGAAGCCCCAGCCGATGGGGATGTTGATGCCCCAGATGCCCGTGCCCTTGGTGAAGAGCCAGCCGATGGCGACGGTCATCAAGCCAGTGAGGCCGAAGGCAATCAAAAAACCCATGTACCAGCCGAAGGAAGTCGGCCGCGTGAGGACGATGGAGCTGATTTTGTCGGTGACCGAGCCAAAAGTGTAGCCCGGGCCTAGCACTGGCGTGAGGCGGCGGATTTCGGAGGAATCAATTGGCGGCTGCCCGGCGCTCATGCTTTCTCCAGTTCAGGATTGGGATTACGGACCGCCGCAAGGTAGGTGGTGCGCGGCCGGGTGTTCAATTCCCCCAAAATCGTGTAGTTGCGCTTCTGTGCGCGTAATTGGGAGACCCGGCTGGCCGGATCGTTGGCGTTGCCGAAGACAATGGCCTCGGTGGGGCAGGCCTGCTCGCAGGCGGTGACGATTGCGCCGTCAGGAATGGCGGTATTCTTCTTTTCTGCTTCGATGCGCACGTTGGTGATGCGCTGGATGCAGTAGGTGCACTTTTCCATCACGCCGCGGCTGCGCACGGTGACCTCGGGATTCCGCAGGAGCTTGAACTGCGGCGTTTCCCAATCCTGGAAGCGTAGGAAGTTGAAACGGCGGACTTTGTACGGGCAGTTGTTCGAGCAGTAGCGCGTGCCGATGCACCGGTTGTAGACCATGTCGTTCAGGCCCTCGGCGCTGTGCACCGTCGCGCCTACGGGGCAAACCTCTTCGCAAGGCGCATTTTCGCACTGCTGGCACGGCACGGGCTGGAAGAACGTCTCGGGATTATCGAGCGATTCATCCTGGGCGCGAGGATCGCCGACGTTGGCTTTGACGTTCCCGTAGTAGCGGTCGATGCGAATCCAGTGCATCTCTCGTCCGCGCATGACCTGCTCTTTGCCGACCACGGCGATGTTGTTTTCCGACTGGCAAGCCACGACGCAGGCGTTGCATCCGTTGCAGCTGTTCAGGTCAATGGCCATCGCCCAGCGATACTGCATCTTGTCGTAGGGGTTCTCTTCTTCCTTGTAAAGCGTCAGCTCGTCCTTCTTTTTCTTCTGGAACTCCTCATCGTCGTGCGCAAAGGCCGGATTTTTGCGGTATTCCTCGAGCGTGCCGGCGGCGAGGATTTGCCGCCCTTCCATGTTGAAATGATATTGCGTGCAGGCGAGCGGGTAGTTGTCGCCGGTTTTCTGAATAGCGCTGGCTGGCGCAGCTGCCGCCCAAAGGGCATCGGAATGGCGCACGGCATAGGCATTGAAGCCCTTGTTCGTGCCGGTGTAGCCGGCTCTTTTGCGGCCATACCCGAGCGGCAGTACGACCACCCCATCGGCCTGGCCGGGCAGGATCCACGCGGCTGCCGTCACTTTGCTTCCGGAAAGCGCGATGTCCACGACATTAGAAAGAATCTGGCCGTGCTCGCCGCCACGCAGGGCGACGCGTTGCGTCAAGCCCAGTTTCTCCGCGGTCCTCGGGCTGACCAGTGCCGCGTTGTCCCAAGTGAGCTTGGTCACCGGTTTCGGCAATTCCTGGAGCCAGCCGTTATTGGCAAAGCGCCCGTCGTGCACGCAGGGATCCGCGCGGAAAATGAATTCAAGGAGGTCCTCGGACAGCGCCTTAGGTGCGGGAAGACTTGCCAAGCTGAACTTCAGCGCGGGCTTACTGGGCGGCAGCGCCGAGCCCGCTACCACCCCATCGTTCAGTGTCTTGCGCCAGAATTTCTCGAAGTCGCCGGAAGGACTGGTGGCCTTCAATCTCTCGCGCAAAGCGTCATAATCGGAGAGGCCCGGCTTGTCGGTAAACGCTCCCACCGCCTCGCGGGCGGAGTGCGTGCGATAGAGCGGAGCAATCAGCGGTTGTACCACGCTGACGGTCCCATCAAACGCTCGCGCATCCCCACAGCTCTCCAGATAGTGCGATTCCGCAACGTGCCAGTCGCAGTATTCCGACGTCTCGTCA
>WNEP01001905.1_pt1 | contig 10456 bp, 7 predicted proteins | sample 5399961 | NCBI WGS metagenome assembly WNEP01 (sample SAMN13153329, study PRJNA577476) | soil metagenome | isolation source: 20 cm grassland meadow soil pre-rain plot 5 | place: USA:California | collected 2015-09-08 | reverse complement strand
CGAACTTAACGTCCACCTGGACGCTTTCGCCGGGCTCCGCCTTCTCGAAGAGCTTCATCTGCCGGGGGACCCGCTTTCGCGTCCGCCGAAGACGCGGGATGCCGAGATCGCGAAAAATGCGCTGGATCGTGCCCATGGCAACGCGGACGTCGTGAACGCGGCGAAGCCAGAGCTGGGTCCGGGAGGCGCCGTAGGCGAGTTCCCGGCGCGCCTGGCCGACCAACTCGACGACCCGCGGGGTCACGCGGCGGCCCCGACGACGGGGATAACGCGGGACGAGCCCCTCGAGGCCCCCCTGGCGCCACCGCACGCGCCAGCGCCGAATCGTCCTCACGCTGACCCCGAATCGGCGTGCGGCCGCTGTCGGCCCGTGGAGCCGTGCGAAGTGGAGCACCATCAGTCGCTGTCTTACTCGCCACCGGTACTGCATCCGCACCTTCACATCGCTCAGTCGAATCATCGGTCTCCCCCTCTTAGGCAGCTCGGCTGCCCATCAAAGCAGAGGAGGTCAATCTCCGGTAGATACTTCAGGGGGACCCTATCAGCAACAGAGGGGGGCCTCTCAGCCTCCGAGGTACGCCCTGCGAACGAGGTCGTTGCCGAGCAGCTCCGCCGCCGGCCCGCCGAGGACGACGCGACCGGTCTCCATCACGTAGCCGCGGTCGGCCATCCGGAGGGCAAGGTACGCGTTCTGCTCGACCATGAGCACCGTGGTCCCGCGCCGCCGGATGTCGGCGATGATCTCGAAGGTCGCCTCCACCAGGGTCGGTGCGAGGCCGAGCGAGGGCTCGTCGAACAGGATCAGCCGCGGCCGCGCCATCAGCGCGCGGGCGATCGCGAGCATCTGCTGCTCGCCGCCCGAGAGCGTGCCCGCCATCTGCCGCCGCCGATCAGCGAGGATCGGGAAGTGGGCAGAGACGCGCTCGAGGTCCTCGTCCACAGCGCGGCGGTCGCGCCGCACATACGCTCCTATCTCGAGATTCTCCAGGACCGAGAGATGGGGAAAGACGCGACGTCCCTCGGGACAGTGGGCGATGCCCGCCGCGAGGATGTCCCGCGGATCGGCGCCGTGGATGGGACGCCCGTCGAACACGATGCGCCCGCGCGTGGGGGAGAGGAGGCCGGAGACCGCGCGCAGCGTGGAGGTCTTGCCGGCGCCGTTGGCGCCGAGCAGGCAGACGAGCTCACCCGGGTGCACGACGAGATCGAGGCCCCGGAGCGCCGCGACGGGACCGTAGGCGGCGTGGAGGTCTTCGAGGCTGAGCAATGGAGTGCCGTCAGTCGTGGTCACCGGCGGACCCCAGGTAGGCGCGGATGACGTCGGGGTGGGCCTGGATGGCGGCGGGGGCGCCTTCGGCGATCACGCGTCCGTGGTTCATCACGATCACCGTGTCCGAGATGGACATGACCATCCGCATGTCGTGCTCGACGAGGAGCACGGTGGTGGACTGGTCACGGATCCGGCGGATCAGGCTGCTGACCGCCGCCTTCTCAGCGGTGGTCATGCCCGCGCCGGGCTCGTCGAGCAGCAGCAGGCGCGGCCGGGCCGCGAGCGCCACCGCCAGCTCGACCAGCCGCTGCTCGCCGTACGGCAGCTCGCTCGCGACCTCGCCACGGCGATGGCCGAGGCCCACGAACTCGAGGATGCCGTCGGCGTCGTGAGCGAGCCGCGACTCCTCGGCGGCGCGCCGGCGCCACCCGAGAAGCACGTCGAGAACGCCCGCCGACCCGCGGAGGTGGAGGCCGATCATGACGTTGTCGGTGACGCTAAGCGAGGGGAACACGCTCGTGCGCTGGAACGTCCGGACGATCCCGCGCGCCGCGATGGCCGAGGGCCTGAGCCCCGTCAGCGGGACACCGACGTACTCGATCCGCCCGCGCGTGGGGCGCAGGTAGCCCGTGATCGCGTTGAAGGCCGTCGTCTTGCCGGCGCCGTTCGGCCCGATGACGCTCGTGATCGTGCCGGGGTGGACGTCGAAGGACACGCCGGCGAGCGCCGCGACGCCGCCGAAGCGGACGGCGAGGTCGCGGACCGAGAGGGTCAGGGCGCGTTCCGCGCGCGCCACGCGGCGAGCGCCGGAACGATGCCGCGCGGGAGGAAGAACACCAGCAGGACCAGGAGCACGCCGTAGGCGAGCATCTGCCACTGCCACGACGTCACCGCGCGCAGCGCCTCGGGCAGCGCCGTGAAGATGAGCGCGCCCACGAGCGGCCCCGCGAGCGTGCCCTTGCCGCCGGCCACGACCATGATCACCATCGTCACGGTGTAGCTGAAGAGGAAGACTTCCGGGCTCACGAAGCGCGTGTAGTGGGCGTAGAGGCTCCCCGCCATGCCGGCCATCGCCGCGCTCACGACGGCCGCGAGCACGAGGTAGTGCGTGACGTCCACGCCGACCGACTCGGCCAGCGCTTCGTTCTCCCGGAGCGCCACGAAGGCGCGGCCGATCCGCGACGCGACCAGCCGCCGGCAGACCAGGTACGCGAGCAGGACCGCCACGAGCACCAGGTAGTAGTAGACGCTCTTGGCGCGGAGCGACCAGGGGCCGAGCGCGGGCGCCGGCACGCCGGGGAGGCCGAGCGGGCCGTTCGTGACGTCCATCCAGTTGACGCTCACGAGCGCGATGACGCCGGCGAAGCTGATCGTGACGAGCACGAAGTAGGCGCCGCGGAGGTTGAGCGCGAGACGGCCGATGAGCCAGCCGGCGAGGCCGGACGCCGCGACCGCGCCCGGGAGCGCCAGCCAGAAGGACCACTCGAGCCTGAGCGTGAGCAGCGCGGAGGTGTAGGCGCCGATGCCGAAGAAGGCGGCGTGGCCGAGCGAGAGCTGACCGGTGTAACCGAGGAGGAGGTTCAGGGACAGCGCCAGGATGCCGAAGATCCCCGCCATGATGACGACGTGAAGGAAGTACGGGCTCCCGAGCCAGAGCGGCAGTGTGAGCGCGAGGAGGACCGGCACGAAGCGGCCCGCCCGCGTCATCCGATTCGCTCTTGTTTCGCGAAGAGTCCGGCGGGTCGGAGCAGCAGAACGAGGATGATGATCACGAACCCGACGGCGTCCCGGTAGCCGGAGGAGACGTAGCCGGCGCCGAGCTCCTCGGCGACGCCGAGGAGGAGGCCGCCGAGCGTGGCGCCGGGGAGGTTGCCGAGGCCGCCCAGGATCACGACCGAGAACGCCTTGAGCGCGGCGAGGTCGCCCATGGACGGGTAGACGAGAAAGACCGGGCCGAGCAGCGCGCCGGCCGCGGCCGCGAGCCCCGAACCGAATGCGAAGGTCGCCGTGTGGATGCGGCCGATGCGGACGCCCATGAGTGCCGCCGTGTCCCGGTCCTGGAAGGTGGCGCGCATCGCCATGCCGAGCTGCGTCTTGTGGATGAGGAGGTAGGACGCGACGATGAGGCCCGCGGCCAGCACGAGAACGAACACCCGGAGCGGCGCGATCGAGACCGGCCCGAGCACGAGCGGGGCGGTCGGAAACGGATGGGGGATCGACTTCGCCACGCCTCCCCAGAGCAGAAGCTCTCCGTTCTGCATCGTGATCCACACGCCGATCATCACCAGCATCGTCGTGTCGATGGATTCGGCGCGGAGCGGACGCAACAGGGTGAGCTCGCACACGGCGCCCAGCGCTACGCCGCAGGCGATCGCCGCCAGCACGGCCGCGACGAAGTGGGTACCCGCGAGGCCGAGCGTCGCGAACGCCGCGTACGCGCCCAGCGTGTAGAACTCGCCATGGGCGAAGTTCACGACGTTCATGAGCCCGAAGATGAGCGTGAGGCCGATGCCCAGCAGGGCGTAGGTCCCGCCGAGCACCAGGCCGTTCACCAGGTGCTGAAGGAGCGCGTCTACCAGGGCAACGCGACCTTGCCGTCTTTGATCTGGACGACGAAGATGCTCGGCTTCGACTGGCCGCTCTCCTTGCCGGCGGGCCCGTCCTTCTCGAACTTGATCGGGCCGTTGACGCCGACGAGGCTCACCTTCCAGAGGGCGTCGCGGATCGCCTTGGGCTCGTCCTTGCCGGCGACGCGAATCGCCTCGGCGAGCGTGGCGATTCCGTCGTGGCCGCGAAACCCCTCGGTCAGCCCCTCGAACGGGTGGCCGCGCTTGCTCCACTCGTCCACGAACATCCTGGCGAGCTTGCCGTCGGGCATCGCCTCCGGGAACCAGGGCATGAAGAAGACGATGTGGTAGCTGCCCTCGGCTGCCGCGCCCGCCTGCTTGACGAGCTGCGTCGGCGACGAGCTGCCACCGGTCGTGATGATCTTGCGCGCCAGGCGCTGCTCCTGCGCCTGCTTCATCACGAGCGTGATCTGCTCGACGGCCGTGGTGAGGAAGAGGGTGTCCCCGCCCGTTCCCTTGATCTTCGTGAGCTGGGCGTTCATGTCGGTCGCGGCCTGATCCATGAACTCGGCGGCGCCGACCACGGCGCCCCTCCGCTTCAGCATGTCGCCGAACGCGCTGATGGCGCCGCGCCCCCAGTCGGTGTTGACGGCCAGGAAGTCGGCGCGCTTGACGCCGAGCTTGTCCACGTACTGCTCGAGACCGAGCGCCTCCATCTCGGAGGGCGGGCTGATGCGGAAGATCCACGGGTTGCCGCGCTTGGTGATCGAGGCGGCGCTCGAGGTCTCGACGACCATCGGGACGCCGTACTCCTCGAGCTTCGGCATCGCGGCGAGCGTCATCGAGCTCCCCCAGGCGCCCATGATCGCGGGCACCCGGTCGCGGACGATGAGCTTCTCGGCGGCGCTCGCCGCCTCCTTCGGGTCGGACTTGTTGTCCTCGATCACCAGGTCGATCTTTCGGCCGTTGACGCCGCCGCGGGCGTTGAGCCAGTCGCGGGCGATCTCCGCGCCCATGCGGACGTAGTTGCCGGACGCCGCGACGGGCCCCGAGAGGGGCTCGATGACGCCGATCTTGATCGGCGCCTGCGACTGCGCCGGCCCCGCCGTCGTGGCAATCGCGGCTAGGACGAGAGCCACCAGGACGATCCACCGTGTAGCCATCGGACGCCTCCTGCGAGATGGTGAAGGTTGGCAGGGAGAATACCCCAGGCCCCCGGTCGAACCAAGAGCTCGCTGACCGCCGGGTCCCGGTCCGACACGTGGTATATAGTCGCGTGCCGGTGAGGAGTTGAGGACCTGATGGGCGCGAAATATTTCGGCGCGGCGGTCAAGCGGCGGGAGGATCCGCGCTTCCTGCGGGGCGAGGCGCGCTACGTCGACGACGTGAAGCTCGCGGGGATGCTCCACGCGGCGTTCCTCCGCTCGCCCCACTCCCACGCGCGGATCCTGGCGATCCACGCGGAGGCGGCGCGCGCGCTGCCGGGCGTCGCCGCCGTCTTCACCTTCGTGGATCTGGAGCGCTGGATGAAGCCGCTGCCGATCTTCGGCGCTCCACCGCCCGGCCTCGCCGCGGCGATCAGGTTCGACGTCCGCCAAGCGCCCCAGTGGGCGCTCTGCCGCGATCGCGCGCGTTATGTCGGCGAGATCGTCGCCATGGTCGTGGCGGAGAGCCGCGCGCGCGCGGAGGACGCGGTCGATCTGATCGAGGTGGAGTGGGAGCCGCTGCCGCCGGTGGCGGACATGGTGGAGGCCGGAGAGGCGGGCAGCCCGCTCATCCATCCCGAGTGGGGGACGAACGTGGCGGTCAGCTTCACGCACGCGATCGGCGACCCGGACGCGGCATTCGCCGGGGCCGACGTCGTCGTGAGCGAGACCTTCCGCATCCAGCGCTACGTCGGGATGCCGATCGAGGGTCGCGGCGTCGTCGCCCTCTGGGACCGGCGCGACGGCACGCTCACCACCTGGAACTCGACACAGGTGCCCCACTTCGTCCAGCAGGGGCTCACCACCACGCTCGGGCTCCCGCCCCACAAGATCCGCGTGATCGCGCCCGACCTCGGTGGCGGCTTCGGGACGAAGGCGTCGGGCTATGCGGAGGACGCCCTGGTCCCGATCGCGTCGATCGTGCTGAGCCGTCCCGTCAAGTGGATCGAGGACCGGCGTGAGCACATGGCAGGCGCTGCCCACGCGCGCCATCAGACCCACACGATCGGTCTCGCGGCGAAGCGCGACGGGACGATCGTCGGGCTCCGCGACCGAATCTGGCTCGACCTCGGCGCCTACAACGTCTGGGGGATCGTGCTGCCCTACAACACGGTCGCGCACCTGATCGGCCCGCACCGCATCAAGAGCATGCGCGTCGACGTGCGGGGGGTCGTCACGAACAAGACCCCGAATGCGCCCTACAGGGGCGCGGGGCGGCCCGAGGCCGTCTTCGCGATGGACCGGGCCCTGGACTGCCTCGCGCGGGAGCTCCGGATGGATCCCGCCGAGATCCGGCGGCACAACTACATCCGCGCCGACGAGCTCCCGTACGACCTCCGCATGCCCTACCGCGACGGCAACCCGCTCGTCTACGACACCGGCGACTTCCCCGCGGCCCTCGAGGGGGCGCTCGCCGCCGCCGGGTATGACGAGTTCCGCAAGGAGCAAGAGGGGCTGCGCGCCCGGGGGATCTATCGCGGCATCGGGATCTCGGGCTACGTGGAGGGCACCGCGATCGGCCCCTTCGAGGGCGCCACCGTCAAGCTCGACCTCCACGGCCGCGTCGTGGTCGCAACGGGCGCGGTCAGCTCGGGCCAGGGACACGAGACGAGCTTCGCCCAGATCGCCGCCGACGCGCTCGGCGTGCCGCTCGACTGGGTGACGGTGGTCGGCGGCGACACCGCCGCCGTGCCCTTCGGCATCGGAACTTTCGCCAGCCGGAGCGCGGTGACGGCGGGCAATTCCATCGCCGATGCGTGCCACGAGGTGCGGGCCAGGCTGGTGCGTGCCGCGGCGACGCTGCTCGAGGCCGCGCCCGAGGACATCGAGCTCGAGGACGGCCGGGCGTTCGTCCGCGGCTCGCCGCAGCGGGCGTTCGACCTCGCGCGGGTGGTGCAGGCCTCGATCCCGACCTTTGCCGGGCCCGGCATCGCGTCGCCCGACTTCGAGGCGAGCGCCTACCACCACGTGCCGACCGTCACCTACGCGAGCGCCGTCCACGTCGCGCAGGTGGAGGTGGATGTCGAGACCGGCGGCGTGAGGCTCCTGCGCTACGTCGTCGCCCATGACTGCGGCAAGGTGATCAACCCAATCATCGTCGAAGGCCAGATCCACGGGGGCGTCGCCCAGGGCGTCGGCGGCGCGCTCTTCGAGGAGATGGCCTACGACGAGCAGGCGCAGCTCTTGACCGGATCGCTCATGGACTATGCAGTGCCGAAGGCAGACGACTTGCCGTCGATCGAGACGGTCCACCTCGAGTTCCCCTCGCCGCGCAATCCGCTCGGCGCCAAGGGGCTCGGCGAGGGCGGCGCTATCTCGCCGCCCGCCGCCATCGCCAACGCCATCGAGGACGCGCTGGCGCCGTTCGGCGTGCGCGTCACCGAGACCCCGGTGACACCGGCGCGCATTCTCGCGCGGCTCGCGGCCGAGCGCGCCTAGGGTTCCGTCTGGGGAGTCATGTTGACGATCGCCGCGCTCGTCCCGCGGGGTCCGTGGCCTGCGGGCGGGAACGGTCTCCTCGATGCCCATCGGTAAATCGTTGATTTGCCGAGGGGCCTTTCTTTCCCTTGTTGGCTGGCGTGGGGCAGTTACGGCGCGCCGTGGAATGCGATGACGAAATAATCTGACGAGGGTCCGCCGCGGAGTGCCGCCGTTGCTCGATTCGCCCCTGGGCTAACCGCGCGCTGCCTGTCACTCGTCGGATACAGGCCGGCACGCTTGTTCGCTTCACGGGCCGCGCGCTATAGTCGATTCGAGAACGAAAGGGGGCGAACCTCCTTGGGGGCCGGCCACGACATCCGTACTGTCCAGGAGCCGCTGGGTCACCATGATGTCAACACCACGATGATTTACACCCACGTCCTGAACCGGGGTCCCTCGGCGCGTGCAGCCCCGCCGACCGTATGGGGCTCTGACCCATGGTGACCGGATCTCGGGTGCGCATCACGACATCCGGCATGGGATATCCTCGGTCTGTGTATTCCGGCGGGGGGCCGCAGGCCATCGTGATTAAGGCACGATCGCAGCAGGCGAATCCGACCCGGTGCCGCTGGAGCCCACCGGCGCAAGCCCGCCCGGGCGCGCTACGTCGCAGCTGCAACACTGTTCAAGCCACTAAGAGTTAGACCGCAGAAGACATGAAGCGACTTGCATTTGCTCTCGCACTATTTGGCCTGATCGATCTGGCTGGTGGTGACGTCGCAGGCCAATCGAGATGCACGTTTCCTAGCGATAATCAACGCTGTCGTAGCCCGCGCGGCCTTTGGGAGGTTGAATGGCAAGAGCCCTCGGGTGATGGCCGCCACGTCCTCTGGCTCAAGCCGACTCCCAGCGGAACACGTGCGAAGCTGATGGAGTTCGACCGGTCAGTGGACCTCTTGTGGTCGCCCGATGGACGAGCTCTTGCCGTTACGGATCGCGCGGGGAGCAGCGAGTCGGTGGTGTGGGTGTTCACCGGGCCCAAGCTCTTGCGACGAGTCAATGTCGAAGAGCGGCTCCGTGCAAGTCTTGGCCAGCTCCCCGAGATCTTCGAGAACGGTCATCGCTATTTTGAGTCGTTGGGTTGGTCGAGTTCCGACCTTCTGCGTTTTCGCGTGCGCGCGTACGATAGCGAACCAGGCAGAATGTACGAGGCGAATTTCCGTTATCACCTGTCGGATGGCGTAAGCCGCGAACGATTGAAGTGATGGGCGGTCTAACAACGGCTGCACCTGACGGCGGCCGAGTGGCGACTGACCTGACTCGGAACGTTTGAGCGGCCGCCGCAGGTGAGCCGCAGGCGTTAGACGGGCATGGAGGGCATCCAGTGAGCTTTGAGTACGTCTTCTTTGCGGCCTTTGCCGCAGTAGTCCTCTTCTTTGCCCTGGCGATTCTTTCGCAGCGGCAGTCTTACTGGCGCACTTCTCGGCGGCTCCATCGAAAGAGAGTTCGGCGAAATATCACTGGATGGCGGGGCGCTTCATTCGCAGAAGCTCAAGGTTTACGCGATGAAGTCGCCTAGTGGCGAGCGGTTTGTCGGCGTCTCACTCGTTGCCAAGGCTCCGCTGGGGGCAAGCATGACTCCCTTCAAACTCACTTCCGCGCAGGCGCGAGAGCTGGCCGGGCTTCTAACTCGGGCGTCCGGACCCCATGTGAACGGTCGGGGAGATAGGTAACAAAAGAGTCCGGGGACATGAGTTACACGGTTCGGCGCCTCAGTCTGCCATACGCGTCTTCGATGCGCATGTGCCGCTCAAGCAGACGCCCCAGCTTCAGGGGCCCGAAGTAAACGTTCCAGATGCCATCGTCGATCTCCTCGAGACCAACGTATTCACCGATGCAGACGGTGGACACATTCACCCAGCGGCGGTTCCACCGGATGCCGCCGTTGGCGCTGACGTAGCGGACTTCGAAGCGATCAGGATACTCGAGAGGAGGCAGCGTCGCCGGCATCTCACGGGCCGAAGGCGCGTAGCACGACGCCGGCGTCTGCTGATCGAGCGCCTCGTGCGGGCGCTCCTGGTTGAACTCGTCGCGAAAGTCGTTGAAGCGCCGCTGCTGGGCGGCGAGGCTGCCCGCGGCCGGTCGCGTCGTCGCGGCTTTCAGGGTGCGGTGCATACGTTCATGCCGTCCATTCTGGTCGGGCCGCCCTGGCTCGATGAACTCCGGCAGGACGCCCAGGCGCACCCACCAGGCCGAGAGCTTCGAAAGGCGAGCCAGCGTCGTAGTGGCAAAGGGCACGCCGTTGTCCGTCCGGATCCGCGTGGGCAGACCATATTCGTGAAACAGCCGGGTGAAGACCGGCTTCGCGGCGGCGACGGCGGTGGAGCTCAGCGCTTGGCAGCCCAAGAGATACCGACTGAACCCATCGGTCACGGTCAGCGGATAGCAGTAGCGGCCGTCGCCGGTCCGGAACTGGCCCTTGTAGTCGGCGCTCCAGACGTCGTTGGGCGCCAGGATCTGACTCGTCGGCTTGCCCGGATGCCCGACGCGGCGACGTTGGCGTCGGGTGGGCACCATCCCATGGCGGCTCAGGATATCGCACGCGGTGGAGCGCCCGGGGAGGAGCCATCGTGGACGGCGCTTGTGCAGCAGCGCGAGAAGTTTCTTGCCACCCCAGGCCGGATGGCGTCGCCGAGCGTCGAGGATCGCCGTCACGATCTCCTCCGCCGTCTGATTCGGCGCGCGCCGCGGCCGGCGCGAGCGCTCCTCCAGGCCGGCCGGCCCTTGGCGGAGGTAGCGCTCGATCCACTTGTAGCCGGTCTTGCGAGAAATGCCGTAGTGTTCGCACAGCTCGGTGATGGCCAGCGAGTCGCGTAGATAGTCGGCGATGAATTGCGTTCTCTGGTCCATGGGTGATGCATTCCTCCACGGCATGGGCACCTCCTCCGGTGCCCGCCAGTGTGGTGTCACCCATGTCCCTGGACTAAAGTGTT
>WNEP01002658.1_pt1 | contig 10466 bp, 10 predicted proteins | sample 5399961 | NCBI WGS metagenome assembly WNEP01 (sample SAMN13153329, study PRJNA577476) | soil metagenome | isolation source: 20 cm grassland meadow soil pre-rain plot 5 | place: USA:California | collected 2015-09-08 | reverse complement strand
GTCCGGACGGTCCTCGTGCCCGTCGGCGGAGGAGGACTCGTTTCAGGAATCGGAACGGCCATCAAAGGACTCGTGCCTCGGGCCCAGGTGTTCGGGGTCCAGGCGGAAGGCGCCGCGCCCCTTCCGGTGTCCTTGCGGACCCGCCAATCCTATCGGATCGATCGCCCGCAAACGATCGCCGACGGCATCGGGATCGGGATGATCCTCCCGCCGATGATGGCGATCCTCAGTCGCGTCTTGGACGGCGCGTTCGTCGTGACGGATGCGGAGATTCGCGGCGCGATGCGACGGCTCGCCCTCGAAGCGAAGATCGTCGCGGAGCCGGCCGGGGCCGCGGCCTTCGCGGCGTGGATTCGGTACCGGGACCAGCTGCGGCCCCCGATCGTCGCAGTGGTCTCCGGCGGCAACGTGGATCCGAACCTCCTCGCGGAAGTCGTCAAGGGATGAGATCAGCGCTGGGACTTTTCCTTCTCGAGGACTCGGACGTCCTCGATGCGGGCGCTCGGATATTGTCCCTTCGAGTCCTTCTCGAGTGGCTTCACCATGTCCCACACCGTAAGGAGAGCGACCGTCGCGCCGTAGAGGGCCTCCATCTCGACGCCGGTCTTGTACGTCGCTTCCACGGTCGTCGTCGCGATCACGCGGTCCGCGCGGAGATCGAAGGCCACGGTCGCCGCGGTGATCGGAATCGGATGGCAGTGCGGGAGGACCTGCCACACGCCTTTCATCGCATGGAGCGCGGCGACCTCCGCGGAGGCGAGCACGTCGCCTTTCTCGATGCCGCCATCGCGGATCGCCCGCACCGTCGTCGGTCGGAGGAGGATCGTGCCGGTCGCGACGGCACGCCGCCGGACGTCGGGCTTGCGGCCGATGTCGACGATCTTCGCCACGCCTCCCGATGGGGGCCCGCGCTATTTCTCCCTCGCGTCTTTGTCAACCGTTTCACGCTCGGTCAGCCGGGACCATCCGCGGCGAAGGGCGTTGTCAAGTCGCGACGTCGGACGGGAGAAGCATTATCTACGGATCACAGGGCTCCAGCCGGTGGCGTGCGGATGGGATGCGCGCAGCGAAGGGATGGGCAAGGTGACCGCCTCGCGGCTCCGGCTCCGGACGATCCTTCTCGCGCCGCCCACCGCCATGCGATGGAACGGACGGTAGGAGACGGGCACACATGACGAAGGCAAGAAAGATCGCGATCGTCGCCCTGGCAGTCCTGTTGGCGGTGGCCTTGGTCGCGTACCTGCTCCGCCCGAAGGCCGAGCCGACGACGCTGGGCACGACCCCCACGAACCCGCCGGCGGACCCGTGCGCGGTGCACTCCCGCGGCCTGCAAGAGCTGACCTGCGGGCCGGGGACCGGCGCCACGACGGGCGGTGGGCATGGATCGGGCCACGCGCATAGCGATCACGGATCGCGCGGCGATCATGGAGAGAAGGGCAACCACTACGCCAAGGGCCACCTCGGCGAACATGGTGAGCACTCCGGCAACGGCCACGACAAGCACGACGATTAGAGCGGCGGCATGGGGCCCCTCGCGGCCCCGTTTGATCTTTTCGCGGGGCGCGCGGGAACGAGGCTGGGAACCTCGAATCAGCGACGGCCTCGGACCGATTTGGGCCGGCCCTCGACATCGGTCTTCCAGATGGGCACGATCCGTTTGACTTCGTCCATCACCCATTCGCACGCGGCGAACGTTTCCGCCCGGTGGCCTCCCGAGCATGCGATCGCGACGGAATCGCCGCCGACCGGGACGCGACCGAGACGGTGGACGATCCCGAACTTTTCCTTCGCCTGCTCCGCGAGCGCGGTCAGGCTCTTGATCGCCATCGGCCGATAGACTTCGTAGTCGAGGGCTCGGATCCCTTCGTCGGAACGCACGGTGCCGACGAAGAGGACGATCGCACCGGCGTCGTCCCGCCGCACGCTGTCGAGGACGGCTTCCAGGTCGATCCGCGCCCGGCGCACGTCAATCATCCCGCGCCCCCGCTGACGGGAGGAAGGAGCGCGACCTCGTCGCCGTCGTTCAGGACGCGCTCCGGGGAAACGATGGCCTCGTTCACGGCGAGCAACATGGAGCCGCGATGGTCCGCGAGCCGTGGGTACTTCGCGACGATGCCGTCGACGAGTTCCCGGAGGGTGATGCCGTCGCGGGCGGACCACGTGAGGCCGCGCGATCCGACGATCTCCCGGTAGGTCGCGAAGAGACGCAGGCGGATCTGCATCCGACGTTCCGATGGTCCGCGGGGCCTAAGGCCTTTGCCCTACGGCGGGAGGGCACGGGCCAAGATCTCGCCCCGCCGGCGCCGGAGTTCGGCGGTCAGGCGTTCTAGGTAGGCATCGAGGGCCTCCTCGAGCCTCGCGCGCGCCGCCTCCGACCGGAGGGCGCCGAGGTAACGGAAGGCCTGGACCCGCCGGCCGCCGCGTTCCTCGTAATGCCAGAAATACAGGTACCGCCGTCCGCGGATCTCTTTCGTGGTCACGCCGCAACCGATCTGCACGCGTCGGAATCGGTTCAACCTTATTCAAGGTTAATGGTCCTGCTATGGGGGGATTTCGGACAAAGGTTATGTCCGCGAACGTGACCCGGTAGGCGTGTCCTCCGCGGACCTCCGACGCGCCGGCCTGTTGATGTCCCTCGGGGCCGGCCAGTTCGCCATCGGCCTGACCATTGCCCAGGCGTTCCACCCCGGCTTCAACGTCTCGCACGACTTCCTCGGCGACCTCGGCCTCGGCCCGGTCGCGCTCCTCTTCAACGCGTCGATCGCCCTCCTCGGACTGGCGCTCCTGGCGGCGTCCCCGTTCCTCTTTCGTGGCTTCCGAGGTCGCGGCCTCGCGATCGCCGTCGCCGTAGCGGGGGTCGGCGCCCTCGGCTTCGGCCTCATCCCGGCGACCGACGCGGACGAACTGATCCACACCGTCTTCTCGTTCCTGGCGTTCATCTTCGGGGCGGTGTCCGCCCTCGTGGCCTTCGGAATCCTCCGACCGCCGTTGCGATACGTGTCTGCGGGCCTCGGGACGGTCTCCCTGATCGCCCTCGGCCTCCTCGTGACGCACTTCATCGTGCCGATCCTCGATCGCGGGTGGGCCGAGCAGCTCATCGTCTGGCCGATCCTCCTCTGGGCCGTCACGGCGGGAGGATCGTTCTTCGCCCGATCGGCCCTCGCCCGCGACGGTCCCGCGCCAGCGGGACCCCGGAGCGCCTAGTCCGCCACCCCTTGGGGGAGGCGAGCACCGGAGGCTTTCCTGGGCGCCCCCACCCCTCCGTTTCCGGTGGAAACGCTTATGGTCGGCCCGGGTCCTGCGCCGCTCCGGTGGACGTCCTCCTCGTCTCCCTCGATCCGGACGTGGTCGAGGTCTCCGCCCTGCTGGCTTCGGCGGGCCATCGGATCCAGGGGACGCTCGTGCAACGGCGGCCGCGACCTGACCCGAGGACATTTGTGGGCCGCGGCAAGTTGGACGAGATTCGGGACCGCCTCGCCGCGGACCCCGTCGACGTCGTCGTCTTCAACGGCGAGCTCCGGCCGACGATGCACCACCTGCTCGAACGGGAGTTGCATGTGGAGTGCTACGATCGCCTGCGGGTCCTTTTGGAACTGTTCGCGCAGCGCGCCTCCAGCCGCGAGGGGAAGCTCCAGGTCGAGCTCGCGCTCCTGCATTACGAGGTCCCGCTCCTCCGCGAATGGATCCACGAGGCGGACATCGGAGAGCGGCCCGGGTTCATGGCGGGCGGGGAACAGCGGGTCGATGCGTACTACGAGACCGTGAAACGCCGGATCAAGAGGATCCGCGACGAGTTGGAGTCGATTCGCCGCGAGCGGGAGGCCCGCCGCACGTTGCGGAAGGAACGCGGCTACCACCTGGTCGCCCTCGCCGGCTACGCGAACGCCGGCAAGACGTCCCTCCTGAATGCGCTCGCCGACGAACGCCTCCTCGTCGAGGACCGGATGTTCTCGACGTTGTCGACGGCGACGCGGAGCCTCACGGGAACCCGCAAACGGATCCTCCTCACCGACACGATTGGCTTCGTCGATGGAGTCCCGTTCTGGATGGCGGAGGCGTTCCAGGCGACGCTCGAGGAGATCCTCCACGCGGACCTGGTCCTACTGCTCGTCGACGCGACGGATCCGGATACCGAGATCCGACGGAAGGTCCGGCTCGCGGCGCGGACCCTCTTCCCCAACGTTCCCTCGGATTCCGTGATTCCGATCCTGACGAAGGCCGATCTGCGCACCCCCGAAGCGATCGTGGCCCAAACGGAGATCCTCGCCGAATCCGAATTCCACCGACCGCCCCTCTCCCTCTCCGTCCGAGGCGGCCGTGGCCTAACCGAGCTCCGCGAGGTCATCGAGCGGACCTTCGCCTTTCCCCTCGAACTCCACCTGGTCCTCCCGGAGGACGCCGAGGCCCCGTCGAAACTCAACTGGCTGTACGAACACGCCGAGGTCGTCTCCGTCGTCCACGGCCCCGACCGAATCGAGATCGTCGCCCGGTGTCGACTCGACGATCGGGAACGGATCGAGCGCCTCGGCCGCGTCCTCCTCTCGCGGTCCCTCGAGTGATTAGCCGCGGATTCGGAACTCCCGTTTCTTGTCGAGGAACCGCCGCTCGTAGGCGGACGGCAGATGGTCGTAGGTGAGCTCCTCGATTCTCTTCATGTTCTTCACGAACACTTCTTTCGAAGGCGTCGAGATGAGCCGCTCGAATTCCCGTTCCTTGCGGATCGTGTCGACGAAATAGAAGCCGCCGGCGAGGACCGCGAGGAACCCGAGGAACGCCTCCCACACGACGTAGTTGCCGACGGCGCGGTGGATCGATTGAAGCCAGTCCGGGCTCCCCGTCGGGATCAGATATTGGGTCAGGGACAGGACCGCTCCGAGGACCCCCAGGGCCAGAATCAGGGCGCTGAGCTCGTACCGGAGCTCGCGGAAAAGGCCCATGGCGGCCGCCGCAACGAGGGGAGTCGGGATAAGCTTTGCCGGGAGAAGGCTTTCAATCCGTCCGCGCGTTGCGGTGTCCCATGGCGTCCCGCACGCCCCTCTACGAATGGCATCGGAAGGCCGGGGCGCGGTTCATCGAGTTCGCCGGTTGGGAGATGCCCCTCCAATACGCGGGCATCGTGGAGGAGCACCTCACGGTCCGAAAGGCGGTCGGCCTCTTCGACGTCAGCCACATGGGCAAGATTTTCATCGAAGGCCGCGAGTCCCACGCGTTCGTCGACTTCCTCGGCGCGAACGACATCCCGTCGACGCCGGGCCGCGCGCGGTACACGCACCTCCTGCGGGACGATGGCACGATCCTCGACGATGTGATCGTCACCTGCCTGGCGCCTGACCGGTTCTTCATGGTCTGCAACGCCGGCCCTCGGGCCGCGGTCCTGTCGTGGCTGCAGGCCCACGCGAAGTCGGGGGTCCGGCTCGCCGATCGCACGGACGATTTCCTGTGCCTCGCGTTGCAAGGGCCGCGAGCGTCGGACCTGCTCCAACGGTTCACGTCCGTCGACCTGTCCAAAGTCAAGCCCTTCTCCGGCGCACTCCTCGACTTCGTGCCGCCGGCGCCGTGGGGGGCGGCCCCGAGGGCGGTTCCACCGGAAATCGAGGGGTGGGGGTCCCGCACGGCCACGGACCCCTCCACGCCGCCTCGACGGGAGCCCTCCGTTTCCGATGGACGGACGGCCTTCCTCGCCACGAGGACCGGGTACACGGGCGAGGCGGGGTTCGAGCTCTTCCCGACGTCCGGCGAAGGCCCCGCGGCGTGGGAGGCGCTCCTCCGATCCGGCGAGGACCTCGGCATCCGCCCGATCGGCCTCGGGGCTCGCGACACCTTGCGCCTCGAGAAAGGATACCTCCTGTCCGGTCAGGATTTCGATGGCCATCAGACACCGCTGGAAGTGAATTCCGCTTGGCTCGTGAAATGGGCTCGCCCGTTCCTCGGGCGCGAGGCGCTCGAACGGCAGCGGGCGCGAGACGACTATCGGAGGCTCGTCGGGATTCGCATGGACGAGCGAGGGATCCCGCGCCACGGTCATCCCGTCCGGTCCCGCGGGAAGGAGGCCGGGCAGGTGACGAGCGGGACAATGTCCCCCTCCCTCCGTGTGGGGATTGCGCTCGCGTCCGTCGACAAGTCGGCCTCGGCGGTCGGGACCCCACTCGACGTCGACATCCGCGGGACCTCGCATCCGGCGCACGTCGTGAAACTGCCCTTCTTGTGAAGCCGGCCTTCCACGCGAGTAGGTTCACCCACCTATTCCAGCATGATTGATATGGCACCGGATGGTATGGTAACAAACGTGGTAACAGGGCGGCGGACTGCTGGTAACATACGTGGTTCAAAAAGGACTATGGTAGGGGTGGCCCTTGGCGCCGCCCCCCAGGGATGGGCGCACTGCTCCCTACGCATGCGCTCTCCCCTGTCTGGCTGAGGTCGTTCCATGGAAGCGGTCAAGGTCGCTGAATCGAGGGCCCTCGAGGTCGTGGCCCGTGAGCCAGATCCAAAACTGTCCGAGAATGCGTTGCGCGTCCTCCAGAAGCGGTACCTGAAAAAAGACGACAAAGGCCACGTCATCGAGACGCCGAAAGAACTGTTCGCGCGCGTCGCTTGGAACCTCGCGCAGGCGGAGCGAAATTACGGGGCAACTGAGGCCCAAATCGAGGAGACGGCTCGGAGGTTCTACCGAGCTGTGGCAACCTTGGACTTCCTGCCGAACAGTCCGACTCTGATGAATGCTGGACTGGAACTTCAGCAGCTAAGTGCCTGCTTCGCGGCCGGGACGCCGATCAGCACCGCCCGCGGTCCGGTCCCAATCGAAGAAATCGTCGCGGGAGATTTCGTGCTCACCCATGCGGGCCGCTACCGTCGCGTCCTTGCAACGATGCGCAGAGAAGCGACTGTAAACCGAATCAAGATTCATCGATTGCCTGGCATGATCGCGACCGACGAGCATCCTTTCCTCACTTCCAAGGGTTGGATTCGAGCCCGGGATCTCGTCGGTCAATATGTGAAGCTCGGGCGACCCGCGGAGCCGCTTACGCGAACCGTGATCGAGTTCGAAGGTGAGGTCGAGGGCGACCTTGTGTTCGGTCGGAAGACTGGTCGCTCCGAGGCGTCGAGACAGAGGCACCAGACCCTTGGAACCAGGAGCCTACAAATCAAACCGGTGAAGGCCCGTGTAGAACTCGACAGGACGATCGGTTGGTTCCTAGGGATGTACTTGGCCGAAGGCGAGATCAATCCCGAACTTCGCTCCGTGCGTTTCACCCTCGGTCTGCACGAAGAAGCCCAGGCCGAGCAGTTGGTGTCGATTCTCAAGAATCGATTCGGTGTGGACGCTGACATCACCCATGTAATCGAAGCTCCGACTTCGTGGCTGACAGTGCGAGCCCACAGCAAAATCCTCTGCGAGTGGATCGCACGAGAATTTCAACGAGGCTTCGAGGGCAAGAGGCTTCCTTTCTGGATTCACTCCTCGCCCTCCGCGTTCCGAGTTGGTCTGCTCGAAGGCGTCGCAGCGGGGGATGGGACGCGGGTGAACGTGAACCAGACACGAGTCACCTTGTCAAACGAGCCTCTCGTGAGACAACTTTTCGAGGTCGCCCTCGAACTTGGTCTGACTCCGTGTCTGAAACCGGAGTACATGCCTGAAAATGCGACGGCGCGGCCTTGGTCAATCACGCTTGGCGGAAAGCCGATGTTCGTTCGAGACGGCGCCTACCTCGTGAAGTCCGTCGAGCCCATGGAACAAAAGACGACCGTCTACAATCTGGAAGTCGAGGAAGACAACACTTACGTGGCGAACGGTGTGGTGGTGCACAACTGTTTCGTCTTGCCCGTCGACGACAGCCTCGTCGGCATCTTCGAGAGCCTCAAGCACCAGGCCCTAATTCATCAAAGCGGGGGAGGAACTGGATTTTCCTTCTCACGCCTGCGTCCGAAGGGCGACTTCGTGAAATCGACTATGGGCGTCGCTTCGGGACCTGTTTCCTTCATGAAGATCTTCGACGCCGCGACGCAGACCGTGAAACAAGGCGGACGTCGTCGAGGAGCTAACATGGGGATTCTGCGAGTTGATCATCCGGACATCCTCGAATTCATCACTTGCAAGGACAAGACGACCGACATTACGAACTTCAACATCTCTGTTGCCGTCACAGACAAATTTCTGGAGGCGGTGAAGGCAGGGACGAAGTACGACCTCATCAATCCGCGGAACAAGCAAGTCGTCGGACAGCTCGATGCCCGCGAGGTCCTCGAAAGAGTCGCCTATCAGGCATGGAAGAATGGCGAGCCAGGCCTGTTCTTTATCGATGAGAACAGCCGGCGGCAGCCGACGCCGAATGTGGGCGAAATGGAAGCGACGAATCCGTGCGGGGAGGAACCGCTCCTTCCGTACGAATCGTGCAACCTGGGATCCATCGATCTCCAGCGACATCTGAAACGTAACGCGCGGAACGCGTGGGAAGTCGACTGGGAGAAATTGGAGCGTACGATCCGAACGTCGGTCCGCGCGCTCGACAATGTGATCGACATGAGCGCCTACCCGATCAAAGAGATCGAAGAAATGACCGATGCCACGCGCAAGATCGGCCTGGGCGTGATGGGTTTCGCCCGAGTTCTTTTCGCCCTTGAGGTCCCGTACGATTCCAAGGAGGGCGTCGAATGGGGCCGCAAGATTATGAGATTTATACAGGAAATTGGATATAAAGAGAGCGCGCAGTTGGCAGAGGAGCGCGGAACTTACCCCGCCTGGGAGGGGAGTCGTCAGTGGGAGAAGGGTCTCAAAGTTCGCAACTCCTACGTGACGACAGTCGCTCCGACCGGGACGATTTCCATGATTGCGGACACATCCGGCGGATGCGAGCCAGAATTTAGTCTGATCTGGTACAAGCGCGTGATGGACGGCGATGAGCTTCCGTATTTCCTCGATTATTTCGAAGAGGTGGCGAAGCGCGAGGGCTTCTGGAGCGAGGACCTCGTCAAGAAAATTCTTGACAACCACGGCTCCCCGAGGGGACTTAAGGAGGTGCCCGAAAAGTGGCAGAGGGTCTTCGCGACGGCTCACGACGTTTCGCCTGAGTGGCATGTACGAATGCAGGCGGGATTCCAAGACTACTCTGACGCGGCCGTCTCGAAGACGATCAACATGCCGAGGGAGGCGACCGTGGAGGACGTGAAGAAAGCCTACCTCCTCGCGTACGACCTCCATTGCAAGGGGATCACGGTCTACCGCGACGGCTCCCGCGAGGACCAGGTCCTGAACATCGGGGTCGCGGAGTCGGAGAAGCCGGCGGCGATGCGAGTCGAGGTCCCGCCGGAACCCGCGGCCCTGCGCCCGAGGCCCCGGCCGGACGTGATCACGGGCCGCACCCAGAAGATCCTCACCGGATACGGCGCGCTGTACGTGACCGTGAACGAGGACGAGAAGGGCCTCTTCGAGGTCTTCGCCCAGATCGGCCGCGGCGGCGGGTATACCGCCTCCTTCACGGAGGGAATCGCGCGCCTCGCCTCCCTTTGCCTACGGTCCGGCGTCCCGGTCGACGAAATCATCGACCAACTCGAAGGGATCCGCAGCCCGCGGATCGCGGTCGACCACGGAGAACGCGTCTACTCGATCCCCGACGCGATCGCGAAGGCGATCAAGCGGCACATCGGGATGCAAAAGACCGGCGTGCAGCCGCCCGTCGAGACGTACGACGAGACGAACGGCGCGGTCGAGACGGACGTCGAGCTCGAGAAGGAATCCCGCGACGCCGCGGAGCTCCTCCGGAAAGGCCTGAACCCGGAGTGCCCGGAGTGCGGCAAGCCCCTCGTCTTCGAAGAGGGCTGCGTCAAGTGCCACGCCTGCGGGTACTCGGAGTGCTGATCCGACCGACGTCGAAAGGCCCAAGCCCGCGGGCGCGGTCCGGAAGGCCGTGGCCCGCGTCCTTTTCTCCGTGGCGATGGACGCGGAGCGCCGGGCCGTCCTCGCCTCCAAGGCGACGGCCGGATTGGAGGCCGTCATCCTCGCCGATCTGCCGCCGTCGGAGCGGGACGCCGCGTGGGCCTCCGCGGAAGTCCTCGTCTGCACGGGCTTCGGTTCGGAATTGCCGCGAGACCTGGCGTCGCGGGCACCGCGTCTCCGGATGATCCAGGCGCTCCTCGCAGGCGTTGACAACCTCCCGTTCGACCGGTTCCCGCGGACCGCGATCGTCTGCAGCAACGCGGGGGCCTACACGACGTCCGTCGCGGAGCACGCGATGGCCTTGCTCCTCGCGGCGTCCAAGGACGTCGTCGCGCGGACGGAGGAGATCCGCCGCGGGATCTTCGACCAGGGCGTGGTCAACAAGGCCCTCGCCGGTTCGACGGTCCTCATCTTCGGACTGGGGAGCATCGGGAGGGAGGTCGCGCGCCTCGCCAAGGCCTTCCGGATGCACACGATCGGGATCGCGCGGACGCCGCCGGACGGTTCCCCGGCCGACGAAATCGCGACGCCC
>WNEP01001897.1_pt1 | contig 10470 bp, 9 predicted proteins | sample 5399961 | NCBI WGS metagenome assembly WNEP01 (sample SAMN13153329, study PRJNA577476) | soil metagenome | isolation source: 20 cm grassland meadow soil pre-rain plot 5 | place: USA:California | collected 2015-09-08 | reverse complement strand
GCCCCCATTCGGCGCGGCCCTGAAACCAGCCGAGTATTTTTCCCTCGGCGATGATCGCCGCGCTGCGGCGCGTCAGTTCTTCTTCGGCTGGTTCCGCGATGCTGTAGCCATCTCGCGCGAGACCGCTCGTGTCGATGGCACGGCGGATTTCTTCGCGCGAATACCCAGGTCCCCAGTAAGTGTGATCCATCACAAAAGAGCGCGGCTTGCCAAGTTTCTGGTGCCACACATAAAACGCGGCACCCACTGCAAGCCCCGCGTCCCCCGCGGCTGGATGGACGTAGACCTGCTCAAACCCGGTGCGGTCGAAAATTTTGCCGTTAGCGACACAGTTGAAAGCCACTCCACCGGCCAGACATACAGCCTTAAGGGGTGTGTGCAACCTCTTCAAGGTCAGCAGGCGAAAATAAACCTCCTCCAGCCGCGCCTGCAGTGATGCCGCCAGGTTGCGATGACGCTGGTCGAGAGGTTCTTCCGGAGAGCGCGCGGGGCCCAGTCTGCGTGACATTTCCTCCGAGAACAGTTTCCCTAGCGCGGGCATTTTGTCGCTTTCGGCCCACACCATCTCCGGCCCGGTGCGGTGATGCGTGAAGTATTTGAGGCTCAAGTGGAAGCCGGTGAACTTGTGGTCTTGGCGCAGAATGTCGCGAAATACTTCAAGTTGCTCCGGTTGACCGTACGCGGCCAGTCCCATCACTTTGTATTCGTCACCGAACTTCGGAAAGCCGAGATACTGTGTGACTGCCGTGTAGTACAGGCCGAGCGAGTGCGGGAATGGAATTGCGCCGTCAATCTCCATGCGGTTGCCGATCCCCAAGCCCCACATGGTGCTCGCAAAATCGCCGAGGCCGTCGGCCGAGAGCAGGAACGCATGCTCGAATGGTGAAACGAAGAACGCGCTTGCCAGGTGAGCCTGATGGTGCTCAATGCGGTGAAACTTTGCCCCTAGCTTTTTGGGATCGGAATCAAATGCCGCGGCCAGCGCCTCCGGAATACCCGTGAATTTTGCAAGGACTTTGAGGCGTTCGCGCGCAAAGGACGGCATGCGCAGTGCATAGAAAAGTTTCGTGGCCAGCCTGGCGTATGGATTTCGCGGCACGGCGACGTGATCGATGTCCGAAAGTGTGAGGCCCGCTTCCTTCAGGCAATAGCGAATCGCTTGCGCGGGGAATCCCGCCGCGTATTTCACGCGATTGAAGCGTTCCTCCTCGACCGCGGCGATCAGTTGGCCGTCGCAGACAATCGCCGCAGAAGCGTTCCCGTGGTACGCATTGATCCCCAGAATGTTCATCGCGTGATTTGGAAGTGTACCCCAGCCGGAAGATTATGCCGCGAGGTGCCGGCGGCACCACTCATTCAGGACGTACAAGGACCAGGGGCGCGACCATGTGGTTTTTGCGGCAAGAAAATCCGTCCAAACGGAAGGAACGCCACCCTGGCGAAGATACGAGGCCAGCGGCGGCGCAGGGTCCGCGAAGCTTGCTTCGATGCGACCGCGCAACGGTCCGCGGAGCCATTCTTCCCACGGCAAAGTAAAGGTGCGTTTGCGCTGTGCAAGAATTTCCTGCGGGAGCAAATCGCCGAGGGCCTCCGCAAGCAATGCCTTTTGCGCACCGGGACGGCGGCGTGCCGTATCCGGCAGCGAGCCCACAAATTCAACCAACGGTGTGTCGAGGAGCGGCACCCGGACTTCAAGCGATCGCGCCATGCTCACCGTGTCCGTATCGCGCAGCAGCGTGCTTGCCATGTAGGTGCGCATCTCCAGCCAGGAAATTCCGCCGGCGGATTCGAGCTTTCGCGCTTCGTCCGCCGTGCGCTCCAGCCAGCCGAGCCAGGTCGGCTCCAGCGTCACGCCGTCAGCGCCCACCGTGCTCGGGCGAAACCGCGGTTCAATGACTCCTTCGAGCTGCCCAGGCGGGAAGAGCGTCCGCGCAAAATAATAAGGATGTGGCAAAGCGTCCGGATACGCCCACGCAGCCGCGGTTTTGCGCGCCGCGTCGGGTGAACGGTGTCGCGATGCGAGAACGGCAACGAGCGGAGCCGTCATTCGTCGCACGGCCGCGGGCACGAACCATGCACAGCGGATCAGTCTCGCAAGCCGCGGAGTATCCACAAAAGTGGGATAGCCTGCAAACAGCTCGTCTCCGCCCAGCCCCGATAGCGCCACTTTCAGACCAATCTGTTTCGCGGCCCACGACACAAAGTATGTGTTGATTCCATTCATGGTCGGCTGGTCGAGAGCAGCAAGAGCTTCATCCAAACGCGAAAGGATCGACTCGCCGCTTAAAGGCACTTCCGTGTGCTTGGTTTTGAACCGCTTCGCTGCCAACGCTGCGAGCTCTGCTTCGTCAAACGCCGTACCCGGAAACGTCAGTGTAAAACTCTCGATTCCGTGCCGTGCTTGAGCCGCAAGCCCCGCGATTGCGCCGGAGTCCAGCCCGCTGGAAAGAAACAAACCCACTGGCACGTCGGCAATCAGGTGTTTGCGCACGGCATCTTCAAGAAGCGGCCGCAATTTCTTCGCCGCCGAAGAAAGATCGCGCGGCCTATGCATGTCCCGCGCCGCGGGAGAAATCGTAGGGTCCCACCAGGGACGCGCGCGCGGCGTGCGGCGCCGCTCCGGCACATGCAGCAGCATGCGATGCCCCGGCGGAAGAGAAAACACTCCTTCCACAAGCGTAACGGGTTCCGAGACGCTTCCAAAAAGCAGATAGGCGGTCACGGCATCTTGCGACAGGCGCTTGGGAACGGCACCCGACGCAAGCAGCGCTCGAACTTCCGAGGCAAAGGCGAATCCGTCCGGCGTTTGCGTGTAATAGAGCGGCTTGATACCCAGCGGGTCGCGCGCCAGGAAGAGAATCGGAGCCGTGGCATACCGTTGGCGGAGATCAAGCAGCGCCAAAGCGAACATGCCCCGCAGTTCGGTCAAGGAATCCTCGCCCCACTCTTCCCATGCGTGAACGAGAATTTCCGTATCCGACTGCGTTGCGAAGCGGTGGCCGCAAAGCGACAAGCGCTCTCGCAGGTCGCGATAGTTGTAAAGCTCGCCGTTGAAGACCACCGCCACGTCTTTGGTTTCGTTCCAGATGGGCTGATGGCCGCCGGCCAGGTCGATGATGCTCAGCCTGCGCATCCCCAGTGCGAGCCCCGGCGCGCGCGGATTTCCCGCAAGAAAGCCCTCGTCATCGGGACCGCGCTGGCGCATCGCGGCGGTCATGGCGCGAACGCGCGATTCTGCTTCCCTAGTCCGCGAAGCAAACGCGACGCCGCATATACCGCACACGCTATTGTTTGATTTCCGGCGCCGAGAAGAAGGTGGCACCCGCACGGATGGCGTGCTCTCGCAAATGGAAGCGCGGGATTCTCAGGCGGTGGTCCGCATACCAGGCGAGCCCGGCTCGCAAGAGCAGGAAGAACATCGCCGCCACGGCGGAGAGCACCAGATAGAAAAAAGATTCGCGCTCCAGCAGCAGGCTCCAATCGACCGCTTCCTCCCAGCCCGGGTAGACCCTATCCATCAACGGTCGAAGATACAACCCGTTGAGGGGCAGCCGCGTCAGCCGAACATGTGCGAAGCGGTCGTAATTGTACTCGCGCGGATAGTTCGGGACGACGCTGATCGCCTCGGAAAACACGGCAGGATCCTGCAGTTCCTTGCGCGTTAAGTAATGGCCCTTGGCGTCCTTCATGATGACCCGGTAAGTCGGGTCCACGATGATCCAGCGATCGATAATCAGGACTTCAGCAATCACATGCTTGGTGGTGTGCTCGGGAGACAAAAGGAGCAGGCGGCGCACTCGCAGATCGGAGCTTCGCGCGAGATTCAGGAAGGCGTTCGTCGCCGTGCCGCAGACGTTCAACAGTTGGCGGTAAGTAAGCGTCATTTCCGGATCGCGTGTAGCAAGCTTGTCCGGATTGTTCGTACTGGCTCGGGATGGGTCGGCACGCATCCAGTTCAGAATGGCTTGGACTTTTTGTTCCGCGGGCTGGCTATTGGGGACAATTGCGTCGGAGAATCCGTCGAGATACCGGCGCACGGAGTATTCCCGGACGCACGAGTAAACCATCGCTACGAGCGCAGTGGCCAGCAGCAGGTTGCTGCTCCACCAGATGACACGGAACGTCCTATGTTGGCCCCTTGGCAAGCCGCTACTCCATCCGTTCCGATTCTGCCTTCATCGCCTGACGCGAAGCAAGCGTGGCGTACAACGTTTCCATCTCGCGAACGGGTTCATCCCATCCTAGTCGCGACGTGACCACCGCGCATCCAGCTGCCAGCCGCGCGCGAAGTTCCGTTTCATGCAGGATCCTCTCAATCGCGCCAGAAAGCGCCGCCGGGTCGTGGGGCACCACCAGCCCAGCCTCATCTGCTAGCAGTGGTGCAATCCCGCATTGCTCTGTCACGATCGCCGGAGTCCCTGCAGCTACCGCTTCCGCTGCTGTATTCCCGAAGTTTTCATTTTGCGACGGAAGCACGAAAACATCCGCATCCCGGTAAGCCGCCCACTTGGCCTCACCAAATACCGCACCCACGAATCGAACCTTGCTTTGAACGCCCAGTTGGCTGGCGAGCTCGGACAGTTTTGCTTTTTCGCCGCTTTCGTCAGGTCCTGCGAAGACTAGCGTCATTGGTATTCCTGTGGAGCGGCTCGTGAGCTCCGCGAATGCCCGCAGAAGCAAGTCCGGACTTTTCTTGGCGGATAGCCGCCCCAGAAAAAGGATCAACTTTTCTTCTGGCGAAATTCCGCGTGCTTTCCGGAATGTGCCTCGCGGGGGCCAGGATGCGGGCACTTCCACGCCGTTCCGCCGCAATAGCACTTTCGAGTGCGCAATGCCTCCGTCGGCGAGTTCCTCGCCTTCCTGCTTCGAAGTGACGATTACCGCGCTTGCCCCTTCGAGTAGCCGCCTTCCCCAAATCGTATGATACATCCGTTTCAGCAAGAGACTTCGCACAATGGGCACGAACATCCCGATGGGCTCGAGCACGTACGGCAGACCTCCCTTGCGGCTAGCCGCCGCAACTGCCGGGCCGAGCAAATCGTAGAGCCCGAATATGTGCACGACATCGAAATTCTGCAGCCGCGCCCGGCAGTATCGCTTGACCGCAGGATTCCAGCTCACGCTCCGGTAGCGCAGCCACGTTGGGATGTAGATTGCCTGCACGCCATTCTCATTCCGCCGCCAGCCAAACGGGGACCGTTCTGCCGTGATTTTTTCTTCCTGCGTTTCCACTCGTTTTTCCAGCCCCCAGTCCGCAGTAACGACGGTGACCTGATGGCCGCGTCTCGCCAAGCCTTCAGAGAGAGCGCGCACTTTCACCGGGGGACCGCCGAATTCCAGAAAGGGAGCGTACGTTTCCGTAACGTTCAGGATTCGCATTGTTCGCGGAGGATCTTTTTCAATGATTTCGCGAAGACGTTGAAGCGGAACTCGTGCTCCGCCCGCTGCTTCGCGCGCGCGCCCATCTCTTTCGCATGAACGGGGTCGGCTAGCAGGGTTTCCAGGCTTGTCGCAAGCTGGATCGGGTCGCCGTGCGGCACCAGATAACCGGTGACGCCATCCTGAATCACCTCGGGCGCGCCCCCGTGCAGGCCCCCGATTACCGGCTTGCCGCACGCCATCGCCTCCAGATAGACCAGGCCGAATCCCTCTCCCCGGCTGGGCAACGCAAAAATCTCGCACGCGGCGTAGCATGCCGCAATCTCCGAATAGGTCAGTCCGGTCAGGAAATGCACGTGGCGGTTCATTCCGGTTTGCTCCGCCAGATCCTCCAGCCAAGCGCGGTCGTCGCCCGCGCCCACCAGCGCCAGTTGCACCTCCGGCCTTTGCGTCAGGAGCCGGGGCAGCGCGGTGATCAGTGTGTCCATGCCTTTGTACCGTTCTGACGCCAGCCAGCGTCCCACACTCAGAATCACTCGTCCCGAAGGGAAGTTTTCCGGCAGCACGGGATGCGAGCCCGGGCTGATCAGTGCTTCGAATTGCGGATCGAGCCCCCACGGCAGAACGCGTATCCGCTCTTCCGGTACGCCTTGTTCCTCGGCCACGTGCGCCGCCGTATCCTTGCTCGGAACGAGAACTAAACTCGAATGCTGCAGCGCCACGCGCTGCAAGATCCCTAGTGGTTCCCAGACGTCCGCGCCATGCGCGCACACGATGCTTTTCATCCGTGGCGCGGCAATCCGCATCATTTGCACCACAGGAGCGAGATTTGGATGCGCGGCCAGGACTAGTTTTGCTTTGCGGCGCGCCGCGCGTAGCGCTGTCGCCGTGAATCGCCCTTTGGAGCGTTCGCACCCGGTGAACACAAATTCACGCCCCGCCAGTGTCATCCGGTGCAGCTCCGGGGAGTCATTCAAGGTGAGCAAGCGGCATTCCATGCCCCGGCTGGCGGCAAATTCCGTCAGCACCGCCGCCAGGTGGCGGCCGGCTCGCTGCACCCCGCCGGGTGCGTCCAGTTCAGGGAAGAGGCCAATGACCACGGGCCGAGTCTGCCAAGCGCAGCGGCCAATGGCAAGCACGTATGCAAAACCTGTGTCGGAAAAGCCTAGCTAGGTCGCCAGGCTTGGTGGTCGGCAAATTCAGTGGATTACTGGCTGTCCGTCAAACTGTCAGAATTCGGGCGGCTGGGACGCTTTCTGATCCGGGGACACGGGCGCGGCCCGGGAAGAATCCTTTTCGGCCTGAAATGCTGCTTTCTTCAGATGAACGTCGCCGTCAACGTATGCGGTAAATTCAGTCCCTTGCGTGACAACCACATCTTTACCGGAAGCCAGTGGAAGAGTCCCTCCACCCGATGAACTCTCTTGGAAAGAGCGCACTGCGGCCTTTTCGTTGTTCTTGAGGCGGACGAAGTCAATGCTGAAAGCCAATTTTCCGCCGTGTCCCAGGCGTTTCTTGGGTTCTGCTTCCTTCACGATACCGGTGGCTGCCGCATCCTTCGGAATCACCGCAAGGCCGTCAACACTCACCTCTTCGGTCACTTGCAGATCCACCGCGTCTCCAACGTGTGCGGTCGCGGAAGAAATGGTCTTGCCAAGTCTCACATGAATCGGAGTGCCGTTGCGCAAAGTAAATTCAGACGGATTGGGTGGAGCGCTCGGAGCAGTTCCCGCGGTCGATCCCGGCGCGTCATATTGGGTGCGCTCTCGTACCGTCGGCGCTGGCTTGGCCAGCGGGGCCTTGGCGCCCGGCTTGTCCTTTAAGAGCAGGAGACTCTCTACGGGGACGAAACCCACTTCGCCCTTGGCAGTGCGCACACCGAAGTACACATCGTATCGACCGGTGATTTGCACCTGCTCCCCACACTGCAGCGTCGTCCGCACATCCAGCGTGGTCATGGAGCTGTATAGATAGACGTAGTCGCCTGTGCGTGGGCACTCTACCTGGCCCACGCTTTGCGCTTGTGCAATTGCGGGGCAAAAAATGCTGAGGAATAGAGCGAAATACTTGGCGTCGAATTTCATCTTGTACCTGCTGGTCCCAAAGTTGCCCGAAAACGGGAAGATGCCACGCTTCTATCTCAACGCAAGATGGTTCTCTCTGACAAGAAGTGTAACTACCGCATTTATATAAAGAGATACCATGGGAAATCGGCCGGACATCAGGAATGCTAAGGATCATCGGCGCTCTTCGATTAGTGAATCAGTTTCCGACTGCTCGACTCACCAGTCTCTGACAAGACTTGAGTGCGCTAACGCACGCGACCGCAAACTCGCGTTCCGCCTCAGGCGGCGACTTCACCTGGAGTATCTTAATCAGCAGTCTTGAGGCTAGTCCTCTTCGCTAGCAAGGCCAATCGCTGGTTGTGATTCATGGGCTCCCACGGGACAAGTTTCTCGGCAAGTACATCCATTCTGCGCAAAAGAGTCAACTCCACGAAAAGTCCCATAAAATCCAAGTCTCGGAAGACCAACGAGCCAGCCTCTCTCATCTTGTCGCGAATCCGCTCAAAATGAACTGGCATCTCGGTCCAGTGAAGGCTGGCACGGTGGTGATGGCAGAGGTGGTATCCTTCGTTCATGAAGTTCACCTCATCCACAACGGTCACGGAATTGGTGAAATAATCTTCAGGACGTTCCGGGTCACAGAAGGCGTGCTGGACCCATGCGGTGATTGCGTTGATGAAATTCATGCAGAGAAGAGGAACCAGTACGAACATCGTCCCAATTCTCCAATCGTAAATAAAGACAGCTCCGAAATAAGCATAGTAGCGCGCCATTCCCCACAACATGCGCCTTCGGCTCTTTTCATCGCCTCTCGCTCTAAAGTAGGCGTAGGGAGCAAGCCCCAAAACCGTCCAACTGTTGTCCGAGAGATACCACAGGAAATCGAGCCGGCTGGTTCGATCGTAGCCCATCGTGTTGCGAGTGTCCTCGGGCCCGCTGTTCTCTCTATGGTGGAGACACACATGAGCCGTCCGGCCCAGTTCCGGAATGTTCCCATAGAAATACCCGAGGAAGAATTCGAGGTAGCGGCCGAAGACTCTGTCGTATTTCTCCGAAAAGTAGCCCTGGCGCCTGTGTGCCTCCAAGTGGCTGGCGCTGAACATCCTCACAAACCGCTGGAACCTGAGACCGTAAAGAGAAAGATAGAAAGCGATCGCCAGCAGCAGCCGAGGTTTCCCTAAAACGAGTTGAATCACGAAAATTGGCACGGCGGTAAGACTGAGAGACACCATCAGTCGTAACGCGGGCGTGTCTCGGGAGTCCCGCAGCACTCTTTGGCCGAGCCTGTCGAGGACTCGTTCGTACGTCCGGGAGAGAAATCCATACACGTCGCGTAACGGACGAATCCTCCCGAGGAACACGGCCGCGCCGTAGAATCCTAAAGAAAGCGCAGCCACGGGCAACGCCGCCAAGGCGCTTGCCAAACCCATAAGGATTGCGAACCCTTGAAACAAGAATAGGAGTTTGGGTTTGGTTCCAAAACTCATCGTCATCGAGGAGGTGCCTAACTCGGGGTTATAGGTTTCCATTTCAGCACCGTGCGCCAAGATTTGGCTTATGCACCCGAGTGGTGATATTAGGCCGCGCTGCGAAAGCGAGTCAACATGGGCTCATGATGGGAATGCCCCTAACCCACCAGTTGCGAAAGACTGCCTAGCGGGATCGTCTCGCTTGCTTACGACTTACGGCAGAAGGTATCTGGCGAATGACAATGGCCGGCGCGCGCGGAAGCCGACGGCGCTCTTCTCAGGGCAAAAGCAGAACGACGTGACCGCGTCTCAATCGCCGAAGTTGTCGCCAATCGTCCTGGCTAGCTTCCTCGTCAAACCGTCCTGGGTTATCCTTCGGCGATGGAACCGATCTTCAAAGGGGCGATACCCGTTCTTCCTGCCGCCGACATGACGGAATCCCTAAACTGGTGGACCGAGGTCTGCGGCTTCAAGGAAACCTTTCGTGATGCCTCCCCACCGAACTACGCGGGAATCAACCGCGGCGACGCCTATTTGCACATAGCTGGCATGAGCGACAAGGAACTGGCGCGCAAGGTCGGCGGCCAGACCATGGTGCGACTCGCCGTAAAAGGCATTGAGACCATATATGCCGAATACCAGAAGCGCGGGGGAAAAGTGCATCCCAATGGCGCGCTACAAACCAAGCCCTGGGGCACGAAAGAGTTCGGCGCGATTGATCCCAACGGCGTCTGCGTGACGTTTCAGGAATGAGTTCGATCCCGCTTGGCGGACCTTTCCCCTGACGCGGCTTATCGCCCGCGAACGCTTAGTGCGACCTCATCCTGTGAAATCCCGCCATGATTAAATCCACTCAAGATTTTCGGCGGATGGCAGGTACGTCGTTGACCAAAACAAGCCAGCCATTCCGCACATGTGTCTTCACATTTCGGGTGAGCCGCCCAACGCGAGTAGAATGGCCGCACGAGGTGTTGCGATGGGAGAAGAGGAAGCCGCGAGCGCCGACCTGGAACGGTTGTGTCAGGGCATCTCGCCCGGCGTTGCGGCGTGCACTTACCCGGCGACCGTACGGTGCACTTCTTGCCAGAAGTGGTTCTGTGATGCCCATGCTGAGGATGAGCAGTGGCATGCGTGCATGGTGTCCAACCAATGAAGAGCGCTTACCTGATTAGCGCCCTCTTCGGTTTCTCTCATTACCAGCACGGGCTCACCGGCATCATCGAGGAGGGTTCTGACGGGCTGATTTTGGGATTGATGTATCTTGCCTCTCGCCGCAACCTCGCCATTCCGATTGTCGCCCACGGAGTCTGCGATACCATCGACATCGCGCTACTTTTCTTGGGCAAGTACCCAGGCCTGTAGGGCCGCCTATCACCAGCTAATTGGCCAGCGGGCAACTCTGACGTAACGCGATTAGGTAAGGGTTGGCGACGATCCGAACCTAATGGGACGCCCAGCAGCAGCAACGGTCCATTCTTAGCTCCAGATCAGGGAAACTGAACTGCGGCAGTTCTTGATTGCTCTTTCCCTTAATCCCAAATCGTCAAAAACAACTG
>WNEP01001890.1_pt1 | contig 10485 bp, 9 predicted proteins | sample 5399961 | NCBI WGS metagenome assembly WNEP01 (sample SAMN13153329, study PRJNA577476) | soil metagenome | isolation source: 20 cm grassland meadow soil pre-rain plot 5 | place: USA:California | collected 2015-09-08 | reverse complement strand
AATCCTTGCACGGCTGCAATCTCGGCTACTTGGCCTTTTTCGATGGGGGCGTCACTGACCGCGTTCCAATATTCGCCTTCGACAAAAATCCAGCCGCCGTGCGAATCGATTGGAGTCAATGCGGACACCGTTTTTCCAATCAATGTTTGTGCTCCCACTTTCACCGGCAACAGTTGCGCGCGCAGCCCTTTTCCGATGACGAAAACAAAAAAGGCCGCAGTAACGAGTGTTGCCGGAATAATGTAGCTGAGCGACAAACGATAGAGTGGATCGGCGCGGTTGAAGAGCATGAGCGAGCCGATTAGAAACGCGACAACTCCGCCCACAGTCAACACGCCGTGCGTCGGCGCATAGACATCGAAGATGAAGAGCATGAGCGCAAGCGCGATCAATACAAGTCCCGTTACGTTGACCGGCAGGATAGCCGCCAGGTACAGCGCCAGGATGAGGGCGATGGCGCCTACCACTCCGGGAAGAATCGCTCCCGGCGTGGTCAGTTCACCAATGATCCCGTAGATCGCGATGAGCATGAGAATGAACATCACCTCCGGCCGCCAGAGTTTTTGAAACACATGTTCCGAGGGCGACATCTTAATTTCCGCCACCTCTGCGCCAGCCGTCTTGAGCGTCTTCCCATCCACCACGCGGCCGTTCAATTTTTGTAACAGATCGGTGATATCCGAGGCGATCAGATCGATGACCTTTAATTGCAGCGCTTTCTCAGCGGTGATCGATGCACTTTCTTTTACCGCTGACTTGGCCCATTCGACGTTACGCTGCCGCTTACCAGCGATTGTCTCGATATAGCTCACGGAAAAATTCTCCAGCTTCTGCTTCATCGTTTCGTCGGTCTTTTCCTCTCCACCGCTGGGAAAACCGCCTATCGAGACCGGATGCGCCGCGCCAATAGTGGTGGCGGGCGCCATTGCAGCGACGCTCGCGGCAATTGTAATGAAACACCCTGCGCTGGTCGCGGTCGCGCCGGTTGGGGCGACATAGACCACTATCGGCACGGGAGATCCCAGAAAACTTTGGACAATCTTCTGTGTCGAATCGAGCAGACCGCCCGGCGTGTTGAGCTGGATCACCAGACACTGTGCATTTTGCGTGCGGGCTTCCTCTATGCTGCGCGAAATGTAGCTGGCCGTTGCCGGCCCAATCGCTCCGTCGATGTTGATGAGAGAAACTTTTTCAGCCGCAAAACCCGCCGGCGCCATGGCCAACGCGAGCCATAGAACAAGACTTATTAACGCAGTCTTCATTCGTCTATCCGCGCGCCTGCGCCATGCTGCGAAAGGTCACGCTCCTTTCATCGGCTGAAGCTTCATCGCCAAATCTTTTACTTCTGGCTTCACGATTTTCTCGTAATCACGATAGCTCATTTTGATTGCGTCCATGTGCGTGCCAGCTTCGAACACGATGTAGTCTTGCTCGGCCAGATTCTTGTCTACGTAGGTCTGCAGACCATAAAGATTCCCAAACGGCGGCATCGCGCCGATGCCGCAGTCGGCGAAGATCGACTTAAACTCCTGTTCCTTGTCCAGCGAGACGGGTTTGCCGATCGCTTTCTCGACTTTCTCCAGATCGATTTGATGGTCTGCCGGTAGCACCATCATTAGATGTTGGTGTCCCGATTTTATCATGACGACCTTGGCATGATGCCGGCCTTTCACATGCTCGGCCTGCGCGATTCGTTGCGCGGTTACTGCTTCAGGATGATGCAAGACTTCGTAGTGCACCTTGTTTTCCTTCAAACAATCGATCAGTCGTTTTGGGATTTCCATAACCGCCTCCGAGGCAAAAAGTATCACTTTCCTAGGCTATCTCTAGTTCCTGGACAATCGAGATGGAATGCGCCCTTCAGAATCTTCGCGCCCAGTGCGTTGAGCCGCTTATTGAAGGCGGCGGAGCGCTGCGCATTCCAAGACGCAAGCGCGTGGCAAACACGTGCAACAATACCCGCATTTTGGAGTGCGGCGCTGCTGCACCGCTTTCGATCTACGCGGTGCAGCTATGTGAGCGCGATTGAAAAAAGCGCAATTAAGCTTCGGAACAGTAAAACTGAACACCGCCGCGAAGCTTACGGCGTGCGAAAGGCTTATGTATGGCTATATGCGAAGTTTGCGAAAACGAATATGACAAGGCGTTTGAAGTGGTCGTTGGCGGGAAGCACCACACGTTCGACAGCTTCGAGTGCGCGATCCACGCGCTGGCGCCGGTTTGCCCGCAATGCAACTGCCGGATTGTGGGACACGGTGTTGAAGCCGACGGACAAATTTTCTGCTGCGTCCACTGCGCCCGAAAAGCCGGCAAAACGGAACTGAAAGATCGCGTCTAGGTTCACGTGTGAGGAGCGACAGTTGCTGACAGTCCTCTGGTGCGACAGAGGCAAGGTCGAACTTTTGGGCTTTACCGTCACTCGCATTGCGGTGCTGGGACCCATCCGAAGATCTAGTTGATGCGGCCAGACGTCTGCAGCATCACGAAATACAGATGCCAATATGAATGCATTTCGAGCTTTGTTAGTTGTACTGACATTCTTATCGTTCCTGGGTTTCATCGCGCAGGCGCAGCCGGAGGAGAAATCGTCGGCTCCGTTAAGAGCGATTGCCTTGCTTCATCCCACAGCAGGCAACAAGCTGAGCGGCACGGTTACCTTCACCGAAGTTGCCGATGGAGTGCAGGTTCGTGCAGAGATAACAGGCCTTGCTCCCGGCAACCATGGGTTCCACGTGCATGAATTCGGCGATTGTAGCGCGGCAGATGCGAGTTCCGCAGGCGCCCATTTTAATCCAACTAACAAACCGCATGCCGGGCCGGATGCACCCGAACGGCACGTGGGTGACATGGGAAATGTTGAGGCGGACGCTTCCGGCAAGGCAACGTTGGAGTATTTAGATCATCAAATCTCGCTGACAAACGACCAACAGTCGGCGATCGGGCGGTCTGTCATCGTGCATGCGAAAGCAGATGATCTGAAGTCTCAGCCAGCCGGCGACTCTGGAGCGCGAATTGCTTGTGGCGTCATCGGCCGGGCCAAAAACCAATGACCGCAAGTCTGTCGCCGAGCTTGATTGTCCTGACCGCTTGAGCGACATGACCCCAGGAATCGTTTGTCGAATCTCTTTGCTCGACAGAGCAGATTTCATTTGATCAAATTAGGGAAAACCATCGCCGTACACGCTTATGCCACGAATATCCAAAACTGACTTGTCGCCCGATAACGGCTGCATCATCGACATGAAATGGAAACTTGGTCCGCTGAGTTATCATGCTTCCGCGGCGGGGAAAGAGCCGGTACCGCTCGTGACCGAGGTGATACGCCTGCCGGAACTGGTCCTTTACGATCACGCCGGGTTTGGCGGAGCTTTCGCGCGTACGAACTTGAGCTTCCATTACATCGGCGATTATTGGAACGATCGGATCAGTTGTCTCATCGTCGTAAGTGGCGTCTGGCGTTTTTATCGCGACGATTACTACAAGGGACCTTACTGGGACCTTGGCCCCGGCTTTTACGAAAGCTTCTTTGCTGAAAAAGGCCCCGACGATGTCGTCAGTTCCTTCCAGTGCATTGCGCTGACGTAGCCGTCGAGCGCCTGCCTTCCGTATCTGCCGACGCTTGACACAAGCGCCACTACAACGTTGCCAGATTGAGCACGTCACGGGCGCAGCCCCAGGAAAGGGTGAAGCCCGAGCCGCCGTGCCCGTAATTGTGAATAGCGGCGCGACCATCGCGCAGACGATCGCCTTCGAGCCGGACGCCTGATTTCCGAAATGGCCGCAGCCCGACGCGCTCGGCGAGAACGTTCGGTTTCTCGATGTTCAGCACGCGGCTGCATTCAGCGATGATTCGATCTGTTGTTGCGGGATCGACGGCGAGGTCGGTGCTGAAATCGTTTGTGCCGCCGAAAACACAATCATTCGTGCGTGGAATGGCGTACATGAGCGGCGCGTCATCACAAACAACCGCGCAGGAAAGAGCTTCGATTCTCGATACGACTGCGACCTGGCCGCGGTGCGGCTCGAGATCTGGGTCCTGCACAAGTTCGCGCGCGCCAATTCCTGCGCAGTTGATCACCAGATCGAATTTCCGATCGACATCTTCGAGTTTTTCAAAATGCACATCTGCAGCGATGGATCCGCCAGCGACGACGAAACGATTGGCGATGTAGTCGAGATAGATCGTCGTGTCCATCAGCGGAACCGTAATGGCATAGCCACTTTTGAAACCCAAAAAATTGCCAGCCAGAGATCTCTCGACTTTGCTCGACATGACAGAGGGGGAGTTGTGGGTGACAGCTTGCGCGCCGAGCGGAATCGCCCAATCTGGGATTTGAATTTCGCCAGTGCGCGAAAATTGGCGCAGCTCGATCATCGAGACGCCGCTCGCAGGAATACGAGCAAGGTCACCAAGCACATCAAAGGTTCGGAGAGCCCAGGGGATGACTTTCTCCGCTGGTTCGGCGTCGTAGGGAAACCAAAGTGCTGCGGCCGCACCGGACGTTGTTTGCTGGCCGGTTTCCTTCGCGAGGATTGCTGTGCGGTATCCGCGCTCGGCAAAAATCACACCACATGTCAGGCCTGACACCCCTGCGCCGATGATTGCAACGTTGCGATTCATTTCCAAATGGTAGGGACGAATCGCTGAGCCGTCCGCCAGATTTTTCGGCGCGGCCGACGGTTGCACCCGACCGCAAGCGAACGTACGTGCGAAGTTCGACAGCAGCGTTTAAGATTAGCCCGACATGGTTTCACTAAATCGAGATGTGCTGACGGAGAGAGTTCTTACCGGCGAACGGATTTCGACAGACGACATTCTCGAATTGTATCGCTGGCCCTTGGAAGAACTTGGTGCGCTTGCTAATGCCAGACGGGATTTGGCAAAGGCGAAAAGTTACTGCGGACGCGGACGCGAGATCGTGACTTACATCGTCGATCGCAATATCAACTACACGAACGTCTGCAACGTTTACTGCAAATTTTGCGCGTTTTATCGGACGGAGCGCGACGAAGATCATTACGTGCTTTCGTTGGAGCAAATTGATCAAAAGCTCGATGAATTAACGGCGGCGGGCGGGGTTCAAATACTGATGCAGGGTGGGCATCATCCGAAATTGCAGTTCCAGTGGTACATCGATCTTTTGCATCACATCCGGGAAAAATATCCGCACATTAATATCCACGGGTTCAGTCCACCGGAATTTCAGCATTTCGCCGAGACGTTCGGTATGCCCTTGCGAGAAGTTATTTCGGAATTCAAGAAGGCGGGCCTCGGGTCAATCCCGGGCGGCGGCGGTGAAATTTTGGTGGATCGAGTGCGGAAGAAGATTTCGCCGCTAAAAATCAACAGCGATCAATGGTTGGAGGTGATGCAGGTTGCACACGAGCTCGGGTTAAAATCGAGCGCGACGATGATGTTCGGCCACGTCGAGACAGTCGCAGATCGCGTCGAGCATTTGCGGCGCATCCGTGATCAACAGAACCGCACCAGCGGATTTACTGCATTCATTTGCTGGACCTTTCAACCGCAGCACACCGTGCTCAAGGTAAAGCAACCGACGGGAGTGTCTGAATATCTGCGGACACAAGCACTGGCCAGAATTTATCTGGACAACATCGAAAACGTGCAAAGCTCCTGGGTCACACAAGGCCCCGCGATCGGCCAGATCGCGCTGCGATACGGCGCAAACGATTTCGGCTCCGTGATGATGGAAGAGAACGTCGTAAGCAGTGCCGGGACAACATTTCGTTTGAATGGCGCGGAAATTGAATCGCTCATTCGCGGTGCCGGCTACGAACCGCGCCGGCGAAATAATTGGTACGAACTTTTGGAGTAATAGTTCAAACCAATATCGTGGACAAACCGCTTAATGCTGTGGAAAATCTCGCCTTGACGAGCCTCATCTTCTCCCGATATAGCTCGCCTGTCCTGCGTGGGTTCGTTGCGCGGGGCTGCGCTTCTTAACCTATGAGACATTTTTCTGGACGGATGCGCCCCCCGCCGTTTGCAATTTGGGTCGCTTCCATCTGTGCGTTGCTGGGACCCGTAATCGCGCCGGCGCAAGCTCCTCAAGCGGCGCCAGGCCCTCCAATTATCCGTTCGATCGACGTGCAGTACACAGGGGCAGAAACGGTCGGCAAGGCACGGATTCTGGCGCAAATGCGCACAAAGGTGGGCCAGCCCTATTCCAACCAGGTGGTCGAGGAGGATATCGCGGCGCTCTACAAAACGGGCGCCATCCAGAATGTTCGCATTTTTGCTCAGCCTGAAGGCGATGGAGTGAAGGTCATCGTCGCCGTGCAGACACGCGCGATCCTGCGGGAGATCGAAATCAGTGGAGCCGAACGGATCAAACCGGGGAGGCTACGCAAAGAAATCAAACTGAAACTCAACCAAGCGGTTGATGAAAAGCAATTGGAGGAAGCACGCCAGAAGATCATCGAAGTCTATCAGGGACGAGGATTCACTGACGTCAGCGTTCAATTTCGCGTCGATCCAATTGACGAGAAGCGCGGCACGGCGCGCGTGGTTTACACAGTTAACGAAGGCGTTAAAGGAGCGGTGCGCCAGGTCCACTTCGAGGGAAATGCGCACTTCAGCGAAAAAGTATTGCGCAAACAGATGAAAACGCGCGGCAAGACGCTCATTTATTTCCTGGATAAATCCGGGCGCTTTGATGAGGTCCAGTTGGAACAGGACTTGGACAAAGTCCGCGAGTTTTACCAAAACCACGGCTACATCGACGTGGAAATTAAGAATGTCCGCAGGGAACGCACTGAGAAGGGTCCGATGATTATTACGATTGTGATTGCCGAAGGGCCACAATATCACGTGCGCAAGCTGACCGTCACGGGCTACCAGCATGCGAGGGAGGATAGGATTCGCGCTCTGTTAAAAATGAAGGAAGGCAGCGTTTATTCGCCGAAGCAGTTGCGCGATGACGCAAAAGCAGTGGCCGACGCGTACGGCAGCGGCGGGTACGTCGATCTGGTGATTTTGCCGGAAGGCGCGCCGGCCGGTCCTGCGCTGATCGATGTGACTTACAAGATCCAGGAAGGCGACCGCTCGTTTGTCAATCGGATCAATATCGAGGGCAACACGCGCACAAAGGACAAGGTCATCCGTCGTGAAGTGCTCGTTGCCCCGGGAGATGTTTTTAACACCGTTCGTGTGGACGTGACCAAGAAACGTCTGGAGAACCTGGGTTACTTCGCAAAAGTCGAGACCTATCCGGAGGAGACGGACATACCGGGCCGCAAAGATCTCACCATTTTGTTGCAGGAAAAACGGACCGGTTCGCTCAGCTTCGGCGGCGGCTTCAGCACCGTGGATAAGTTGGTTGGCTTCGTGGAACTCACGCAGGGCAATTTCGACCTTTTTAACTGGCCCTCCTTTACGGGCGGCGGCCAAAAATTCCGTTTGCGGATTCAGTACGGCACGCAGCGAAGGGATTTTATTCTCACGCTGACCGAACCGTACTTCCTCGACCGACGGCTTTCGCTGACCGGTCAGCTTTTTTATACCGAAGCAAATTATTTGAGCGCCCTCTATGACCAGCGCAATTACGGGGTCATGTTCGAACTGCGCAAGCCGATCAATTCTTACATGTACTTGACGCTGGGATATACGTTGCAGGACGTCGATATTTTTAATGTGGCCGGGAGCGCACCTGACTTTATCCAGTCACAAAAAGGCTCGTTTGTCGAAAGTAAGATCTTTAGCAGCATTGTGGTTGATTCGCGCGACAACGCTTTGCTCTCGCACCGTGGACAACGTATCACCTTTTCGCCTATGATTGCCGGCGGTTTTCTTGGAGGCGATACTCAGATTTATGGCTTGGACCTGGAGGGCTCCCAATATTTTCATCTGCCAAAGGATCTCATTCTGCTCATCAACGGCGAAATCGCGACTGTGAACCAGTGGGGCAACGGAACTGAGGTGCCAATTTTCGAGCGGCTCTTTCTCGGGGGCTCAAATAATCTCCGCGGCTTCCCGTTTCGCGAGGTCGGTCCGCAGGAGAACGGCGAGCCGATCGGCGGCCAATCGATGTGGCGCACGACGGTGGAACTTACTTTTCCGATCATCGAAAAGGCGCGCGGAGCAGTCTTTTATGACACTGGCTTTGTTAACAGCAGCGCCTGGTCCTTTGGGTTTAATCATATCGCCTCAGACATCGGCATTGGGATTCGACTTGATTTGCCGATTGGTCCGCTGCGGCTCGATTATGGATACCCGATACAGCGCGACGGATATAATGGAGGAGGTCATTTCAACTTCAACGTCGGCTATCAATTTTGAACGAATATATATGGTTGCAGTCTAACGCGATTCCGCCCACCGTATCGTCTGTTTTATGAAAAAATCTCTGTCCATATTGTTTGCGCTGATGCTGGGCTTTCCGCTTGCGGTCTTCGGACAAGGCACAATGAAAATCGGAACGGTCGATATGCAGCGCGCATTTAAGGAATACAACAAGACCAAGGAAGCCGAGGCAAAAATCAACGACGCCAAAAACGCCGCCAGAAAAGAATATGATGACCGGGCGCAGGATTACAAAAAGGCGCTCGACGAAATCAATAATCTGAACAAGCAGCTCGAATCCCCAGCGTTAAGTGCCGACAAGAAGACGCAAACGGCAAAGGAACGGGATGATAAGATTTCAAAAATTAAGAACATGGAGCGGGAGATCAGCGATTTCCGTCAAACGCGCGAACGGCAATTGCAAGAACAGTTAATGCGTATGCGGGAAGGCATCGTAAAGGAAATCACCGATGTCGTAATGGAGAAGGTGAAAGCCAATAATCTGGACCTGGTGTTCGATAAGTCAGGTATGAGCATCAATGGAGTACCGGTTGTGATGTACTCACATGACAATGTCGATTTTACGAACGACGTGATCACCGTGCTCAACAAGCCGGGTCGCGCCACAGCTTTGACTACGAAAACCTCGACGAGTGCCTCTGCCACGCCGGCAAGGGCTGCGAAGCCTTAACTGACGCTCAACGATTCGAAATACACGCGGGCTAAACTCGCGTGTATTTTTGCGTACACGTGAAAGCAAGCGCCCACATGACGGCTTGTGAGCCGCAGCGCACTGCCAAAATGCGTATTCAAATCAGATTTCGACCGACGCAGTGCGTGATCACGTTTTTGTTCGCATTCTGCACCGGTTCACTGGCAGCCAACTGGGAGGCGACGCTTACTAGGGATCCCCCGGGAAATTTCCCGGAGCTGCGTCCTCTGCATGCGTCCTATCGGTTCGGGTGGTCTGGATTTACCGCAGCCATCGGGAATGTCCACTTTAACAAGCCCTCTGGAGATAAGTTTCAGCTCGATGGAACGGGCCGAACCATTGGCTTCGTTCGGGCACTATGGAAATTGGATGTGAGTCATCGCGCGATCGCCAGCGCGCAAACGCTGCACCCGATCGAAACTCATCAAACAGAGAATTATCGATCAAAAAAAATCGTTACCGATCTCACGTTTACAAACAGCGGCGTAAGTCGGTCGAGAACAGAAGGCGAACGTGGTGCTGCCGGAACAAAGACTCGCCAGTTTAGTTTGCCTAACCCGTTCGAACTCCATTCGGCGGCGCTTTACCTACGTAGTCAGCCGCTCAAAGATCACAGTGTTTATCGGGTTGTGGTTTTCCCGGCGACCAGTGCTTATCTTGCGACCATCACAGTTGTCGGGCGGGAAAGAATCTCCGTGCGCGCGGGCACTTACAACGCAATCAAACTTGATTTGCAGCTAAAGCGCATCAACAAGCATCTTGAATTGGAGCCGCACCGGAAATTTCGCCGCGGTACAATTTGGGTATCAGATGATGCGGAACGACTTTTGCTTCGGATCGAGGCACAAGTTTTTGTCGGCACAGTTTTCGCCGAACTACAATCGGTGCATTTCGATAGTCCGCAGTCGTGACGAGTACAGCGACTGAATCTCCGAGCACGATCAGCTAGTATTCAGGAACCCATTCACCGCGGACTGGTGGCTGAGGACGTCCACGGCGCGGCGGATGAAGCATCGGCCCGCGTGGCCCGGGCAACAATTGGAGCGCCGCGATCGTCTCCAAATCCAGCCGGCCGGTCACCGGAAGTCCGGTTCGCGCTTGATAGGCACGCAGGGAAAATTCCATTGCCGGGCCATAGATTCCGCTAATCTCTTCGTGATACAGCCCCCGACGGGCCAGCGCTATTTGCGCGGAAAGGACCACATTGCGTTGCACAGCGGGAGGGGCAGCTTCGAATGGCGTGCCAATAAGGACGTCTCGTTGCGAAGTGCCCGGCGTCATCGGATTGGATGGATAGATTTGTTGGTCCCGCGGCTCGTTCCCGAACGGTTGAGCTGGTGGCGCGGGAGTGACGTTTGTCGTCTCGGCAGGTGATTGTCCGCCGGGCTTCGGTGGCGCAGCAGGAGCGGACAATGCAGGTTTCGGTGCTGGTCGCGCTGAGCCAGACGAGTTAATACCAAGTGATTGAAGC
>WNEP01003701.1_pt1 | contig 10499 bp, 10 predicted proteins | sample 5399961 | NCBI WGS metagenome assembly WNEP01 (sample SAMN13153329, study PRJNA577476) | soil metagenome | isolation source: 20 cm grassland meadow soil pre-rain plot 5 | place: USA:California | collected 2015-09-08 | reverse complement strand
CGCCAGCGCATGGCGATAGACAACGTCATAGGCGTGCGACTGCGGTAGGCCCTTGGTGAGAACATCGAAGCTTTTGCCGCCGTCGCGCGTGCGCGTGACGACGAGTTTGCCCTCGCGCGGGATGCGTTTCTCGTCCTTGATCTCGGGGACGAACCACGCGGTGTCGGGCTCGCGCGGGTGCACGACGACCGGGAAGCCGAATGCCGAAGGCTCGACGCCGGTGATCTCCTTGAACGTCTTGCCCTCGTCGGAAGAGACGAAGATGCCGTTGTGATGCTGCACCCACATGCGCTGCGGCGCCGCTCGGCATTGCGCGAGGCAATGCACGTCCTGGGCAATGGGATCGTGGGTCTGCTCGGGCGGAGCGTATTCGGCGCGCATGCCTTCGCCGCGCAGGCTCCAGCTTGCGCCGGCATCCTCGGTGAACCAGATGCCGCCGGTCGAGACCGCAACCCACACGCGCTTGGAATTGCGCGGATCGACGCAGACCGAATGAAGGCCGGGCAGATCGGCGCCGCCGCCCATCCACTGCTTGCGCTTGGGATGGTCCCACAGCGAACGGACCATGTCCCAGCTCTTGCCATGATTGACGGAGCGGAAGAGTCCGCCCGGCAGCGTTCCGCACCAGATGACGCCGGGCTCGTCGGCACCGCCCGCCTCGAGCGCCCAGATGCGCGCCGTGGTCCAGTTGAGCGGCCGGCCCCACATGTCGTGCTCCTCGTAACCCTCCGGCTTGGGCGGATAGGCGGGTGCCGCGATCTCCTCCCAGCCATTGCCCGTCGAGCGATGCAGTTTGACGCCGAAATGGCCGTGATCGAGCGCCGCATAGCGCAGCCCGTCGCGACGGTCCTTGAGCGTGAGGGTGACGTTATCGCCCAGGAAATCGACCCCCGCGATCTGCCACTCTCTTGCCTTGCGCGCGACCGTGAACAGACCTTTGCGGGTCGAAACGAGAAGCGTGTCACTCATCATCAACCTCCTGACAGGGCTTGAAAGACATAGACGGTGCTGGACTCGCTCACGGCGTCCGTCAGTCGCGCGCGGTCGTGGATCATCCGGCCGTCGACGAAGATCGTCATGTGCTTGCGCAGGCCCGCCTGATCGTCGAGCACGTAGCCGCGCGCCTGCGGATGTTCCGCAAACACCGCCTCGAGCACATCGCGCACGGTGCGGCCGGAGGCTTGCGCCTCCGGCAAAGCCACGTGGCGTTGAATATTGGGCGTGAACACGACCTTGGCCATTGACTGGGTTCCCTCGGGCGTCCCGCGCGTGTTCCGTTCAGATTCAGTCGCGCCGCCCGTCGCGGCCGCGCATGTTGCGCGAATCCGCGTCTTTTTTTGGGCCTGCTTGCTTCAAACTGGCATCGCTACCGGGATCGCCTGCTTTCGCGGTCGATCCCACGGGGAATCCGAAGTTCCAAAGAAAAAGGCCAACGCGCACCACCGCCGAGGACGCGCATTCACGTCGTTTCCGGGCGCACCGCGCCTGAATACGGTCCCTGGGGGACTATTCCGGCTGAATGCCAATGGCGGGAATGATTGCGCCCCAATAATCGACCTCGCGGGCGATGAGACTCGCGAATTCCGCCGGCGTGCTGCTCATGGCGTGCAGGCCTTGCAACTTCATCTTGGCAACGACATCCGGCGTTTTCAGCGCCGCCACCGCCACCGCATTGAGCTTATCGATGATCGGCGCCGGCGTGCCGGCCGGCGCCAAGAGTCCATTCCAGCCGATATTGATGACGCCGGGAATCGTCTCGTCGATGGTTGGGGTGTCCGGCAGCTCCGGGAGCCGCGTTTTCTCGGCGACAGCGATAATGCGGATCATGCCGGCCTGCGCCTGCGGCAACGCCGTCGGCAATGTATTGAAAGACACCTTCACGTTGCCGGCGATCAGGTCCTGTATCAACGGCGCGCCGCCGCGGTAGGGGACATGCACCATCTCGATTCCGGTCTTCTGCTTGATCAGCTCGCCGATGATGTGGTGCATCGTGCCGATGCCGGCGCTGCCATAGGCGAGCTTGCCGGGATTTTTTCTCGCGTAGTCGATGAGTTCGCTCACGCCGTGAACCGGCAGCGACGGATGGACGGCGAGCACGAGAGCGACGTCCGAGGTCAGCGTGATGGGTGCGAACGCCGCCCTCGGATCGAACGGAAAGTTCTTCTGCAGAAACTTGTTGGTGATCAGCGACGAGTTGACGGAGAGGAGCAGCGTGTAGCCGTCAGGCTTGGCATTGGCGGCCGCCGCGGCGCCCGTCGTCCCCCCGGCACCGCCGCGATTGTCGATGATGATGCTCTGCCCGAGGGCCTGGCTCAGCGGCTCGCGCAGAATGCGTGCCATGGCATCGGTCGAGCCTCCGGCCGGGAAATTGACGACGAGGGTGATGGAGCGGTTAGGATAATCCTCAGCCGCCGCAGCAAGCGGCTCTGTTACCGCTGCCACTGCGCCGCCGAGAGAGAAGATGAATTCGCGCCGCCGCATCGTCTCCTCCAGCGGGGCAGACCGTCCTCAACGTGCTTGGTCTCGCACGCTGGTCTTGAGCCCGATCGTAGCCCGCATTGACAAGAGCAAAATGCGGGAAAAGCCAAGTCCCGGCTTTCGCGTTGCTCAAGCCGGGCTACGGAGTTCCCCCATTACTACGTGCCGTTTTCATTCATTGCGGGCGCCCTGCTCCCGCCTGTTGCAGGAGAATCTTCTCGAGCGCCGCGGTGGGCTTGAGGAAGAACACCAGCATCGTGCAGCCATTGGGCGCGATCGGCGCGTGGCGGCTCCCCTTGGCGCGGATGACGAAATTGCCGGCGGTGCATTCGCCCTCGTCATCGCGCAGCGAGCCTTCGAGAACGAATGTCTGCTCCAAATCCTCGTGCACGTGCGGCGGAATGCCGGCGCCCGGATCGAGCTTGGCCAGAATGGTCAACATCCCGGTCTGCGGATCGTGATAGATCACCTTCATCTTGCTGCCCGGGGCGGTCGCGATCCACGGCAGCGATTCGGTCTCGATGAAACGCGAGGCAAGCGCGGCGAGCGATGATGCTTGCGCCATGGTGTCGTCCTCCGATAAGTCCACTCGCTCAGCCTATGCGCCGGGCACGAGGCGGTCCACTGTTTCATGGAGATGGTTTTTGCGGAGGCTGATCGGATTTGCGCTCGGCGCGTTGGCATTAGCGAGCCTGGCCCCGCCCGCTGATCCCGCACGCTCGCAAGCCGCGAGACCAATCCGGGTCATCATCTCGGTTCCGCCCGGAGGCAGCATCGATCTTCTGGTTCGGGTGCTGGCGGATCACATTTCCACCAGTAAAGGCCAGTCGATCATCGTCGAGAGCAGGCCCGGCGCCGGCGGCGTGATCGCAGCGGAAGCGGTCGCGCGCGCGCCGCCGGACGGCAGCACGCTGCTCATCAACAACAATGGCATGATCATCAGCGCGATCCTGCGCAAGGTGAATTACGATCCGCAATCGAGCTTCGAACCGATCTGTTATCTCGTGACGACGCCGCAGATCATCGCCGTCAACGGCGCCTCGCCCTATCGCACGCTTGCCGAGCTCGTGGAGGCGGCGCGGAAGAAGCCGGGTGAGCTCTCGATCGCCAGCGTCGGCCCCAACACGACCCAGCACATCGGGATCGAGCGTTTCAAGCGGCTTGCGCATGCCAACCTGACCTACGTCCCCTATCCGGGCGGCGCGCCAACGGTCAGCGCGCTGCTCGGGGCGCACGTGACCTCCGCCGTGCTGAATTGGTCGGAAATCGGCGAGCAATTGATCGCAGGCAAGGCGCGCGCGCTCGCGACCATGGCGCTCAAGCGGATCGAGCCGCTGCCCGATCTGCTCACGGTTGCGGAATCCGGCTATCCCGATTTCGAAACCGATGTGTGGTTCGGCCTGGTGGCGCCCGCAAAGACGCCGAAAGAAACGATTGCGCAACTCATCGACTGGTTCAGCGCGGCGCTTCTTGCCCCGGAGGTCAAGTCGAAGCTCACCGCGCAGGCGCTATATCCCAACCCGAAATGCGGCGCCGAATTCGAGGCCCATATTGCCCGGCAGTCCGATCTTTATACGCGACTGATCGGCGAGCTGAACATCAAGCCGGAATAGCGTTGGCCTGAGCCGGCACAAGTCGCCGATCTGTGGACGGCGCGCGCTTTGCGGGTCATTTCTCGCCGGCCGGGAGGGTCCAGCGCATATACACCCGAGCGAATCCCTTCTCCACGACGCGATGCGTTTCGATAAATCCCATATGGGCGTACATCGACAAATTCTCGGTCATTGCCGCGTTGGTGTAGAGCCGGATCGCCAGCAAGTGGCGGCGCTTGGCCTCGTCCGCGGCATGAGCCATGAGCTTGCGGCCCAAGCCTCTACCCTGCCGCGCCGGGTCAACCGCAATGTTGTCGAGGAAGTAGGCGTCTGTTTCGGCCCATGCGACCATATAGCCGTCGACCACTCCCGCCGCCTCCACCACCACGACATGATCGGTAGCGATATGCCCGGCAAAGTCGGCTACCATCGGCGCCGGCTCGCGCCCTATGCGGGAGACGTATTTGGCGTAGGCGGCACGCGCGATTGCGCCGATGCGTGCGGCGTCATCTGCGGTAGCTCTGCGGATCAGTGTCGCCATCATGCTTGGTCAATCGCCATGGCGCACAATAGTCAGACTGACCGCCCATGGCACCGCGAAACCGGCGTTTGCAACCGCAGAACCGAGGAAAACCGCGACAAACGGGAATTGAAATTGCGCCGATAATCCCGTCCAATTGCCGCCCCGGGGTTGGTGCCGCCGTGGCGGCGCCGGCTGGGGCAAAAGCAAGGAGCCGCGGCGCGGGTGCCTGCAAGCGGCCGAGCAGAGGAGCGTCCATGGCATCGGTTGCGATCCGCGACGTCCGAAAGGCTTTTGGGGCGACCGAGGTCATCCACGGCGTCGACGTGAACATCGGCGACGGCGAATTCGTCGTGCTGGTGGGCCCCTCCGGCTGCGGCAAGTCGACGCTGTTGCGCATGATCGCCGGGCTCGAGAACATCACATCGGGCGAGATCCGCATTGGCGAGCGGGTGGTCAATCGCGTGCCGCCGAAAGCGCGCGACATCGCCATGGTGTTCCAGAACTACGCGCTCTATCCGCACATGACGGTGGCCGCCAATATGGGTTTCTCGCTCATGCTGCGCGGCGCGCCGAAAAAGGAGATCGAGCAGCGCGTGAATGGGGCCGCGGATATTCTAGGCCTTCGTGCGCTGCTCGGCCGTTATCCGCGCCAGCTCTCCGGTGGGCAGCGCCAGCGCGTCGCCATGGGCCGCGCCATCGTGCGCGACCCGCAGGTGTTCTTGTTCGACGAGCCGTTGTCCAATCTCGACGCGAAGCTTCGGGTCGCCATGCGCACCGAGATCAAGGAATTGCATCAGCGCCTGAAGACCACGACGATCTACGTCACCCACGACCAGATCGAGGCAATGACCCTTGCCGACCGGATCGTCGTCATGCATGACGGGCTGGTGGAGCAGATCGGTGCGCCGCTCGAGCTTTACGATCGTCCCCGCAACCTCTTCGTCGCCGGCTTCATCGGCTCGCCAGCGATGAATTTCCTCAAGGGAACGATCCGCAGGAATGGCGCCCTGCAATTCGAGGCCGCGAGCGGCGTTCGCTTACCTCTAGTGGCGGCGCCGACCGGCAGTGACGGACGCCCGGTGATCTATGGGATCAGGCCCGAGCATTTCGTCATCGCCGAGGATGGCGGTGAAGCCGAGGTGCTGGTCGTCGAGCCGACCGGCTCCGAGCTGCAGGTCGTCGCCAAGATTGGCCACGAGGATATCATCGCGGTTTTCCGCGAACGCCACGACTTCAAACCGGGCGATAAGATCCGGCTCAAACCCGATCCCCGATTGGCGCACCTGTTCGACGCGCCAACCGGGCAACGTCTCACCGCCTCATGAGGGAGGAAAGCATCATGACCACATTCACTCGCCGCACCTTCGTGCAAAGCACGCTCGCAACCGGCGCGCTCGCCGGTTCGGGATTGCTTGAATGGGCGAAGGCCTGGGCGCAGGCCGCGCCATGGAAACCCGAAAAGGGCGCGCAACTCTCGTTGTTGCGCTGGAAGTATTTCGTGCAATCCGAGGACGACGCGTTCATGGCGCTGCTCGACGCCTTCACCAAGGCGACCGGCGTGAAGGTCACGGTCACGCGCGAGTCCTTCGAGGACATACCGCCAAAGGCGTCAGTGGCAGCGAACACCAACGCCGGGCCGGATCTGTTCTGGGGTTTACAATCACTGCCGCATCTGTTTCCGCAGAAATGCGTCGACGTCACTGACGTGGCAGACTATCTCGGCAAAAAATACGGCGGCTGGGTGCCGAGCGCGGTGACCTACGGCAAGAGCGGCAGCAAATGGATCGACATCCCCGTCTGCGTCAGCGGCAACATGATGAACTACCGCATCTCGGCGCTGAAGAAGGCAGGGCTTACCAAGTTTCCAGCTACGACGGATGAGTTCCTGGAATACGCCAAAGCGACCAAGCGCAACAACACGCCGGGCGGTATGGCGCTCGGTCACGCTACCGGCGACGCCAATTGCTGGGTGTACTGGTGCTTGTGGGCGCACGGCGGCAATCTCGTCGACAAGAACGATAAGGTGATCCTCAACTCGCCGGAGACCGTGAAGGCGCTCGAATACGCCAAGCAGCTCTACGACAATATGATCCCCGGCGTAGCCTCGTGGAACGATGCCTTCAACAACAAGGCGTTCCTCGCCGGCGAGATTTCGTGGACCAACAACGGCATCTCGATCTATGCCGCGGCCAAGCGCGATCCCACCAAGAAGGATATCGCCGAGGACATGGACCACGCGCTATGGCCGGTCGGTCCGATCGGCAAGCCGACCGAGTTTCACGTCTGCTTCCCGATGCTGGCGATGACCTACACGAAATATCCGCAGGCCTCCAAGGCGCTGATGGCGTTCCTGCTCGAAGCGGACAACTACAACAAATGGCTGGAGGGCTCGGTCGGCTATCTTACCCACCCGCTCAACGCCTATGACAACAACCCGGTGTGGACGTCCGACCCCAAGAACACGATTTTCCGCGAAGCGGCCAAGCGCACGTTGACCGTGGGCGGGCTCGGGTCGGTGGGCGAAAAGGCTGCCGCGGCTGCCGCGGCGCTGGCCGATTTCATCCTGGTGGACATGTTTGCCAATGTCTGCACCGGGCGTGAGGATCCTAAGGCCGCGATCAAAATCGCCGAACGCCAGGCGACGCGGCTCTACCGGTGAGGTTTGAAGGAAAGGCATCAGGATCGGCGGTCAAGCAGCTAACGTTCGGTAGTGTCTCCGTTTGAGTGGAACACTACCGACGGCCGCAAACTCCGTTCATTCCCGCGAAAAGCGGGAATCCAGGAGCGAAAAACTGGGTCCTGCTTTTCGCGCGGACGAGCGGGAGAAAGAGTCTGCGCCGCCGAAGCCTGACCCGTGATGCAGGTGACCGATGGCCGATCTTGCTCTCAAACACCCGATCGCGGCGCGGCCGATCCACGACGTGAGCGCGTGGGATCGGCTCAAGGTGAACCGCAACTGGATCGCCCTGTGGTTCATGCTGCCGGCGGCGGCGTTTTTGCTGCTGTTTCTCGCCTATCCGCTGGGACTGGGCGTGTGGCTCTCGTTCACCGATGCGCGGATTGGCCGGCTCGGAGAATTCATAGGGCTCGAGAACTACGAGTGGCTGTGGGACGATTCGGTGTTCTGGCTCTCGGTCTTCAACACGCTGCTCTATACCTGCGTCGCCAGTGTCTGCAAATTCGCGGTCGGGCTTTACCTCGCGCTCCTGCTCAATCACAACATGCCGTTCAAGGCGATCATCCGCGCGCTGGTGCTCATCCCCTTCATCGTCCCGACGGTGCTCTCGGCGATCGCGTTCTGGTGGATCTACGATAGTCAATTCTCGATCGTGTCCTGGTCGCTGCGCAAGATCGGGCTGATCGCGAGCAATATCGATTTCCTCGGAGATACCTGGAACGCGCGCTGGTCGGTGATTTTCGCCAATATCTGGCGCGGGGTGCCATTCATCGCCATCACGCTGCTCGCGGGCTTGCAGACCGTGTCGCCTTCGCTCTATGAGGCCGCAACCATCGACGGCGCAACGCCGTGGCAAAGGTTTCGCTACGTCACCTACCCGTTGCTCACGCCCATCATCGCGGTGGTGATGACGTTTTCGGTGCTGTTTACCTTCACCGATTTCCAGCTCATCTGGGTGCTCACGCGCGGCGGCCCCGCGAACGCCACGCATCTGATGGCGACGCTCGGGTACCAGCGTGCCATCGGCGGCGGCTATCTCGGCGAGGGGGCAGCCATCGCCACCGCCATGATCCCGTTCCTGCTCGCCGCCATCCTGATCTCGTGGTTCGGACTGCAGCGGCGGAAGTGGCAGCACGGAGAAAGCAATGACTGACGTGCTCGCGTCCAAGGTCGCAAGCCCGAGGGCAGTGCTGTCCGGCGTCACCGCGGACCACACCGAGGGCATGAGCTACCTGCAGACGCTGCCGCGCCGGCTGGTGACGCTTTACCTGCCGCTGTCCGTGATCCTTTTCGTGCTGCTGTTCCCGTTCTATTGGATGGCGCTCACCGCGATCAAACCGGACGAGCAGTTGCTCGACCTCGACCGCTTCAATCCGTTCTGGACCTGGACACCGACGCTCAAGCATATCCAGCAATTGCTGTTCGGGACGCATTACCCGCAGTGGCTCATGAACACGATGCTGGTGGCGATCGCCGCAACCATTCTCTCCATCGTTGCCAGCGTGCTCGCCGCCTACGCGATCGTGCGCTTGCGCTATAACGGCGCGCAGTGGGTCGGCGGCGCGATCTTTCTCGCCTATCTCATTCCGCCCTCGATCCTGTTCATTCCACTCTCGACCGTCGTATTCCAGTACGGGCTATTCGATACGCCGTTCGCATTGATCCTCACCTATCCGACCATTCTGATCCCGTTTTCGACCTGGCTGTTGATGGGCTATTTCAAGACGATCCCGTTCGAGCTCGAGGAATGCGCGCTGATCGACGGCGCAAGCCGTTACCAGATCCTCACCAAGATCGTCCTGCCGTTGGCGGTGCCGGGACTAATTTCGGCCTTCATCTTCTGCTTCACGCTGTGCTGGAACGAATTCATCTACGCGCTCACCTTCATTTCCTCGACCGAGAACAAGACGGTACCGGTAGCGATCGTCAACGAGTTCGTGGACGGCGATATCTATCGCTGGGGTTCGCTGATGGCAGGCGCGCTGGTCGGCTCGCTGCCACTGGTGATCCTGTATGCCTTCTTCGTCGAACACTACGTCTCGGCCATGACGGGCGCGGTCAAGGAATAGGTTTTATCTGCATCGGCTGCTTCGATCGCGACGTGAATCGCTGCGAGCGGGATCGAGGCGATGAGGCATTGATCGGCGGGGAGGACAACATGGATTTGACCGTGGTCGCCTACGCGACGCTTGCGCTCTCTTTGTTCGTGTCCGCGGTCAAGGTGGGCGGCTTTATCCTCAACGCCGATCCGCCCGCGATCATCAATTCGGGACGATGGGCGCTGCTCGCGCTGGCGGCGCTCGCGCTGGCTGTGCTGGCCTGGCTCATCGCCACCGACCGCTGGGCGCCGGCGATGATGCTCGCCGCTTTCATGCTGCCGGTGTTCGTGCAGGCGGCGCCGCGCTGGCGCGTGCTGTTCGGCCCGCTTAACCCCACGCGGGCGCCCTTTGCACCCAGCACGCAGCATTTTGGCCGTGCGGCTTACACCTTCTCGAACCCGCACGAGGCGATGGATCCGGAGCTATGTGGAGCAAACGGGATCGCAGCTCGAGCAAAAGCCTGCCCGCGTGACGGGGGCCGCCATGAAGGGGAGCGGCAACGGCCGCATGCGCATGCCGCGCGAAGAGGCGCTCGAGATGCTCGGGCTTGGCCCGCAGGCGAGCGCGCAAGAGATCGAGCTCGCATATCGCCGCCTCGGACAACTCCTCGATCCGCAACTCGGCGGCACGCCTTATTTGAGCATGAAGATCAGCGAAGCCAGGGACGTTCTCCTCGGAGAATAAGATCCATTCGCCGGGGGGAGCGGGAATGTCGCGACAGGATCTTTGGCTGCTGATCCGGTTGGCCGCCCAGAACGTCGGCCGCCGCCGGCTACGCGCACTCTTTCTCGGCGCCGCCGTGATGCTCGGGGCCGGCGTCGGCTTCGCGAGCTTCGTCGCCGGCTGGGCGCTTTGGCAGGGCATGGCGCAAAGCTTCTCGCGCATGGGCGCCGACCTCCTCGTCGTCCCGCCCGCGACGCTGGTGAATATCACCGCGAGCCTCATCACGGTGCAGCCCACTGACGAGACGCTCCCCGCCGCGATCGCCGAGCGCATCGCTGCCATCCCCGGGATCGCTCGCGTGGCGCCGCAGCGCGTCGTCCCGGCGCTGGTCGAGGGGCAAAACGTCAACCTGATCGCGTTCGACCCGGCGCGCGACTTTTCAGTGCTGAGCTGGGTCGAGGCGGGGC
>WNEP01005363.1_pt1 | contig 10513 bp, 6 predicted proteins | sample 5399961 | NCBI WGS metagenome assembly WNEP01 (sample SAMN13153329, study PRJNA577476) | soil metagenome | isolation source: 20 cm grassland meadow soil pre-rain plot 5 | place: USA:California | collected 2015-09-08 | reverse complement strand
TCCAGGCGTCGGGCATCACCGGCAAAGGGATCGGGATCGCGATTCTGGACTCCGGCATCGACGGGCTGTACAACCCCGACCTGCACTACCCCGACAAGACCGTCCAGAACGTCAAAGTTCTCTTCAACCTCACGGATCTCTTCACGTTCAAAGGCTCGATCAACAAGACCGCGAAGGCAGCGGACTTGTTCGTCGAGAACCTGCCGAACAGTGAGACCTCGGTTGGCCACGGAACGCACGTCGCGGGGATCACGGCCGGTCTCGGGACGGCGTCGGGGGGCTACTACACGGGCGTCGCTCCCGGCGCGAAGCTCGTCGGCATCGGCACGGGCGACATCCTGTTCATCTTCTGGGCTCTCGCTGGGTTCGACTACATCCTCGACCATCAGCAAGCCTACAACATCAAGGTCGTGAACAACTCCTGGGGCACGAGCGGTCCGTTCGATCCCAAGGATCCGATCAACAAAGCGACCAAGAAGGTGCACGATAAGGGAATCACGGTCGTATTCGCGGCCGGGAACGACGGCCCCGACCAGAACACCCTCAACCCGTACAGTGTGGCGCCGTGGGTGATCGGCGTGGCGGCGGGGTGCAAACTCGTGACTCCGGACCCGACGAACTCGGCGGTCCACTGCGCCGACCAGACCGGCCAAAACCGCCCGGCCTGGCTGGCGGACTTCTCGTCGCGCGGGATCCCGGGCAGTCCGCGGTACCACCCCGACATTACGGCGCCTGGCGTACACATCGTGTCCACCCGCGCGTCGACCGGGACGGTGCTCAACGCGCTCGACGCGAACCACGACTTTGACTTGACCAGCAGCTGCGCCATCAGCTCGGCGAACGAGCAGTATTACACCTGCGCCTCCGGCACATCGATGGCGACGCCGCACGTCGTGGGCGTGGTGGCGTTGATGCAGGAAGCGGCGGGCGGGAGCCTGACGCCTGATCAAATCGCGTCGGTCCTCACGGCAACGGCGCGTCCACTCCCGGGATTTGCGCTGTGGGAAGTGGGGGCGGGGTACCTAGACGCGCTAGCGGCGGTGACCGCGGTCAGGAAATAGCGCCGACACGGGGGGGCGCGCGCGGCGGAAACGGCCCCGGAGCAACCCGGGGCCGTGCTCTGTAACCACCTCATGCCTGGGCACTTGTGCGTGCGCGCCATGCGCGGCGCCGGGACCGTGCGATCGCATGAGTGACCAAAGCCGCCGCGCCGGACTCCTTGGTTATCCACGGACAGCAAGGGAGCCATGCGCCCGTCTTCGCCACTCGACGACCACACCGTCTTTGTGCCCTATCTGGACAAGTCCGACAGCTTCGCGCTCGGTGTCGAGCTCGGCGAGTTCCTCGGCCCGGCGACGCACGGCGTCGAGGTCATCGACGGGGAGTTCAGCGCGCGCCTCGAGGCGCAGCTGCTCGTCGCGGCCGCGAGGCTCGGCTACGTACGCCAGGAGTGGCGCCGGCTGAAGAACGGGAGCTATTACGGTCTCTTCATATCGCGGGCCTGCGGGGCCGAGCAGGCCAACGACTGAGGAGTCTGGGCGAACGGAGGGCACAGGACTCGAACCTGTACGGGCTTGCGCCCAGCGGTTTTCAAGACCGCCGCCTTACCAGTTAGGTCTAGCCCTCCCGAACTCGAAGGCTAACCTAGCGCCGCCCGCACAGACTTCAATGGGAGATGACGATCGTCAGGTTCGAGGTCGACCCTATTTGCGCGTAAAAAGTCGACGCGAACGACACCCCGACAACGGTACCGCTACCGTCCGCCGACCCCGAAGTGCTCAGGCCAGTCGAATGATACCTGAAGGCGCCGGAGTTCGCGGACTCCTCGAACGTGCCTTCGGACCTCTGCTGGAGCAATCCGTTTTCCTGCCAGCTCACAGTCACTTGCCCAGGCGGGATCGTGCCGTATGTCGCGAAGTTCGGATTGCCGGCGGTGTTCGTGTTGAGCTGCCCTGACTTGGCGGTCACACTGAAATCCTCATTGGGGATCTGCCCAAAGCCAACGGTGACCTTGCAGTTGAAGGTGGCGTCACACTGCTCGATGAGGTAGTACAGGGACGTTTGGGGGTCGCCGGCAGGACCGCCCCGGTTGACCCTGACGCTACCGAGAGTGAAGCCCGATTCTCCATTGGCGCTCCAGTTGGCGATGGCGAAGTCACCCTGCGCGTTGAAGTGATACTGGCTCCCGGATCCACCACTCGCGTCACCGGCGGTCGCGAAGGTGGGGGTTCGCGCCGCGGGCCGGCCCTCGAGCTCCGTCGATGAATCCCGGCAGGCGACGAACGCCGCGATCAGTGCGACCGTGCCGCACAGCCTCTCAACATGCGCGCTCATGATCCGCTCCCTCTGTAAGGGGGAAACGCCGTGACGTGACTCTGGGATGAATCGCACCCGAGCTGGGCAAACCCTGTTCCGTTCCGCGTCGACCGCACCGCAACAGCGACCTGTTGCACGCGGACAACGCGTCTCTCTATCTTGCAGCCCGTGGGAGAGGCTTTGAACCCCGAGGCGCGAAGTCGTGCGGCTCACCCCCTTGCGGTCACACGCCAATCGACACAGGCAAGCACACCGACAGCCCGGGACACAGATGGCAGACGGCCACCCTCTCCACGGTGATCGCCGTCGCATTGGCGGCGTGTAAGGGGACCGAGTCCCCGCGGCAGTTCACGCTGACTGTGCAAGGCGCGGGGACTGGGACCGGGACGGTGAGGTCCGCCCCGGCGGGGATCAACTGCACGACGACGGCGGGGACGACGAGCGGGACGTGCACGACGAGCTACACCGGCGGGACGTCGGTGACCCTCACGGCCACCCCCGCGGCAGGCGCGGTGTTCAGCGGCTGGAACGGGTCAGGGATCACGTGTGCGAGCTCGCGCCCGTGCGTGGTCACCATGGACCAGGCGCGGAGCGTGAGCGCGACGTTCGGGCAGCAGCAGTTTATGCTGACCGTGCAGGGAGCGGGGAGCGGAACCGGGTCGGTGACTTCCGCCCCGCCCGGGATCAACTGCACCAGCTCGGCGGGTACGACGAGCGGAACGTGCGCGGCGACCTACGCTGGGGGGACGTTCGTCACGCTGACGGCCACTCCCGCGGCGGGCACGGTGGCTGGTGGCTGGAGCGGATCAGGGATCGGGTGTCCCGGCACGGGCCCCTGCACGGTCACAATGGACCAGGCGCGCACCGTGACTGCGACATTCGCGCGGTCGTTCGCGCTGACTGTCCAGGGCGGGGGCGGGACGGGAGCGGTGTCCTCCTCGCCGGGGGGGATCAACTGCACGATCAGGGCAGGGACGACGAGTGGGACGTGCAGGGCGAGCTACATCAGCGGGACGTTGGTGACCCTGGCGGCCACCCCCGTGGCGGGTGGGGACTTCAGCGGCTGGAGTGGAGCGTGCACGGGGACAGGGAGTTGTGTGCTCGACATGACGGCAGACCGCGCGGTGACGGCCACGTTCATCGGGCCCGCTGGGCCCACCGTGTTGGTCCTGACACCGAAGCCATTGATCGTCGATGCCGGCGCGGCCGCGGGGACGACAGTGGCCGTGAAGGACGGGAGCGGCAGCACGATCCCGAACCCGACGGTCACCTACGTTAGCCGGAATTCTTCTGTGGCCTCGGTGTCGGGAACCGGAACCGTCAGTGGGGTTACCCAGGGGCAAGCGGTCGTCGTGGCGACGGCTCAAGGCGGAATCAATCCATCAGATTCGTTGCTCGCCGTCGTGGCCGTACCGGGCGGGCCAGTGCTCATCACGGATATCGCCCAGTTCTCATACAAGACAGACACGGTGTTCACGGTAACCGTGATCATGGACATGCGAGCGTCTGCGGAGTTGCTCGGGTCCACCAGCGTGAACGTCACATGGGATCCGTCGGTCCTGGTCTACCAGGCTCATGCGGACGGCGGCAGCGGCGTGTCGCCAGCGGTGAACACGTCGTACGCGGCGAGCGGGTTGCTGACGCTCACGATGGCCGATCCGAACGGGTTCGGAGGTCGGGTCGAGCTGTTAAGGATCACCTTCAGCGCCGGCTCGGCTTCTGGTAACACCGGACACCTGTCGCTCACCACGTCGGAGGTGACCGGAGCCGGGACATTCACGGATCTACTCGCGAGGACGGTTGCGGTGACGCAGCCGCTGTCCACACGCTGAGCGAGGCCAGGTTCCCCATGCGTGGCCTCCGCACGCTCAGCCGGCTCGGGCTCGTTGTCATCGCGCTCGGTTGTCGGGACGACCCTCGCAGAGTTCTCACGGAGACAGCCGCCCCCCAGGCGGGATCGGTGCTGTACTTGACGACGTCGGACCAAGCCCCGCCACCCGGCTCTACCGTTACGGTGACGGCAAACGTCGCTCCCACTCCTGACATCAAGGCCATCGGAAGCTTCGCCGCCCACCTGCGCTATGACACCGCCGGCCTCACCTTCATTGCCGAGTCCCGACTGCCCTCGGGCATGCGCGTCCTGAACCCGCAGCCCGGTCACATTAGAGCCGCGGGCGCGGCCGTCGAAGGGTTCGCAGATGGAAGGCTCTTTGCGGTGACGTTCAGGGTCACGGACCCCGGCGTTCAGGGTCACGGACCCCGGAGCCCTCGCCTCGATGGAGCTGACGCTCGATGAGATGACCGGAACGGACTTCGGGAATCGCCTGCCGGCGAATCCCCTCCACCGGAGCGCCCGCCTTGGCTCGACACGAAGGTAGGTTGCCTCTGATCACGCGCGGTCTCGCCATCCTTGCTCTGGCGCCCGGTTTCTTGGCGGCCCAAGGCCCGCCGGAGCGGGAGAATCCCCTCGACCGCTTGAACTACTTCTACCGTCAGCGGGCATATCCCTTTGAGAAGATCCCGCCCAACGCGCTGCAGCGGGCGCGGGCCAGCTATCGCGCGCGCTGGCCGGCTGCAATCCCGTCGCAGCGCATGCAGGTGACAGCGAGTACCGAGGGCTGGGCCGCGCTGGGCCCAAGCGCCATTTCGGATGCTTACAGATCCGCCGGTCGCGTCACGACGGTCGCGATCGATCCGACAAACTCGAACACGATCTACGCGGGTGCCGCGCAAGGGGGTGTTTGGAAAACGGTGAACGGCGGTGCGGACTGGACGCCGCTGACCGATGCGCAATGCTCGCTGGCCATGGGCGCATTAGCCGTGGACCCCATAACGCCGAGCATCGTGTATGCCGGGACAGGAGAAATGCACTTCTCGCTCGATAGCTACTATGGCTGCGGCGTGCTGCGATCGAGTGACGGCGGAGTTACCTGGACACAACTAGGCGGCGCAGTCTTCGACACGCCAACGGGTGGAGCGCACATCAGCAAGATCGTCGTGGACCCCGCGACGGCCGGCTCTGCGAGCAGTTCGACCGTGTTCGCGGCGACGAGCTTTGGACTCTACAAGTCGGTGAATAGCGGAGGCTCCTGGAGCCAACTGTTTGCGGCCTCGGTTACCGACGTAATACAAGATCCGTCTAACCACTCTGTTCTGTTTGCGGCGGTTGGTTGCTTCCTTTCGTCTTGTGACCCTCGTGTGAAAGCGAACGGGGTGTACAAGTCCATTGATGGGGGTGCCACCTGGAACGGATTGTCGGGCGGATTCCCGAGCTCCAACGTAGGTCGTGTCCAATTGGCGATCTCGGCCTCCTCGCCCTCGATTCTCTACTCTGCGGTGGCGGACGCATTCTACAATGGCGTCGGTAACGACGGCGCCTTACTGGGCCTTTTCAAGTCGACGGACGCCGGTGCTACTTGGACCAGTCTGAGTCATGCGGGCGAATTCTGCAGCAACCAGTGCTGGTACGACCTGGTCATCTCGGTCGATCCCACGGATCCCAATGTGGTGTACGTCGGCGGCGTGGGGTTGTACCGCTCAACCGACGGGGGCGCCACGTTTGGCTACATCGGAGGCCCGACCCACCCAGACCAGCATGCTCTTGCGTTCGACCCACGAAATCCCGCCACGATCTTCGTGGGGAACGACGGCGGGGTCTATAAATCAACGGACCGCGGTCTGAGCTGGGCGAGCCTCAACACCAATCTTGCGATCACGCAATTCTACCCGGGCATTTCGCTCTCTCCCAATTCCTCGCCCGATATTCTGGGTGGCACGCAGGACAATGGCACCGTCGAATACACCGGCGCGTCAGTGTGGTCGCTGGTGCTGGGCGGCGACGGCGGCTTTACGGCCATCGACTTCCAGACGCCGACCACCGCCTACGCCGAGCTCGAGTGGATTGCAGGGTACGGGGGGCCTCGGCGACGCCGTGGCGGGACGGGCGGGTTTTTCTCTCCGAAGGCCAATGGTATCGACTTCAACGAGACGGCACTCTTCATACCACCGCTGGTGATGGATCCGGTCACTCCACTGGTCCTCTACTTCGGCACTTCCCGGCTGTATCGCACGGTCGACAACGCGGAATCGTGGACTTCAGTCAGTGGAGCCTTCGACGGCTTCGATCGAGCGGTCTCAGCCATCGCAGTCGCACCAGGGGACCCACAGACGATCTACGTCGGTATGAACGACGGAACCGTGCACGTTACGACCAATGCTGCTGCGACATGGACGCTGGTGAACTCTGGGCTGCCGGGTCGCTACGTCACGGACATCGCCGTCGCGTCCTCTGATCCACAGCGTGCTTATGTGACAGTCTCAGGATTTGGCTCTGGGCATGTATTCAGGACCGTGAACCGCGGCGGCAGCTGGCAGGACATCAGCTCCAATCTGATCGACGTGCCCGTGAATGCCATCCTGCGTCTGCCGGGGAGCGACGAGCTCTACGTCGGTACGGACCTCGGCGTCTTCCAGTCCGGGGACGACGGGTTGACCTGGGCCCCGTCGGCGACGGGAATGCCGAACGTCGCCGTGCTCGATCTTGCCTTTCAGAGCGTGACGCAGACCATCGTTGCGGCGACGCACGGGCGAGGCATGTTCGCGCATACCGTCGCAGGCGTCGGCGCCTTGCGCGGGGACGTCAGCCTCGACGGCCAGGTCTCGGCAATGGACGCGCAAGGGATCCTGACCGGCGTCGCCGGGTTGCCGCTGCCGTCAGGCTGGATCGCCAACCCCAACGGGGACGCCAACTGCGACGGGCGCACCGCCGCGCTCGATGCGCAGATCGTCTTGTCCTTCGTCGTCGGGCTGCCCACGTCGCAGTTCTGCGTCGGTCAGGTCAGGTAGCGAGCGTCCGTCGGTCAGCGATCGGCCGGCGGGATCAAGCCGTAGCTCGTGTTCTTGAAGACCGAGTCGGCCAGCAGCAGGGCGCGGTTCGCCACCGCCGGGTTGGTCGGCCGCAGCGCCTGCGCCAGAGACTGGTACAGGAGCCCGTAGGTCGCGAGGATTCCTTCCGACGGCCGGTCCACCCAGCCGCGCGGGCGGCGGCGCCCGGCGGCGTCCGCGTGATACACACCGAACGCCAGCGCCTCGGTGCGTGGCATGTTCACGAAGCCGAACACGGACAAGAGCTTGAGGCTGTCCGACTCGGCGAGCTGCTGCTGGCGCAGCTTGCGCGCGAAGCCTTGCCCCTCCAGGTAGCCGGTGAGGCCGAACTGGTCGGCGTATGGGCCCACGGTGCGCGAGTAGTAAATCGGCCGTTTGCCGACCTGGTCCTTGATCGCCTCGAGCACGATCACATCCGCGCGCTCGAGATACTGCCGGCCGAGCTGCTGGGGATCGAGCGTGACCGCGACCCCGCCGAAGTTCACATACCGCTTCTGATCGAGCCAGTACACCGGCTGCAGGCTCGCGACCTGGTCGTCGGTATAGTCGAGCAGCTTGCCGGTCGGCTTGGGCCACGCGCGGTGCCGGTAGATGGCCGGTGCGCTCGAGGAATCGAAGGTCGCCAACGGCCGTCGCTGGAGCTGGCGGATATACCAGTCGGTGTTCGCGAGCGACAGGTTCACGACGGTCACGTCCTGGCGGACGTGCTCGACCTCCTGTGCGTACCACAGGGGGAAGGTGTCGTTGTCGCCCGCCGTCACGAGAACGCCGTAGGGCTCGACCGACTGCAGCAGGTCGAACGCGAAGTCACGCGCCAGCGTCTCGCCCTTGCGGGAGGCGGTGAGATGGTTCCCCCACAGCGGGATGAGCGCCAGCAGCAGGACCGGCGTCGCGAGCGTCCAGCGACGGGTGCCGTCGGGCACCCTGAGCTCCAGGGCCTCGCTGATCCATTCCATGAGGGTCGCGAGCCCCATCCCGACCCACACACCCCACAGCGCGAACGACGCGATGAAGAAGTAGTCGCGCTCGCGCACCTCTCGCGACAGCTGCTTCTCGGACTGCCACGAGTAGCCGTACTTGAAATTCAAGTAGAAGATCAGGAACAGCGTGAAGGTGACGACGAGCGCGGTCATCGCGATCGCCCGGCGGCGGTCAGCCAGCCAGTGGCGCACCGCGCCGAGCACGCCGAGCGCCCCGAACACCACCGCGAGCCCGGCCTGCATGGAGCCGGGAAAATCACGTCCCCACTGCCAGCTGAAGTACTGGAACCACATCCCCAGCTGCGCCGCGAGCGTCGCTTGCCGCTCCCACACCGGCGGCTTGCCGTACTGCTGTCGCGTGAGTACGTCCCACAGCGCCTGCAGTGTAGTCGGCTCGCCTTCGTTGATCGCTGGGAAGTGCGCAGCGCGGATCGGGAGGAAGAGGTAGACCGACACGCCCACGATCGCGACCAGCAGCACCGCGACCGCGAAGTCCCAGTTCCGCGCCTGCAGAAACGCGTACCCTAGGGCGCCGAGAAACAGCACAGCGGCGAGCTTTAGCGGACCGGCGTTCTCGAGCCCGCTCGCCACGATCAGGGCGTACACGCTGCAGAACACCAGCCACTGCGACCACTCCACCCGGCGCGCGGCCTCGTCCGACGGCCGCTGGTCCTTGAGGGGCGGGAACAACAGCACCACGACGGCCGGCCCCACGAGCACGCCCATCATGTGGTTCGTGCTGGTGAGGGCGAGCAGGAACACGATCATCAGCAGATGATGATCGTGCCCCTCGCCGGCCGGCTGATCGTCCCAGCGCACGATGAGCCACAGCGCCAGGGCGATCGAGAGCAGCGACAGCGTGTAGACCTTCTCGTTCACCACCGACTGGTTCCAGACGGTGAACGCCGTGGCCGCGACGAGCGCGCCCGCCAGGGCGGCGAGTCGGCGCGGCAGGCGCGCGGGAACCCACGCCCGCATCCACCGCTCGCTCACGAGGAACCAGGATCCCGCCGCAATCGCGCTCGTGACCGCCGCCAGCAGGTTGATCCGCGTCGCGTACCCCGCCGCCAGCGGCAGCAAGCCCCAGGTGTGGGCGATCAGCACGAACAGCGGGTTCCCCGGCGGATGCGGGATGCCGAGCACGTGCGCGGCGGCGATGTATTCCGATGTGTCCCAGAACTGCGTGGTCGGCGCGAGCGTCGCGACATACAGGACGAGGGCGCCCAGGGTCACGAGGCCCGCGAGCAGATAGGGAGGCCGCTCCGGTTCGACGTACGGCGTCTGTGGCTCGGTCATGCTCGCTCGATCGGGGGGGATCAGTGGTCGATGGCGCGCCGGCCCGGGGGGGGCGCGTAGGTCGTGTTGGCCAGGATCGCATCCCGCAGGGCGATGGCCCGCTCGGCGCGCGGCGGATCTTCGTCACGCAACGCCGCGGCGATCGTATCGTACGCGAAGACGTATCCCAGGAGGCTGTTCTGCGAGGGCACGTCGACCCAGCCGCGAGGCCGCGGTCGGGCGGCGGTCGCACCCCCGCGATACACCCCGAACACGAGCGCGACGGACCGCGGCACGTTCACGAAACCGCGCCCATCCAGGAGCCGCACGCTCTCGCTCGCCGCCACGGGGCGGGGCACGAGGCGGCGCACCAGCCCCTCGCCCACCAGATAGGGAGAGAGACCGAGCTGATCCGCGTAATTGCCCGTGGAGGTGGAGAAGTAAATCGGGCGCTTTCCCAACTCGTCCTTGATGATCTGCAGCACCGCCAGGTCCGACCGCATCAGGTACGGGCGCCCGAGCGCGCCGGGGTCGAGCTTGACCGCGATCGGCCCGAGGTAGCCGGTGGCGGGCTGCGCCAGCGGGACGTACTCGGGTAGCGTGTCGGCGGGGCTGCCGAGATAGAAGCGGCTCATCCAGGGTGCGGCGGGGCGCGGCCAGGCGTGGCCGCGGTACAGGTCGGGAGCGGTACCTGTGTCGAAAGTCGGCGGTGCTCGCCGCTGCAGCTGCCGCAGATACCAGCCGGTGTTCGCGAGCGACAGCACGAGCACGCTCACGTCCTTGCGGACGCCGTCGACCTCCTGCGCGTACCACAGGGGGAATGTGTCGTTGTCACCCGCCGTCACGAGGAGCGCGTAGGGATCCACCGACTGCAGCACGTCGTGGGCGTAGTCGCGCGCCAGGGTCTCACCGCTGCGAGGCGCGGTGAGCCGGTTGCCGGCGAGGGGGACGAGCGCGAGGAGGAGCACGAGGGCCGCCGGGGCCAATCGTCTCGCGGGTGCCGCCGTCGGCGCTCGCGCGGCGATCGCCTCCTCGATCCACTCCATCACGCTCGCGAT
>WNEP01001877.1_pt1 | contig 10522 bp, 8 predicted proteins | sample 5399961 | NCBI WGS metagenome assembly WNEP01 (sample SAMN13153329, study PRJNA577476) | soil metagenome | isolation source: 20 cm grassland meadow soil pre-rain plot 5 | place: USA:California | collected 2015-09-08 | reverse complement strand
GCGAGGTCGGCCTTCGCCTGGTTGACCTTCGCCTCGAAGATGTCGGGGTCGATGCGCGCGACGACCTGGCTCTTCTTCACGACCGAGTTGAAGTCGACGAAGAGCTCTTTGATCTGCCCCGAAACCTGGCTGCCGACCTGGACGGTGATGACCGCGTTGAGGTTGCCGGTCGCCGAAACGGCAGCGGTGAGGGGACCACGCTCGACGCGCGCCAGCCGGTACTTGGGCGCGTTCCCGATGGACTGGGTGTAGAGATAGGCCCAGACGCCGGCGCCCGCAAGAACGGCCACCGCCAGGAGTGAGAGAAGCCGCTTCATCACTCTGTTCGACGCCGTCGGCGTCAGAGGTATTTACCGGACGTCAGCGTCGACCCACGGCGCGATCGAGTCGAGCCAGCGCGATGCGGTAATCGGCGAGCGCCTGGGCCTCGGTGTTTTGCGCCTGCGTCAGCGCCAGCTGGGCGTCCGTGAGCTCGAGGATCGTTCCCACGCCGGCGTCGAAGCGACCCTGCGCGAGACGGAAGTTCTCCTGGGCGGAGGCGACGAGGGCCTGGGCGGCCTGGATACGCTCCTGGGCCTCCTCGACGGCGATCTCGGCCTGCTCGACGTTCTGGATGATGTCGAGCTCCGTGGACTTCACCCGCTGCCTCGCGCCCTCGAGGTTCGCCTTAGCCTCGTGATATCTCGCGACCCGATTGCCGCCGTCGAAGAGCGTCCACGAGAGGCTCAGCCCGAGCGTCCAGTTCTCGTTGAGCTGGGGCTGCGTCCCGCCGTACGAGCCGTTGCCGCTGATGTCGGGGAAGAAGTCGCGGAAGGTCTGGCGCTCGGTGGCCTCGGCGGCGCTGACGCGGAGCTTGGATTGGCGGTACTCGGGGCGGCTGCGCAGGGCTTCACCGCGGAGCTGGGCACGGTCGAGGTTCGCGGCTTCGAAGACGAGGTTGTCCTGGATCTCGGTCGGGGTGTCCACGTCGATCGCCATCGCGGTGTTGAGGGCGACCCGCGCCGTCCGGAGCGCGTTTCGGGCGCGGATCAGATCCACGCGCGCGTTGGCCACGTCTACCTCGGCGCGCGCGACGTCGGACTTGGGCCGGGTGCCGACTTCGAAGAAGCCTTTCGCCGACCGGAGGTTCAGCTCGGCGCGCTGAACCGCCTGGTCCTGCACCCGGATCAGGCGCCCGGCGAACAGGATGTTCGTGTACGCCTCCTTGACCGCGAGCGAGATGAGCTGGCGCTGGAGCTCCACGTCCTCCACCGCCACTTCGGCGAGCTTCCGCGCCGCCTCCGTCGCGGCGAGGTTCTTGCCGAAGTCGAAGAGGAGTTGGGAGAGCAACACCTGGGCGAGGAACGTGTCCGAGAGCTGTCGCGACGACGGGATCTGGAGGGTCTGGCCAGTCGTCTGCGACGTGACGGTAAGGTTGCTTTGGCTCCGCGTCGCCGACACCAAGCCCGAGAGTTGGGGCAGAAGCGGAGACAGCGCTTGGTTGACGCGATAACGCGCCGCGGCATAGTCGCTCAGGGTCGCCTGGATCCTCGGCTGCGCCTCGAGCGCGATGGCGATGCACTCGTCGAGCGTCAGGGTGCGTCCGGCGATCGGAGCCCGTTCTGTTGCCGGGGGGGGCGCGGCCTGCGCAGGGGCGCGTTCGGTCGAGAACAAGACGAGAAAGAATGCGAGAGAGACACTCGGAAGAGAGAACCGCTTCATACGGCCCCTGAGAATATCACGCCGGTGGACAGGCGGTGGATGGCCGGTGTATACCTTTTTTCTTGACGACCTCTAGATTCTGCGTGCTAGAGTCGCCCACACCACAAGATATAGGAGGTAGGCGATTTTCCGTCATGACAAGTCCCAATCTGATTTCGGTCGGACTTGGCGAGGCTGACCCGAGGGAGGATTCGCATGCTGGCTGAAACCCGCCCCGCAAAGGTTGGCAAATGGACCGAACCCGCCCTGCGAGTGCTCCGGGAGCGCTACCTCGCGCGCGAAGGCGGCGAGGTGGCCGAGACGCCGGAGGAGATGTGCTGGCGGGTCGCCCTGTCCATTGCCGCGGGCGAGGCCCGATACGGACGCAGCCGGGCGGCGGTCCGTGAGATCGCCGCCGCCTTCTACGAGGTGATGGTCGACGGCGACTTCCTGCCGAACTCGCCGACCCTGATGAACGCCGGGAAGGGCAACGGCCTGCAGTACTCGGCCTGCTACGTCCTGCCGGTCGGGGACTCGATGGAAGAGATCTTCGACTCGGTGAAGGCCGCGGCGATCATCCATAAATCCGGTGGCGGCACCGGCTTCGCCTTCTCGCGCCTGCGCCCGAAGGACGACATCGTGGCGTCCACCGGCGGTCGCGCCTCCGGGCCCATCTCGTTCCTCCGGGTCTTCAACAGCGCGACGGAGGCGGTCAAGCAGGGGGGAACCCGGCGCGGCGCGAACATGGGCATCCTGCGGGTCGACCACCCGGACATCCTCGAGTTCATCGAGTGCAAGCTCGACGGCGGAATCACCAACTTCAACATCTCCGTCGCCGCCACCGACAAGTTCATGGACGCGCTCGCCGCGGGCACCGAGTACGACCTGGTGAACCCGCACACGGGCGCGGTGACGGGCCGGCTGTCGGCGAAGGAGGTCTTCGAGCGGATCGTGCGCGCCGCCTGGCGCACGGGCGATCCCGGGATGATCTTCATCGACCGGATCAACGCGAGCCCCGCGAACCCGACGCCGGAGATCGGCATGGTCGAGGCGACCAACCCCTGCGGCGAGCAGCCGTTGCTCCCGAACGAGGCGTGCAACCTCGGCTCGCTCAACGTCTCGAAGTTCGCCCGCCGCGGGGAGGAAGGGGACTGGTCGATCGACTGGGACGAGATGGAGCGTGTGGTGCGGCTGGCGGTGCGCTTCCTCGACGACGTGATCGAGATGAACCCGTACCCGCTGCCGGAGATCGACGCCACGGTGAAGTCGAACCGCCGAATCGGCCTCGGCCTCATGGGCTGGGCGGACCTGCTCTTCACCATGGGCATCCCCTACGACAGCCCGGGGGCGATCGATCTCGCCGACCGGCTGATGGCCTTCGTGAAGGAGAAGTCGCACGATCAGTCGGCGAAGCTCGCGGAGGAGCGCGGGCCGTTCCCGAACTGGAGCCTGTCGATCTACGCAAACGACCGCCCGCTCCGGAACTCGACGGTCACGACGATCGCCCCGACGGGCACGATCTCGATGATCGCGGGCTGCTCGTCGGGCATCGAGCCGATCTTCGCGCTCGCCTTCGAGCATCGCGTGAGGCAGCCCGACGGTGAGCGGGTGCTGACCTTCGTCAACGAGACGTTCGAGCGGATCGCCAAGGAGCGGGGCTTCTACTCGGACGCGCTCATGCGGGAGATCGCGAAGCGCGGCTCGCTCGATGGCATTCCGGGGGTGCCCGAGGACGCGGCCCGGATCTTCAAGACCTCGCACGAGATCAACCACGAGTGGCACGTGCGTCATCAGGCCGCGTTCCAGCGCTACACCGACAACGGCGTGTCGAAGACGATCAACCTCCCGAACAGCGCGAGCGAGGAGGACGTCGCCCGCGCATACCTGCTCGCGTGGGAGCTCGGCTGCCTCGGCATCACGGTCTTCCGCGACGGCTGCAAGGGCGAGCAGGTCCTCAACGTCGGTATCGGCACGAAGGAGAACGTCCCGAGCGCGGCACCCGCAGTCATCCGGCCGCGTCCGCGGAGTCTCAACGGGACCACGTACCGCACGGATACGCCCATCGGGACGGCATGGATCACCGTGACCGAAACAGCGCAGAAGGAACCGTTCGAGGTCTTCGTTCAGGTCGGCAAAGGTGGCTCGGACACGATGGCGGTTGCCGAGGCGCTCGGACGACTGATTTCGCTCGTGTTGAGGCTCCCTTCACCCTTCACGGCTCAGCGACGCCTCGAAGAGGTGATCAGCCAGCTCTCCCGGATCGGCGGCGGCCAGCCGACAGGCTTCGGGCCGGCCAAGATCCTGTCGCTCCCGGACGCGCTCGCCCGCACGCTGGCCGAGCACATCGGCCAGGTGAAGCCGCTGGCGGAGCCGCCCGTGGCTCGCGGGGACGGCCGCAAGCAGATCGGCGATCTGTGCAAGGAGTGTGGCCAGGCGACCTTCATCTACGAGGAAGGGTGCAAGAAGTGCCTCTCGTGCGGCTTCAACGAGTGTTAATCCTCGAAGGGGGGCTTCGCCCCCCTTCCGAAGCCTCCCCCCAGGAGGGTTGCGCCGGCAGAGCCGGCGCTCGAGCGCGGCTGGACACGGAGCCGACGTAAAGTTCCGCCGTGTTTGCCGGCGGCAGCTACGACGAGGTCGCGCGCTGGCTCTGGAATTTTCTCACCGCGCACGCCAAGCGCGTCGATCCCCGCATGGAGGTCGAGCTCGAGGCGAGCGACGCCCGCGCGGGGAAGACCTACGGCGCACGGCTCCGGTTCGGACACGAGGTGAGCCCCCTGGTGGAGTTCGACTACCGCGAGGTGGCGGACAACCGCGGGAGCCTCGCGTGGTGCTCGGCGCTCGCCGACCGGACGCGGGAGCTCGCGTGGGTCCTGCGGAGCGCCCAGCGCGCCCAGGGGACCGCCGACGGCGGAGCGCGCTGAGCGCCGCCATGCCTGGATCGCCTCGGGGGACCTCAACGGGTTCCTGGGCCTCGCCCTCGACAACGTCACCCAGCTCGTCATCCTCTCGAGCCTCCTGATCGGCGTCTTCAAGTTCCCGGCCGACCTCGTGCTCGGCCGGATGGTCCCCGGCACCGCGCTCGGCGTCCTCGTCGGTGACCTGGCGTACACCTGGCTCGCCGTGAGGCTCGGACGCCGGACGGGACGCGACGACGTCACCGCCATGCCGTTCGGCATCGACACGCCGACCCTGTTCGCGATGGTGTTCGGGGTGCTCGGGCCCGTGATGGTGGCGACCGGCGACCCGGTGCTCGCGTGGAAAGTCGGGATGGTCGCGACGCTCGCGATCGGCCTCGCCAAGGTGGGCCTCGCCTTCGTGGGCGACTGGGCGCGTCGGGTCGTGCCGCGCGCCGCGCTGCTGGGCTCCATCGCCGGTGTGGCGGTCCTCCTGATCGCGTTCCTGCCGATGCTGAAGATCCTCCGCGACCCGCTCGTCGGTCTCGTCGCGCTCGTGGTGCTGCTGCTCGGGCTCTTCGGCGGCGTGCGGATGCCGCTCGGCCTGCCGGCCGCGTTCGCCGCGGTCCTCGCCGGCACGGCCCTCTTCTGGCTCCGCGCGTGGCTCGGCGGCGGCCACGACGACAGCCTGCCCGTCCGGGTGGCGCTCGGGGCCGCCGTCCCGTGGCCGACACTCGTCTGGCTCGACGCACTCGAGACGACGCTGCCCTACCTCTCGGTCGCGTTGCCCTTCGCGCTCGTCACGATCATCGGCGGGATCGACAACACCGAGAGCGCGGCGGCGGCGGGCGACGAGTACCGAGCGCGCGACATCCTCCTGACCGAAGCGGGGGCCACCGTGCTCGCGGCGCTCTGCGGTGGCGTCGTCCAGAACACGCCGTACATCGGCCACCCCGCCTACAAGGCGATGGGCGCGCGCGCCGGGTACACGCTCGCCACGGGACTCGTCATCGGCGGGGGCGCCGCCGCGGGCGCGCTCTCGCTCCTCGTCGCGGTGCTCCCGGAAGCGGCGATCGCGCCGATCCTCGTCTTCATTGGTCTCGAGATCACGGCCCAGGGGTTCCTCGCGTCGCCGCCGCGGCACGGCGCCGCGGTCGCCCTCGCGTTCGTACCGGTCGCCGCGGCCGTAGTGCTCATCGAGACGGGTGGTGTGCTGTCGGCGCTCGGCGCCTCGCCGAGGCACCTCACGGGCGACGCCGCGCTGACCCACGGGACCCTCCTCGTCCTCGGCAACGGCTTCATCCTGATTTCCGTCGTGTGGGGCTGGGCGCTCGTCACGATCATCGAGCGACGCTTCGCGGTGGCGGGTGTCTTGTTCGTGTTCGCGAGCGCCGCGACGCTCGTCGGCGTGATCCATTCGCCCGAGCCGAGCGGCGCCGTCTTCTGGCCCTGGGCACCGCCGTCCGCCGTGCCCACGCGCCTGGCGGGCGCCTACGGCGTGCTGGCCGCGGTCTGCTGGCTTGCGGCGGCCCGCGACCGTGCGCGTACCGCCGAGCGAATATCGGCTTGACCTCCTTCGTCACACGAGTGTTAAATGGCCGGGGCGTTGTGAACGTCGTCACGATCAGGCGTCCGAGAGGAGGCGTCATGAGCGCGTTCGGGAAGTCGATGACAGCCGTCGTCGCTGGGGCCGCTCTCATTCTCGTGGCGGGGGTGCTGGGGGTGTCGGCGCAGGGCCCGTGGGTCGCGCCGCCAGAGGCGAAGAGCCTCAAGAACCCCGTGAAGGGCGTCGGCGATGCGAAGAAGCTGGTCGATACGAATTGCGTGACGTGTCACGGCGCGAGCGGACACGGCGACGGTCCCGCGGCCGCGGCGCTGCCACCGCCGAAGCCGGCGAACTGGACGTCCGACGCCGTACAGAAGCAGAGCGACGGCGAGATCTTCTGGAAGATTACGAACGGGCGGGGCGCCATGCCCCCGTGGAAGCACCTGCCGGAGAAGGAGCGCTGGGAGATCGTAAACTACATCCGCACGCTCAAGGGGAAGTAAGCTCCCAGGCGTCGAGCGCGACACGCCCCGCCGTGATCCGGCGGGGCGTTCGTCTATCGGCATGCGCCTCTGCGCGATCGATGTCGGCAGCAACACGGTCCGCCTCCTCGTCGTCGACGTGGTCGGGCCCGAGACGTGGAAGATCGTCGACGCGCGCCAGACCGTGACGCGGCTCGGCGAGGGGCTCGCCGCCGCGGGCGCGCTCGGCGATGCGCCCATGGCGCGCACGCTCGCCGTCGTGAGCGACTACGTGGCGCGCGCCGAGCGCCTGGCGGCCGCGCGTGTGCGGATGGTCGCGACGAGCGCCGTGCGCGAGGCGACGAACGGGAGGGCGTTCGTCGCCGCGGTCGAGCGCGCGACGGGCCGGCGCGTCGAGGTGGTGAGCGGCGAGGAGGAAGCGCGGCTCGTGCTTCGGGGCGTGCGGTCCGGTCTCCAAGGCCTCGCCGGGACCCTGGTCACCTTCGATATCGGCGGCGGCTCCACCGAGTACATTCTGGCGGATCCTGCGCGAATCCTCGCAACGGTCAGCCTCCGCCTCGGCGTCGTCCCGCTCGCCGAGCGGTTCCCGTTCACCGACCGGGTGGCCTGGGACCGCTACGCGGCCCTACTCGCCGAGGTGCGGGGCCGGCTCGAGCGCGAGCTGCCCCCGACAATCCGCGGCGCGCGCCTCGCTCATCTCGTGGGCACCGCCGGGACGGTGACGACGCTCGCGGCACTCGACCTTGACCTCGTCGAGTACGACCCGCAGCGCGTTCAGGGTCACCGGCTGAGCCGGGCCGCGGTCGAGCGGCTCCTCGGGCGCCTCGGCTGCCTGCCGGTGGCCGCGCGAGCAGCGCTGCCCTGTCTCGAGCCGGGGCGGGCGGACCTGATCATCCCGGGCATCGCGATCGTGACGGCGACCCTCGACGCCTTCGGCCTCGACACGCTCGTCGTCAGCGACTGGGGCCTGCGGGAGGGCATGGTGGCCGAGGCGCTGGAGGCACGCCACGAGCCTCGGCCGGACGCTTCTCCTTAAGCTCTCGACCCGACGCGGGATCGGCGAGGCGATGGCTCGCTGGCCGGCAGCGCGTCGGTTCGTCCGCCGCTTCGTGGCCGGTGAACATGCCGAGGACGCGCTCCGCGTCATCGCGCAGCTGAACGCCCAGGGGCTCCTCTGCGCCGTGACCCACCTCGGGGAGAATGTCGTTACCGTTGCCGACGCCACGCACGCGGCGCGCGCCTACGTGGAGCTGCTCGGCGAGATCGAGCGACGGCGGCTCGCCGCCGTTCCCTCGCTCAAGCTCACGCACCTCGGGCTCGACCTGGACGAGGCGGTGTGCCGGGCCAACCTCGAGGCGGTGCTCGCGCGCGGCCGCGCCAGCGCGACGCTCGTGTGGATCGACATGGAGTCCACCGCGGACACCGACCGGACGCTCGACCTCTACGCGCGCGTGCGGCCCGCGTTTCCCAACGCAGCGTGCGTGGTCCAGGCCTACCTCCGCCGCACCGCACAGGACGTCGAGCGGCTGATCGAGCTCGGCGCGACGGTGCGGCTCTGCAAGGGCGCCTACCGCGAGCCTCCGGAGTTCGCGTTTCCCGCCAAGCGCGACGTGGATGCGAACTACGCCCGGCTGCTGGACCGCCTGTTCGCGGCGGACGCCCAGGCGCGCTCGGTCTACGTTGGCGTCGCGACGCACGATACGCGGCTGATCACCCGCGCTCGCGACACCGCGCGGGCGAGAGGGATCGCGCGCGAGCGATTCGAGATCCAGATGCTCTACGGGATCCGGAAGGACCTGCACGCGCGCATCGCCGCGGACGGGCTCCGGCTCCGGGTGCTCGTCCCGTACGGCGAGGACTGGTATGGCTACTTCATGCGCCGGCTCGCCGAGCGCCCGGCGAACCTCGCCTTTTTCCTTCGCCACCTTTTCCGAGGCTAGGAGGTTGTCCGCACTCCGGCGCGATTTGACAGTGTCCGGGGCGCCGACTAAGCTAGGTGTTCAAGTATGGACGAAATCGCAGTATTGGTGCTCAACTACACGTTTGAGCCGCTCCATTTCACCAACGCCCGCCGCGCCATCACGCTGTTGCTCGCGGGCAAGGCCGAGGCCGTGGAGGCTTCCCCGCGTGTCGTTCGCTCGCCGTCGGTCGCCTTCGCGCTGCCGGCGGTGATCCGCCTCGCGATCTACATCCGCAAGCCCTTCCTCGACCGCGTCGCCTTCAACAAGAAGAACATCCTGCGGCGCGACGGCTACACGTGTCAGTACTGCAACCGCCGCGGCGAGCGATTGACCGTCGACCACGTGGTGCCGCGCTCGCGCGGCGGGGAGACGACGTGGGTGAACGTGGTGGCGGCGTGTCTGAGGTGCAATCTCCGAAAGGGCAACCGACTGCCCGACGAGGTCGGGATGCGGCTGATCCGAGAGCCGGTGCACCCCAAGTTCGTATTCTCGACCCACATGCTGCGGCACCCGCACGCGCACTCGCTCCTCGACTCGTGGCGGAAGTACCTGCTCGCCGTCCCGACGCCGTCCTGACGTAGCCGAGGGCCGTGTTCCGACTCACCTCCGAGTACTCGCCCCGCGGCGATCAGCCACAGGCCATCGCCGCCCTCGCGCGCCTCGTCCACGAGGGCCGGCGCCACGTCGTGCTGCGGGGCGTCACCGGCTCGGGCAAGACCTACACGATCGCCAACGTGATCGCCGGCGCGGACCGCCCGACGCTGGTGATCTCACCGAACAAGACGCTGGCGGCCCAGCTCTTCGCCGAGTTCAAGGCCTTCTTCCCAGACAACGCGGTCGAGTACTTCGTCTCCTACTACGACTACTACCAGCCCGAGGCGTACATTCCTCAGTCCGACACGTACATCGAGAAGGACGCGCTCATCAACGACGAGATCGACCGGATGCGGCACTCGGCGACGAAGTCGCTGCTCGAGCGGCGCGATGTGGTCGTCGTCGCCTCGGTCTCGTGCATCTACGGCATCGGCGCCCCTGACACCTACGCGGGGCTGCACCTCGAGCTACGCACGGGGGAGCAGATCGACCGCGACGAGATCATCCGCCGGCTGATCGCCGTCCAGTACGAGCGGAACGACTACGACTTTCACCGCGGCACGTTCCGGGTGCGGGGCGACGTCGTGGAGATCTTCCCGGCCAACGAGGAGTCGGTGGCCCTCCGCGTCGAGCTGTTCGGCGACGTCGTGGAGGCGCTCTCCCGGATCGATCCGCTGAAGGGCTCCGTGCTCGAGCGGGCGGGCGCGGTCCACGTCTACCCCGCGAGCCACTACGTCACCGAGGCGGGCCAGCTCGAGCGCGCGATCCAGACGGTCCAGGAGGAGCTCGAGGAGCGGCTCGCCTTCCTCAAGCCGAAGAACCGGCTCCTCGAGGCGCAGCGGCTCGAGCAGCGCACTCTCTTCGACATGGAGATGCTGCGCGAGCTCGGCTACTGTCACGGGATCGAGAACTACTCGCGCCACCTGACGGGCCGGCGCCCCGGCGAGTCGCCGCCGACGCTCATCGACTACCTCCCGAAGGACGCGCTGATCATCATCGACGAAAGCCACGTGGCGGTGCCACAGGTCCGCGGCATGTACTACGGCGACCGGTCCCGGAAGGAGGCGCTGGTCGAGTACGGCTTCCGCTTGCCCTCGGCGTTCGACAACCGGCCGCTCACCTTCGAGGAGTTCACGCGAGCGACGGGGCAGACGATCTACGTCTCGGCGACGCCGGGGCCGTACGAGCTCGAGCTGGTCGGGGACGCCGTCGCCGAGCAGATGATCCGGCCGACCGGCCTCATGGACCCGAAGATCACGGTGCGGCCGGCGAAGGAGCAGGTGGACGACCTGCTCGCCGAGATCCGCGCGCGGGCGGAACGGAACGAGCGCGTGCTGGTCACGACGCTGACCAAACGCATGGCGG
>WNEP01001874.1_pt1 | contig 10528 bp, 9 predicted proteins | sample 5399961 | NCBI WGS metagenome assembly WNEP01 (sample SAMN13153329, study PRJNA577476) | soil metagenome | isolation source: 20 cm grassland meadow soil pre-rain plot 5 | place: USA:California | collected 2015-09-08 | reverse complement strand
GTCGTGAGCGCCGTGAGCGGGACCACCCGGCCGCTGTTGTCGGTCAACAACATCGAGGTGATCTACGACCACGTGATCCTCGTGTTGAAAGGGGTGTCGCTCTGCGTCTCCGAGGGGGGCATCGTCGCCCTTCTCGGGGCCAACGGCGCCGGCAAGAGCACGACCCTGAAGGCGATCTCCGGGCTGCTCCGGACCGAGCGCGGTGAGGTGACGAAGGGCACGATCGAGTTCCAGGCGCAGCCGATCCACAGGAAGGACCCGGCCGAGGTCGTCAAGCGCGGAATCGTCCAGGTCATGGAGGGCCGGCACGTCTTCGAGCACCTCACGGTCGAGGAGAACCTCCTCACGGGCGGCTACACGCGGCGCAACGGCCACTCGACCAAGCAGGAGCTCGAGCTCGTGTATCACTACTTTCCCCGGCTGGCGGAGCGGCGCCAGGTCAGGGCCGGCTACATCTCAGGCGGCGAGCAGCAGATGGTGGCGATCGGCCGCGCGCTCATGGCCCGGCCCAAGCTCATGCTGCTCGACGAGCCCTCGATGGGGCTGGCGCCGATGCTGGTGAACGAGATCTTCGAGATCGTCAGCCGCATGAACCGTGAGGCGGGCGTCGCCGTCCTGCTCGCCGAGCAGAACGCCACGATGGCGCTCCGGTTCGCTCAATACGGCTACGTGATGGAGAACGGGCGCATCGTCCTCGACGGCGACGCCAGGACGATCAGCGAGAACGAGGACATCAAGGAGTTCTACCTGGGGCTCTCCGGCGTCGGCCAGCGGAAGAGCTACCGCGACGTGAAGCACTATCGGCGCCGCAAGCGATGGCTCTCGTGAATACTCGGAGGGGGGCTGTGCCCCCCTTCCGATGCCTCCCCCCCGGACGGGGTTGCGCCGGCGGAGCCGGCGCTCGAAGCGTCGATTCGAGCCCCGCGGAGCGTCGGGAGGCTCGAGACCCAGTCCCCCGTCGTGGGTCACGAGATGACCTGGCACAGTGGATCGCGGCGTTTCGAGCGCGGGCTTTGCCCGCGCAATCGGTTCTGGGGGAGGCCTCGGAGGGGGCCGTCGAGGCCCCCTCCGAAGTATGAGCGCGCTCGTCGAGATCCGCGACGTCTCGAAGGCGTTCGGCGGAGTCCAGGCCGTGAGCCGCGTCAGCCTCGACGTCCAGGAGGGCGAGATCCTGTCCATCATCGGTCCCAACGGCGCGGGCAAGACCACCCTGCTCAACTGCATCAGCAGCGTCTTTCACCCGGAGAAGGGGACCATCCGTCTCGACGGCCACGAGCTCACCCGGCTCTCGCCCCCCCGCGTCGCCGCCCTGGGCGTGGCCCGCACCTTTCAGAACATTGCGCTCTTCCGGGGCATGACCGTCGTCGACAACCTCATGCTCGGTCGCCACATCCACATGAAGAACGGCGTGTTGCGCTCCATGCTCTACTGGGGCCCCGGCCGGCGGGAGGAAGTCGCGCACCGTCGGGTGGTGGAGGACATCATCGACTTCCTCGAGATCGAGGCCATCCGCAAGCGGCCGGTGGGCTCGCTCCCGTACGGGCTCCAGAAGCGGGTGGAGCTGGGACGGGCCCTCGCGCTCCACCCCAAGGTGCTGCTGCTCGACGAGCCGATGGGCGGGACGAACCACGAGGAGAAAGAGGACATGGCCCGCTTCGTCCTCGACGTCAACGACGAGTGGGGGACCACGATCATCCTCATCGAGCACGACATGGGGGTGGTCATGGACATCTCCCGCCGCGTGGTGGTGCTCGACCTCGGCGAGAAGATCGCCGAGGGCACCCCGGCCGAGGTCAAGGCGAACCCGCAGGTGGTCAAGGCCTACCTCGGGACGAAGGCCGGCGCCTAGGAGGCTTCCGATGCCGGCGATGACCCTTCCGCAGTTCCTGCTCAAGAACGCCCGAGAGCATCCGGGTGCGTCGGCGCTTCGGGAAAAGGAAAAGGGCATCTGGCAGGAGTGGAGCTGGGCGGACTACCTCGCGCACGTCCGCGCCATCGCCCTCGGCCTGGTGAGCCTGGGCTTCCGTCGCGACGACAAGCTGGCCCTTCTGAGCGACAACCGTCCGCAGGTGTACGCCGCCATGGTGGCTGCCCAGGCGGTGGGCGGGGTTCCCGTGCCCGTCTACCAGGACTCCATCGCTCGGGAGATCCAGTACGTCATCGATCACGCCGACGCGAAGGTCGTCTTCACCGAGGACCAGGAGCAGGTCGACAAGATCCTGGATCTCAAGGGGAGTCTCAAGAAGGTCGAGAGGGTGATCTACGAGGACCCCAAGGGGCTCCGTCACTACCGCGACCCGCTCCTCATGAGCCTCGAGCAACTCGAAGAACGGGGGAGGAAGCTCGACGCCGAGCGGCCGGGACTTTTCGAGGAGCTGGTGGGGGCGACGCGACCGGAGGACGTGGCGCTCATCTGCTACACCTCCGGCACCACCGGCGTCCCGAAGGGCGCCATGATCTCGCACGCCAACCTGGTCAGCGCGATCGAGGGAATCCTCCAGATCGAGCACTACGATCGGACCGACCAGATGCTGGCCTATCTTCCCCCGGCCTGGATCGGCGACACGTTCTGGTCCCTGGCGGGCTCCCTCATCGTCGGCTGCACGGTCAACTGTCCCGAGCGTCCCGAGACCGTGCTCGAGAATCTGCGGGAGATCGGTCCGCACTTCCTGGTGGCGCCCCCGCGGATCTGGGAGAACCTGGTCTCGGCGGTCCAGGTCAAGATGGCGGACGCGTCCTGGGTGAAGCGTTACCTCTACCGGTGGCTCATGCTTGCCGGCGAGGAGTCGGCGCGGCGGACGATGGAGAAGCAGCCACTCTCGCTCCGGCTGCGCCTGCTCCGCGCCCTGGGCGAGTTCTTGGTCTTCGCCCCGCTCCGCGACCACCTGGGCTTCGGGCGCACCCGCTACGCCTACACGGGCGGGGCGCCCCTCGGCCCCGAGGTCTTCCTCTTCTTCCGCGCCATCGGGATCAACCTCAAGCAGGTGTACGGCCAGACGGAGGCCGGCGGCGTCTCCTGCGTCCAACGCGATGGGGACATCAAGCTCGGCACGGTGGGCAAACCCTTCCCCAACACCGAGGTCAGGTTGACCGAGACGGGCGAGGTCATCAGCCGGAGCCCGTGTGTGTTCGTCGGGTACTACAAAAACCCGGAGGCGACCGCCGCGACGATTCGCGACGGGTGGCTCCACTCGGGCGACGCGGCGCTGTTCGACCAGGACGGACACCTCGTCGTCATCGACCGGGCCAAAGATGTCACCGCGCTGGCGAACGGCACCAAGTTCGCGCCGCAGTACATCGAGAACAAGCTCAAGTTCAGCGCGTACGTCAAGGAAGCGGTGGTCGTCGGCCAGGACCGACCGTACGTGGGCGCCATGATCAACATCGACATGGAAAACGTTGGCAAGTGGGCCGAGCGTCGCCAGATCGCCTACACGACCTATACGGACCTCGCGCAGAAGCGGGAAGTCTACGACCTCATCGCCCAGGAGGTGGAGCGGGTGAACCGTGATCTGCCCGAGGGCACGCGCATCCACAAGTACGTGCTCCTACACAAGGAGCTCGACCCCGACGACGAGGAGGTTACCCGCACGCGCAAGGTCCGCCGCGGCTTCGTGGCCAAGAAGTACGCGGACATCATCGACGCCCTCTACTCGAAGGCCCCGGTGGTCGGCGTCACCTCGCTGATCACCTACCAGGACGGGCGCCAGGCCACTGTGCGCACGGAGCTGGCCATCCGCCAGGTCGGCGAGGCGCGCGAGCTGGCGGCGGTGTAGCCATGGCGTTTTTCTTCGACCTCTTCGTGAACGGACTGATGATCGGGTCCATGTATGCGCTGGTCGCCCTCGGATTCGTCCTGATCTACAAGGCCACCAGCGTGGTGAACTTCGCCCAGGGTGAGCTGGTGATGTTCGGCGGCTACATCGCCGCGGCGCTGGTGAGCCTCTACCACCTGCCGCTGGCCGTCGCGCTGCCGGTACTGCTCGGCACCATGGTCGGGCTGGGGTTCGTGCTCGAGCGTGGCGTGCTGCGACCGATGGTGGGGCAGGCCGTCATCTCGGTGGTCATGGTCACCATCGGGCTCGCCCAGGTCTTCCAGGGAGCGGCGGCCATGCTCTGGGGCGCACAGACCAAGAACATCCCGCTCCCGATCCCCCTCGAGCCGTACGTGATCTGGGAGATCTACGTCTCGCCCATCAACCTACTGGCGGCCCTCATCTCGGGCGCCTTCCTGGTCGCCTTCGCATGGTTCTTCCGCAGAAGCCGGATGGGAATCGCCATGCGAGCGGTGGCCAATGACCAGCAGGCGGCGATGGCGGTGGGCATCAACGTTCGCCTCGTGTTCGCGCTCTCGTGGGCCATCGCCGGGCTGACGGCCGCCATCGGCGGCGTCATGTGGGGCAGCATGCTGGGCGTGGACACCCAGCTCGCCCTGATCGGGCTCAAGGTCTTCCCGGCTGTCATCCTGGGTGGCCTCGACAGCGTCCCCGGCGCCGTCGTGGGCGGGCTCATCATCGGCGGTGTCGAGAGCGTGGCCGCCGGCTACGTCGATCCCTACGTGGGCGGGGGCACCAAGGACTTCCTGCCCTACGTCCTCATGATCCTTGCCCTGATGATCAGGCCGTACGGATTCTTCGGCCGCGAGATCATCGAGCGCGTCTGAGGCGGAAGGCCAGATGATCAACCGCGAGTGCGGGGTGTACCAGACGACCTACGAGGGCGACATGGCCCTCTATCCGTTACCGCTGGCCCGCTACTCGACGCTGGGCGTCGTCGCGGTGCTGGTCCTGCTCCCGCTCGTCCTCGACAGCCACGCCATGTCGCTCGCCAACCTCATGCTGCTGGCCAGTATCGGCGCCATCGGACTCAACATCCTCGTCGGCTACACCGGGCAGGTCTCTCTGGGCCACGGCGCCTTCATGATGGTGGGCTCCTACACGGCGGCCCTGGTCACGCTGAGGCTCGGGGCGCCCTTCTGGGTGGGCCTGCCGGCGGGGGGCGCGATGGCGGCCCTCGTGGGCACCTTCTTCGGCATCCCCTCCCTCCGCATCAAAGGGCTCTATCTGGCCATCGCCACCCTGGCCGGCCAGTTCATCATCGAGTGGAGCATCAATCACAGCACCTGGATCAGCGGTGGCGTGCAGTCGACCATCTACGTGCCGACGCCGACCTTTTTCGGCTGGCAGATCAACAGCGAATACCGGCGCTACATGATGGTGTTGCCGGTCGCGATCGTCGCTTACGTGGCGGCCCTGAACCTCGTCCGGAGCAGGGTGGGTCGCGCCTTCATCGCCGTGCGCGACCGCGACGTGGCGGCCGAGATCATCGGGGTGGACATCTTCCGCTACAAGCTCCTCGCCTTCGCGGTCAGCTCGTTCTACGCGGGGATGGCCGGCGCCCTCTGGACCTACTATCTCAAGATTGCGAATTACGAGCACTTCACCCTCGCCACCTCGGTCTCGTACCTGGCGATGATCATCATCGGCGGGCTCGGAAGCGTCCTGGGCTCGGTCTTCGGCGCCGTCTTCATCACCCTGCTGCCGATCGTGCTCGTCTACGTGGTGGAGGGCGGCGCGGCACTCTTAGGGTTCAAGTATGCGGCGATCGCCGATTTTCTGGCCAACCTCAGGCTGATCACCTTCGGTGGGCTGATCATCCTGTTCCTGGCCATGGAGCCGGAGGGGCTCTTCCGGATGTGGGGCAACGTGAAGCGCTATTTCCGTCTGTGGCCGTATTCATACTAACTCGGAAGGGGCCCCGGCGCTCGAACCGGAGGGGGTGCGCCGGCGAAGCCGGCGCTCGACAAGGAGGGATTGCGGCGGCAAAGCCGGCGCTCGAACCGGAGAGGGATGGCGCTGGCGAAGCCGGCGCTCGAACGATGCGAGACACGAATAGGGCGTTCAAGCCCGTAGCACCACTGACAAGGAGGATGATATGCGGATCAAGGGATGGGTGACGGCAGCCGTCGCCGTCGTGCTGCTGACGGCGCTCGTCATGCCGGCGATGGCGGACCACGTCATCAAGATCGGCGGCCAGTGCGACCGCACGGGGCCGACCAAGAACGTCGGGGTGGAGCTCTGCCCCGGGATCCACGACTACATCGCGCTCGTCAACAAGAAGGGCGGAGTGCTCGGCCACAAGATCGAGCACACCGAGATCGAGCACGGCTACACCGTGGACCGGGGCGTGGAGGCCTACGAACGGCTCAAGCGTGATGGCGTGGTGGCCGCGTTCGACTACGGCACCCCGATCGTCTACGCTCTCACGCCGCGGCACATGGACGACAAGATCCCGGCCATCACGCCGGGCTTCGGCCGCGCCGACTCCATCGACGGCGAGACGTGGCCGTACATCTTCCCGATGGCGGCCTCCTACTGGTCGCAGGCCGGCGCCGCCATGAAGTACATCAAAGACAACGGCGCCAAGAAGGGGACGAAGGTCGCTCACATCTACTACGACAACCCGGCCGGCCGCGAGGGCATCCCGATCATGGAGGCGGTGGCGAAGAAGGAGGGCTACCAGCTGCGGCTGTTCGCGGTGCCGCCGCCCGGCGTCGAGATGGGGCCACAGGTCATCGACATCACGCGCCGCTTCAAAGCGGACTGGGTGGTCGGCCACCTGTTTGGCCAATCGCCCTCGGTGTCGATCAAGGAGCTCAAGCGGGCGGGCTTTCCTATGAGCCGCGTCGTCAGCTTCGTCTGGGGCGCCGGTGAGGCCAACATCGAGGCGGCAGGGTGGGACATCGCCCAGGGTTACATCGGCATGCAGTTCACGTCCATCGGGCGCGACCTGCCCGTGATCCGGGAAATCATGCAGAAGGTCTACAAAGACGAGGGCAAGGAAGTGCCCAAGTACGTCGGCGGCGTCTATTACAGCCGGGGCGTGCTGAACGGTGCGATCGCCGTCGAGGGCGTCCGGCTCGCCATCCAGAACTTCGGCCTGCCGGTGACGGGCGACAAGGTCCGGAAGGGTTACGAGTCCATCAAAAACTTCGACCTCCAGGGATTCCTGCCGCCCATGACCGTCAGCCCGAAAGACCACGAGGGCGGCGGCTGGGTGCGGATGTACCAGGTCAAGGGCACGGAGTGGGTGCCCGTCACCGACTGGGTGCGGGGCTACCGCGAGGAAGTCATGGCCATGGTGAGGCTGGTCAACAAGAAGTAGCGGCGCATGCTTCGACTCAACAACGTCGAGGTCGTCTACGACCGGGCCATCCTGGTCCTCAAGGGAATCTCGCTCGATGTGCCGGAGCAGCGGATCATCACCCTGCTCGGGTCCAACGGGGCCGGCAAGAGCACGACGCTCAAGGCCATCTCCGGCCTCCTCAAGCCCGAGCGGGGTGAGATCACCAGGGGCTCGGTCGAGTTCAACGGCGAGCGGATCGACCACCGAGGGCCGGAAGAGATCGTCAAGCTGGGCATCACGCAGGTCATGGAGGGCCGCCGGGTGTTCGACGACCTGACGACGGAGGAGAACCTCCTGTCGGGCGCCCACACCCGGCGGGGCGTGGCCGAGATCCGTGCCGACCTCGCCGCCGTCTACGAGTACTTTCCAGGGCTGGCCGAGCGGAGGACGCTCAAGGCCGGGTACCTCTCGGGGGGTGAGCAGCAGATGCTGGCGATCGGCCGGGCCCTCATGGCCCGGCCGAAGCTCATGCTCCTCGACGAGCCGTCGCTCGGACTCGCCCCGCTGCTCGTCGAGGAGATCTTCCAGATCATCCAGCGGCTCAATCGCCAGGAGAAACTGACGGTGCTGCTAGTCGAGCAGAACGCGGCGATGGCCCTCACCATCGCCGAGCACGGCTACATCATGGAGAACGGACGGATCGTGCTGGACGGCCCGGTGGAGGCGCTGCGCGAGAACCCCGACGTGAAGGAGTTCTACCTGGGGCTGACCGAGGTCGGGGCGCGCAAGTCGTACCGCGACGTCAAGCACTACAAGCGACGGAAACGGTGGCTCAGCTAGACGAGGAGCCTGTCGGAGTGTCGAGGAACGCCACGGCTTCGCTGGGGCGTTCCGAGCGTCGGGGGGGTTGGGGGGCCATGTCGGGGCCCCCCATGTTCCTAGGAGGGGTGCGTCCATGCGAGAGAAAGGCGTGAGGAGTGGCGTGCTGGTGCTGGTGGGAGCGCTGGGCCTGGCGGCTTGCGCGACGATGCAGCCCGAGCCGACTCTCTACGAGCGGCTGCGCATCGTGGATGTCTCGGGTGTACCCCAACTGGGCCGGTCAGCCATCTCGCTCGTGGTGGACGACTTCGTCGCCAATGTCGCGGCCGACGACCGGATCAATGCGCGCTTCAAGGCCTTGCAGCCGCCTCAGGTGTCCAGGCTGAAGGCGAATCTCGCCGATCAGATCTGCCAGGCGGCGGGCGGTCCCTGCTCGTACCTCGGCCGCGACATGAAGGACACGCACAAGGGCATGAACATTACCGAGGCCGAGTGGAACGCGACGGTGGAGGCGCTCGTCAAGGCCCTCGACAAGTACAAGGTCGGAGAGCGCGAGAAGAAAGAGCTGCTGGCGGCGCTCGGGCCCATGAAGGCGGACATCGTCGGGCAGTGACGAGCGTGCCGCATCACGGGTGACCTTAGATGAGTGTGCACGGATTCACGGTCTACGACATGATCGCGCGGGGCGCGTTCGTGCATGGCGACGCGCCGGCCATCATCCAGGGCGAGCGGCAGCTCTCCTTCCGGGAGTTCCAGCGCCAGGTGGACGTGCTGGCCGGAGGGCTGGCGGCCCTGGGCATCGGCAAGGGCGACCGCATCTGCGTCCTGGCGCAGAACGACACCGCCTACCTCACGCTGTATGGCGCCTGCGCGCGGCAGGGCGTCATCGCCTACCCCATCAACTGGCGCCTGACCGCGCAGGAAGTGGAGCGAGTGGTCGAGCGCGCCGCGCCCAGGATGATGGTGGTCGACGCCTCCACGCTCCCCGTGGTGGCCGGCTGGCCCGAGCGCAAGAAGTCGGTCGCTCACTGGTATCAGTTCGGCGAGCCCGTGGGCCCGGGTTTCATGCCCTTCGCGACGCTCTCCCGCAACGCCGTCGAGCCCCCCGTGGCCGACGTGGCGCCCGACGATCCGTTCGCCGTCATCTCCACCGCGGCCGTGGACGTCATCCCGCGCGGCGCAGCGCTCACTCACGCCAATGTGATCACGGCCAACCTGACGGCCATGGCCTGCATCGGCTACAGCGCAGCGGATCGCTACCTGCTGGCGCTACCGCTGTTCCATATCACCGCGCTCGGCATGGCGATGGCCCACATGCACGCGGGCGGCGCCAGCGTGGTGGTGTCGCGCTTCGACGCGGAGGAGGCGGTGCGGCTGATCGACCGCCACCGCGTCACCCACGTCTCGGACTTTCCCCCCGTGCTGAGCACCCTGCTGGACGCGGCCGAGAAGCTGGGCAGTCGGCTGCCGAGCTTGAAGCACGTCTCGGGCCTCGATTCGCCCCAGACCATCCAGCGCCTGCACGAGCAAACCCGGGCGCAGTTCTGGACCGGGTTCGGGCAGTCGGAAACCAGCGGGTTCGTCACGCTGCAGCGGGTGCTCGACAAGCCCGGCGCCGCCGGCAAGCCCGTGCCCCTGTGCCAGGTGAAGGTGGTGGACGAGTACGACCGTGAGGTGCCCGTGGGCGCGCCGGGGGAGATCGTCGTACGCGGCCCCCTGGTGTTCCAGGGCTACTTCGGCCAGCCGGACGTGACGGCCTACACCCTCCGCAACGGCTGGCACCACACCGGGGATGTGGGGCGGTTCGATGCCGACGGCTACCTCTATTACGTCAGGCGCAAGCCGGAGAAGGAGCTGATCAAGCCCGGCGGCGAGAACGTGTACCCGGCGGAGGTGGAGACGGTCATCATGCAGATGGACGGCGTGAGCGGCGTGTGCGTGTACGGCATCCCGGACGCCAAGTGGGGCGAAGCCATCAAGGCCGTGGTGGAGGTGAAGGCCGCCGGCCGATACACCGCTCAGCAGGTGAGCGACTTCGTGGCGTCGAAGATCGCCCGCTTCAAGAGGCCCCACGTGGTGGCGTTCGCCGACGCCCTTCCGCGCAGCGCGGACGGCGCGGTGGACCGGGAGGCCGTGAAGGCGAAGTGGGGCAGTGCACCGTAGGCCTCTTCCTTGACATATTTTGTAAAGAGGTTTACGTTTTACTCATGAAGAGCGTAGTCTCCTCCAAAGGCCAGATCACGCTGCCCGCCGAGGCTCGGGAAAAGCTGGGTCTGCTCCCCGGCACCCCGGTCCAGTTCGAGCTGCGGGAGGGTGGGCTCTTCCTCAAGAAGGGCGGACGGGGCGCACACCCCGTCGATCAGCTCTTCGGCCGCTTGAAGCTCGAGAAGGCCGTCGATAGCCTCCTGGACGAGATGCGCGGGCCCAGGCCCCGGTCGGCGACGGCGTCGCCCGCCCGGCGCGCCACCGGCGGGCGGCGGTGAAGACGGCGGTCGACTCGTCGGTGCTCCTCGATGTCCTGGGCGCCGATCCCCGCTTCGGCGAGAAGTCGCGGGAGGCCCTGCGAGCTGCGTACGACGCCGGG
>WNEP01001873.1_pt1 | contig 10529 bp, 9 predicted proteins | sample 5399961 | NCBI WGS metagenome assembly WNEP01 (sample SAMN13153329, study PRJNA577476) | soil metagenome | isolation source: 20 cm grassland meadow soil pre-rain plot 5 | place: USA:California | collected 2015-09-08 | reverse complement strand
AGGCCCGCGGGCGTCTTCCGGGTCGACGCCGAGGGGCGGGCGACGCACCGCGTGGAGCCGGTGGAGGGCGGCAAGCCCGTGAAGGTCTTCGCCGTCACGCTCGAGCCGGAGGGCGGCGTGCCGGCACCGACCGGCCCGATGGTCCTCGCGTCGGCGAAGTAGCCAGAGCGTCCTGGAGTATACTGCCAGAGGTCCCTCGATGAGCCTTCCGAAGCCCGTGGAGACTCTGTGGAACGAGCTCCAGGCCGTGCGCGCCGAGGTCCTCAGAGAAGTGCAGGGGCTCTCCCAGCGCCAGACGGACTGGAAACCGAGCCCGGAGGTTTGGTCGGTCGGCGAGATCATCGACCATCTGACGCTCGCCGAGATCGCGACGGGCAAGCTCACCACGAAGCTCACGCGGGAGGCCGCGGCTGGGGGAACGCTCGCGCCGTGGCCGGCCAACCTCACGACGTTCGCGCCGCTCCCGCCCGATCCGCCGGGGCCGGCGGACGCGCCGCAGGTGGTGCGGCCGTCGTCGGGTAAAGCGATCGGCGAGCTGATCGCGACCATGAGGGCCACGCGAGAGCGGAGCCGGCAGTCCGTGGAGAAGCTCGGGACGGTGGATCCACGCGCGCTGCGTTTCAACCATTTTCGCCTCGGCGATCTCGACCTCGCGCAGTGGTGGCAGCTTCAGACCCGGCACGACGGGATCCATCTCGCGCAGATCCGCGACGTGAAGCGTGCGCGGGGGTTCCCGAAGGCGTGACGGGAGTGGAAGGCCGCAGCGCGACGCGCGGAGCGAGCCTGTGAAGGTCATCTTGCGAAACCCTCGGCGCGAGGTCGAGGTGGCGGGCGGGCGCCGGGTGAAAGACGTGCTGCGCGAGCTGGACATCCTGCCGGAGACGGTCCTCGTGATCCGTGGCGACGAGCTCATCACCGCCGACCAGGTCGTCCGCGACGCGGACACCATCGAGCTGAGGCCGGTCATGTCGGGCGGCGCGCGATGAAGTGCAGGAAGTGCGGTGGGACGGCGGTGCTCGAGCTGCGCCGCCACAATGCCGCCTTCTGCGCTCCGGACTTTCTCGACTTCTTCCGGAATCAGGTCCGTGAGGCCATCCGGAAGTACCGCATGCTCGAGAAAGACGAGCACGTCCTCGTGGCGGTCTCCGGCGGCAAGGACTCGCTCGCGCTCTGGGACGTCCTGCTCGACGAGGGGTACTCGACGACGGGGCTCTACCTCGACCTCGGCATCTTCGACTACTCCATCGAATCCCGGGCGAAGTGCGAGACGTTCGCCGCCGCGCGGGGTGTCCCACTGATCGTGAGGTCCGTGGCCGAGGAGGTCGGCGCGCCCGTCCCCGTCATCAAGAACGTCACGCGGCGGCCCCCGTGCTCGGGCTGCGGTCTCTCCAAGCGCTACCTCATGAACCGCGTCGCGCTCGACCACGGCATCGGCGTCGTCGCGACCGGCCACAACCTCGACGACGAAGCGGCGACATTGTTTGGCTCGATCACGCACTGGCAGACCGACGCGCTCGCGCGCCAGTCGCCCGCGCTGCCGGCCAGCCACGCGAAGCTGGCCCGGCGCGTGAAGCCGCTGTATCGCCTCTCTGAGCGCGAGACGGCGGCGTACGCGTTTTTAAGAAAGATCGACTACATCGTGGAGGAGTGCCCGTTCGCCAAGGGGGCCACCTCGATCGCCCACAAGGAGATTCTGAGCCGGATGGAGGACGCCTCACCGGGTGCGAAGCACAATTTCTTGTTCGGCTTTCTGGAGAAAGGCCGCGCGGCGTTCGAGCGCGCCGAGGCGGTCGAGCTCCGCGAGTGCGTGCGCTGCGGCCAGGTCACCACCGGGACGGTCTGCGCCTTCTGCAAGCTCGCCGACCAGGTCAAGCGCGCGACGTAGCCGCCGCGCTCTCTCACGCTTGCGCGCTGAGTTTGGCTGAAACGACGCGACGGCCGTGATGAGACCCTGCCCAGCAGAGCCGGGCGGCCGACGGCCCGGCGCCAAGGTAAATGCCGGGAGGGTGCCGACCGTCTAATCGGGCGCGAGGGAGGAAGAATGAGAGGGATCGCGTCAGCTTCTCTCCTGGCGATCGCGCTGCTTCTCGTTGCTGCCACGCCGACCCACGCTTGGCACCATGGCGGGCACAGTCGCGTTTTTATCGCCGCAGGACCTGCGTTCTGGTGGGGCCCGCCGTATCCATACTGGTGGTACCCGCCTCCGTACTACGCGTACTCACCGCCACCGGTCATCATTCAGGAGCCTCCGATGTACGTCCAGCAGCAACCGGCGCCCGCGCCGACCCCGCCGTCGCAGACGTACTGGTACTACTGTCCCAGCGCGAAGAACTATTATCCGAACGTCCAGGCGTGCTCGGAGGCCTGGGTCAAGGTCCCGCCGAGGCCTGAGTAGAAGGGACGGAGAAGCGATGGTTCCGAGATGGCGCATCCTCCCCGTGGCAACCGGGGTCCTCCTGACGGCATGCGCGACGGTGCCCACTGGGCCGAGCGTGATGGTGCTTCCGGGGGACGGGAAGAACTTTGAGCTGTTTCAAGCCGATGACGCGGTCTGCCGTCAGTGGGCAGCGCAACAAACCGGGACGACGACGCAGCGGGCGTCCACGCAAAGCACAGTCAGCGGAGCGGCCATCGGGACCGCCGTAGGCGCCGCAGTCGGCACCGCGATTGGCGCCGCCGCCGGGAACCCTGGCATCGGGGCGGCGGTCGGCGCGGGCGGGGGTCTCCTCGGAGGGACGGCCGTGGGCGCGAGCAATGCCGCGGGCGCAAACCAATCTGTGCAGCACCGCTACGACATGACCTACATGCAGTGCATGTACGCCAAGGGCAACCAGATCCCGCTCGCGCGAGGGTCTCAGCCGGCGTACACCCGGCAGCCGGTGCCCCCGCCGCCACCTCCGCCGAGCGCCCCTGCCAGCATTCCACCTCCCCCAGCGGGAACCCCGCCGCCACCTCCTCCTGGACCTTCGCGGTAACGCTCGGTGGGAGGAGGGTAGAACATGAGGAAGGCGTCGTTCGTCCCGACCATCTACCTGACGCTCGGCCTCGCGCTCACGCCAGCCGCGGCCTTCGCCAATCACGGCGGATTCCACGGTGGTCGTGTTGCGGTCGGTCAGGTCGCTGGCGGCCCGGTTGTCACGCGGCCGTTCATGACCCACCCGTTCGTGTCGCATCCCTTTGTGGCCCACCCGTTCCTCCACCACCGCTTCTTCCGCCCCTTTGTCCCGTTCGGCGTGATCACTTCTCCCGTCGTTATCTACGCGCCACCACCGGTCGTGTACTCGGCGCCACCGACCTCCTATGATTCTCCCCCGATCGTGGGGAACGTGGCCGTTGCTCCGGCGCCGGCACCCATGCCCACCGTCGTCCAGTATCCGGAGGGGCGGTACGAGCTCCGCGGCGACGGGGTAACGACAGCCTACACGTGGGTGTGGATCCCGAATCCTCCGCCCCCTCCGCCGCCGGCCGCACCGACGGTGGAACCGCCCGCCGCACCGCCGGCGGAAGCGCCGGCCCCACGTGAGGAGTCGCCGGCCCGCCCCAGCCAACTCTATCGCTGGACCGACGAACGGGACGTCGTGCACTGGACGGATCGCTGGGACGCCGTACCGCAGCGGTACCGGGCCCAGGCGAAGCAAACCCAGCCGTCCTAAAACACCCGCGCAGAGGTCAGAGTTCGCCTCTTTCTCGAGGCGGCAGTTGAGCGGCGCCCGGTTTCCTGTAGAATGAATCGTGATTCAGTCGACGTCATGACCTCGGGAGGCCCGCCATGAGAGACGCCGTCATCGTTGGAGCCGTGCGTAGCGCCGTCGGAAAGAGGAACGGCAGACTCTCCCCCGTCCGCCCCGACGACCTCGCGGCGCACGTGCTTCGCGAGCTCGTCGCCCGCGTCGGCATCGACGCTTCCGAGGTCGAGGACGTCATCCTCGGCTGCGTCGACCAGCTCGGTGAGCAGGGGTTCAACATCGCGCGCAACGCGGCGCTGATCGCGGGCTTCCCGGTGGACGTCTGCGGCACGACGCTCGACCGGATGTGCGGCTCGGGGCAGCAGGCGGCCAACTTCGCCGCGCTGGGCGTCATGGCGGGCCAGTACGACGTCGTCATCGCGGGCGGCGTCGAGCACATGACGCGCGTGCCGATGGGCTCGAACGCGATGGGCCCCGGCGAGGGGCCGCTCTCGCCCCGGCTGCAGGAGCGCTACAACATCGTGCCCCAGGGGATTTCCGCGGAGCTGATCGCCGAGACGTGGGGGCTCAAGCGCGAGGAGCTCGACGAGTTCTCGGCGCACAGCCACGAGAAGGCCGGACGCGCGATCGCCGAGGGGCGGTTCAAGCGGGAGATCGTGCCGGTGACGCTCCCAGACGGCTCCGTCTTCGACACCGACGAGGGCGTCCGCGTGCCCGTCAACCGCGAAAAAATAGCGGCGCTGGCGCCGTCCTTCAAGCCCGACGGTGTGGTGACCGCCGCCAACTCCTCGCAGATCTCCGACGGCGCCGCGGCGCTCATGTTCATGTCGCCCGAGCGCGCGAAGGCGCTCGGCGTCCGGCCCCGCGCGCGCGTGGTCGCGACGGCGCTCGCCGGCGTGGACCCGACGATCATGCTGACCGGTCCGATCCCGGCGACCCAGCGCGTGCTGAAGAGGGCCGCCCTCACGCTAGACGACATCGACCTCGTCGAGATCAACGAGGCGTTCGCTTCGGTCGTGCTCGCGTGGGAGCGAGAGCTTCACCCGGACATGCGCCGTGTGAACGTCAACGGCGGCGCGATCGCGCTCGGCCACCCGCTCGGCTGCTCGGGCGCCAAGCTCATGACGACGCTGCTCCACGAGCTCGAGCGGCGCAGCGCGCGCTATGGGCTCCAGACCATGTGCATTGGCTTCGGCCAGGGGATCGCCACCGTCATCGAGCGGATCTAGGAGCCTGTCGGAGTATCGAGGAGCGCCACGGCTTCGCCGGGGTGCTCCGAGCGTTGGGGGGCTTGGGGGGCCATGTCGGGGCCCCCCATTTCCTAGACCAGGGCGTCCTGGATCGCGGCGTCGAGGTCGCCGGGACGGACCGGCTTGAAGAGGCAGCCACGGACCTTGAGGGTGTCGAGACGGTCCTGGTCCTCTTCGCGCAACCCCCAACCGGTAATGAACAGGATCGCCACGTTCGGGTCCATCGCGCGGAGCCGCTCGGCGAACTCCCAGCCATTCATGCCGGCCATGCCGAGGTTCGTCAGCACCGCGTCGAAGCGGTCGGGCGCGTAGGCGGCGAGGGCGGCAGCCCCGCTCGGCGCGGGGATCACGGTGTGGCCCGTGCTCTGGAGCAGTTCGGCGAGCGTCGCCAAGACCTTGGGCTCATCGTCGACGACCAGCACGCGGGCCCGCCGCCAGGCGGTCGCCGGCCGCGCCGGTCGACCCGGCTTCGCCTGCTCCCGAGCGGCGGGGAAGGTCAGCGTGAATGTCGCGCCCCGGCCGGGCTGGCTGTCGACGTGGATGTCGCCGCCATGCCGCCGCACGATCGAGTACGCCATGGACAGCCCGAGGCCCGAGCCCGCCTCGCCCTTGGTCGAGAAGAACGGCTCGAAGACGCGCTGGCGCACGGCCTCCGACATCCCGACGCCGCTGTCGCCGACGGTGATCGTCACGGGCCCGCCCTGCTCCTGGCGCGTGGCGATCCTGAGCGTGCCGCCGTCGGGCATCGCGTCGAGCGCGTTAAGGATCAGGTTTGTCATCGCCTCGGTGAGCGCGGCGGGCCGGCCGTGGATCGACTCCACTGTCCCCACGTCGAGTCGGAGGTGGAGCGGCCGGCGGTCGTGAGCGATCTTCTCCTCCCACCGGGGCCGGGTGATCGCCACCGCGTCCTGGACGATCTGGTTGACGTCGACAGCGATGAACTGCTCCTCCGGGCGGAGGCGCGCAAACGTCTGGATGCGCCGCACCGTTTCGGAGCCGTCGAGCGCCGCCGCCTCCACGACATTGAGCGAGCGGTTCAGGAACTCGGCGTCCCCGGGGTTTTGCTTCATGAGCTGCGCGTAACCGAGGATCGCCTGGAGCAGGTTGTTGAAGTCGTGCGCGATCCCGCCGGCGAGCTGCCCGAGGGCCGTGTGCTTCTCAGTCTGGTGGAGCTGCTGCTCGACCTCGCGCTGCGCGGTGATGTCGCGGACGATCGCGATGACGCCCTTGAGCTCACCCTGGCGCCCGTGGAGGGCGGCGAGCGCGATGGCGAGGGCGGTGGGGCGCCCCTGCTCTGACGGCAGGGAGGCCTCGAACTCGTGCATCGCCTGCCCGGTGATTAGCCGCTGTTTGGCATCGGTGTAGTCGGCGGCGGGCAGAAGATCCGTGATGGGCCGGCCGAGGGCTTCCGCCGATCCGAGCCGGAAGATGCGCTCGGCAGCGGGATTCCAGCCGTCGATGTGATCGTCGGCCCTGATCGAGACGATCGCGTATGGCGCCGACGCGATGAGCGTCTCGAGCCACCGTTTCGTGTCCGCGATCTCGCCGTAGAGGCGCGAGTTGCGCAGCGCGATCGCCAGGTACTCCGAGAGCATCTCGAGAAGCTCGCGCTCCCGCGGGTCGATCGCGCGCCCGGAGGCGCGGTTGTCCGCGACGAGCGCGCCGAGCGGCCCCTGCGCATCGCGGATCGTGCACATGACCACCCGCGGGTCCTCGCGCTCCGCACGCGCCGGCGTCTTGGACGTGACCGTCACGCGGTCGTAGCCCAGCGCGGCCTGGAGCTGCGCCGAGACGCCGGTGGCCAGCTCGCGGGGATCGAGCTCGCCGACGATTGTGCGGGAGATCTCGCGCAGGATCGAGAGCTGGGTGACCCGGAGGGACTGCTCGACGGCCTCCCGCCTGGCGGCCTCCTCGAGCTCGCGTGTCTTGGCCGAGAGCTGCCGCATCTCCTCCACGAGCCGCACCACCTCGCCCCGAGCACCGAGCTCGGCATGGCGGCGGAGCAGCGCGCGGCGGACGACAGCCTCCAGGTCCTGGCGCGCGAAGGGCTTGATCAGGTACTCGAAGGCACCGTTGGTCAGCGCGTGCTTGACGGTCTCGAGCGATGCGTAGGCCGTGATCATGATGACTTCGATGGTGCGATCGGCGGTCTTGACGCGCTGGAGGAGCTCGAGCCCGTCGATCTCGGGCATCTTGATGTCCATGATCACGACGTCCGGCCGGAACCACTCCAGCGCATCGAGCGCCGCGCGGCCGTTCTCCGCCGTCTGGATGTGGTACGCGGGCTTGAGGAGCATCCGGAGCGACTCCCGCGGGCCGAGCTCGTCGTCGACGACCAGAACGCGCGGGAGCGTCGAGGGCGGAGCGATGGCGCTCATGCGGCGGCGATCGGCAGCGACACCACGAACGCGAGCTCGTTGCGCGCCTGGCGGACGCGAAGGTCGCCCCCGAGGGCCTCGACGAGCCGCTGGCTCACGGCGGGCCCCACGTCGATCAGGCTCTCCTGGACCATCTGCACGGGGTCGAAGAGGCGGTGCAGCTTGTCGGGCGGCACGGTGGCGGTCCGGGAGCCGATGTAGATCTGGACGTTGTCACGCCCGCCCTTTTCCGTGTGCCGGCCGATCGAGACGGATACGCGGGCGTGCTCGGGGGGCGAGTTGTGCGTGAGGTACCAGACGAGGTACGAGAGCGCCTTCCGAAGCTGCGCCACGTCCACCTTGACGGTGAGCGGAGCCGAATCGCGCGTGACCTCGAGCTGGATCGGCTTGCCCAGCCCGTCGTCGGCCATGTCGATTGCCGCGACGACGTCGTCCACGACGGCATGCACGTCCACCGTGGTGAAGTTTAACTCACCCTCCGTCACGAGCGCCGCGAGTTTCTCGAAGACCTCCACCAGCCGCCGGACGTCCCGCCGGACCACCGAGGAGAAGTGCTTGCGGAAGTCGGGATCGTCGTAGCGCTCGCCGATCAGCTCGATGAAGGTGTTGATCGACACGAGCGGGTTCTTGATCTCGTCCGCGATCCGGGCGACGACGCGCGTGAGGAGCTGCGTCTGCTCCACCTGGCGCCGCTGGGTGGCGAGCTCCTTCTGCGCCGTCAGGTCCTCGAAGACGAGGACGGCGCCGAGCGGCAGCGGGTCGTCGCCGCGGATCGGGTACGTCGAGACCTCGAGCCAGAGCCCGCGCAGGGCGAGCTGCAAATCGGCGCCCGTGACGGCCCGGCCCGAGCGGAGCGTGTCATAGAGCATGTCGCCGAGCGGCGAGGGTAGCACCCGGAGGTCCTCGCCGACGACCGTCTGCGCCGGGAGGTCGAGGATCTCCGCCGCCCGCCGGTTCATGGTCCCGACTCGCTGGTCGCGCCCGATCGTGATCACGCCGCTCGACATGTGCTCGAGGATCCGCTCGCTGAACTCCTTCTCGCGCCTGAGCTGATTGTGGAGCGCGATGTCGCGGATCGCCGTGGCGAGGTGCGTGGCGAGGTCGAAGAGGGTCTCGGTCTCGCGGCGGCCGTAGGTCGAGCCGACGATCGGCTGGCCGACCAGCAGGATCGCCACGAGCTCGCCGTGGGCCAAGAGGGGGACGGCGAGCACACTCTGGAGCAGCTTGAGCTCGCGCACGATCTCGGGGTCGGTCAGCTCGTGCACCCGGGCGGGTCGTCCCTGCGCGGCCAGCCAGCGCGCGAGCCCCGCGGCGGCCGGCAGGCGCACCGACTCGACGATCAGGGGCGCGAGCCCCCGGTGGGCCGCGACGCGGTAGTCCCGGCCCTCGGCGTCGGGCAGGAGGAGCGCGGTGCGCGTCGGGCGGACGAGCTCGCCGATCGCGTCGAGGAACATCTCGAGCACGCGCGGCAGGTGGGAGCCCGCAGCGAAGGCGCGGGTGAACTCCTTGAGGACGCGGCCGAACGCCGCGCCGTCCCAGGGCTCGTCGGCGCGCGCGGCCGGCGCCTCCGCCGCCGTGCCGCTCGAGCGCAGCGCGGTGAGCTCGCGGACGAGCCGCAGCTTCTCCTCCGCGTGGCGGAGCACGCCCTGGAGGTCCGGCGCGCCGAAGCCGGAGGGCAGACGGAAGTCGACCGTCTCGTCCTCGTCGGCGGCCGCGCCGATGGCGACCGTGAGCGTCGACGGCTGGATGTCCTTCACACGCGCGGCGAAGGCCTCGAGACCCCGCGGCAGGCCAACGCAGTCCCGCAAGATCACGTCGATGTCGATGAGACGCAGGATCTTCATTGCGTCGGCGTCGCTCTGCGCGATGAAGGCGGAGTAGTCGTCGAGGGCGCCGAGCAGACGCGTGCGGAGGGCGTCGTCGTGCGTGACGACCAGGACGGTATTCATGCGGACACTGGCGCCGGCGCCGCGACCGCAAGCGGAAACTCGGCGGTGAAGAGGGCACCGCCCGCGGGCTGGTTCGCCACCTTGAGCTTGGCGTCGTGCGTCTGCGCGATCGCGGCACAGATCGCCAGCCCGAGACCTGAGCCGCGCTGTCTGGTCGTGAAGAACGGCTCGAAGACGCGGTCGAGCAGCTCGGCCGGCACGCCGGGCCCCGTGTCGAGGACGGTCGCGATCGCGTGCGTCTCGGTCACGGCCAGCTCGACTCGCAGCATGCCGCGCGGCGGCGTCGCCTCGTGGGCGTTCATCAAGAGATTCAGGAAGAGCTGCCCGAGCTCGGCGTGGGCGCCGCGGATCATGCACGGCGTGGGGGGCGTCACCACGGTGACGACGAGGTTCTTCTCCTCGAAGGCGGCTCGCATGGTCTCCACCGCCTCGGTGACCGGGATCGTCAGATCGAGGGGCTGGCGGAGCCGGTCGCTCGGGCGCGAGAGGGTGCGGAGGCGCTCGAGCAGCCGCTCCATGCGCTGGATCTCCCGCGTCGCGATCCGGCCGAAATCCTCGATGAACCGCTCGTCGCTGTGGCGGCGCGGCAGGAGGTGGGCGAAGGTCTTGATCGCGACCAGCGGGTTCTTGATCTCGTGCGCGATGCCCGACGCGAGCATCTCGAAGTAGGCGAGCCGCTCGGCGCGCCGGCGCCCCGTTTCCAGCTCCTTCAGTGGCGTCAGGTCGCTGAACACCGCGACCGCACCGAGCACGGTGCCGGCTGCGTCGAGCAGCGGCGACGTCGTGCAGATGATCGGTCGCGTCCTGGCGCCGTCCGAGAGCTCGACCTCGGGCTGAGTCACGACGCGGGCCGCCGCGACACTGCCCTGGAGCGCGTCGCTCAGACACGCGGGCAGCACGGTGACGGGCTGGTCGAGCGTCTCCGCCGCCGGGAGCCCGGTGAGCTGAGCGGCGGCGCGGTTGAAGAGCGCGATCTGGCCGGCGGCGTCGATGGCGACGACGCCACTCTCGATCGTGGCGACGATGCGGTTGATGTACTCGTTCGCGAGGACGACCTGGGCGTACAACTGCGCGTTCTTGACCGCCACGCCCGCCTGGTTGGCGAGCGTCATCAGGAGGTCGAGATCCTGGGGATAAAAGGGGTCACCCGAGAGCTTCGGCCCCACGGCGATCAGCCCGATCACCGTATCCTCCGAGATCAGCGGGAGGACGAGCGACCAGTTGAGCCGCATCAGGTCGTGGTGGAGCTGCCGCCGCTCCTCCGTC
>WNEP01001868.1_pt1 | contig 10540 bp, 6 predicted proteins | sample 5399961 | NCBI WGS metagenome assembly WNEP01 (sample SAMN13153329, study PRJNA577476) | soil metagenome | isolation source: 20 cm grassland meadow soil pre-rain plot 5 | place: USA:California | collected 2015-09-08 | reverse complement strand
CGGACCGGAAATGGTCCCCCGGTAATCGGATGAGGTGGTCGTAGATCCGTCGACGGACCGGATGTTTGAGGCCCGCCATGATCGCGGCGCCGATCAGGAAGGATGTCGCTTGGATCGAGATCGCGCCGCTCGTCCGGGAGAACGCGCGGAGGACGTAGTCGATGGCCTCCACGGTCCCGAGGAATCCGTAGGCGCTCGGGCTCGTGTCCTGCATCACGAAAACCCCCAACCCTTTCACTCATCGGGGAGGACGTACTTTAACTCTAGGATGGGCCGTCGTTCCTTCGAGGGGAGAGCCCATCTCGCTCGCGATTTTCGAGAGTTGCGTCACGAGTTCGCGCACCGTCTTTCGCACGGCGCTTCGCGCCACGGACATTCTCGCGATGACGACGAGGAACGCCTTCGATCCGATCTTCGTGGCGACCATCTGGTGGTCGCCGCCCTCGACCGCCACGGACTCCGACGCCGATCCTCCGAGGGCCTCGAGGATCGTGTCGATCGAGGCGAGCATCGTGGCCGCCATGACGCTCACGACGTCGAGTCGGATGCCTTCCCGCGTCCACGAGGCCAGGACCAATCCGGTCCGCCGGAGGAACAAGGCCGCGTCGATCCCCCGCTCCGGATCGATCGCCGAAAGGAAGGATAGGGCGGCCTGCTCCAGATTCGTTGACGACTCGCGCCCCATCCGATCCGCCTCCACACCCACAGGAGGATGTATGCATTCTTTTGCCCCCTCAAAAAGCTAGGCCCGGTCGCCCGCGACGGTGAGCGTGTCCGACAAAAACGGACCGCCCTTTCGCGTCGTGCGACCGGCATCGACATTTTCGTGTGTGAGAACGAGTCCGACGAGGCCTCCATCGTTTCCCCGTTCCGTTCGTATCAATTCTGATGCCGTCGGCAAAACGTGTGCCAGAAACAAAATGACCGACCGACGAAATGTTTGCCGTCCGAGACAAAAGGCCGTGTTCAACCGAACTCGTTTAGATCGAGTTGACACGAGACCGCCATAGAAAATACGTGGAGAGGAGGTGCGAGTTCGAATGGACCCTAACAAGGGAGAGTGGGCACCGTCGGGGGGCTCTCAGCACGGGCCAGAGCCACCGACCGGCCCGATCCCCTCCTTTCCATTGAGTCGTGGGGTCGAAGACCCGATCGATCCTCTTCCGTTGGGGGCGGTCGAGAATCCGATCCTGCCAAGCCTCTCCATCCTCCTTCCCGCCCTGAACGAGGAACTCGGCCTCGCGGAGGTCCTCAAGAGGATCCCGCAGGCGACGCTCCACCAGCGCGGCCTCGCCTACAGCGTCTACCTGTTGGATGGGCACTCCACCGACCAGACACGGGCCGTCGCGACGCGGTTCGGCGCCGAGGTGTTCGTCCAGAGCGGCCGCGGCAAGGGCGCCGCGTTCCGGGAGTTCGTGCCGAGGATTCGGGAGGACTTTGCCTTGTTCATGGACCCGGACGGCACCTACCCTCCCGAAGCGATCCCGGACCTCGTCGGGTTCCTCGGGGCGGATTCTCCGGTCGTCCTCGGATCCCGGTTCCTCGGCAAGATCGATGAGGGGGCCATGACGGCCACGAACTACCTCGGGAACCGCCTGCTCAGCTGGTTCGCGTCCTTCCTGTACGCCACGCCCATCTCCGACCTCTGCAGCGGGATGTGGGCCTTCGTTTCGGAGCGGCTCAAGTCCCTCGGCCTGACCGCGGACGGGTTCGACCTCGAGGCGGACATCTTCGCGGAGTGCGCGCTGCGGAAAATCCCGATCGTCCAAGTGCCGATCGAGTACCATCAGCGCCTCGGCGAGCCGAAGCTCCACCTGAGAGAGGGAATCCGGATCGCACTCGCCCTCCTGAAGAAGCGGCTGCGCGCGCCGTCGTCGGCGCCGCAGGACGAGTCGGCCCCCGAGGCCCGGTGGGTCGGCCCGGCCCAGAGCTAGACCGCCGAATGGGCGGCGCAAACACGTCGCGACGACGCAAACGGAACGTTCTTATCCCACTATCCTGCAATACCTTCCTTGCGGGTGAGGGATTGGGACTTGTTCGTCCTCGCTTTCTAGCAATAGCATTCTTCGGGTTCTTCGCGTCCGTCGGGTACCTCGCGTATTCGTTCGCCCACCGGGCGAGCCAAGGCGCGTACTCGCCCGAGATCTCGCGGGCCGTCTACCAAACGACGATGCTCGGAGGCCTGGTGGTCCTCATCGGGCTGTTCCTCACGGCCTCGATCCTGCCCCACCTCGCGCGCGCATGGGGGCCGAGAGGTTCGACGAGCTCGATCGGAGGCCGCGGGCGTTCCCCTGAGACTCTGACCTTGAGCGCGTTCCCACCGCCCTCGCGGATCCCGCGGAACCCGGATTCGCAGTGGGCCGTCGATGGACTCCTGGAGGAATCCGGGGAGGATCCATCGCCGTACATGGACCTGCGCCGAAAACGCGATGCCGCCGCGGTGTCCGCGGCGCTGTCGCGGTTGCTCCCGACGACCGATGCGACCTCTCCAGGAAAGATGATGGATCGGCTCGCGGGGATCCGCGCGCGGAAAGGCGGGCTGCTGCCCGAGGACCGGGAGATGACCCAGGTCTTGCTTCGACTCGTCGATGAGATCAAGCCGCTGCTCGTCGCGGCGAAGAAGGCTGGACTCAACGTCCCCGAGATCCGGCGGGTCGTCGCCGACGCGACCTCGGGCCGGGAGGGAGACCTCACGTATCGGGTCCGGGTCGTCGAACAGCTCAAGGACACACTCGAGTCCTCGCTCGTCGAACACATCGCGCAGGACTTGCAAAGCGTCCTCGTCGACATCGAGCACACGAAGGTTGCAACGCAACAGGTGCACGCCGCCGAACTGACCGCGGCCGAAGGCGTCGCCCTGCTCGACACCGGCAACTATTCCGCCGCGATCGATCGGGTCGCGAGGGCCCGCGAAACGATCGGGACGTCCCTCGCGAACGTCGGTCTTCCTCCCGCAGAAGGAGAATCAGGGAACTCCGCGCCTCTGTCCATCGTCCCCTTGGTCGGTCCGTCCATCGTCGCGTGTCTCTACGTCGCGATCGGAGCGATCCTGCTCCCGGGATCCGACGCGTTCCTGACAACGTACTATATCGCCAACACGACGGCGATCCTGTTCGTGAGCTACGGATGGTTCGGCCTGATCCTCTACTCGCTCCTCTCCGTCTACATCCTCGCTCGCTCGTCGTTCCTTCGCGGGATCGATTACGAGGTGCCGTTGGACGGCATCTAGACGATCCATCCCTCCATAGAAGGACCCTCTTTGAGAGAAACGATCCTCATTCTGTCGGCATCGATTCCGCTACGAGGCTCCCACTCGTGGAGAAAACCGGAGTAGCCTTCTCGCGCGATCTTCTCGTTGCGTGAGAATTCGCGCTCCGATGCTGCTTCGAGAGCACCGGTTTCCAGTTGCGGCGTCCCATTCTCCCTTTCAGCAACCAAAGACGATAGGCAAGTCATCATCTGTTTATAGCGCGCGTCAAGGTACGCCGGCGTTCCGCTGGTGTCCAGATTCACTTCCGAAGTCGCCCGCCGTTCCTCTCGTTCCACATCGGATGTTCCGAGGGAAGCGGGCGAGTCGTCGGCGTCGTCCTGCTGGCCGCTCTCCTATGTATCGGGGCCGTCGCGGTTGCGGGGCTCGTTCGATTCGGGAATCCCTCCGATCCTGTCGGGGGCGGAACCCTCCATCGCGAGGCCTCGAACAATTTCGACCAGGTCGTCGTCGTCCTCATGGAGAACAAGAACCAGAATGAGGTGTACGGACCCGCGACGTACATGACGCAGCTCGCGGACCAATATGGGTTCGCGCAGCACTGGGCGAGCATCACGAATCCGTCGCAACCGAATTACATCGCCTACATCGGCGCCAGCACGTTCGGCGTGACGGGCGACGGAAACCATCCGAATCTGAATCATCCAACCATCGTCGATCTCATCGAGAATACCGGTCACACGTGGAAGGCCTTCGGGGAGGATGCCTCGGGTACCGGTTGCGGTCTCAACCCGCCGCGAGGCGAAGACCACTTCCCCTTCCTCTCCTACACGACGATCACCGGGAGCCCATCTCGGTGCGCGAACCTTCTCCCGGGCTCGGGGAACGAGGTGATCAATGCCTTCAACGCGGGCACGAATTTCATTTGGCTCACTCCGAACGACTGCAACAACATGCACTCCTGCTCGGTTGCGACGGGAGACAACTACATCCACGGCTGGGTGCCGCAGCTCCTCACCGCGATGAACGGCAAGAAGGCCCTGCTCATCCTCACCTTCGATGAAGCGTACACGAATCCTCCGTACATCTATCATGCGTTCATCGGCCCGGCCGCGAAGTTGGCGTACAAGTCGACGGTCGAGTACACCCATTATTCCCTGGCCAAGATGATCGAGGACGTTTGGGGCGGAGGGAACCTCGGGCAGAATGATGTGTCCGCGAACTCGCCGGTCGAGTTCTTCCTCCCGGGCGGACCCGATTTCGGCCTCGTCGCGAACCCGACGAGCGTTTCCTTCGCCGCGGGAGGATCCGCGACTTCCACGATCAGCTTGACCGCGAGCGGGGGCTTCACCGGGACCGTCGGTCTCACCGCATCGTCGGCGCCCGCGGGCGTCGCGACGACCTGCGTCCCGGCGAGCATCAGTGGCAGCCAGACGTCCACGTGCACGTTCAGCGCCGCGAACGCGGGTTCGTACAGCGTCACGATCACGGGGACGAGTGGGACGCTCGTCCACACCGCGGCGGTCTCGGTGACCGTTACGGCGGCGGGACCCGTCGCGCGATTCACCTTCGCCCCGGCCTACCCGCAGGTCAATGACACGGTCACGTTCGATGCTTCGTCCTCGACCGATTCCGACCCGACCGCGACGCTCCAGGCCCGCTGGGACTGGGCGGGAGACGGGACCTGGGACACCCCCTACTCGTCCGTCCTCACCGCGCAACATGCTTTCGCCGCCGCCGGTACGTCCCTGGTCAAGGTCCAGATCCAGGACAATCACGCCCTCACCGACACCGCGAGCCATGCCGTCGTCGTCTCCCCGCTAGGAGGGGGAGGCGCGGGAGCGCCGCCGGGTTACGGGTTGATCGATCCGTCGAAGCTCCAGCCGCACGGGCCGATCGCGATCCTGGCGAACACCGACTTCACCGCCGCGAACGGCGTGCGGAGCGGGACCGGGACCGCGACCGATCCATTCGTGATCAGCGACTGGTTCATCGATGGCAACCTGTACACGACGACGCAGGTGATGGTCTGGATCGAGTCCACGAACCTCTACGTGGTCGTGGAGAACAACCGGATCACGAACCTCGCGGGGACGAACCAATGGGAGGCGTTCCAGGTCGGCCACTGGCCCGCGATCCTCGCGACGCAGCATGTGACGTTCCGACACAACTCCGTCGAGAACGCCCAGCATGCGTACGGCTTCGGGATCCGCGAGGGCTCGACCGACATTCACATCGAGGCGAACTACGTCGGCCTCGATTCGACGTACGAGTGGCTCTACGGGATCGAGGCGGACCGCAACGTCCATGACGTGACGGTCTTCGGGAACTACGTCAACGCGTACACCAGCGGCACGTTCCATACGACCGGCATCCAGCTCGGCGACGTCCACGTCGACGACGCGCGCCGCACGACCGGCGTGACCGCGATCCACAACACGGTCGTGAACGCCACGGGAACCGGGATCGCCGCCGAGAGCGCGGTCGGGACCGTCCTCGCGTGGAACCTCGTGTACGACAACTACCCCGGCACGAAGGTCATCGGGACGGACTATCCCCGCGGCCTCCAGACGGACTGGTACGCGAATGGGAGCGTCGTCCTCGCCAATGTCATCCACACGGTCCACTGGGGCATCGTCGTCGGGGCGGACGGCGGGATCTTCGCCTTGAATTCGCTCACGGACGTCGATTACGGCATCTACGTGCTCGACGCGGGAGCGTGGACCGGAGTGAGCACCTCGGGCGAGACGATCTTCGCGACCTCGTATGCGGGCGTCGCCAACACCGCGATTCGTCTGCCCGCGAACTTCCAAGGGACCGTCATCGACGTCGGCCCGGGGATCCGCACGTCGGACCTCACCGCCCTGAAACTCGCGACCCTCACCGCCGCCACGCGCATCGCCCTCGCCTGGACCGGTCGCGCGCTGAACGTCTCGGCGACCGTCGGCGGCACGATCCTGTACGACACCGGCGATGCCGTCGACAGCCAGACGTTGCAGGCCTCCTGGTCCGGATCGATCGCGAGCCTTCGTCCGACCGCATTCTCCGCATCCAACGTGGCCTTCCAACTCACGAGCTCCGCCGACGTCGTCTTCGATGGCACTGGCTTCACGCCGAGGACCACGTACAACCTGACGCGGACGAACTCGGGAGGCACGAGCCGCGTCGGCAGCGCCCAATCGACGCCCGCGGGAGGCCTCACCGTCACGATCCCCGCGGCCCCGACCTCCACGTACACGCTCTCCCCCGGAAGCGTCGGGGACACCGTGGCGCCGGTCAGCACGGCCGCTCTCAGCGGGACGGCCGGAGCGGGTCAGTGGTACTCTTCCGCCGTGACGGTCACTCTTAGCGCCACGGACGATCTCAGTGGGGTGCTAGCGATCCACTTCCAGCTCGACGGGGGGGCCTGGCAGACCTACTCTGCCGCGGTCGTCGTCCAGGGAGAAGGAGCCCACACGGTCGGATATTACGCGACCGACAACTCGGGGAACAACGAGGCCATCCGGACGGCCTCGGCGAACATCGATACGGTCGCGCCGTCCAGCGCGGTGCAGGTTCAAGGGACCCGCGCGCCCGACGGATCGTACATCGGTTCGGCGAACATCACCTTGGCCGCGACGGACGCCTCGAGCGGGGTGCAGACGGTCCAGTACCGCCTCGACGGTGGGGCGTGGCATTCTTATTCCGGCGTCGTCCTCCTGAGCGGGAACGGCCAACACGCGATCGACTACGCCGCCACGGACGTTGCGGGCAACGTGGAAGCGACCAAATCCTCGGTGGTCCGGATCTCCGCATCCGTCGGCTCCCCGCCGGTCACGACGATGAACGTCATCGGCACACTCGGTGCCAACGGCTGGTACGTTTCGGACATCACGATTACCCTCCAGGCCTCCAGCCCGAGCGGGGCGGCGCTCACGACCGCGTACAGCGTCGACGCCGGCGGGTGGACCACCTACACGCAATCCTTCGTCGTTTCGGAAGGGCGTCACACGTTGGCCTACCAGTCCCTCGACGCCGCGGGCTACGTCGAAACGGTCCACTCGAGCGAGATCGATGTGGACCTCACGAACCCGATCCTCGGAGTTCCGTCTCCGAGCGGTCGCGTGACGACCTCCGACGTGACCATCTCCTGGTCCGGATCCGACGGGGCCTCCGGCATCGCGAGGTACGAAGTCAGCATCGATGGCGGGGCCTTCGAGTCGGTGGGTCTCTCCACGAGCGTCGCGCGCTCCATGGCGAGCGGTTCGCACCGGGTCGATGTGCGGGCCTTCGACAACGCGGGGCATCAGTCCACGACGGGCACGACCTTCACCGTGGAATCGACGGGCAATTCGATCCCCGGCGTGCTGCAGTCCATGCCGTTGTTCTTGCCGATCATCGCGCTCTTCCTCCTCCTAGTGAGTTTTGTCGCCATCCTCCGTCATCGCCGCAGCAACCGCGTCCAACCGCGATATCGGAAAGTGCCCGAATACGAGGAGGAAGAAGAGGAAGAAGACCGGACCTGGGATCTCTAGATTCGCGTCTCTGTCTTTCCGATTTCATAACGAGACCGCGATTCCGTTCGTCGCTGTCGATTTCGCGGACGCGCTGCATCCGCGGACGCGAACTGATTTCCCACTCCGGTAACCAGTACCGATAGCCGTCTCGGTGCGGGGATATATCCGGTGAGGCGGTCGGGGCTTGTCCCCCGCTGGTGTCCCTGATCTCCTCGATCCGTCGGCCGCATTCGTCCCGGACCCTTCTCGTATCGATTGTCCTGATCGTCGTGGCGCTCGCGGCATGGAGCGTCATCACGTTGCCCGCTCCCGGAGACTCGCCGGGTTCGGGACCCGTGTTCGCCGGAGCCGTCGGCGACTTCGATCAATTCGTCATGGTGCTCATGGAGAACCACGACCTCCCGGACATCTACGGGCATGCCACGTACATGACGCAGCTCGCCGATCAGTACGCCCTGTCGCAACACTGGGCGAGCATCACGAATCCGTCGCAGCCGAACTACATCGCCTACATCGGCGGCAGCACGTTCGGCGTCAATGGCGACGGGAACCATCCGAACCTGAACCATCCGACGCTCGTCGACATCATCGAGAACTCGGGCCACACCTGGAAAGCGTTCGCCGAGGATGCCTCGGGAAGCGGATGCGGAATCCATCCGCCCCGCGGCGAAGACCATTTCCCGTTCCTATCGTATACGACGATCACCGGCAACCCCTCCCGGTGCGCGAACCTCGTGCCCGGCACCGGCCCGCAAGTCATCAACGCCTTCAACGCGGGAACGAACTTCATTTGGCTCACCCCGAACGACTGCAACAACATGCACTCCTGTTCGGTGTCCACCGGCGACAACTTCCTCAAGGGCTGGGTCCCGAACCTGTTGAGCGCGATGGCCGGCAAGAAGGCCGCCCTCTTCATCACGTACGATGAGGGCTACCGCAATCCGCCGCTCGTCTACTCGGCCTTCAGCGGCCCGAGCGTCAAGACGGCCTACAAGTCCACGGCCTCGTACAGTCACTATTCTCTGATCAAGCTCATCGAGGACGAGTGGGGCGGTGGGAACCTCGGTCAGGGCGATGTGAACGCGCCGTCTCCTGTCGAGTTCTTCACCGGCGGAGGCGGTCCGCCTCCGCCGCCACCGCCTCCCCCGCCACCTCCCCCACCGCCGGGACAGAACTCGACGTCCCTGGCGCTCACGACCAATCCGAACCCGTCCGTCTTTGAGGCCACCGTGCACGTGAGCGGACGGCTGACGGATGTGAAGGGAGCCGGGATCGCCTCGGCACGGGTGGACCTCGAGTGGTCGTGGGACAACATCACGTGGTCTCCCGAGTCACAGATCGGACACTTCACGACCCAATCCGATGGCACGTACGGCGCCGACATGGTGTTCCATGGGACGACGCCGCACACGGAGTACATCCGGTCGCAGTTCGCGGGCGACTCGACGTACCAAGCCTCCACGAGTCCCGTCGTCGCGCAGTCGATCATCGCCGGCTCCCCGCCACCGCCTCCTCCTCCACCTCCTCCCCCGCCTCCCCCGCCTCCCGGGAATCCGGTCGCGCGCTTCACCTTCAACCCGTCATCGCCTGACGTGAATGCCCCGGTCGCATTCGATGCATCCACTTCGACGTCGTCGAACGGCGCGCTCCAGGTCCGTTGGGACTGGGAAGACAACGCCGTCTGGGACACGACGCTCTCGGCGACATTGACCGCGAGCCACGCGTACCCGTCGGCCGGCACCTATTCCGTTCGCCTCGAGGTCCAGGACGCGGGCGGGCTCACGGGCACGACGACCCACACGCTCACCGTCGTCGCCTCGGGAGGCAGCCCGCCGCCGCCGTCCCCGCCGGGTGCCCCGACCACGTCGGCGTCCGTCGACGGAGCCGTCGGCGCGAACGGTTGGCACCTCACCGCGGTGAACGTCACGTTGACCGCGACGAGTCCCTCCGGATCCTCGTTCATCACCCTTTACAGCCTCGACAAGGACTCCTGGACGACGTATGCGAGACCCTTCGTTGTCGGAGACGGCGACCACATGCTCCAGTGGCAGTCGATCGATGCCGCGGGACGCATCGAGACGATGAAGTCCGCGTCGATCCGGGTGGACCTCACGCCTCCCGCGGTCGGGACGCCGTCCCCGAGCGGGAGCGTTTCCCAATCCGACGTCACGATTTCATGGTCTTCCTCCGATGCCGCCTCCGGGATCGCGCGGCAGGAAGTCAGCATCGACGGCGGGCCGTTCGAGTCCGTCGGCCTGGTGACGACGATCACTCGCCATCTGTCCAACGGTCCGCACACCGTCCAGGTCAAGGCGGTCGACAACGCGGGCCGCGCTTCGACGTCCCAGGGACATTTCGACGTCGAGTCGTCCGCGTTCTCGCTCCCGACCCTCCCCTTAGGAATCTCTTGGCCCTTCGCCTTGTTCGTCGTGGTCCTGGGGCTCGTGACCGCCCTGGTAATCCGCGGCTCTCATCGCCGGCAGCCCCGATCCCGCCCGCGGCCGCGCCGCGACTCCATGCAGGAGTACGAAGAAGAGGAAGAGGAAGAAGACGATCCGTCGGATTGGTAGACCCGGCGAACGTTCGCAACATCGAATTCTCATTCGTTCCACGGACGTGCGTATTTCGCATTGCAGTAACCAAAATCGATAGCTGTCCCCGAGTCGGCATATAGCGTGGGTTCGGGTGGGGACATCTCTCGCTGGTGCCCTTAATTCCCCCTACAGGCCGCCCGCACGCGTTCCTCCTGATCGCGGCCTCGATCCTCGTCGCGGCCCTCGCGGTCGTCGCGTGGAGCGTGGTTCCCCTCGTCGCCCCCGGAGACTCGGCGGTCCCG
>WNEP01004292.1_pt1 | contig 10557 bp, 14 predicted proteins | sample 5399961 | NCBI WGS metagenome assembly WNEP01 (sample SAMN13153329, study PRJNA577476) | soil metagenome | isolation source: 20 cm grassland meadow soil pre-rain plot 5 | place: USA:California | collected 2015-09-08 | reverse complement strand
TGCCACTAAGAGTCCGTCCCGTCAAACTGAGAGACAGTCTCTATCTGCTAATTCCAGTCGACATTGCACGACTTCTAGGCGTCGCCTCCTCTTCGGATTTTCAGTTGAGCCTCAACGAGAACCAAGAGTCCGTCAGACTGGTCTACGAGCTCAAGAAAGAAGAAGCCCAGCCAGGCGACGGCAAGAAAGGCTGACTTTGGTCGAGACGACTTTCTTGAGCTACCTTCCCGACTTTCTCGCGCTGATGGCTTCCTGTCTCGCGCTCTATTTCATCATCCGCACGAAGAAAACATACTTTTTAGATTCTGGATTCTTCATGGGAGTCGCGACGGTCGGATTCACCGTCTATCTGACAGAGGCGACTGTCTCGGACATCATAGGCAGACCGGTCTCGGCTCTCGCGGATACATTACTGACTTCAGTTATGGCTATCTCAATAGGCATAGCCTCGTACCTCTTGAAGAACAGTGACCAGAAGACTCCTGGGGGAATCTCGGAACTGAAGAGATTCATCTCCCGACCTCCTCTGCAATTTCTCGCCTATGCGATCGTAGTTTGTGGCTGGACCGTTGCAGCGCTGATCTCGCAACCCTGGACTCTGAATGAGACAACCGCAGAAGGAACGATCTTCTATTACACATATCAACTCTGGTTCGTAGCAGCTAGTGCTCTCCTCCTAGTCTCGTACATCGGACTCCCAGTAGTCTCATTCTACCGCCAATCACGAATGGTGCGCGAGAAGACCGCATCTCTATCCATCAAGATCATCAGCATGTGTTGGGCAACTTTCGGAGTGTCTCTATTCTTCCAGATTGCTGCAGGCGGATTCCTACTTCCAGAGTCTCAGAGCATCGGCTTTGTTGCGGATAGTCTTCTCTTCGTCCTTATTGCGTTCGCCCTTCGAGAACCAACTATTATGGCAAGGATCATCACTGCTGGCGAAACAGTAAGCCAGGTCGTCAGTTCACATTCCGAAGTAGATGCGATAGTCCTGTACAACACGGAATCGGACCGAAGGAAGCTCGTTGAGACTTTCGTAAAGGATGGCCTATCGACTGGACAGGATGTTGTATGCCGTGTAACAAAGTCGGAGGTACCATTCTATCGTGCAGTCCTGAAGAGTTCGGACTTGCCGGACGTGTCTCCCAGCAGGCGCGTGACTATCCTACCCATCGAATTCGCACCGGCGCTTTCGTCGAACGTCTATGACCAGAGCGATCTGTCGAGAAATCGTAGAGAGCTGGTCGACCTCGACGATCTAAGCCTGGAACGAACCCAAGAGATCGTTGGAAGCGTTACCGCTTCAGACGATGCATTTGGAAGAGAAAGAATTGGTCGGATATGGGCAATGAACGTGGAAGGTGCCCAAGCAGGAATACTCGACTTGCTAACTGCTCGGAACCCCAGATCCAGAGTCATAGACCTGGCTCGTCAACAGGATACCTTCTCGAATCTTCTCGGCCTAAAACATCATGGCATCTTGGGGACTAGACTGTTACTAGAGTACGAGCCAACGAGCAACTATGAGGAGGTTGTTCAAAAGTTCGTTAGGGAGTTTCAGGCAAATGTCGAATCTGTGGCGATATTCACAAACGCGGGAAGCCCAGTATATCGCGAGTTCAGCGAGCAGCGGAACATCAGGCTCTTCAGCTTCAGCACAAAAACATCCACTCCCTCAAGAATCTCAAACGAACAAGTGCTCCTTCCAGAAAGGGACACGTCGCTACTACTGGACGCGGTTGACAAGCTGCTGCAAGCGCATACGGGACGGCGAATCGGGATCATCTTTGAAGTATTCACTTCTCTCATAATCTCACTCGGATTTGAGAAAGCCTACGGGGTAATCTCATCAGTTGTGGAAATGGCCGAGTCTGAGCTGGCAACAATTCTGGTGCTTGTCAACTCTGAAGCGTTAGAGACGAGGGCTCTCAGCGGTATCCGAGGCCTCTTTCAGTCGCAGCTATTCTTCAATTCCAGCGGGCTCAAGGCTGTCAGACTCGCGGGGGAAGAATATGGGGAAGGAACACGCGCAACTGAATCGTTTTCAGGAGTTCAGGAGCCACCAAGGAGAATTGAGACTTGAGTGGGCGATCCCTATCCTTCCCTCAGACTCTCTTGGAGTCGATCGACGAGGGACTCTCAGTACTAGGCAATGAACCCCGCGAAGCAGTGTACCAGTTCCTAAGGACAATATGCTCTCTCCCTCGCGAGGATATTCCAGATCATGTTCCAGAATTTGCGGCTGGGCTCAGGAGAGCATTGGGAGGAGCCTCTAAGGTGATCGAACGTCTGATTCTGAGAAGACTCTTCGAAAAGACCGGTTCAAGCTTCAGAGATGTGCCCGATACGGACTTCAACGAATATGTACTAGATGCGAAGCGGAGATTCGAGATAGTCTCGCACCGACACGAGGACCCAGCTGAAGGTGCTCGGTCAAAGAAGGGGCAGGTCTCCAGTTAGACCATCCAGCACGTGAGATGGCGCTGGACCCACGCCCAGGCAGGTAATTGTACCGGGTTGCACCTGAGTTAGTCCCCTATCCTTAACTATGCAAAAGGGAAGGTGCTTCGACTTCGCATCGAACTCAAGTCTCAAGATTGAGTCCAGGTCGGACACCTTGAGCGCGATCTTGGCTTGACCTTCTTCTATCCAATGCTTCCACCACTCTGGAAACCTCAAACGCGCTTCTTCGGCCGCACTCACAGCTGCGTGAGCGCACTGGACAGCGATCTTGCCTCGTCCCATTTTCAGGTCCAACCTGACTATCAGCCCCTGCTTGTATTCGAATCCGTCAGACATGTTATCGATGCCCGGACGTGTCAGGGTATTTAACGAGCCCGCGATAGATCGATTAACAGAGCCTTGGTGCAAGTCGTTTCAGCGCGGATATCGGCTATCGTGCACGCCACGGAGAATCTCGAGAAAGTCATCTACGCTATGAGACAAGCTTGCCCCCAGGAGCTGTTCCAGTCTAAGCCAGACAGAAGGGGGCTCAAAGGCCATTATGGGAACGAAATCTCAACTGTGACGTTGAGCTTACGAGGTCGTCCAGCAGGATTGTTCTTTAGCAATCTCTCGAGGATACTCCCCAGCGGTGATCGCGAAACGCTGCTAAATGATTTGGACACTCGCCTAGACGAAGAGGGTCGCCTACATCTTCGTCTAGACAAAGAGGAGTGTTTTCGTGGAGCTCTGAGATTAAAGGACCAGGATCCGATAAAGATCCTAGTCTCGTTTCGAAAGTCGTCTGACCCTGGATTGCGACTTGCTGAGGACATCAGACAATTCTTGGACATCCCACTGGATCATAACGGATCTCCCTCGGACGCCAAGGTCCGCTAGGAGTAGATGATATTAGAGTCCAGCTGGAATCCTGATCGGGGGATGAGGAAGCCAGTCCCAGCATGACCGGATAGGGATGATATTCTCTGCGACGGGCCGACCCCAGGTACTGAGATTTCAAAGAAAGAGCACGGGAAAGGTTTTAGTACGCACCGCAGGCTCGCTTCTCAGAAATCTGTCTAGGTGCAAGAATTGTCAATGTTTGCGGTCCCCGGTGCTTATGACCGGGCCATCACGGTTTTCTCCCCCGACGGGAGACTCTTTCAAGTAGAATACGCAAGTGAGACTGTAAAACGCGGCGCTACAGTTCTCGGAATCGCCTCTCCGGAGGGCGTCGTTCTCGCGGCCGAAGAGAGGGCTGGATCCAAGCTACAAGACCTATCATTCATGTGGAAGATATTCCAGATCGACGAACATGTAGGGACAGCTGTCGCAGGACTGAGCTGCGATGCCCACATTCTCGTAGACCAGGCCAGAATCTACGCTCAGAGTAACAAACTGATGTACGACGAGCCCATCGACATAGAGATACTGACACGCCGAATCGGCGAGATCAAACAGCTCTACACACAACACGCGGGGGTGAGACCTTTCGGAATATCAATGCTCTTTGGCGGCGTAGACAAAAAGGGTAGCAGGCTGTTCTGGACCGACCCCAGCGGTGCTTTCTTCGCCTACAGGGCCTGGGCAATAGGCGCTGGGGGAGACGCTGCCAACGAGATTCTAGAAGCGGAATACCGAGACAATCTAACCATGGACGAAGCATTACTGCTGGGAATGAAGTGTATGACGAAGGTCTTAGAGGGCAAAGCGGAGCCACAGAAGATTAGAGTGGCCATAATTCCACGTGAGACCGGAAAATTCCAGAAGCTTCCCGTGGAAGAAGTAGACAAGTACCTCAGAAGGATGGACGCAGGGAAAAAGGCCCCGGCTGCCAAATGAGTGACAAGTACACAACCGCCAGGCTAGCCAAAGGACAAGATCATTTCGAGATACTCGTCAAGCCTCAAGAAGCTCTAGACTACAAGCTGGGAAAGCAGGTGCCGATAAGCCAAGTCCTACTCATCGAAGAAGTCTACTCGGACTCTAGCAAGGGAACACGCGCCTCAGAGGAGAAGCTTCAGAAATACTTCGGCACGACAGACCCGGCGAGAGTTGCGGAAGAGGTTATGAAGAGTGGCGAGCTTCAGCTCACTACAGAGCAGCGCCGTCAGCTCGTCGAGGATAAAAGGCGACAGATTATCTCGATCATCTCCCGGAACGCAATCGATCCTCGGACTGGGACTCCGCACCCTCCGCTCAGAATTGAACAGGCAATGGGGCAGATTCGTCTCTCGATTGATCCCTACAAGAGCGCCGAGGAGCAGTCAAAGATGGTCATAGAAGAACTCAGACCGATTCTGCCTTTGAAGATCGAGCAGATGCGGATCGCTGTAAAGGTCTTTCCGGAACACGCCGCCAGAGCGTATAACGCTTTCAAAAGCTTCGGAAACGTGAGCCGCGAAGAATGGCAGTCCGACGGATCACTGGTGGCTGTGGTAGAGATGCCGGCGGGCATGTACGGCTCATTCATCGAAAAGGTTGGAAAATTGACACAGGGAACCATACAGTCGAAGGTATTGACGTAGAAGGATATGGACATGGTACTAGTCGCTGAACCGAAACAGGTGGTGGCTCCGGGCGAGGTTCTCGCTGAAGGCGACCACCTGCTCGGGGACAACGCGTACCGCATCGGGACAAAGATATTCTCTGCGTGCGTGGGTATTCTAGAGGTGGATGGGAACAGGGTCTTTGTTGTGCCTTTGAAGGGTGGATACTTCCCCAGAGTAGGCGATCTGGTTGCTGGGAGAATCGTTGATATTGGATTGTCTGGATGGTTGGTTGACATCCGAGCTCCATACGAGGCTATGCTGCCTGCCTCAGAGACGCCAGGCCCTAGAGGTCCAAGGAGACGAGACCTCTCCACGAGTTACGAGGTGGGAGACATGGTGTTGGCTGAGGTACTGGCGTTCGATCGGACGAGGGACCCCTTGCTTACGGTAAAGGGCCCGGGACTCGGGAAGGTGGCTTCTGGAAGGGTTGTAGAGATAAGTGCCGCGAAGATTCCGCGTCTAATTGGGAGAAAAGGGTCAATGATCAGCATGCTGAAGAAGGAGACGGATTGCCAGATAACCGTGGGCCAGAATGGCGTCGTTATGGTCTGGGGCAAGTCTCCGGAGAGCGAGAGGGTCGCGGTAGAAGCCATATACATGGTCGAACGTGAAGCTCACACAAGAGGACTGACAGATCGTATCCGAGAAATGATATCAAGATCGAGAGTAGTTGAACAAGTTGCCGGAACCCAAACAGCCTGAAAAACTGATAGACGATAAGGGACTGCGGATAGACGGCCGCCGCCTAGACGAACTGCGACCAATCAAGCTAGAAGTAGGACTGCTCGATAAGGCAGACGGATCCGCCTACATCGAACAGGGAAAAAACAAGATCCTCGTAGCAGTCTACGGTCCGAGAGAAGCTCATCCAAAACACATAGCCATGCCTGAGAGGGCCGTGATCCGGTGCAGATACCATATGGCCCCCTTCTCAGTTGACGAGCGAAAGAATCCCGCACCGTCCCGTCGCGAGATGGAGCTGTCAAAGGTGATTAGGGAGTCGCTCGAACCTGTCGTGCTCACCGATCTCTATCCGAGGACCACGATAGACCTCTTCATTGAAGTGTTGCAGTCCGACGGTGGGTCTCGTTGCGCGGGTATTACGGCCGCCTCGCTGGCACTGGCTGATGCGGGGATACCGATGAAGGAGATGGTTGCCGCCTGCGCGGTCGGCAAGATCGAGGGCAAGCTGGCACTGGACCTTTCCGATGCAGAGGACAAGTATGGAGAGGCGGATATACCCGTCGCCCTCGTCCCCAACGCTGGTCTCGTCACCCTCCTCCAGATGGACGGGCATCTGACGCTGTCAGAGTTTGAACAAGGCTTTACGATGGCCCTGGAGGCGTGCAAGACACTCCACGCCATGCAGCGAGAAGTGCTCAAGAAGAAATATGCTACCATGAAAGAGGCTGCCGAGGAGAGAGAGGAAGCGGAGGTAGTCGCATAGTTGTCCGCAACCCCGCAACTCCCTCCTGTAGCAAAGCTCGAACAGAAAACGGTCGTTGATCTGGTCTCCAAAGGTCCAGATACAAGTAGGTCTCATAGAGAAGGCGAATGGTTCCGCGCAGGTACACCTTGGCAAGTCGAAGGTCCTGGCCGGAATCAAGGTTCAGACTGGCACACCGTTTCCAGACACCCCAGACGAAGGAGTTCTTACAGTCAACGCCGAACTCGTCCCCCTAGCATCTCCATCCTTCGAAGCGGGTCCCCCGAGCGAAGCAGCCATCGAAATCTCTAGAGTGGTAGACAGAGGGATCAGAGAATCCAAGGCTATCGACATGAAATCTCTGGTACTTCAGAAGGGGAAGACAGTCCAGGTTGTCTATGTCGACATTTACGTTCTCGACCATGATGGCAACCTCATTGACGCCTCTTCCATGGCAGCCCTCGCCGCGCTGGTAAACTCGAAGGTTGCCAAGATGGAGGTCAAGGGCGACGAGGTAATCAATAAGGGCGGGCATCATCAACTACCGCTTAACAACTATCCAGTTGCCGTCACATTCGCCAAGGTCGACAGGACAATAATTGTAGATCCGAGTCTAGAAGAAGAGCAAGTAATGAACGCAAGACTCACAGTGACGATAGACAAGAATGGAGATATCTGCGCGATGCAGAAGGGCGGACTCTACGGGTTCACCCCGGACGAAGTACGGAAGGCTGTCCATATGGCCGTTGGCAAAGCGGCGGAGAACCGGGCCAGGATAATGGCCGCGGCGAAGGGCTGATGCCCCGAAAGATAGGACTCGCCGGAGGATTCGGTGCACGATATGGCACCGTTGCACGGCGCCAGTACGTGGAGATCGTAACCGGCCTCAGATCCAAACATGAGTGCCCAAGATGCAAGTTTCAGACTGTCAAACGATGGAGCGTGGGAGTCTGGCACTGCAAAAAGTGCGGCTTCAAGTTCGCCGGAGGCGCCTACTCTCCAACAACGAAGCTCGGTGAGATAGCAGCCCGGGCAACGAGAGGACTGATGAGCCCGTCCACACTGTCCACAGAGCTTGACAGTCTCAGAGCCGGCGCGAGAGTCGCGCCACAGATGATAGTACCAGCCAGGAAGCCAAGAGCTAGAAGAAGGAAGCCCGCTGCTGAAGCTCCGGAAAAGGTTGAAGAAAAAGTCGAGGAAGAGACACCTGGAGAGGAAGAAGCTCCAGCCGACAACTAAGGACAACCCTCAGGCAGAAATCACAGTAGAGATCGATCTACCCTCTTCCAGGATCGCCGATACGATCTATACCTCCCTGCTTCCGGAAACACGACAGCCACTAGGTTTTAGATCCAGAACGACTGTTAGAAGAGAAGGAAGGGTTTTGCGCTTGAACATCAAAGCAGAGGATATCGTTGCTTTGAGAGCTGCGTCCAACACGTTTCTCAGATTCGTCTTGGTTGCAATGAAGACTCTCAACGTCGTCGCACCCTTTTATAGGGCAGGCGAACCGGACCCGATTCAAGGACAACTGGGAAAACAGTTTGACTGAAGAAGTTGAGCTTCCTCCACAGCTACAGGAGCAGCTTGCAAGACTCCAACAGCTTCAGCAGACCCTCCAAGCGGTCATGACGCAGAAGCAACAGCTTGAGATCGAGGCGTCGGAGACCGACAAGGCAGTTGCCGAACTGGATAAAGTAACGGATCAGACCCCCGTCTACAAGAGCGTGGGAAGCCTCCTCGTAAAATCTGATGGAAGACAAGAGGAGCGGACGAAGGAGAGGATCAAGGAGCTTCAGGAGAAGCTGCAGGAGAAGCTGAGACCGACGAGCTCAGCAAATTAAGAGAGTCTCATGTGACCATAGCAAGCGAGCAAGTCAACTGGAACGCTCAGCTCCGGTCTCTATTGTCTCGCGTAAAGGAGTCTGAATCAGCAGCCCTCTTTTGCCATCAGAACGCTGATCCGGACGCGACCTGCTCGGCGTTCGCGCTCCAGAGTCTCATACGGAAGCTCGCGCCAGCAACTTCGACGAAGATCGTCTGTCCCGAAGGGGTGAGCTCCTCAACCAAACAGCTCCTTGAGAATCTTGGAATCACGGTTCCCGACGGAAGACTCCCTGCAAAGGTCGATCTTGCAATCTTGGTCGACACTAACACTCTCGACCAGCTTGGACAGATGGCAGAGAAGCTGACGCAGGCCGAGACCCCGATCATCGTCGTGGACCACCACCATCCGCATCCGGACACTGTAAAGATTGCATCACAGCTGGTCGTTGACGAATCGGCTGCAGCCGCAGCCGAAGTGGTCTACAACCTCTGGCAGGTTTCGAACGTTGAGGTCGGTGCCCAGGAAGCAAGATCTCTGCTGGCCGCGATTTTTATCGAGACCAAACATTTTCTCCTAGCAACGGAATCGACCTTCGAGATCGCTGCGGGGCTTGTAAAGGCCGGAGCAGACCCAAGGCATCTCTCGGAGCTTATGTCAAATCCTGTAAGCAGGTCTGAGAGGATAGCACGGCTGAAGGCTGCTGGAAGATCCCAGGTCGCTTTGATAGGAGAATGGATTGTGGCTACCTCCGAACTCGGCTCTTATCAGTCGTCCGCCGCGAGAGCCCTACTTACGCTCGGAGCGCATGTCGCCTTCGTGGCGGGAGAATCGAAAGAGAAGATTCGTGTGAATATGAGGGCAACTGAGGGCTTCTATCGTAAAACGGGCATTCATCTGGCGAGGGACGTGTCGATTCCTATCGGAAAGAAATTGGCCGGGGTCGGAGGCGGGCACGCAACCGCGGCAGGCTTGTCCGTGCCAGGCCAGCTCCCGGACGTGTTGAAGATCTGTGTTGATGTACTCAAGGAGTCGCTCGGCCCCCTCCAGACCTAATATAACGGGCGAACCCAGCTCTACCAAGAAAGAGTAGCAACCCAAGAGTGAGTAGGTCGTGTCGCGAGCTCGAGAGATTATCGTAGCGAAGGATCTCGGATTCAATTACGCTGGTGCGAAGAAACCCGCGATCCAAGGAGTAAACCTCTCGATAAGCGAAGACGAATTTATCCTCCTCACTGGCCCCAGCGGTTGCGGCAAGACTAGCCTATGCCGCTGCCTCAATGGGCTCATTCCAAACTTCTACCAGGGCGAATGGACAGGAGAGCTGATGGTGGACGGACTTGACGTCACGACACAGCCTACGAGCGAATTGTCTCGAAGAGTCGGCTACGTTTTCCAGAACCCGGAGAATCAGCTATTTGCTCTGACGGTCGAGAAGGACATCGCGTTCGGTCCTGAGAATCTCGGATTCAGCCGGGACGAGATTCGGGAGAGGGTTGATGTGGCAATGAAGATCACGGGCACTTCCGCGCTCAAGGAACTGGCTCCGTACGAGCTCTCGGGCGGCCAGCAGCAACGAGTGGCCTTGGCCGGGGTTTTGGCGATGAAGCCGAGCGTTATCGTACTTGATGAGCCGACGTCTTTTCTCGATCCTCATACAGCTGAGGAGGTTATGCGTGCTGCCGACGACTTGCGGAGAGAACTGGGGCTGACGATTGTCGTGGTGGAGCATCGGCTGGACCTTGTTGCGAGGTATGCGGAGAGGATTGTGGTTATGGACGGGGGTAAGATTGTAGCGGATGGTAGCTTGGAACAGGTACTCGACGAACAGTTCGAAATGCTGGAGGGGCTTGGCGTCGGAGTGCCACGGGTCAGCCTTCTATGGTCAATGCTGAGACGTGACGGAATCGTCAGCGGGAAGGTTCCTACGCACGTGGAGGACGCGGCCTCTGCTCTGTCAGGCATGATGAGCCATTGATCACGCTGGAGCATGTTTCGTTCAGATATGCCTCAGGCTATCTCGCCCTTCAGGAGATTGACTTGAACATTCAGGGGGGGGATTTCGTTGCGATAATGGGTGAGAACGGAGCAGGCAAGACCACGCTTGCTAAACATCTGAACGGTCTTTTGAAGCCTTCCCAAGGCCGTGTCCTAGTGGACGGGGAGGACACGAGGAAGGTTAGCGTCGCTCATCTAGCGCGTAAGGTTGGTCTGGTCTTCCAGAACCCTGATCATCTCCTCTTCTCGGAGACTGTCAAGGATGAGGTTGCGTTTGGCTTGAAGAATTTCGGTTTTTCGCCGGAGGTTGTTGA
>WNEP01005267.1_pt1 | contig 10560 bp, 10 predicted proteins | sample 5399961 | NCBI WGS metagenome assembly WNEP01 (sample SAMN13153329, study PRJNA577476) | soil metagenome | isolation source: 20 cm grassland meadow soil pre-rain plot 5 | place: USA:California | collected 2015-09-08 | reverse complement strand
CGCCGCATGCTTCTGTCGCAGCGCAAGGACATGCGCCAGATCTTCATGATCACCGACGGGAAGCCGTCCGCGCTCACTCTTCCCGACGGCCGGATCTACGTCAACTCCATGGGTCTCGATCCCCAGATCCTGCAAGCCACCTACCGCGAGGTGGCGTTGTGCCGGCGCTCCGGGATCATGATCAACACCTTCATGCTCGCGCGGGACCGGAGTCTCGTGGAATTCGTGAAGAAGGTATCGGCGATCTGCCGCGGGAAGGCGTACTTCACGAACACGATGACGCTGGGGCAGTTCATCTTGATGGACTTCATGCGACGCAAGACCCGGCGGGTTTCCTAGCCCACTCGATTCGCCTCCCACGGCGTGCACCACGCCTGTGTCTTGCGACCGGTCGGCCCTGGTGCATATTGAAACCCTCAGATGCGTTGATCCTCGACGCGCCGTCGGTTTCGTCGCCCAGGAGGTTCTCATGTCTCGCCTCTTCGCGGCCATCGTCCTGCCACTGCTCCTCGCGCCGAGCCTGGGCGTCGCCCAAAGGGCGGACATCCGCGCGCAATCGAGCCATGCGGCGTTTGTCATTCCCACGACCTCTGTTACTCGCCTCTCGAGTGGAGAGGGTACCAGGGGCCATTTCTGGGCAGGCGCTGGCATCGGTCTGCTTGGCGGTGCCCTCATCGGCGGTGCGATTGGGTCGACCACGGAATTCTGCATTGACAGCTGCAGTGCTGCCCAGGCCCGATCCGGCGCGATTATTGTTGGCGTCATCCTCGGCGGGTCGGCGGGGTTTCTGCTCGGTGGCGTCATAGGCACGCTAATTCGGTCCGACCGGTCGAGCTCGGCTTCCTTCAACGACCATCGCGTTAGCGTGGGTCCGCGTCTGGACGCCCCCGGGTTTACAGTGGATGTCAGGTTCTAGTCGACCTGGCGCGCGGGGTCCTTCTCGAGACAGGAGAGGATGACACCATGGAGCGTCGCGGAGATCGAGTGGGACTGCGGCGGGACGGCGGTTCCGGTGCCGTGTTCAGATGCTGCGCCGCCGAGCCTCGTGACCACTAGTCCGCGGCTACTCCTGAGCCATCTCGCTGCTTGACACGTAGCGAGCGAGACGGTATTTCAGTCTGCAACACCGCCGATAAAGGCAAACCCGGCAAAAGCCGGGGGCGCAAAGCCACGGGTCCTCGCCCTCCCTCCGCGACGCCACTCAAGACGCCCCGAAGAGACTCCTAAGACCGCCGAGCTGCCGGACCGGTAGCTCGGCACCTCAGTGCGGGGGGACTCATGCCAGCTCGACGCTCCTCGAGCCGCGTAGCTCTGTTCGCCGCCTTCGCAGTCGTTGGCTCTCCAAGCCTCGGCCGCGGCCAGGGCGCGGCGAGTCTTGACGTCGATCGTGCCCTATTCATGGTGGCGACCAAAGGGCCCGATGGAAAATGGGCCGTGCGGGAGACGGACCGCGTCCCGCTAAGACCAAGAGATGCTTGTTACGGGTGGCGGCTTCACTTCTCCAACAACGCACCGGGCGAGGTCGCGTGGAGAGCGGAGTTCACGCTCCCGGCGCAACCAGGTAAAGACCCCACGCCCCTGCTAACGAAGAAGTCAGAGAAGCCCCTCGGCGGTTGGATTGGGGACGGATGGTGCGTTAACAAGGGAGACCCCGCTGGGGAACACGTGATCAAGGTGTATGTCCGGGACGGCCTGGCGAGAGTGTTCACGTTCCACGTCGTGGCCCCGGAAGATTTCGTCGGCCAGGAGCCGGCCGGAGGCGGTGGCGTCCCGCCGGTCGATCCCCTCGGCCAACTCGGCGACTTTTCAGCCCAACGCGCGGCGCTCGATGCCGAGCTCGAAGCAAAGTATCCCAAGCCGCCGAAGGGGCTCGACACGGACCCAGCGACCGCCTCTGTGCTGCTTCTGGACATTGCTCGCAAGGGCGCCCTCAGTGAAGTCGGCGGCGCAGCTGTTGTGACCGGTGGCGACGGTGGTGAGCCGATCCGGGCCGCCCCGATGAAGGGCGACCTCGTCATGTTCCACACCCTTCAACCTGGCACCTATTCCCTGCGCTTCATAAGGGTGGTGAACTACGAGGGCGGGGAAACACAGCCCAGCGAAGTTCTCGTCCTGGAGAAACCGCCCTTTATCGAGATCAATGTGACGGTGCCTGGGGGTGGCGTCGCCTATTTAGGCACAGTTGTGGTGAGCAGGAAGAAACTTGGCTTGTTTGGCTACAAGCCCCCGGAGTTTCAGTTGACGTACGACGCGAAGAGAGAGCTCGAGGCGTGGTTGGCGTTCGTGAAAAAGTACGGCGACACCCCGTGGGCGGCGCTCGCCGAAAAGCGGATTGCGGCGCTTCGGTCCCCGTAGCGCGGGTCGGATTTGGACGCTTTGGGCCTTCCGCTCCTGCTCGTTGCCGCCCTCCTCGCGTTGATCCTGATTCGCGCGAGGCTGGCGCGACGTCCGCTCGGCACGGGTGGGGCGGAGGTCGAGGACGGATTCAGCTTCGCGGCACCAGCAGCCCTCACCTTCTGGGTGGCCTTCGTGCTGGCTGGCATTCCCGTGGCTGTCGTTGCAGGCATTGCCTCTCCCGGTGGCCCTGAGTGGGGTGGCCCAGGCGTGGCGGTCTTCTTCGGAATCGTCCCGTGCTGCGGCGGGCAGGAAATGGTAGGGAGGTTCTGCACCACTCCCCCCGGCGACAAACGAGGGAACGCCGGCTTGTAGACGAATCAGCGATACTCCTTCGCGACCACTGACTGACGCCGGGTCACGCCTGGCGCCGCCGTTCCAGAGCTGCAGCGCTAACCACATCGACCGTCTCCGTCGGATTCCGCACGCCAACGAACCGCACGTCGAGATCCCCTTCGCCGTTCCGACTGAACGCGACGGAGCCGATGCCGCCGAGTTGCCAGGCCACGCGGACCCTGTCCCATGCCTCGTGCAGGGTCCAGTCCGACTCGGTGCCGCGCACCACCACTACCCGTCGGTCGGTGATCGCGTAGCAGGTGCCCCGAGCTCGATACCACGCATACAGTCCCGTGGCGACGGCTGCGACCAGCGCCACGATGACGGCCGCGAGCCCAACCCCGAGGGGAAACCAGAGTACGAAGAGCAATACCGGAGTGACGCCGACCAGCCAACCGAGACCCACGAACAGCGAGAGGGGCGCACTGAAGAGCTCGACCGCGGCATTGGCTCTCTTGTAGGCATAGCTGAGCTGGGCCAGGACGGCTCCCAGGGACGTGGGTCGCTCACACCACACGAGCCGCTCCTCGGGCCAAAGCTGTGGCTGAACCAGATTCTCAGGGCTGCGGATCACTTCTTTGCAGTCGAGTCTCTCAACGCCTGCGCCAGCTCCACTTTCCCTTGGGCTTCCGCCCAAGCCAACGCGGTTTGCCCCTGTTTGTCCCTGATAGACACATCGGCCCTATGATCAAGCAGAGCCCTAATCACCTCCATGTGTCCATTATGAGCAGCGGCAATCAATGCGGTCCAACCCGTGCTGTCCCTCGGCACGATGTTGGGGTCGGCGCGGTGGCCCAAGAGGTCGTTGACAATGGCCAGGAAGCCGTAGGAAGAGGCAAACATCAAGGCAGTGCGGCCAAGCGCATTGGTTGCATTTACGTCGGCGCCCGACTCGAGCAAAGCGGAGACTGTCTCCGCATGCCCTTCGGCCGCGGCAATCATCAACGGCGTCCAGCCCCCGCCCAACGCCGAGTCTCCGGACGCCTTGACCGGCTTATTCACATTGACCTTCATCTCGATCAGCTTCTTGATCAAATCCGTCCTTCCGGCAGACGCCGCCATGTACGGCAACGACAGGCCGGACTTCTCAAGCTTATCGCTGAGGAGCCTGATGCTCTTATTGCAGGACTCTCCGCGCAGGTCTCGCTGACAGGCACCGGCGACAATCTGGCAAAGCATGCTCGCCATGAGCGGCGCTCTCTGCTCGTCACTTCCTTTCTGCTTGAATTCCTCGACGTACACGGGTATGCAGGCAGCGTAAAGCAGCGAGTCCCGCGATGGGCTCGGACTCTGCGCGTACCCCGGGGGCGGCGCGACCCATCCGACGGAAAGGATAAACGCAGCAAACAGCGCGACCTGTCTCATGGAGCCTCCCTCAGTCGAATCGTGCCGCGATGATCTCCCGGTTTCCGGTTTACACCATCCCCGTCCCTGGATCGACCTCGTAATCCGCCGGCTTGCCGCTCAGCCAGATTCTGCCCGCTTCGGTGCCGCTCGCCTTCTCCACTCTGACCAGGCTCAACCCCTTGCGACCGGACGCGTCGGGGCTCTGGGTAACGACGTACACGTACCTCTCGCCAAACCCGGTCACCGCCCGTCTCAGCGGCTTGTTCAGGAAGGCGCTGCCGAGCACGGCAAAGAAACCGGTCCCGGGCGGCTTGTAGGAGCGGTGATAAACTGGGGACCCGCTGCGATCGAGCAGAAGCAAGTTGTGACTGGCAAGCAGGAGGAACCCGTCTTCCCGAATCTCCACCTCTCGGGGCGCCTGACCACCTTCGAGCTGGAACGAGGCGACCTCCCGCGACGAACCGTCGACAAGTGTGGGGCCAAAGCGGCATGCCGGTGCTCGGATCGACCAATGCGACAAACCGGTTGCTGCGCATCCAGCCGTCTCGGTCCGGCTCGGCCCCTCGAACGAGCAACCCGCGGGCCGTGAGCTCCATCTGGGTGACCCGCCCCGGGAACGACGGGGCGGGGTCCCACCGCGCTCGTCCATCGTCGACGCGAAGCGCCTGCAGGCTCTTCTCCACCGGCACGTACACGACACCGCCAACTTGCCGCAGCGATGCATAGCCATCGACCCGCAGCGGCACGCTCTTACCCCTGAGCGCCGGCGCTCGCCACAGGACAGCGCCCGTGACGAGGTGGATCTTGGTCGGACCGTCCTTGCTGATGTACAGAATCGCCGTGCTGTCCGTATCCACGATCGGAAGCTGATTCCCGAACAGCGTGGTCGTGTAGAACTCGTACGCCAGCCGCCGCCGGCCCGTCGGCACCTGCGAGAACTCGGGATCCCGCCCGAAGGCGCTATCCTGCCGCCATCTGACGTCGCCCTTCTCCGGCGCGACACCGAGCAACGCGCGTTTGTTACCACTCGTCTTGGCGACCAGGAGAAACAAGTCGGGTCCCGGTAGCGGCAGGAAGCCGCGCGGCGCGTCCACCGACCATGAGCTCGACTCGGAGACCTTGTCCCCGGTGACGAGATCGAGGATCGCCATACGCTCCTCGCCCAAGGCGAGGCCGCGTATCGGCGCGGGCGGAGCGTCGGCCGCGCCGTACGTCAGCGCGAAACCGGCGGGCGGTACGAACGGGAGATCGTCTCGGCCCCATCGCTGGGCACCGGTGGCAGCATCGAGACACATCACGCCGTTTTTCGTGAGCACGTACAGGACGGCCGCGCGCTCCGGCCCGAGTATGAACCCGGTGATATCGCTCGTCGCCTGGAAGCGCCAAAGCGGTATGGTGTCCGATCGGGCGGTCCTGGAGCGCTCACCCGAGCGTGGTCGAGCAGGCTGGGAGGATGGTGTGACAACGAGCCAGACCCCGATGAGTGGCAATCCGCACAGCACAGCCTGCGCGAGACGCATGTGCGCCTTCTCCCTTGCTTGCTCCGGACCGCACGAACGCAGAGCTCCCCTGTATCGGCGGCTCGGCGATCTTGGAGTCCTTCGTGGCGTGTGAGTGTAGCGTCGCGGAGGAGACGAGGACCCGTGGCTTTGCGTCCCCGGCTTTGGCCGGGTTTGCCCTTGTCGATGGGGCGTTCCAACCTGAATTGCAAATACCGCGTCGTTAGCGACGTGTCAAGTGATTGTCTTGATGGGGCCCCGCTTGGCTCGGTCGCCCTTCAGCAGGTGGACGCTGCCCTGATCGTGTCGCAGATTGAAAGGTCGCAAGGGAGCTGGAGGCTGGATGTGAAGTCCTGCGGTGGTGCCATGTTCAAGTCTGCACCACTGTGAGCCTCACGCCACGCTCGCGAGATCTACGTCATGAATGCCGATGGAACCGGTCACGTCACCGTCACCGCCAATCCGGCGACCGACGTCGCGCCGCACTGGCGCCCCAGGAAGTAGGCGGCGGTGTACGAGCTGCTCGCGCTCCCGGCCGGCTACGCCCTCGGCTGTGTGTCCACGGGTTACTACCTGGTCCGCCTTCGCACCGGTCAGGATATCCGTGAGCTGGGGAGCGGCAGCACGGGCGGCACCAACGTCGGCCGAGTCCTCGGCCCCCTGGGGTTCGCCGCGACCTTGGTGGGCGACCTCGCCAAGGGCGCCGTAGCTGCCTGGGCCGCCGCCGCCGCGGGCCTGCGGCCGTGGGGCATAGTGCTCGTCGCGCTGGCCGTCGTCGTGGGGCACATCTATCCGCTGCAACTCGGCTTCCGCGGCGGCAAAGGCCTGGCCACCGCCTTCGGCGCGCTGGTCGTGATCGACTACCGCGTCGCCGGGGTGATCCTCGCGCTCACGGCGCTCCTCGCGATCGTGTCCGGACAACGGACCCTGAGCCTGATGGCGGTGGTCGCGATCGCTCCGGGGATCGCCGCCGCGCTGGGTCACACGCTCGCGCAGAGCGCGGGGTGGGCCATGATGGCAATCCTGATCCTGTTCGCCCACCGCCGCAACATTCTCACCGCGCTGCAGCGGTCGGCAGGCGGCCCCGGGGGCTCGTGACCAATTTCCCATTGAGAGGGAGGCGTGCCGAGATGGGACCACCGACCCTGACGTTCAGAATCGCGTCCGAGGAGTGGGAATTCGAGCAGATCCACCGCCTGAACTACGCGACGTTCGTCGAGGAGATCCCCCAGCATCCACCCAATCCCCAGCGGCGCCTGGTCGACCGCTTCCACGCCGACAACACCTACGTCATCGCTGTGCACGGCGATCGCCTGGTCGGGATGGCCGCGGTGCGCGACAAGCGCCCGTTCTCGCTCGACGCCAAGCTCGCCAACCTCGACGCCTACCTGCCGCCGCATCGCTCGCCGTGCGAACTGCGACTGCTCGCCGTCCGGCGAGAATACCGCCACCCCGGGGTCTTCCGGGGGCTGATGCTCACGATAGCCGAATTGTGGGACCGGCAGCGCTACGATCTGGCCGTCATGTCGGGGACGACACGCCAGTTGAAGCTGTACGAACAGCTGGGGTTCGCGCCGTTCGGTCCCCTCGTCGGCACGGCGGACGCCCGGTTTCAACCGATGTACCTGACGCGCCAGGCGTACGAGGGCTTGCGAGCGCGGTCCCAGGCCTGGCGGGACGCCGGCGCCCGGCCGGCCCCGGCCGGCGCGCCGGTCAATCTCCTGCCGGGCCCGGTCGCGATCAGCGCGGTCGTGCGGGAGGCGTTGGCGCGCCGGCCGGTCTCGCACCGCTCGCGAGATTTCATGGACCTCTTTGCCGACACACAATGCCACTTGTGCCGGCTGGTCGGCGCGCGCGCCGCGGCGATCTTCACCGGCTCGGGCACCCTGGCCAACGATGTGATCGCCGGCCAGCTGTCCCTGCTGCACCGGCCGGGGCTCATTCTCGCCAACGGAGAGTTCGGCAACCGCCTGATCGACCATGCGGCGCGATTCGGCCTGTCCTTTCGCGTTCTCCGGGCGGACTGGGGACAGCCGTTCGCGCCCGGCGACCTCTCGCACCTGGTCGCGGACCCGGGGGAAATCGGCTGGGTCTGGGCAGTCCATTGCGAGACCTCGAGCGGCGTGCTCAACGACCTCGCCGGGCTCACCGGTCTGTGCGCCGCCGCCGGCGTCCACCTCTGCGTCGACTGCAACAGCTCCATCGGCACCGTCCCCGTCGACCTCCGCGACGTCTACCTGGCCTCCGGCGTGAGCGGCAAGGGGCTGGGTGCCTTTGCCGGGCTGGCGGTCGTCTTCTACAACCATGACCTCCCGTCGGCGATGCCGACGCTGCCCCGCTATCTCGACCTCGGAATGTACGCGGCCCATGGGGGAGTGCCGTTCACGATGTCCTCGAACCTGCTCGATGCCCTCCACACCGCGCTGGTCCATCGCCGCTCCTCGCGCTACGAAGAGATTCGCGCCCGTTCCTGCTCGCTCCGCGCCGACCTCAGCCGCGCGGGACTGCGACTCGTGGTACCAGAGGAACACGCCTCACCGGCGGTGATCACGATTGGGCTGCCGGAGACGGTGAGCTCCGTTCGCGTGGGCGACGAGCTGCACGCGGCCGGATACTTGATCGGCTACCGGAGCGCGTACCTGGCGGAGCGCAACTGGATCCAGATTTGTCTGATGGGCGAGGCGGACCAGGCGCCCCTCGAGCCGCTCGTCGAGGCGCTGGCCCGAGGCTGCCGGACGTGCTGGCCGCGCACGGCGACACGGTCACCGTACTCCTACGCTCACGCCGCTGATCGTCGTGATGGCGGGTGAGAGGGAGTTCGACCCGTACAGGGATTAGGACGCCATGGAGCCCCTTCCAGCGCCATCCGCCAAGCGCAGCTGGCCGTTGCTGGCGCTGGGTGTGTGCGCCTTCGTTCCTGGTTTCGGGATCTTCTTCGGGGCTGCAGCCGTCACCTGGGGCCTCGTCTCCGATCGGCCGCGCGCGAAATGGGGAGTCCTTCTCGGCGGAGCGGGTGCGCTCCTCAACTTGGTGGGGGGCGCCGTGCTGGTCGGGCGGTTCGAGCACACGTCCGTGGTCGAGCGATCACGCATCGAGATGACGCGGCGCGACCTCGGGGCCGTGGTGCTGGAACTGGAGCGCTACCGCGACCGAACTGGCAGGTACCCCGCCACGTTGCAGCAGCTGGTAGGCCGGCCGATTCCCCTCCGCCTGCTCAACATCTACGACCAGACGGCGGGCATCTTCGTGTTCCCTCGCGTCTACGAGTATCACCTGGCGGCGGACGGGAGCAGTTACGATCTCTTCGCGCTCGGACCCGACGGCAAGCCGGGCACCGCTGACGACGTCCGCCCCGCACTTCCCGATTCCCTGTTGCGAGGCACCGGGTACGGCCCGGTGCGCTGAGCCTGCCCCCAGCACGCGTAAGTATTTCATGACGCTCGATATAGGCTTGATTACATTTCCTTAGTGAGCGAGTTCGTCTTCGGCACGCACAACGCCGCGTTCGTGCAGGTCATGTATGAGCAATACCTGCGCGACCCCGCCTCGGTTGGAGAAGAGTGGCGGCAGTTGTTCGACAACGGAAAACTCGCCGAGCTTCCCGTGATTCCGACGAACCGCTCAGAAGTGATCGGGAGCGGGGAGCAGGGAGCGGTACCCTCCGCTGCACCGACAGGAACCGCTCCCCGCTCCCTGCTCCCTGCATCTCCGGGCCTCACTCCCATCACCGGTCCGGCTGCGCGGTTGGTTCAGAACATGACCGACAGTCTGTCGGTGCCGACTGCGACCTCGTTCCGCGAGATCACGGTCGACGTGCTGGACGCGCGGCGGCGAGAGCTGAACGCGCAGCTCGCGGCCGCGGGCAAGAAGGTCTCCTACACGCACCTGATCGGATACGCGATCACCCGGGCGGCGCGCGAGCTCCCCGTCATGACGCACGCGTTCCAGGACGTCGACGGGAAGCCGCACCGCTTCGATCCGCGCGCAGTGAACCTCGGCCTCGCGGTGGACGTGGAGAAGAAGGACGGCAGCCACGCCTTGGTCGTCCCGGTCATCAAGCACGCCGAGGGGATGGACTTCGCGACGTTCCACGCCACGTACGAGACACTGGTCGATAAGGCGCGCATCAACAAGCTCGTCCCCGACGACTTCGCGGGCGCCACGATCACCTTGACGAACCCGGGGACCATCGGAACGGTCGCCTCGGTGCCGCGCCTCATGAAGGGCCAGGGCTCGATCATCGCGACCGGCGCGATCCGCACCATCGGGGGCGCGAAGGTCATGACGATCACTTCGACCTACGATCACCGCATCATCCAGGGAGCCGAATCGGGAAACTTCCTGAGACGGCTCGAAGGCCTGCTTCAGGGTGACGACAACTTCTACGGGGCGGTGTTTGAGAGTCTGGGTGTGGGAGCAGGGAGCGGGGAGCAGGGAGCGGTTCGTGCAGCGGCACCTCCTGCTCCCAGCTCCCGGCTCCCTGCTCCCGATGAGTTGAAGCATGTCGCCGCCGCGATGGCCCTCGTCAAAGCTATCCGCAACTTCGGTCACCTCGCCGCTCGCCTCGATCCGCTCGGCTCCGAGCCGCCGGGCGACCCGGCGCTCGATCCCGGCCCGCTCGGGCTCACCCCCGAGATCATGGCCCGCATCCCGGCCGACCTGCTGCGGATCTACGTGCCCGGGCGCACCCTCGCCGAGGCATACCCGAAGCTGCAGGAGACGTATTGCGGCACGATCGCGTACGAGGTCGAGCACATCGGCAGCCATCAGGAGCGCGTGTGGCTGCGCCAGGTGATCGAATCGGGGGACCACAAGAAACCGCTCGCGCCGGAGATGAAGCGCAAGCTGCTCGCGCGGCTCACGGCGGTCGAGACGCTCGAGCGCTTCCTGCACAAGGCGTATCTCGGGCAGAAGCGCTTCTCCATCGAAGGACTCGACGCGCTCGTGCCGATGCTCGACCAGACGGTCGAGCTCGCCGGGACGA
>WNEP01001855.1_pt1 | contig 10565 bp, 7 predicted proteins | sample 5399961 | NCBI WGS metagenome assembly WNEP01 (sample SAMN13153329, study PRJNA577476) | soil metagenome | isolation source: 20 cm grassland meadow soil pre-rain plot 5 | place: USA:California | collected 2015-09-08 | reverse complement strand
GCTGGCTGCACTGGCACGACATGCTGCACTTCAAGGAAGCAGGCCTCGAGTGCTACGACTGGGGCGGGGTGTTCGCCGACGAGTCGACCCCCGAGCGCGCGGGCATCAACCAGTTCAAGCGCATGTTCGGCGGACAGCGGGTTGTGCACTACGAGTGCACGGTTCCGGCCACGCCGCGAGGCCGGCTCTGGCTTGCGCTGCGCGAAAGGCGGCGCGGGTGGCAGCCGCCGCGACCCGTCCCCGCCCTACGGCAGGGGGCCTGAGCCGAGCGCTTCCCGCGTCGGGCCGAGCGCTTCCCGCGTCGCGCCGCGCAGCACTCGCCCATGTACGACCGAAACCGGCTTGCCCACCGGAGTGTGATAGTTGGCGAGCTTGAGATAACACCCCTGCCCCGCATAGAGCGTCGGTCCGAGGTAATGCACGATCTGCTTGCCGTCGACCCACGCATCGAACCAGCCGTCCCCGTGCGCAGACCATTTCACGTGATAGACGAAGTCATACCAGCGGTTCTTCACGATCGGGCCGATCTCCCAGCGCCGGGTGGGCGAGCCCGGCGCGCCGCTCGAGACGACCGGCCCCGCGGAGATGGCGAAACGCAGCCGCGGCGGGAAGTCCGCCACATCGACCTGGAAATTCGCCTGGCCCGTTGAGCCGGTATGATGAAAGTCGAACACCACGCCCCACGGCCACGAGTCGGCAGCGGTCACGACCGGAAGCTCGTAGTCGGACGGAAAGAGCAGCGAGTGCGCCCACCATTGCTCCCGTCCCTCGACGCAGCCGGTCGCCTCGGGTGAGAGCGCCAGGTCCGCGCGCTCGGCTGCCCCGCTGCCGGCGATCTCGCGGTCGCCCGGCAAGGTCCGCAGGCGCACGCCGGGCCGGCCCGCTACCTCGATGAGACTGATCCGATCCCGCGCCCTCGCCTGCTCGCCGAATCCGCAGGCGCTCCACGAGGTTTCAAATCCGCACGCGAACCGCGCCGCGTCCGCGCCGGCGTGCACGCGCGGCACGGGCGCCGCGGCAACGGCGATCAGCGCTGCGAGAAGTTGCTGCGTCCGTCCCATGGCGCCGCGGGCGCAAACGAAGTTCACGGCGTCGCGTGCGCCGGGAGCTGCGCGGTCGCGCGAGCAGCGTCGGCTCGTGCTCGAAGCGCGGCAAACCCCGCCGGGTCGAGCTCACGGTGCTCGCTGGCGAGCAGATCGAACAGCAGCCGATCGTAGGGCTGCCCGTCGATGAAGTGGCACTGCCGCTGCCTGCCGATGAAGCGAAAGCCGAGCCGCTCGACGGCGCGCCGCGAGGCGTTGTGCTCGACGGTCCAGGTATTGACCGAATGCAGTCCGAGCTCCTGGAACGCCATGGTGAGCAGACGCGACGCGGCGACCTGCGTCGAGCCGCGGCAGCGGAAGGATTTGTCTCCGGCGACGCCCCACAGAGTTCCGGTGCGCATGTTGCGGTCGACGTTGTTGAGCGCCACGATCCCGAGCGGGGCGTCGTCCTCGTACGAGGTGTAGACCCGGATGAAGTTGGTCTGACGCTGCACCATGATCTTGAGCAGCGCCGGTGTGACGCCCTGCCGGTTGGCGCCGAAATCGAGCCACTGGGAGTTCTCCTTGAGCTGCAGCCAGGCGGCGGTCAGCTCGAAATCCGAGGCCGATTCGAGCGGCCGGAGGATCACGTCGACGACTCCCGGCTCCACAGGCGCGTGCGGCTCCGCAGGCGCGTGCGGCTCCGCAGCCTCGTGTCGGTGCGAGGCGTGTGTGCTCGCGCCCGCGGCGCGAGCAGACGCACTCCGCCTCCCCAGAGCGCCTGATAAGCCGCGAGCAGCCGCGGCGCCTCGTGACGCCATTCGAGCTGCTCCTCGACACGCCGGCGCCCGAGGGCGCCCATGGCGGCGCGCCGCTCGGGATCGTCCAGCAGCTCGACGATCTTGAGCGCGAGGTCGACCGCATCGTTGCGGCGTGCGTAGAGAGAGGCGCTCTGCGCCGAGAATCGCCCTTCGGTCAGGTCGAACTGCACGATCGGCTTGCCGAGCGCCATGTACTCCATGATCTTGTTCATGGTCGACTTGTCGTTCATGTCGTTGGCGACGTCCGGGTTGACGCACACGTCGGCGGTATTGAGCACGCCCAAGAGCTCGGGGTCCGGCACGCGCCCGGTGAAGGTGACGAATTCGGCCACGCCGAGCTCCTCGGCGAGGTCCTGCATCTGCTTCAGCGCCGTGCCGCCGCCGACCAGCCCGAAGTGGATGTCGCATCTGCCGAGACCGAAGACGATGTGGTGCACCGCCCGCAGAAGATAATCCACCCCTTCCTGCCGCCCCATCACCCCGACGTAGCCGACGAGGTAGCGCCGTCCGCACTTGAGCCGCTCATCCGGCGGCAGCCGCCTGAGGCGCGCCAGATCCGGGCCGCTGCGCACGACGAAGACCCGCTCGGGAGGGACACGGCCGCGCGCGATCGCGATGCGTCGATAGGATTCGTTGGTCGCGATCGAGACGTCCGCGGCGCGGAACGTCAGGCGCTCGAGGCGCAGCAACAGGCGGTAGAAGAAGTCGCGCCGTCCGAATTTCGCCTCGTAGAGCTCGGGCGCGAGGTCGTGGTGATCGAAGAGGAATTTCTTGCCCAACAGCTTGAAGAATCCCCCGATCAGCACGAACAGGTCCGGCGGGTTGCAGGCGTGCACGACGTCGAAGCCGCGCGTGAGCAGGACGCGCCACGACAGGATGAAGGCCTGCGCGATCGCGCTCGCATACTCCAGGGCGTACCCAAGGGCACCCGAGGCCTCCACCGGCAGCCGATATCGATAGATGTGGATCGAGTCGATGAGCTCGAATCTCTTCTCGCAGCCGCCTCCGGTGGGGCAGATGATCGAGACCTCGTACCCCGCGTCGCGCAGCGTGCAGGCCTCCTGCCATACCCGCCGGTCGAACGGGCTCGGCAGATTCTCCACCAGGATGAGGACACGCCTCACCAGCAGATCCCCTCGTAGACGCCGGCGGCGCTGCGCGAGTCGCAGACCCGCACCAGATCGATGAGGGTCTGACGAAGCCCGAGTCGGCGTGGGACATCCCGGAATTCGGGCGCGGCGTTGCCGATGACGATGGTGTCGGCATGCTCCAGCACCTCGTCGATCGTGGACACCATCAGGCCCGAGATGTGCGGAATGCGGTTCAGGATGTAGTTGCGGTTGGCGCCGTGGATGCTCGCCATCCTGACGTTGCTGTCGTAGACGCGCAGATCGAAGCCCTTGCCGAGCAGCCGCTCGGTCAGCTCGACGACCGGGCTGTCGCGCAGGTCGTCGGAGCCGGCCTTGAAGCTGAAGCCGAGGATGCCGACCTTGCGGTTGCCCTGCTCGATCACCGCCCCCACGGCGCGCTCGACCTGCAGCGCATTGCTCGGCAGGATCGAGGCAAGAATCGGCAGCGACACATCGAGCGATTTCGCCCTGTGCAGCAGTGCGCGCAGGTCCTTCGACAGGCACGAGCCCCCGAACGCGAAGCCCGGCTTCAGGTAGTACGAAGACAGGTTGAGCTTCAAGTCCTGGCAGAAGATATCCATCACGCTGTGGCTGTCGATCTCGAGGGCCTTGCAGACGTTGCCGATCTCGTTGGCGAAGCCGACCTTGAGGGCGTGCCAGGCGTTGTCCGCGTACTTGACCATCTCCGCGGTCTCGATGTCGGTGCGGATCAGCGGCGCGGGGACCCCGGCGTACAGGCTCGCGAGCAGGTTGCCGCTCGCGCGGGTGAGCTCTCCGATCACGGTCTTCGGGGGATCGAGGTAGTCGTGGACGGCGGTTCCCTCGCGCAGGAACTCGGGATTCACGCACACGCCGAAATCGGTTCCGGCGTGCCGTCCCGAGCTGGCCTCGAGCGTCGGGATCACCAGCTCGCGGGTGGTCCCGGGAGGCAGCGTGCTGCGCACGACGACGACCGGCGCCCCGGGGTGAGAGCGCAGCGCCGCGCCGATCTGCTCGCAGACGCGCCGCACGTGCTTGAGATCGATGTCGCCGTTGCCGCGGCTCGGCGTCCCGACGCACACGAGAATCAGGTCGGATTGCTCGACCGCGACGCCGACTTCGGTGCTCGCCGAGAGCCGGCCGGCGCCGACCTCCCGCTCGATGATCTGGCCGATCTCCTTCTCGATGATCGGCGACTTGCCCGCGTTGACGAGCTCGACCTTGCGCGCCTCGGCGTCGATGCCGATCACCTCATGGCCGGCGCGCGCCAGGCACCCGGCGACGACCGTGCCGACGTAGCCGAGTCCCAGGACGCTGATCTTCATGCGCGTGCCCGCGGCGCGAGCTTCCTGGCATGCACGATGCGATGCCAGCCCCAGCGCCGTCCGAGCGCGCGGCGCAGGACCCCGGGCATCACCCGGCCGAGCACGCCCCAGTGGCGATGGTCGAAGAAGCGGACCTCGTGGCGCACGATCTCGAATCCCGCCAGCAGATCCCGAGCTTCATCGGCGTCGTAGACCCGGCAGTACGGATAGTCGGGCCCGTTGGTGTTGCGGCTCAACCATTCCCCCTCGGAGGGGAAGCCGCGCTCGAGATAGATCTGACGATGCCGCTCGAGCTTGGCGCGCGGCAGCCCCAGCCGCTCGAGCAGAAGCGTCATTCCGGGCAGGCACAGCAGCCGCAGCCCCAACTTGCGCAGGAACTTGATCTCGAGCGCGTAGTTGATGGATGTCCGGTTGTAGAGCATGAGGAGGAGCTCGCCGCCCGGCTTGAGCACCCGGTAAATCTCGGTGACGGCGCGGCCGACTTCGGGAATGTGCTGCAGCACACCGAAGGAATACACGACGTCGAAACTGCCGTCCGGGAAATCGAGCGATCTGGCGTCGCGCTGCAGGGAAGCCCCCGGCATGCTGAACACGCGCAGCGCCCGCTCGGTCGCCTCCGCCGAGCCGCGGTCGACGTTGATGCCGGTGTAGATGGCGCCGGCGCCGACGATCCGGCGGGCGTCGGTGCCGACGCCGGCCCCGACCTCCAGCACGCGCTTGCCGGGCCAGTCGATCCAGGACAGGCATTCGAGGATGTGAGGCTGGAGCGCGTAGCGCGCCCGCTCGACATCCAGAAAGAACTCGCGCGACAGCCGCTCGCGCGCACTCAACTCCGAATCGCAGGGCTGCCGGTCCCAGTAGGCTCGCACCCGCTCCTGCGTAACCGCGCCGTCCATGACTCGTTCCTCCGCGACCGACCCTTCTTATTTATCGATCCTCAAGCTGTCATTTACGACTGCGCCGGATAGTCCGATCGGCACATGAGCTCGGTCCGGAGCAGCGCGTCTCCTTCGAGTCGCGCCCGCCAGGCGATGGTCGGCGACGGTTGCCGCTCATCATAACGGCGGGAAACCCAGCCGCAGAGCGGCTGCAGGCTCCCGCGGTGGAGCCGCGCGTCGGCGTCGCGGTGGCGGGGCAGCTCCGCCACGAGCGTCCACTGTCCGCGCCGGATGGCGAAGCCCGCCGGCACGGCCTCGACCGTGCAGCGCTCATCGCAGTGAAGGAAGAGCTCGACGTCGTGGGCGCCCGACATCTGCAGTCGATCCTCGATCACGACGCGGCGCGCGCGCTTGTCGAGGGTGATCCGCCTGCGGTGCAGGACCGGGTCCGAAAGGCGCAGGTACCCGTCGTGCCAACCCTCGAACACGTCGGCGGCGTCCGAGCTCTCCCAGGTGTCGCACCGAGCCCGCGCCTGCTTCACCCACATGAAGTCGCCCCCGGGCAGCGACTGATCCACGCCGTCGATGCGCAGCGTGTTGTGCGCGGCGGTGCCGCGGAAGTACGCGCGCCACTCGCCGCCACCGTGATACGCGTAGGTCCCGGGATCGATCAGGAACTCCAGCCCGCCGAGCGACAGCGTGAAGGCGAGCGCATCGGCATGTCCGTGGGCGGCGATGCTGCGATAGCCGAGGGGACCGGCGTCCGCGACCAGACGGATTTCCTCCGGGGTCTCGAAGTCGCAGCCGAGGATGTAATAGCCGCCGCCCGGGAAAGCCCGGCGCAGCGGCGCCCGGGCGCGCGGCTCCTCGACCCGGCGGAACAGCTCCCCGGCCCGCGATCCGAAGAGCCAGCGCGTCTTGTCGTCCAGCTTCCCGGCTTTCGCCTTGAGCTCGCCGCTGCCGAACAGAATCGCCCCGCTCGCGAGCAGCGACCGATAGGTCGAGAAGTCGGGGCTCTGCGCCAGTCGGGTTACCGCGCCGTCGTCGGCGTCGCCGATCATCGGCACGTTGCCGCCCGCATCCATGATCGAAGCGAGGCAGACGAGCATCGCGGCCAGGCGCTGCTCGTAGGCCGCGGAGAATCGCTCGTCGGCGCTCCGGCCCGCGAGCAGCGCGAGCAGCAGGAAATCGAGCACGAACTGCTGGTAGCACACCGCCTGCTCGAGACTGACGCCGTCGGTCGAGCTCTGCAGCAGCGCCTCGCGCTCGAGAATCTGCTGCGCCACCCGACGCCACTCCCGCACCCTGGGCCAGCACGGCCATGTCAGGCCCGCGATGTAGAGTCCGGCCGCCTCGCCGATGAGATGATTGTTGGCCGAGGAGTGGCGCGAGAAGTATCCGTGTATGAAACGTGCGTGCTCGTAGACGGAATCGAGCCAGAGCCGCCTGAACTCCGCCCCGCCGCTGCCGGCGAAGAAAGGCGCGGCCGCCCCGCCCGCGAGCTGCCAGGCGATCGACCAGTTGATGAGCCGGATGGCCGCCTCGAGCGCGCTGCACCAGTTCGGGCCCCGCCCCTCTGGACAGGCGCGGATCCAGCTCTCGAGGTGCTCCCTGAGAACGTGCAGATACCGGGGTTCCCGGGTCAGCGCGTAGCCCTGGGCCAGCGTCACCAGGTGCAGATGGCGATTCACCTCCCACAGGTACTTGATGTCCCCGACGAGGCGGCGGTCGCGATAGTCGAGGAGCTTGCCCGTAGTGAGCGGGGCTTCGACCCCGGTCTTGGGATCGCGATTCCAGCGCGGCACGCCCCCGTCGGCGAAGCTGAGCGCGAAGATCGTCAGGGTACCGGAGGCGATGCGGTCCGCCTCCGCCACGTACGGCGCCGGATCGAGGCCCTCCGGAACATGCACCCATCGCCTGCTCCACGGACCCCGATCCATTGGCGGGATCGACCTGCGGCGCGGCGCAATCGACTCGACGTGCGCCGCGATGAGCCTCGCGGCGCGGTAGGGGAGCTCGGCCGGCGACATGCAGCGCAGTCGATTGAGCCGCCACAGGAGCGTGCGCCCGAAGGTTGCGGAGAAAGAACCGGCTGGCATCGCGCTTGCTCCGTCCGTCGCCTCAGGCGCGCGCGATGCGGCGACTGGCGGCGCGTGCGCTCAGGAGCGCATACAGCCGGCAAAAGTCGGCCGCGAGGCGCTCGACGGAGTAGCGCGCGGCGATGGTCGCGCGGGCCGCGGCGCTCATTCTCGAGAGCGCGGCGCGATCGCGGGCCAGCCTCCCGATCGCGCCGGCCAGGCCCACGGCCGAGCGCGGCTCGACCAGCACACCGTTGATCCCGTCCTCGACGAGCTCCGGTATCGCTCCGACGCGGGTCGCGATCACGGGGACGCCCGCGGCCATGCTCTCGAGCAACGCATACGGCAGTCCCTCGGCGTAGCTCGGCAGCACGAAGACATCGGCTCGCTCGAGCGCGGTCATCTTGCCCGCCCCGCGCAGCGGTCCGACGAAGTGGACGCGTCCGACCCCGCGCGCGGCCGCCGTCTCTCGCAGCGCCGCCTCCTCGGGGCCCGCGCCGGCGATGGTCAGCGCTGTCGGGATGCCCTGGAGAGCCGCGAGCGAGAGCGCCTCGAGGAGCTCGTGGAGACCCTTCTCCCGAACGAGCCTGCCTATATATAAGAGACGCAGCGGCTCTTGCGCCGACGAGCCGTGGCGCGCAAGCGCGGCGTAAGGGGCGCAGTCGACGGCGTTGGGATAAGTAAAAACGGGGGTCGAGCCCACGAAGGGCCGGAACGCCTCGCACTCGGATCTCGACATGGCGACCACCGCATCGGCAAGGCGAAGCGTCGCCCGCACGAACGCCATCGGCAGCCGATATCCGCGGCAGAATTCCTGAGGGATTGCGCCCCCGTGGATCTGGTGCAGGACCCGCGCGCCGCAAAGCCTCGCTACCACGGTGTACACGAGATCACGCCAGTAGCTGCGCAGGGTGAGCCCCGTATTGAGGTGCACGATCGCCGCGCGGTGAGCCAACACCGCGACCCCGAGCCGGAAGGGACTCACGATGAGCCGCACGGCGCGCTGGAGGGCGCCTTCGCTCCGACCCTCGCTGCCGACCTCGAAGTGGATCAGGGTGAATTCCTCGGCGAGGCGCGAGGCGAGCAGCAGGTTCAGGTGCGTGCTCACCCCGCTCAAGGCCTCGCGCCGCGGCCCGAGGAGTAGTGCGACGGGTCGCTGCACCGCGGAGCTCACGCCCGGACGGTCGCCAGCGCTTCGCCCGACTGCGCCTGCATGCTGACCTCCATGCTGACCTCGGGATGCCAGGGCATTTCCTTCACCGCCTGAGGCGCCGCACACCCCGAGCAGCAGCTGCTCGTAACGGTCGATCATCGCCCCCTCATCGAAGGCGGCTTCGGCCTTGGCGCGCCCGCTCCGACCCATCGCGAGGCGGATGTCAGGGTCTTTCAGCTGCGACAGGCATTCCACCAGTGCGCCGGTATCGCCGGGCGGGAACAGCATTCCATTGCGCCCCGGCTCGATCAGCTCCGTGGCTCCGCCGACCTGCGAATGCACCAGCGGCTTGGCCATGGCCATGGCCTCGATGGCCGCGAGCGACAGCGCCTCGGTCGTCAGGCTGCAGAGGCACACCACATCGCAGGCCGCGAGGTACGGCCTGACGTCCTCGCGGAAGCCCGTGACGGTCACTTCGCGCTCGACACCGAGCGCGCGCGCGCGCGCTTCGACCACGCCCCGCGTCGGGCCGTCGCCGATCAGCAATCCTCTCGCGGGGAGGCCTGCCCGGCGCAGCCGCGCGATGGCATCGATGAGCTGGATGTGGTTCTTCTCGGGCCGCAGCACCGCGGTGATCCCGATCACGTAGTCGGTATCCGCGTAGCCGAGCCCGGTACGCAATGCGTGCCGCTCGAGCGCGCTGCGGTGGTCCTGAAAATGCCGCGTGTCGATGCCGTTGTGGATCACCGTGTTGCGGCGTGACAGCAGAGCACGACGCATGCAGTAGCGCCGCTGGTTTTCGGATACGAACACGGTGCAGTCCGCCGCCCACATCAACGGCCTGTAGGCGAGCAGCTGAGCCTCCTGCTTGAGGCCCGGTGAGCTCGTCGAGTGATAGATCAGGATCAGCGGCGTTCGTACCCGCGACCAGCCGCGAGCGAGTGTCGCGTACATCAGCGCATAGGCGTTCGCCGCAAGCAGCGCCGCGGGCTGGATGCGCGCCACCTCCGTCGCAAGGCGGCCGACTGCCGTGAGGTCGAGGTAGCGGCAAGCCCCGAGACTGAACGTCGTCCCGGCGCCTTGCAGGCGCAGCCGCGCACGCAGGTCGCCCTCGGGCTTCACGCAGGCGAGGTGGCACTCGTGGCCCCGCTCGGCGAGTCGGTTCGCGAGCGTGACAGCCTGCCGCTCCGCGCCCCCGTGGGCCAGCGAGCCGGTGAGGATCAGCAGTCGCACCGCGCCGCACCTCCGCTCACGGCTTCGCGCCTGATTGCCTGCGCCGCAGGCCCTCGAAGGCGGCGCGCCAGTCGCGCGCCAGGCCGCACATGACGATGAGCGCCAGATACGCCACCGCCAGCAGCACCCCGCCCGCGGCGACACGCACCTCCGGCCCAAACCCCGCGGGCACGCCCCTCACGAGCACCCACGAGATGAGGCCGGCGAGCGCCGCGCAGAGCAGCAGCAGTCCCAGCGAGCGCCAGTCCTGCAACTGGCGCCAGGGGATGCCGGTGCAGCGCGAGATGCGCCACAGCGCGCCCACGTGCTCGAGGTAAATCGCAGTCACGCTGCCGACCGCCGCCCCCGCGAGGCCGCCGGCGCTCGCGCAGGTCCAGCTGAGAGTCACGGACAGCGCGAGCGCGAGCACGCCGAGCCGCATGCTGAAGGCGCCCTGCCGCAGCAGCAGCATGAGGGTGGCCGGCTCGATCACCAGCGCGATCAGCCCGAGAATGTAGATGCGCATCACGGGCGCGGCCGCGACGTACGCCCCGGTATAGATGATGGTCACGATCTCGGCGCTGAACACAAACGCAAAGGCAAGCATCGGATACAGCAGTGTCGCGGCGAGGACGCTCCCGCGGCTGTTGAGCTCGAGCATGCCGCGAAGATCGCCGGCGGCCTCCAGGCGGCTGATGCTCGGCAGGAACGCCTGCTGCACCGACACCCGGCACAGGTGCACGAGGGGACTCAAGAGCGCGGCGATCGAGAACGAGGCGAACATTCCGACGGAGAACAATGTGGTCGCGACCCACTGATCCGCCTGCGCGCGCAGGCCGTAGAGGGCGCCCGTCAACGCGAAAGGCGCCGTTTGCCGCAACTGCCGGGTGAAGGCGCGCCGGCGCAGGAACGGCCCTTTGAGGCCGTGGTATCGCGCCACGTAGGTGAGCAACAGCGCGAACTTGAA
>WNEP01001851.1_pt1 | contig 10572 bp, 7 predicted proteins | sample 5399961 | NCBI WGS metagenome assembly WNEP01 (sample SAMN13153329, study PRJNA577476) | soil metagenome | isolation source: 20 cm grassland meadow soil pre-rain plot 5 | place: USA:California | collected 2015-09-08 | reverse complement strand
GTGACGAATCTGGGCTTGATCAGCGTCGGCGATATCACTTCCGGGATGCCCGGGGGCACGCTCACATTCACTGGTCTCGACGCCTTGCTGCTCGCCTCGCAAGACGGTTCGATCAGTCTCGGTTCCGAGATTACATTTCAAGATATCCCGACGCTCTTCTTTTACGCGCGCGGAACGAACGGAGATCTAACGCTGACGTCGCCAATCGTCGGCACGACCGATCTATTTCTCTATGCCGGTCGGAACATCACGTTCAATGCCGGGACCGATCTGATTCTCGGCGGGATGCTTTCTACCCGGACGGCCGGAGGCAATATTTCAGTTTCTGAGCCTGGAGATATTTCCATCGGCGGATCGCTTTCTGCCACGACCGACGTCATCGCCAATGCGGCAACGGGCGGCGACATCACATTTACAGCTGGGGGATCCTTCAGCGCATCGACCGTTGATGTGCAAGCGACCGTCGAGCCCGGCGTAACGCTAAATGACGGCGCCAACCTCACCTTGAATATAAGCGGGGATCTCGTCACAACGAGCGGCGACGCGACGTTTACGATCCAGAATACTACTGGAACGATAACCAACGGCGGCAACATCACGCTCTCGGTTGACGGCAGCGTTTCCACTCAAGGCCAATTGAGTCTGGTGGTTGAGAACTATGACGAGTCTGGCAATCCAGCTGGTCACATCGGTACCGGCGGAAATATCTCTGTCACGACGGGAGGAGACCTTACGGCAGATTCTATTAGTGCCGTAGTTAACAATCGTAATGGTGGCACGATTGGTTCAGCCGCCAGCCTGACGCTAAACGTCGGCGGTGCTCTCACCACTCTGGAGGATGGAACAGATTATTTTGGATTTGCCTCGAGTTTGTCACTTTATATATCGAACAGGTACGAAAACACGCTTGGGTCAACGATTGGAGGGAACGCCACTCTCGCGTTGAATGCAGATAGCGCCAACATCGGCGGGAACCTAAATGCGCTAATCAGCGACAGAGGTGGCACCATCGATGGTAACGCTCTTTTGAATTTCAGTGTCACGAATGACGTAACCGTTCAAGGGGATGCGGCTTGGCAGATCCTGAACGACAGCGGGACTGACTTAAATGCTGCCAGTCCCATAGGTGGAACGATCCATGGAAGCGCCAATCTCCTGCTCAGTGCGACCAACCTAACCGTCACCGCAGGTTTGTTGGACGTTGAGATTTTCAATAAGAACGGTGGAGTGCCCGGCTCGGGCGGAACGATCGACTCGGATGCGAATATCACATTCACCCTAACCGGAGATCTCACGACCCAGTCGGCTGCGTACTTCCAGATTTTGAATCACGTACAACCTGGCGGCACCACCGGTGGCACAATCGGCGGGGATGCCACGATTAACGTGACTGCCGCCAATATTTCTACCGGTGTCGACTCTTTTGGCTCATCTCTCGACGGTTTGATCAATAACGCGACTGGAAGCATCGGTGGCGACGCGATCGTGAATGTTGACGTGACAAACGATATCACTGCTCAAGGCCCTGCAAACTTCACAATTGATAACAGTAATGGCGGCTCCATCGGGGGGACCACGAACGTTGCTGTAAATGTCACGAACGATGTGACTGCAGCCGGCGGGGTCACTTTACAAATTCTAAACGGCAATGGAGGCCATATTGGCACCGGCGCCGCTGGTGACGGAGTTTTTTATTCGGTGGGGGGCGCTACGAGCACGACGGATTTGGTGCTCTATGTCGATTCTTCGGCGGGCGGCGTAATCGACAACGGTGGCAATGTAACACTGCACACCGTTGGCCCTGTGATGTTGGATGGCGCGCTAGGTCTGGAGGTGGATAACTTTAACGGCGGAACGATCAATAACGGCGCCAATGTAACCGCTCACTTTGTCGGCGATGTCACGGACACCGTCGGGGAGTTCCACAGTCTTAACTGGTTCGTTATCAACGGCAGCGGATTTTTTACTCCGACAGCAACGGGTGGAACTATCGGGACGGGCGGTAATATCGACGTCACGTTTGATGGGAATGCTTCAACCACTGGCACGTCGACGACTGGATCTATCGCCGCGGAGATTTTTAACGGTGCCGGCGGATCAATCGGAACCGGAGGAAATATTTCTATGACTGTTGGTGGGAATCTAACGGCGGGCCCGCTATTCCTCATAACCGAAAACCAGGGGGGCCACCTTGGCACGGGTGGCAATATGACTTTGGATGTTTCTGGGGATATCACCACTCAGGGCGACGCGAACTTCCAAATTTTTAACAATGACAACGGGAGCGGCCCCGGGACAATCGACTTGGACGCGACAATTAACGTGACCGCGGCAAACATTTCGAGCGGCGGCTCTCTCTTCGATGACATCTTTAACTCGGGTGGTGTGATCGGCGGGAATACTACGATCAGCGCGAATGTGGCTGATGTTTCACTGGCTGGCGCCCTAGTCGAAGTCATATCTAATTTCGGTGGTAACATCGTAGGCGGTGCGTTTATTATTAATACCAGCGCTGGCACCGTCACCCTCGGCACGACTGACCTCAACATCGGGATTGACAACACGTCGGGGAGTATTGGCGGAACTGCCAGCATCGTTTTTGATGCTACTGGCGACATCAATCAGACCAACGGCAACACATTTTTCCAAATCTTAAATAACCTGAGCGGAGACGTGTCTCCGAGCATCGGCAACGATGCGACGGTTTTCGTCAGCGGCGCTAATATTCTGACGAGTGGCCAACTGGCTTTTGGCGTCGAGAACAATGGCGGCAGCATCGGCGGCGACGCGATACTCGACGTTACCGCGGGTAGTAATATCACCGGCGCCAATACCTTTTTCCAAATTCTAAACTCCAGCGGCACCATCGCCGGGGACGCGACGATCGAAGTGTTCACGACCAACCTTTCCGTCGACGGCCTCAATGTTAATATCGATAACAGCAATGGGGTTATCGGTGGGAACGCTACCGTCGACATGAACGTTTCCGGCAGCGCTACCGTCACCAACGATGCCACCTTTGACATTCTTGGCAGCGACGGTGCAGCGGCGGCTGCGATCAATTTCAATGGCGGCAGTTATGATGCCGGCGGGACGTTCCTCGCCCTCATCGACGGCAACGGAACGATCACATTCAATAATGCCAGCGCTCACGCAGACGTGCTCAAAGTTGGCGCGCTGGGCACAAACGGCGTGCTCAACATCGGCGGCGGCACGCTCTCGGCTGATACCACGTTGGAACTTTACGCATCGGGGAGCAATGGCCAGCTCAATTTCGTTTCTAACGTCACGCTCGGCGGCAACGGCGCAAAGATTCTGGCGGCTAATTCGGTCAAGATTTTCGACAGTGTGGTGGTCACCATTGGCGGCTCAAATCCGGCCGATGTTTATACTAACAACGCTAATTATACCGGCTTCGGCGGTAATGGCTCGACCACCGGCACATTCGCCGGCGCAGGCGCGAATGATCCTCAACCGTTAAGCAGCGCGCCGCCATTCGGTCCGTCTTCGCCCGCGCCCGCGCCGACTCCTGTCGCGTCCAGCAGCAATATCACGTCCTCAGGCAAGGGTGGTGGTAAGGCGATCGGCACCGCAATCAACATCAGCAGCTCAGATCAGTTGCTTTCCCTGCTCGATGGCGCTGCTCTCGGTCCTGGTGGGAAAATCACGATTCCGGGTTCGAAGATCGCGAGTAATTGGAGAAATTCCACTCGGCTCAATGCCGCTAGTCTGTTGAGGAGAGATCGTGGCGCAGCGGAATTCCGGACCGGGTCCTCGTTGTCGGTGAGGCGTTTGCCACAGTGAAGTGGCTCGCCGCGGCGAGCGCCGGAGCGCCAACAAGGGATAAATCCTTTAGCACGTAAGAAAACGACCGGAGTCATCTCCCGTGTGTGCTCTTTAAAAGGTGAAGCAACGCACGGCACACTCCTTTCTCGCCTCGCCCCTTGCAAAAAGGGGAGAGGACCAAGGTGAGGGGCCTGGACGTTGCAGGCGCCAGTTAACCCTGAACGAAAACCCTCACCCGACGAAGGGAGAGGCGACCATACGTGCACAGCGGGCGATTGAGGTCAATCGCCCCTACCCTGGCCCGCCCAAGGCTAACAACCCGCGCACAGCGTCACTGACGCGTGCGCGATGGTATCCTCCTCCAGAGACTGGGGACGCAGGCGACACGTCCGCCACGGGACGGATTCGACGCGGCGAACCTACCGCTACAGGAAGTTTCACTGTCGCGTGCGCAGTGTTATCTTTCTCTAAGGGTTCCACCGATCATGAAGAAACGGCTTCGCCATCGATTTCGTTTCATCGGGGTTCTCTTCGCCTTCGCTGTTGCGATTGGGCCCACCACATTCGCGATTGTGCCCGAGAAGAAAGAAGCTCGTGTCACTCAGTCAATTCACGATGTGCAATTGCTCGCACCGAACGCTGCGCCGCGCCCAGCTTCAGTTAACAACAATGTCCACCCAGGCACAGCCGTGCGAACCGGCAGCGATTCGCGCGCGGAGCTTACTTTCACGGATCGAACCTTGGCGCGGCTCGGCGCGAACAGCGTCTTCAGTTTCGGCGAAGGAGAGTTCGATTTGGCGAGTGGCAGCATGTCGCTCTACCTGCCGAAAAGTTCCGGCGGCGCGAGAATCAACACCGCAATCGCGACATCGGCAGGTACCAGTTTCACAGCGATGGCCGAGTATCATCCCAAATCATGGATCAAATTCATTATCCTCGAAGGCCACGGCAGCGTCTCACTCAAGCATCATCCGGGGGAAACTCGAGCGCTCCGCGCGGGGCAAATGATTATGGTGCGCGCGGGTGCGACGAAGTTGCCACAACCGCAGGATATCGATCTTTCCGAGTTGATTAAGACGTCAATGTTGATCGCGAAGTTCCCGCCGCTTCCAAATCTCAATCTCATTTTGCGCGAGGCGGAGAACCAACAGAATTTGCCACCGAGCAGTCACCTGATAGATCCGACCGGGCTCAATACTCGCGATCAAAGGGCTGCGGCGCTGCCTTCGGCGACTCCGAGGACGGTTCCCGGTCGTCCTCCCCGGCCTTGAGCGCTCCCCGTGCCCGAGAGCGCCGCGCCCGCCCGCGCGTAGCAATCCAAAGCGTTAGGGGATAATCAACGTCTGACCGACCTTCAACTTCGCGGGGTTCGGGATGTTTTCCTTGTTTGCGTCGAGAATCTTTTCCCAGCGGGCCGAGGATTTGTAAAATTTCCGCGAAATCGACGCGAGCGTGTCGCCTGATTGGACAACGTAGGTTCGGCTTCCTCCTTTTTTAGATGCATTTTTCTTCGAACGTGCGGCGCTCGCCTGCGATTTATCTAGCGCGCTTCGCCACGTCCCCGATCGCGCTTCAAGTTGCTTGCGCAGATCAAGATTTTCATTTCGCAATCGGGCTGCCTCGGATCGAGTAACAACAGAATCGCCAGACAAAGTCGTAAGTACCGCCACTTCATCACGTTTGATGGAATTCTTCACATCATTTGCATGAGCGCCGTTTGGACTCAGCGCGAGACAACGCCTGAAATGGTGCAGCGCACTGACGGGATCATTTAGTTTGTCATCATAGATCAGCGCCAGCTTGTAATGTATCTCGGCGCATCGCGGGCTGTCATCGAGTGCGGCCTCATATAAGTTGATTGCCCGCTCAAAGTCTCCCTGCTCTGATTTCGCATCCGCGTCCTGCGTCAGTTGGGTGTAGCGCGAACTCGTCAGCCGATCGCAGCCAAGAAACCCACAAGCGAAAAAGACCGACAACCAAGCAGAAGCGATCGCGATGCGATAATCCTTGGTCATTTAACGAATTAACGATTCAGTGAATTAGCGGATCCTTGCAATTGTTTTACTATTCCTCGCCGTGATTTCACTTGTTCAATCGCTAATTGATTAAATCGCTTATTGTCTAATTTATTCTCACTTGTGGGTCCCCTCGCATTTCAATTTTTTTCCATCGCGATGGCAGTGTCTTTCTTTCCTATCGTGTCTCTGTCTGGGGCGCTTTCCACCGGACAACGCTACAGACTCAATTTTGTCGATGTCGACGGCAATCCGCTTTCGACCGCTGACGGGCACGTGACCGTTTTAGTCCTGACCACAACCGCGGATCGGGAGAAGGCGCGCACCGTGGGGGACCGTGTTCCAGATTATTGTCTCGGCAATCCCAATTACAGAATGATTACGATTCTCGATTTCACCCGGAGGCATACGCAGATCGGGCGCGAGATTGCGACAATGTTGGTGCGGCATCATCTCGACGAAGAAGCGAAGCGGCTTCAGGCACGATACGACGAGAAGAAAATCGCGCGTCATGCGAGAGGCGACATCTTCACGGTGACCGATTTTGACGGGACAGTATCGTCACAGCTCAGCGGACAGTCTTCAGCAGCGAATTTTCGCGTTTTCGTCTTCGCGCGGAATGGGGAACTACTTCAGCAATGGGACGACGTGCCGAGCGCAGCGGAATTAGCTGTGGTTGTAAAGGAACCTTAATATTTCGGCACGCCGGGATCGATCTGGTCCGACCACGCATCGATTCCGCCCTCGAGGTTGTAAATGTTTCCAAAGCCACGCTGTTGCAGCAATCGCACCGCCTCCGCGCTACGCCTGCCGCTGTGGCAATGGACAACGATCGGCCGGTCACGCGGTAGCTCGTCTGCCCGTTCCGCGATTTCCCCAAGTGGAATTAACCTCGCGCCATCAATCCGCGCGATCTCGTATTCGAATGTTTCCCGCACATCGATTAACTCGAACGGCTCGCGCGCATCCATCTTCTGCTTTAATTCGTTCGCCGACATCTTTGGTATCGCCTCTTCGTCCCGCGCTCCGCAAAATTGTTCGTAGTCGATGGGCGAGAAGATTGTGGGATTTTCCCCGCAAACCGGACATTCAGGATCGCGTCGCAGATTAAGCTCTCGAAATTTTGCCTTAAGCGCGTCAAAGTGGAGCAGCCGTCCGACCAGCGACTCACCGACACCGACGATCATTTTGATCGCCTCAATTGCTTGCAGCATTCCGATAATTCCCGGCAAGACACCGAGCACTCCGGCTTGTGCGCAGTTCGGGACTGAATCCGGTGGCGGCGGTTCTGGAAACAAGCAGCGGTAGCACGGCCCGCCCAAGTGAGGCGCGAACACGGTGGTCTGTCCCTCAAAACGGAAGACCGAGCCATAGACATTTGGCTTGCGCGCAAGAACGCAGACATCGTTTGACAAATATCGTGTCGGAAAATTATCCGAGCCATCCACGATCACGTCGTAGCCGGAGACAAGTTGCGGTGCGTTCTCGCTGGAGAACCGGCATTTGTGCAATTGGACATCAATCTCCGGATTGATGTCATGCAGGCGATCCCGAGCGGATTCCAGTTTGTCCCGGCCAATGTCTTTTGTTCCATGGAGAATTTGCCGTTGCAAATTCGAAAGATCGACATCGTCGAAATCGACAATTCCAATCGTGCCCATACCCGCCGCGGCGAGATACACTGCGGCGGGCGATCCGAGGCCACCCGCGCCGATGCACAAGACGCGCGCCGCTTTCAAGCGTCGCTGACCGTCCGGCGTGACTTCGGGCATCATGAGATGGCGCGAATAACGCTGCAGTTCTGCGGGGCTCAATTGCATCGCACTGCTGCGTTCGTCCTCGATGATGCTTCGCTTCATATCGTTGGCCTATTCTAGCACGAATTTTGTTATCGGTGAGCGGCAACGCAGCTAGCCCTTGGCGAGTAAACAGCCGCTTCTACAGCTCTATTCGGTCACGATCACTGGCGTGCCTTCTGGGGCGTTTTCGAAGAATGGTTGCGCCATTCCTTGAGGCACACGGATGCAGCCGTGCGATGCGGCAAACGGCGGAACATAACCTTGGTGCATCGCGTAGCCGCCATTGAAGAACATGGCATAAGGCATTCGCGCGCCATCAAAATGTGTGCCCGGCGGCCGGCGGTCTTTGCGTGCGTCAATATTCGATCTCACCACGTTCCCGTAATCATCGACGTAATCACCGAATTCGGTTGAAACATGATCCCTATCTTTGGAGACGATGTGATATCGGCCGGGAGGGGTGGAGAACCCAGGTTTGCCGGTGGAGACGGACGATTCGCCGACCACATGTTTACCTTTGTAAAAGTAAGCCTTCTGTTCGCCGATATGGACGACGATCTTCGGTGGGCCCGAGGCGCCCTCGTCATTCCAAAAGCCGGACGGCTGGGTCTGCCAAGGAAAACGTCCGGCCAGTGGCTCCTGGGCGTAAGGTGGAATTTCTTCGCAGCTGCACACGATGAGCGCGATTGCGCACGCGCCCGCGATCTGGAGCAAATGGCGAAGTTTCATGGAGCGGCGGCGGATACTATTGTGCGGTTATGGTGTATTCAATCCCAAATATATCGATTTTGGCGTGGTGGATCGGCCGTTCCTTTGGTGCGCCGTAGCCTTTGCGAAGGAGCGTTTGACGCTACGCGCGGTAGGAAATACGCTCCGCGTTATGACCACCCTGCAATCGCCGATTAACTTAAAGAACTGGATCGAAGAGAACCGAGAAAAGTTCAAACCGCCAGTGAGCAACCGTTATCTCTATGACGGGCGCGACTTTTTCGTGATGGTGATCAAAGGGCCCAACGCGCGGAACGATTTTCATCTTGTCGATTCGGAAGAGTATTTTTACCAGCTCAAGGGCGACATCAAAGTGCGCGTTCGCGAAGGCGAGCGGATCGTGGACCACGTCGTGCACGAAGGCGAAACATTTTTCATTCCGCCGAATGTCCCGCATTCCCCCCAGCGGCCGCCCGACACGGTTGGAGTTGTAGTCGAGCGTCGCCGCCCGCCTGGAGAGAAGGAACACGTCATTTTCTACTGCGAAAATTGCGGCGCGTTAGTCGAAGATATTCACTTCGATTGCGCAGACATTGTCGAGCATTTCAGCCAGGCGATGCTCGATTTCTGGAACGACAACGCGCGGCGGACGTGCAAGAAGTGCGGTAAGAAAGTCGAGAAACCGGAGCCGGTGAAGTCGCTGTAAGGTAGGGACGTCGCGCTGCGATGTCCGCGGACGCCGCGGCGCGGCGTCCCTACCACAAATGATGAAGATCGACCTGCACACGCACATTCTGCCGCACGATTGGCCCGATCTCGACGCGAAATACGGTTACAGCGGGTTTGTCAGGCTAGACCATTACAAGCCGTGCTGCGCGCGGATGATGATCGGCGATCACGTTTTTCGCGAGATCACTGATAATGTGTGGAATCCCAAGCGGCGCATCGAGGAATGCGACCGCGCAGGCGTTTCGCTGCAGGTGCTCTCGACCGTTCCGGTGATGTTCAGCTATTGGGCCAAGCCAGCGGACGCACTCGATCTTTCGCGCCGGTTAAATGATCACATCGCCGAAGTCGTCCGAGATTATCCGGCGAGATTCGCGGGTCTAGCGACCATCCCGATGCAAGATCCGGATCTGGCGGCGGGCGAACTGGGACGATCCGTCCGCGACTTAGGTCTGCGCGGTGCGCAGATCGGTACGCACGTCGACGCCAATCTGCGTTCCGGTCGCATCGACACTTTAAACCTCGACAATGCGTCACTTCAGCCCGTGTGGAGCGCAGCCGAACAGCTCGACGCAGCGATCTTCGTTCATCCCTGGGACATGCTCGGCAGAGAGCGTATGCCGAAATACTGGCTGCCGTGGCTCGTTGGCATGCCGGCCGAAACGTCGCTGGCAATTTGCTCGATGATCTTTGGGGGCGTATTCGAAAGGTTCCCAAAGCTGCGCGTTGCTTTTGCGCATGGCGGCGGCGCATTCCCCTTCACAGTCGGTCGCGTCGAACACGCGTTTCACGTGCGGCCTGATCTGGTTGCCATCGACAACGAGACAAATCCGAGAAAATATCTCGCTCGCGGAGACGAAAATGGCGACCTCACTCCGGCGCGGTTCTACGTGGACTCGCTCGTGCACGACGCTGACGCGCTGAAGATGCTGCTCAAGCTGTTCGGAGCGCAGCGCGTCGCGTTTGGTTCGGATTACCCCTTTCCGCTGGGCGAAGCGCACCCAGGCGAACTCATCGAATCGATGAATGAACTTTCGCCGAAAGAGAAGGCGCAAATCCTCTCCGGGACTGCGCGCGAATTCCTCGGATTAACGGCGTGATGCCGCAGATCGCTTACTGATTTGGCCATGGATTAACACAGATGAAACACAGATCCGGAAAACCTCGTGGTTTCCTTGCTTCCAGATTCCTTTGTCTGATCCGTGAAAATCCGTGTTCATCTGCTCGGAATCTTTTACATTTCATGACGAATCGCCCACAAATCGTGGAAGACCGGCCTGAATAGGGATTCTTTCAGAAACGGCACGCCCGGTGATCCGCCGGTGCCCTTCTTCGCGCCGATGGTTCGCTCGACCAGCTTGATGTGCCGATAACGCCACTCCTGCAATCCCTCGTCGAAATCGGTCATCAATTCGAACAGGATAGAGGATTCAGGCGACTGCTTGTAGAGGCGAAGGATTTCCTTCTGCACGCGCTCGTCGGGCGCATTTGGTTGCGTCATGTTGCGATTTTTCAAGTTTAAAGGAATCCGCGCGCCG
>WNEP01003441.1_pt1 | contig 10588 bp, 10 predicted proteins | sample 5399961 | NCBI WGS metagenome assembly WNEP01 (sample SAMN13153329, study PRJNA577476) | soil metagenome | isolation source: 20 cm grassland meadow soil pre-rain plot 5 | place: USA:California | collected 2015-09-08 | reverse complement strand
AACACGGTCACGCTGCCTGATCTAGTGTTTTTTTCAGCGTAACGTTTCGCATTCGGTCGTTCATCTCCCCATATTCCTGAGACCTACGCTCACCGCAAGGTGAAGAAACCGCTGAAAACGAAGCTGAAGAAAGCAATTCTTACCCTCTTCACGGGCTTCCTCCGAATTCTCGCTCCGCACGCCGGCGCAACACGCTTCGTATTGATGCCCACTTCGACTTGTTGGGCTGGAGCGACCGCCACGGTTTCCGTGGCAACGAAGTGGGGTCGCTCCAGCCCAACTCGGTGCCACACCGCGTCCAGATTGAGCCTCTTGTCGTGCGCAACCTCTTCTCCATCGGACACTTGCTCGATCGGGAAGGTGAACGCGAGGGTGACGCATTGGGTGATCTGTGTCTTTCATGCACCCGTCACCTTGCCGCGCCGCAAATAGCGATCGAGGCTCTTTGAAATAGTTTAGTCCCACACTATATAGAGGCCTCGAAAATGAAAAAACCTCAACGAGAAAGTTCGCATTTTTCCAGAAAGTTTGGGGAGCAATGAGGTTGGTGCCAGTCGGAGGTGAAATCGGCTAGCTAAATTCGGTGGTCACCGGCCAGGCCACCAGTGCCCGCGAGCTGATCGAGCAGGGGAATCGGTCGTGGCCGGACATGCCATGCCCATCTGGCAGGACTTGGTCCGATCACGGCTTTCCGCACGGCTACCAGACCGTGAAGTCGCTTTGTTGGCAACCTGCGCGGATCGGAGTCGCCACAAGCCGTGAGGATCATCCTCACCGCTGCCTCCGCCGCGGCCATATCCTCAAATGCCGGCCGCGGAGCTGGAGGATCGAGTGGCCAGCGAAACAATGAGCACCGCGCCGAAAACCAGCCAGAAAGCCACGACCTGAATTATGGAGGACCTCGAGAAAATGCAGTCACGGCCATGTAAAAAGAGATTTTTTTCGAGCTTCGAGGAGGAAATGGGCCTCCCCCCGAAACTCAGTCCAACGGCCAGTAGTCTCCGCTCGGACGGTCATTCAAGGTCTGATTGCTGTGCGGGCGGCGAAAAACCTGCAATGGGGACGCTATGCGCATTCTTGTTGGGTGCTTACTTGTCGCCGCCGTAAGCGTTGTCCTGACGCAGAGTTCCCAGGAATTTCACAGTCGGTATGGAGAGCCGAACATGGAGCGTTTTACTGCGCGGCCTGGAATTAGTCTCGCAGTGGAGTACGGTTCGGATCATCTGGTCTGCCAAGTATTAATAGAGCCGCCTCAATCGCTCATTCATCAAGAAGAGCAGGCTCGGCTCATGTCTTCGGAGGGTGTGTCTGAGGTTCTGGAAGAGGTCGCGCCGGCGAGCACGAGAGGAAAAGAAGTCAACTCAAGTGTTCTCGTGAGCGGGTGCAACTATGCACGCCTAACGGACTACGAGCACGTTTCGATAATGCGGTCTACGCATACCTGCGACCCTTCGAGTCAAGACCAGGACGTACGGACAGCAATCACCTTTAAACGGGACATCTGCCCAAAACAAAACAAGTAAGCAGACCCGATTCTGGAAATCATTACCGGGACGACTTGTACGGTTTATGCCTTTATCAAGCACTGAGTCCAATTGAGTGAGGATAAGGGCTTTTTTCAATGAGCAATGTAAGCGCGCCGTTTCCTGGGAAAGCCGTTTCGAATGTTCGGTTTTCCATTTAAGATAAGACATATGCGCGCATTCGAAATTTCTCTCAACGGTAAGTGTCTTTGTCTTGCGGGAGTCGGCAATGATGGCGTTCTTTCAACCACAATAACTCACGTTCCGTTTCGCAAGCGACGGGAAACAAGGCTTTACATTGGAGGAATAGCGCTCCCTCAGGACGAACACGTTTTCTGGAAGGAACGTATTCTTCATCTCGGCGACGAACTCCGGCTGAAAGTAGTAGAGAAAGAGACAGTGGACGTGCCCCGCGAACGGGTTCGCCGCGACCCCTCCGCAGAAGCCAAAGCGCAGAAGCATTACGTACGAAAGATGGCCAAGAAGTTCGGGTGGAAGTTTCAGAAGTCAGGCAAATCAAAATGACCTACCAGCTCATGCAGCGGTGACCTCTCCGCATACATAGGCGCTGAGACATGCCAAGCAATCTCCCGACGGCCCAGACAGAGTCAAACCGCGAGGCGAGGTTAGCAGTCTTGACCTCGTTGGCCTGGCTACTGCTTCTGCCGTTGGGTTGGTTCCTCACTTTCAGCCCGCTCGCCCGACAAACACTTTTCAGAACAGTGCTGGGTTTGGCCTACCTAGCCGTGGCTTTCTATAAGCTGCTACGTTGGTCAGCATTCTTCCGCAAGCGAGATTGGATAACGCTGGCGTTCGCGCTGCTGTCAGTCTACGTGCTCGCGTTCGCAACAATCCTGTTGTGGTTTTGGCTTAGTCCACCAACAAATGCCGGTGATTGGGCTGTGGCCCTCGGCCTGTTCGTCATGGGCGGGCTATTTATCTGCGCAGGACTACTCTTGGTGTTGGCGCCCCGAATCGCAGATAAGCTGGGCCAACTTTCAGGAGGGCAGATAGGCTTGCGGCAATCAACTGGCCCTGCACAAGGCTTACGGCTCGGACGAAGGATTTCAGGTGCTTTTCTGCTGGTAGTGGGTGGGTTCGTCCTCAGCGTTGCCATCGGCGCACTGAAGGAAACTTGGTTGCGCTGATTCCGCGGAGCCGTCTCGCATCCGGCACCAACCCGCCTTTCATGCGACTCCAATTGAACTGGAATGTCAGTGGTAGCGCCCGATTAGTCGCATTCCCATCCATTTGACCCGCCAACTTTCGCGACGGATTCCACATCGACGTGAACCGCGTTAATCAGGTGCTGCCGTGATATTCTCGCGGTCCAAAGTGACGCCTCGGCATGTGAAACGCCGAGATATATTGAGGGGTTCTATGCTGTTTTCGCCAGAAATGGACGCGATGCAGGCGCGAATGAAGGCCATTATTCTGCGGGATTCAGAGGGTTTCTTTGATGACCCTAAAGAGAGTGAAGACCTTCAAATTACAATCAGGATCGCCTGCGAATTCTTCGTGTTTTTGCGGCAGTCAAAGGACGTTCCTGAATTGGATGAGGCCGAATACATGGCTGGAACGATCCGTTCAGGACTGGATTGGTTTTTCTCAATGGCTCACACAGGCGGCATTCTGACTGGATTAAAGCTGCAACGCGGTTTCGGTCCGAAATTGCCAAGCAGTTTCCCTGAACTGAAAGCGTCTTACGACTCTGTCTTCCACCAAGTGCTTGAATCTACCCACAGTATCAAGGCGATTGGGTTGTTGTTGTCACTCGTGCAGATGATGTTCCTATTCATGACAGTTTGTTTTCCGTCGTTCCTCTCATTCTCTAGCGAAAGTGGCTCCGATTAGGCGGTGGTCACGTGGCAATGGCAACTTCAGCAAAAGTTGGGAATCCAAGCGGTCATCTTCTACTTCCGGACGCGCTTTTTCTTGATCTCCGCCTGTCAGCGGCGGTTAGCGCCGACCGCCGAGGGAGCGGGAGAAGAGCGGTGCCCTTCGGCACCGGGTGGGGGTAGACACGCCCCCATGTTGGGTGCTGCAGAGCGCCGCGCGGCGCCGACGGTGAACCATCGAAAAATCAGCAGCTTAGAAAATCTCGGGAGCGCCGGAATTTTCCTATATGCGAACTTGTTGAAAACAAAGAGCGGCCGATCCTACGTTTGCAAGAGTTCTGAAATCGTCTAGGGCGCGCCACTTCTTTTGGCCTTTACAGTCAGAGACTTACGGCAGTAGCCTTGCCAGTGTTTAGAACCGCAAATCTGGCTGGGATACCGGATCGCAGGCCATGACTAACTATAAGGAGTAAGCTTCATTGAAAAATTGCGCCGAGTTTGTTTTATCCCTGACGGCCATACTGCTGGCTATCTCTTCAATAATTTTATCCGGGGACGGCCTTGCGCAAACGCAGATGGTGCTGGTTACCACTGGATCGACAATGCCGCAGCCGTTGTACGTGTTATGGGGAGACGAGTACCACAAATTGCACTCTGAAACGCAGCTTCGTTACCTCGCGGTGGGAACCAGCGAAAGTGCCAAGAATGTTCTTTCAGGAGCCGGAGACCTCGGCGGCGGTGACGCGCCCATTCCCGAAAAGCAGTTGAAAGAGGCGGCGTACGCGGCCGTGGAATTGCCCACGGTGCTGGTTGGCATTGCGGTCTTCTACAATGTGCCGAGTAGCGCGACAAGCATTCGCCTTTCGGGGCCAGTGCTTGCAAATATCTACCTTGGAAAAACAACCTCGTGGAGCGACCCGGAGATTGCCAAGCTGAATCCTGACGGTAAGCTTCCTGATTTGTCGATCAAGGTGCTTCACCGCACGGACGGAAAGGGGTCAAACTACATTACTTTCGGCTAAATAATAACCTGTTGCTAATAGATGATACTAACCTAAGACGAACTCGATTCGCTTCTGGTCCAGATGCTGAATCCTGAGCTCGTTCAACCGCTCCAGGGCAGGCTCGAGCTTCTTCATCCCTTCCGGGTCCTTCGGATTGCGCCGCAGCTTCACTCGCCTCACCTCCTTGGTCAGCTCGATTTCAGCCGGCATCAGGAGAATCGTGTGAAGTAGCTTGGATAGGCTCATCGAACTTCTCCCCAGGCACTCCCGCAGAAACCAGCAACTGAGGTTCACCAGGCTGATGCGGAAGAAGCCCATAATCTGGTCTAACTCCACGTCGATCTGATAGACAAAGTCTTTACCTTGCAGGCGCAACCATTGCTGTTCGTAGTTCCGCAGCCGCTTGAGATCTTTCCCCCACTCCGCTTGGATCGACTTCATTTGCCTCCGGTATTGGGCGATCTCGCGGCCCAAGGACGTGAGCCGAACTTGGCTCTCTTCCTCCACCACGCGTCGGCCTTTCACGATCGGGCAGCGGGAATGAATGCGCCGCTGCTTCTCCATGCTCAGCGCCAGCCGCTCTTCCTGCCCGGCCATGGCCTCCAGCGGCACGGCCAACTTCTTCCTCCACTCCGTGATCCGCGCCCCCAGCTCCTTCTGCTTCGCCCGCACCGTCTCGTCCGACAGCTTCTTCTTCCCGTACCCCGCCACCCGATTCAAACAGGCAAACGACTTCATGCTGCGGAACTGCAACTCCTCGTGCGGCCAACGGTCAAAGTACGCCTTCACCACCAGACTCGCTCCCACCGTCTCCCGGGGAAGACTCGTGATCAGCACCGTGGTCTTGCCGTGATCCCAGTCGATCCGAATCGCCCGCACCACCACCAGATAGCCCTTCTCCCGCGAATCTTCCAGTTCCAGCTGGCAATCCCGCAGCGTGGCCTCCCCGTAGTAGTAGCGCTTAGCCCGCCCTTGCTCCCGCACCTTGCGCGGATTCCACTGGTTGTCATCGAGCGCGGTGATGTAGTGATAGCGGTCCTGTTCGGCAAACGCCCGCAACGTCGCCACTCCGTTGCTGGCCGCATCCATGACGATCACGCGCGTGACTCGCAAGGGCGGTCCAGGACCCTCTAGCGCCTCTTCGATTTTCTCCATCAGCCCCAGAATCCGTGCTCCCAACGGAGCTTTGCCCGCATAGGTCTCCAGATACACGGGATGGCCGAAGGCGTCATGCACGAACACCTGCTCCAGACAGCCCATGACCCGCCCCAGCATCGTCACTTTGTTCTGTTTGACCCGCTTTTGCGACCACAGCGCCTTGGTGTTGCCGTCCACGTAGTAGCACAGGAAGGGAAGCTCGGAACTCTCTCCCAGCTTCCGCCAATGCTCCTGCCAAAACCCCACCTGGTCGCGCAGCAGATCTTCGGCCAGCCCCAAGTACTTCAGCTCCCGCAGGAACTTATCCAGCGTGTGATGCTGATAGTTGAACCCACAGAAATGCTCCAGCGCATTCCCCAGAGGAACGTTGGCCGAGCGCGTGCCGCCGTTCAGGGTAATCAGGGGGAAAGCTAAAATCCCCAGACATTTCCGCTCCAGAATGAAGCCGCTCACTTGGAACAGACCCATGCGCGAGTAGTTCTTGTCCTCCCGTTTCTCCTCCACGGAGGCGAAGCGCTGCTCGCGGACGTCCCGGCGCTGGTTATAGGCCACCGTGAACCGACCGGCCCGGCGTCCTTTGCGGTCCTTGCCGACTCGTTCCTGGCGGTAGGCGGCGCTGCGCCGAAAACGGGCGAGGGAGTGCGCGATGACTTCTGCCGTATGTGCGACCCAGCCTAGATGCAGGGCCAGCGCGGCCAGGATTTCGAAACCGCCGCCCGAGGTCGTCACTCGTTCCGGTTCCTGGGGCCGCGGCCAAACGATCGACTCTCCCACCCGGTGAAGGAAGCGGCCTACCGTGCTGCGATCCACCTCAATCCCCAGCGTGGCGTAGAGCGACTGGCACATTTCTTGCAAGCTGCGCTGGGGATTGCTTTGATGCGCGCCCCGCAGGAACGCCTCCGCCTCGGGGGTGAGTTTGCGACGATTTCCCTGACGCCGCCCGTCCAGGAGACCGGCGAGGCCTTGGGCCGCCAAGCGGGCTTGGTAACGAAAATACTGTGGCCGACTAAAGGGCACCGTGTATCTGCGGAAAAACTCGTCCACGGACAGATCGGATCCAGCGATCTTTTCTACCATCGCTGCGATCTTCTCGGCTCTGCTTTTCCCGCCGGCCGTGGACCTGTTCATCCACCTCAACATAGCCTAAACATGGCAATTTGGCCAGCATGTTCTGCCGTGTTCGTTAGATCGTGGGGAATCAAACGGTATAACTGGACAATGCTGTTCAGAGGGGAAGACTCAAGCTCGTCTTGGCTGCTAATTATAAGCTCTACCGATTCCTTCCTCCGGGCGAGAGAGAGTAGATCATATGTTGAGCTTAGATCTGGTCCAGTCTCAGCTAATTGCAACAGCCCTAAATATCAGACGATAGTCATGTGGTAGGCAATTTCAAAAATAACGGCCGGGAATGGCATCCCAAAGCGGCCCCCGAAGCGGTCAATGTGCAAGACTTTATAGATCCCAAACTGGGACGTGCCATCCCGTACGGTATCTATGACATCGCCGACAACAAGGGCTGGGTCAGTGTCGGCACCGATCACGATACCGCCAGTTTCGCCGTCCACGCGATTCACCGCTGGTGGTTGGCCATGGGGAAAAAGCGCTATCCCAAAGCCAGCCGGCTGATGATCACCGCCGATGGCGGCGGCAGCAACGGCCACCGTCTGCGTCTATGGAAAATAGAACTGCAAAGGCTGGCGAAAGAGTTGCGTATTCCCATCACGGTTTGCCACCTGCCGCCCGGCACCAGCAAATGGAATAAAATTGAACACCGCCTGTTTTCCTTTATCACGCTCAATTGGCGCGGAAAGCCGCTACGCAGCTTTAAAACCATGGTTCAACTGATCGCGTGGATGAAAACAAATATCCCAAGGGCATGAAAATCTCCGATGCCAAACTGGCCGCCATCAAGCTCGTGCGTCATGCCTTCCACGGTGACTGGAACTACACCATATCACCACAATGACTTGAAGCGTTTATTTATGCACAACCCCTTACTGGACCGATTGGGCGCGTTGGACCGTCGTCCTGCGCCCGGATCAGTTGCACTCCGAGCCGGCGTGTCGCGTGCCGCTGATTAGTGAGGATGGGGAGTTCCTTGTGCTGTTGTTGCAGATCGGACCCATATCCGCCGAAAGTACGCCGCAAGGAAGGAGAGACCTGGGTGCTCAGATACCGGGTCACGAGCGCGGACGGCAGAAGAGTCGAACACATCGCAACTGTCGGACTTGTCTGGGACTTTCCCAAGGACAGGGACGCATGGCGCGAGGTCGATAGACTCGGACTCGGAGTGCGGATCAACGACACCGCCGCCGGCCGTGCTTCATTCCATTTTCTTGCAGAGCATTACTTGAAGGCCGATTTCGGCGCGGATGCTGTGCGCGCGAAATCGGCAAACACCATACCCATCGTTGAGCACTATGTCCGCGACTACGTCATCAAACGATTCGGTGAGCGCATCGCGGAGGACATCAAGCCACTTGAAATACAGAAGTGGCTCAAATCCCTCAACGAAATGGGCGGGCTTGCCTGGACGACGATTGCAAAGTTGCGGGGCCTCATGCACCGCATCTACAAGATCGGCATCCTGCACGAACACGTCGCGAAGAATCCTGTGCTGTACGTCGAGACGCGTTCCAGGTCCACCTACCGGGCAATCATCATCACCCCGGCCCAGACCCTGGCGATTCTGAAATCCCTATCCTCTCCGCTTCACTACACGCTGGTGCTCACCTGTGCGGCGACTGCGCTCCGCTCGTCAGAGATTCTGGCGCTGCGCTGGGCGGATGTGCATTGGCACGAGGGAAGGATTCAAATTTCCAAGCGCTGGGCCAAGGGAGAAGACGGAGAAACAAAAACCGATGTGTCGGACGGTTATGTCCCGCTACATCCGGTCTTAGCCGGGCATCTTCGTGCGTGGCAACGCCAGACGCCACATGCCAATGAAACCGACTTTGTGTTTCCATCGATGAGAGCCCGGGGAAGGAAACCGCTCTGCTCTTCTGTATTCGTCGCCGACTATCTGCGACCGGCAGCCAGGAAAGCCGGAGTGCATATCGAGGACGGGCAAAAGTTCGGTCTCCACAACTTGCGTCACTCGCTTAGCAACTGGCTGGTGAACAAGGCGAAAGTCGAACCCAAAACCGTGCAGGGAATCTTGCGTCATGCCAAGATTCAGACGACGCTCGATCTGTACACGCAGGAAGACAGCGATGAAACGCGAGCCGCGCAGGGCGAATTCCTGACAGCTGTGGGGATGAGTACGACGGTGAACTAAAAGTTGTGGCTTGGAGTTTTAGGAGTCACGTCCGATAACTCCTTTAGAAAGAATGGCGGGGACGACGAGACTCGAACTCGCGACCTCTGCCGTGACAGCACAGCGTTTTGATGAATTGATTGATATCAAACGGTGTCGGCGGATATCTTTTGATACCACAAGGTACCGGATGTCACTTCTTATCGTCCCCTTATTGTACCCAGATTGGGCTTGTCCCCTGCCTGGTTACAGTCAGCCTTCCTGACGTTTCTTGCGTTCGGCATCCTGCTCTAGCATGCTCACCATGAGTCGAACCGGTGACCGGAACGTGGTCGCGCGCAACCGTTCGAACATGGTTTGCAACTCAACGAGTCCATGGGCTGCAGCAAGGTCCAACGCTGCGAGCGTGCCGACCACCTTCAATCCACGATGCCGCGCTATAGTCACACCGTCTCGTTCGTCCATCAACAGAAGGGTGGCTTGTAGTTCGGACGCAAGGGATATCGCTTCCCGCTCGCCTGCGTCGAGATGTGCCAGAGCAGAATCGACGGGTAGCTTCAGGCTCACTACTTCCAACCACTGGGGAGGCTGCGAAATCCACGCGCGCACGATCCCGGGCGTGTTTGCATGAGCGAGCTCGGCCTTCACAGCGGGAGGGATCAAAACCCTTCGATATAGGTTTGGAAGAATATCGGCTGCTTGAATGAGCACGAGGTAGTTCAGGGGAGTTGTATCAGCTACGATCGCTTGCATCTACAAGCCGAGTTGCCGGTGCGTGTCGCGATCCCGCTCGATGTCTTCCAGTGTGTATTCCAGTTCGACGCCATGGTTCTTCAGAAAGGCATCGACTTCCATCCGGGTCTCGTAACCAAGCAACTGGCGCAATTGGGCAGCCGAAATCTTGCGTTCACGGTACGCGGCTAGGGCCAAGGCCTCGAAGGCAGCCCGGGACAAATCTTGGCCAGGAGCAGCCAGGGCCGCTGAGAGTTCGTCAGGAATCGCAATCGTGACGTGTCGCATTATTGAGAAATTATAGCATCATCCTGCGAGAAAAATGTCGCGGTCAACCGGATGGTCCGGATGGTCGTTAGTAGTGAGCCTCTTTCAGAAATCAAACGCGGCCAAATCGAAATGCTAGCGGTGACCGGAGGCGCACCGTTCCTCGCGGCCCGAGTCCAACTGCAACGTGCGGAAAGACAGCAAAGGGAAGGGAACTCGTTGAAGACCCAACAAAAGGTTCGAACAGCGCAAGAAGGTGTGTCCTCTTGCACCCTAACGGGTTTCACTGAATCGATGCAGGTTCTTTAAAAAAAGTGGCGGGGACGACGAGACTCGCACTCGCGACCTCTACCGTGACAGCGCTGCGTGGATAGGTTTTACAACAACATACAACAACGCGGGGACTGCCAAACTACCCGTAAGCCGCACAAGACTACACGAATTGTGGGTTGGGTTGTGGGTTGGAAAATCGTGTCGCTGGCCTCGGGCACGCCGCACCGGAAATCCATTGCCTAACGGTTTGGTTTCCTCTTGCACGCCGCCAGTCGATCTGCTATATACTGAACCACATGGTTCAGTATAACGAAACCCGCCTCGACGCTTCGTTCGCCGCGCTGTCGGACGCGACCCGGCGCGGCGTGCTGGAGCAGCTCAGCCGCGCCGACGCTTCGATCACGGACCTCGCCGGAAAGTTCCATATGACCCTCACGGGCATGAAGAAGCATGTTGCCGTGTTGGAGCGGGCGGCGCTCGTCACTACTGAAAAGGCCGGGCGCGTCAGAACCTGCAGGCTTGCCATGCGCGCGCTGG
>WNEP01003024.1_pt1 | contig 10600 bp, 8 predicted proteins | sample 5399961 | NCBI WGS metagenome assembly WNEP01 (sample SAMN13153329, study PRJNA577476) | soil metagenome | isolation source: 20 cm grassland meadow soil pre-rain plot 5 | place: USA:California | collected 2015-09-08 | reverse complement strand
AGGTGGGACAGGTGCGCAAAGGGATCGTCAAGAACATCACCGACTTCGGCGCGTTCATCGATCTGGGCGGCGTGGACGGCCTGCTGCACATCACCGACATGAGCTACGGGCGCGTGTCGCATCCCTCCGAGATGGTGAAGATCGGCCAGGAGGTCGAAGTCAAAGTCCTCGACATCGACTGGGAGCGCGAGCGCATCAGCCTCGGCTTGAAGCAGCTGCAGGCCTACCCGTGGAAGAACGTGGCCGCGAAGTATCCGGTGGGCACGCGCGTGCAGGGCAAGGTCGTGTCGATCACCAACTACGGCGCGTTCGTCGAGCTCGAGCCCGGGATCGAGGGCCTGGTGCACATCTCCGAGATGAGCTGGACCCGCAACGTGCGCCACCCGTCGAAAATCGTGTCCATCGGCGAGACGATCGAAGCCGTCGTCCTGAAAGTGGACGAGACGGAAGAAAAAGTCTCGCTCGGCATGAAGCAGACCGAGGAAGACCCCTGGATGGCGCTGCCGCAGAAGTATCCGGTGGGCATGCGCATCAAGGGCAAGGTGCGCAACCTCACCTCGTTCGGGGCGTTCGTGGAGATCGAGCCCGGCATCGATGGCTTGATCCACATCTCCGACATGTCGTGGACCAAGCGCGTGCAGCATCCCTCGGAAGTCGTCAAGAAGGGCGACGAGGTCGAAGTATTGATCCTGAACGTCGACGCCGAGAACAAGCGCATCTCGCTGGGCCTGAAGCAGGCACAGGAGGACCCGTGGCTGCGCATCGGCGAGACCTATCCCGTCGGGACCGAGATGCGGGGTCGCGTGCTTCGATTGATGGACAAGGGCGTGGTGGTGGACCTGGGCCAGGACATCGAGGGCTTCGTGCCGATGTCGCAGCTCGGGATCGCGGACATCCAGAATCCGGCCGACGCGGTCAAAGAGGGGCAGGCGGTGGAGCTGAAGGTGCTCGAGGTGGACCCGATACACCATCGGATCGTGCTGGCGGCCACCGGATGGCCCAAAGAGGACAGCGGGACGCAGGAAGCAGCCAAACAAGACGGTCAGATAGACGCCTAGACGCCTAGACGCCCAGCGGTGTGCAGGCTTGAGGGGGCAGGGGTCAATGTTACCTGCCCCCTCGTTGCTACGTACCGCTAGGCGTCTGGGCGTCTAGGCGTCTGCCTATCCGGCGTCTCGGCGTCTGCCTATCCGTCTAGCCGCCTAGCCGTCTAGATTTTGCGCCATGAGTATGCGAGACAAGCTGGAACTCCTCCAGCAGAAGCGCGCCGAGTCCGAGCTCGGCGGTGGCGCCGACCGCATCAAGACGCAGCGCGACAAGGGCAAGTTGACGGCGCGCGAGCGACTCGACGCGCTGCTCGATCCGGGCTCGTTCGTCGAGCTCGACCGCTTCGTCACCCACCGCGCGACCGACTTCGGTCTGGCCGACGAGAAGTATCTCGGCGACGGCGTGGTGACCGGCCACGGACGGGTCGATGGCCGAGTGGTGTACGTATTCTCGCAGGACTTTACCGTACTGGGCGGGTCGCTCTCCGAAGCGCACGCCGAAAAGATCTGCAAGATCATGGACCTCGCCTTGAAGACTGGCGCACCGGTGATCGGCCTCAACGACTCCGGTGGAGCGCGCATTCAGGAGGGCGTGGTCTCGCTCGGCGGCTACGCCGACATCTTCCTGCGCAACACACTGGCGTCCGGCGTGATCCCCCAGATCAGCGCCATCCTCGGGCCGTGTGCGGGAGGCGCGGTGTACAGCCCCGCCATCACCGACTTCATCTTCATGGTGCGCGGCGTCTCCTACATGTTCGTGACGGGGCCGAGCGTCGTGAAGACCGTCACGCACGAGGAGGTCGATTTCGAGGGGTTGGGGGGCGCGGACGTGCACGCCGCCAAATCGGGCGTCGCGCACTTCGTGCACGACACGGAGCGCGAGGCGCTGGCGGCGATCCGGACGCTCCTCTCCTACCTGCCCGGCAACAACCTGGACGATCCGCCCATCCGGCCCGCGACCGATCCGCCCGATCGGCGCGACGAGGAGCTGCTCGACATCGTGCCCGACAGCCCCACCAAGCCGTACGATATGCGCGACGTGATCCGCCGCGTGGTGGACGACCGCGATTTCTTCGAGGTGCATGGCAACTTCGCCGGCAACCTGCTGGTGGGGTTCGCCCGGCTGGGCGGCCGCCCCGTGGGCGTGATCGCGAACCAGCCCGCGGCGCTCGCCGGCGTGCTCGACATCGACGCGTCGCTCAAGGGCGCGCGCTTCATCCGGTTCTGCGACGCGTTCAACGTGCCGCTGGTCACGTTCGAGGACGTCCCCGGGTTCCTGCCCGGCGTGGCGCAGGAGCACGGGGGCATCATCAAGCACGGCGCCAAGCTGCTGTTCGCCTACTGCGAGGCGACGGTCCCCAAGCTCACGGTGATCACGCGCAAGGCGTACGGTGGCGCCTACGACGTGATGAACTCGAAGCATGTGCGGGGCGACTACAACGTCGCCTGGCCGACGGCCGAGATCGCCGTGATGGGCCCCAAGGGGGCCGTGGAGATCCTCTATAAGGGCGAAGCCACGGACGCGCAGGAAGAGGAGTACCGGGAGAAATTCGCGCACCCCTATCTGGCCGCCGCGCGCGGCTACCTGGACGACATCATCGACCCGCGCGACACCCGGCTCCGGTTGATCGAGGCGCTCACCACCCTCGCCGGTAAACGGGATCGCAATCCTCCCAAGAAGCATGGCAACATTCCTCTGTAGCGCGGCCGCGCTGGCGGCGCTGCTGCAGGCGCCGTCGGCGCCCCCGCCGTCGCCGTCCGATTCGCTCGCCGCGCTGCGCGAGCGCGTGGCGCGGGACTCGCTCGATGGCGCGGGGTGGCTGCTGGTGGGACGGGGCTACCTGCAGCTGGCGCAAGAGGCGCACGGCCGGGCTCATCGCGCGGAGGCGGACAGCGCCTGGGCGCGCGCCGCGCTCGACACGGCGGAGGCGGCGCTGGTGCGCGCGGTGGCGCTGGCGGGACCGGTGGGCGCGAGCGCCGCCGGCGACAGCGCCCGGGTGCTACGCGTGGGCGTGTGGGCCGCGCGCTCGCGGCTCACGTGGGAGGAGGGCGGCATCGCCGCCGCACTCGACGCCTGGGGGCCGCTGCCCACCGACCTGCGCGTGCCCGCGGTGCTCGAGGAGCTGGGGGAGAACCTGCTGCGGGCGTGTCCCGCGGGCGGGGCGCTCCTGACCGCGGGGGAAGCCGACTCGTACGCCGCCTGGTACATGCGGTTCGCGCGCGGCCTGCGCCCCGACCTGCTGGTGCTGCCGCTGGCGGCATGGCGCTCCGACGCGCTGCTGCGCGCCCGGCTGGCGCGCGACCTTAAGCTCGCGCGCCACAGCCCGGACGACGGCTGGCTGGGGGAGCTCGCGAAACGGCGCGCCGTGTGCGTCAGCATGGCGTTCGAGCGGCCGCCTGATGTACGCGCGCGGGTGGGCTGGGCGCCCCGCTCGCTCGTATGGGTCGCCGGGCCGCAAGGCAAGGGGCCGGCGGTGCCGGCGCGCGACTTCGTGTTCGCCGCGCTGCGGGTGGGTCTCGACGCGCACGACCCCTGGGCCGATCCCGCCCTCGGCGCGTACACGCGGGCGGCGCGTCTGACGCGCGCGCTGTGCGAGCCGCTCGCGACGTTCAAACTCGCTATGGAGGTGCCGGCGTGTCGACGCTGAGAGACGTGTCAACAGTCATCAGTTGTCAGTCATCAGAAACTGACAACTGACGCCTGATGACTCATGACTGACATCAAGCGCGTGCTCGTCGCCAACCGCGGCGAGATCGCCCTGCGCATCATCCGGGCATGCCACGAAGAAGGGATGGAAGCGGTCGCGGTGTACTCGGAGGTGGACCGTCTCTCGCCGCACGTCCGCGCCGCCGACGCCGCCGTGGCGCTCGGGCCCGCGCCCGCGGCCGAGTCCTACCTCGATGCGGCGAAGCTGGTCGCCGCCGCGCGCCACAGCGGCTGCCAGGCGATCCATCCGGGATACGGCTTCCTGTCCGAGCGGGCGCCGTTCGCCGAGGCCGTCACGGAAGCGGGGCTCACATTCGTGGGACCGTCGGCCGCCGCCATCCGCGCCATGGGGGACAAGACCGAGGCGCGGCGCCGCATGCAGGCGGCAGGCGTGCCGATCGTGCCCGGAACGACGCGGCCGCTCGCGGACCACGCGCAGGCCCGCCCCGAAGCGGCGCGCCTCGGCTACCCCGTCCTGCTCAAGGCGGTGGCGGGGGGTGGGGGGAAAGGGATGCGGCTGGTCCAGACGGAGGCGGAGCTCGAGTCGGCGTTCGAGGTAGCACAGAGCGAGGCGCTCAAGGCCTTCGGGGCGGGGGAGGTGTACCTCGAGAAATATCTGGAACGGCCGCGCCACATCGAGATCCAGGTGCTCGCCGACTCGTTCGGGCGCGTGGTGTCCCTGGGCGAGCGCGAGTGCAGCATCCAGCGGCGGCATCAGAAGCTCATCGAGGAGGCGCCCTCGCTCGCCGTGACGCCCGCGCTGCGGCGCCGGCTGAGCGACGCCGCCACCGCCGCCGCCGGAGCGGTCGGCTATCTCAGCGCCGGCACGATCGAGTTTCTGCTCGCGCCAAGCGGCGAGTTCTATTTCCTGGAAATGAACACCCGTCTCCAGGTCGAGCACCCGGTGACCGAGCTGGTGTACGGGGTGGACATCGTGCGGGAGCAGCTGCGCGTGGCGACGGGACAGCCCTTGCGGGTGCACGCCGGCACGCTGGCGCCGCGCGGCCACGCGATCGAGTGCCGCATCACGGCGGAGGATCCCTTCAACGATTTCCTGCCCGTCACGGGCGTGGTGCGGCATGTGCGGGTGCCGGGCGGGCCCGGTGTGCGGTGGGACGCGGGGTTCGAAACCGGGAACGAGGTGACGCTCCATTACGACTCCCTGATGGCGAAGCTGATCGCGTGGGGCGAGACCCGCCCGGTGGCGCTGGAGCGGATGCGACGCGCCCTGCGCGAGCTGGTGATCGTGGGCCTGCCGACCTCGCAGCCGTTCCACCTGCGCGTGATGGACGACCCGGAGTTCCAGCGCGGCGACCTGGACATCACCTATCTCGACCGCGCCGCAACCCGCCTGCTGTCGGCGGAGGCGCGGCCCGATCTCACGCGCCCGCTGGCCGTCGTGGCGGCGCTCTTGGCCGAGCAGCGGCGCGCCGCGACGGTGCCCGAGCAACCGTCCGCCCGTCCGCCGGTCGGCCCATCCGCCTGGCTGCTCGCGGCGCGGCGGGAAGCCGTGCGGGGCGACGGATGAGCGATATCGTAGCGATCACGTCGATCGCGGCGGGGGGGGACGGCGTGGGCCGGCTGGACGACGGGCGCGCGGTGTTCGTGCCGCGCACCGCGCCGGGCGAGCGGGTCCGGCTGCGCGATGGGATCAAGCTGCTCAAGAACTTCGCGCGGGGGGAGCTGGCCGAGGTGGTGGTGCCCGCCGGGGGGGGCGCGCGCGTCACGCCCCCCTGTCCGCATTACCCGCAGGACCGCTGCGGCGGCTGCCAGCTGCAGCACGTGGCCTACGACGCGCAGCTCCAGGCGAAGCGGGCGATCGTGGGAGACGCGCTCCGCCGCATCGCCAAGCTCGACGTCCCGGATCCCGAGATCGTCGAAGCCGTCGAGGAGTGGCGCTACCGGGCGAAGGTGTCGCTGGCGGTGAAAGGCGGTCGAGGGCGGGGGCAGGCGGTGGGGTTCCACCCGTACGACCGTCCGGGCACCGTGTTCCCGTTGATCGACTGCCACATCGCCGATTTCCGGCTCATGACGCTGTGGCGTGAGCTCAAGCCGCGCCTCGACCTCTTGCCCGCGAAGCTGGCGCGCCTCACGCTGCGGCTCGACCGGGAGGGCCGGCGGCACGTGATCGCCGAGTCGGCGGGCGAGCCCTGGGCGGCGCGCGACGCGACGGCGCTCGCCGCGGCCCTGCCAGACCCGGACCGCGTGATCTGCTGGTGGCAGCCGGTGGACGGCGCGGCCCGCGTGGTGGCCGGCCCGACGACCGGCTTCCCGGCGACGGCGTTCGAGCAGGTGAATCCCGAGATGGGCACGGTCACGCGCCACTGGGCCGTGGAACAGTTGGGCGACGTGCGTGGCGCCGTGGTGTGGGACCTGTATGGCGGGATCGGTGACACGGCCGTACAGCTGGCGGAGCTGGGGGCACAGGTGGTGAGCGTAGACGCAGATGAAAAGGCGATCGACTGGGCCCAGCGGCGGGCATCGCCCCGTCCGGTCCGATTCATCGCGGCGAAGGCCGAGGACGTGCTGCCGACGTTGCCCGAGCCGAGTGCGGTCGTGGTGAATCCGCCGCGGGGCGGCCTGCACTGGAACGTGACACTGCGCCTGAGTGGGCAGCCGGTCCCCAGAATCGCGTACGTCTCCTGCGATCCCGCGACCCTGGCGCGCGACCTGCACCGCCTGAGCGCCAACTATCGCGTGATTGCCGTACGGGCGTTCGATCTGTTTCCGCAGACGGCACACGTGGAGACAGTCGCGGTGCTGGAGGCGGCGTGAACAAGAAATTGCGGATTTCGGATTGCGGATTGCGGATTAGCTCGTGGAAGGCCCGTTCGGTCAATCCGCAATCCGCAATCCACAATCCGCAATCGGGGGTAGGGGTGGAGGTGGAGCGGTGAAGTATTTCGTCACCATCGGCGCCCAAACGGTCGAGGTGGAGGTCGACGGCGACCGCGTGCTCGTGGGTGGGGAGGCAGTCGACGTCCACCTCGCCCCGCTGCCCGGCACGCCGCTCTATCACCTGCTCTTGGGCGGGGAATCATGGACCGTGGCGGCCCAGCCGCTCGAGGGCGACGGGCAGTGGGCGATGGGCGTGGTGGGCGAGCGCTTGGAAGTGGCGGTCCAGGACGAGCAGTCCCGGGAGACCGAGGCCGTCGCGGCAGCGGCGCCGGGCGCCGCCGGGCCGGCCGTAGTGCGCGCCCCGATGCCCGGTCTGGTGGTGCGCGTGGAGGTCGCGGACGGGCAGCGGGTCGACGCCGGGGCCGGCCTGGTGGTGGTGGAGGCGATGAAAATGGAGAACGAGCTGCGCGCGCCGCGCGCCGGCGTGGTGCAGACCGTGCACGTGACGGCAGGGCAGACGGTCGAAAAAGGGGTGGCGCTCGTCACCCTCGCGAGCCCGGAACCTTCTGGTTGACACCGCCTTACGGCCCGGGTATAGTTCGCGGCTGTCAGCGACCGGGCTCCCGAGGAAGGCTTGGGCATGAAGACATTCAGCTTGCGCAAAGAGGACGTGACGCACCGCTGGTTCCTGGTCGACGCGACGGGGCAGCCGCTCGGCCGGCTGGCGAGCCAGGTGGCGCAGATCCTGCGCGGCAAGCACAAGCCCACGTTCACGCCGCATCTGAACGGCGGCGACTGCGTGGTGATCGTGAACGCGGCCAAGGTGAAGCTCACGGGGCGCAAGCTCGAGCAGAAGCGGTATTTCCGGCACACCGGCTACATGGGGCACGAGCGGTTCACGCCGCTCAAGAACATGATGGCGAAACACCCGGAGCGCGTGATCGAGCGGGCGGTCTGGGGCATGCTCCCCAAGACCACGCTGTCGCGCCAGAAGGTGAAACAGATGCTGAAAGTGTACGGCGGACCCGATCATCCTCACGCGGCCCAGCAGCCGCAGCCGCTCGGTGCGGCGGCCGGGGCGACCGGGGCGGCGGGAGCGGCGGGGGCGGCGGGGGCGGCCCGATGAGCAGCGGCGTCACACCGGAGCTGCGCTGGCACGCGGTCGGACGCCGCAAGGTGGGCGTCGCGCGCGTGTATCTCACGCCCGGCTCGGGGAAGTGGAACATCAACGGGCGCACGCTGGGGGACTACTTCCCGCGGCCGTCGCTCGTGTCGCACATCCAGCAGCCATTCACGGCCACCGACACCCTGGGCGCGTTCGACGTGCGGGCGCTGTGCCGGGGCGGGGGCGTGACGGGGCAGGCGGGGGCGCTGCGGCTCCGATCGCGCGGGCGCTCTGCCTGGCGGACGAGCAGCACCGCAAGAAGCTGCGGGAGCAGGGACTGCTGACGCGCGATCCGCGCGTGGTGGAGCGCAAGAAGCCGGGGCGGGCGGGAGCGCGCAAGCGGTTCCAGTTCAGTAAGAGATAATGGGATTCGGGATTCGGGGCTGGGGGCTCGGTCTTCAGGCGTGACTCCGAACCCCGAGGCCCGAACCCCGAGGCCCGAACCCCGAGCCCCTAACTCACACGTCGCTCGATCCGGTGCCGGGTCCCTGCGGGGTGGCATCCGGAGATGACGGCGGCGGCGGATCAAAACCCACGAGAGGGAGTGCATGGCGCAGCCTCAGTTGCAGGATCTGCTGGAAGCGGGCGTCCATTTCGGTCATCAGACGCGTCGCTGGAATCCCAAGATGCGCCGGTTCATCTTCGCCGAGCGCTCCGGCATCTACATCATCGATCTCCAGAAGACGCTGCGGCAGATCGAGGCCGCGCAGGACCTGTTGCGCGGCGTGGTGCTGAAGGGCGAAGGGGTGCTGTTCGTCTGCACCAAGAAGCAGCTCAAGAACATCCTCCAGGCGGAAGCGCAGCGCTGCGGGGCGTTCTACGTGACGGAGCGGTGGCTGGGCGGCACGCTCACGAACTTCCAGACGATCAAGAAGCAGATCAAGCGGCTGAAGGAGCTGGACCAGGGCACCGCGGAAGGCGAGTTCGAGAACTACACCAAGAAGGAGCAGCTGCTGTTCGACCGGGAGCGGGTGAAGCTGGAGAAGTATCTCTCGGGCATCAAGAACATGAGCCGTCTGCCCGGCGCGTTGTTCGTGGTGGACTCGAAGAAGGAGCGGATCGCCGTCGCCGAGGCGAACAAACTGGGGCTTCCGGTGGTCGCGATCGTGGACACGAACGCCGATCCGGACCTGATCAACGTGCCGATTCCCGGCAACGACGACGCGATCCGGGCGGTCTCGTTGATCACCGCGGCGATCTCGGACGTGATCGGCGAAGCGCGGCGGCAGATGCCGCTGCACGAGGCGGCCGAAGAGGGCGAAGGCACGACCTACTCGACCGAGACGGGCGTCGAGGCCGAGGCGGAAGGCGACAAGAAGAAGAAGCCGGCGCGGCGCAAGCGCCGCGCCAAGCCGGAAGCCATTGCCGCGCGGCTCAAGACGGAGGAGGCGCCGGCCCCCGCCCCGGCGGAATCGAGCGGCGGAGCCGAAGGCGAACGCTGAGCCCGGACGTTCCCCGTTTCGGTGGACAACCGACCGCCGCCCTCCGAGCCCAACGGCGCGAGGGCGGCGTTTTTACGAGGAGTGAGGAGCATGGCGACGGTGAAAGACATTCCGGCGAAACTCGTGGGCGAGCTGCGCGCCCGTACTGGCGCGGGCATGATGGATTGCAAGAAGGCGCTGGAGGAGACGGCGGGCGACCTGGAGAAGGCCATCGACGTGCTGCGCACCAAAGGCGCCGCCAAGGCCGACAAGCGCGCCGGGCGCGAGGCGTCCGAGGGCGTGATCGGGCACTACGTCCACCACGACGGCAAGATCGGCGTGCTGGTGGAGCTGAACAGCGAGACCGACTTCGTGGCGCGCACCGAGGACTTCAAGACGCTCGCGCGCGACCTGGCGGTGCACATCGCCGCGACCAACCCGCTGGCGGTGCGGATCGAAGACCTGCCGCCCGAGCTGGTCCAGCGCGAGCGCCAGGTGTACGAGGCGCAGGTCGCCGAACAGAAGAAGCCCGAGCAGATCCGTGCCAAGATCGTGGATGGCATGCTCAAGAAGTTCTACGAGGAGCGCGTACTGCTCGAGCAGAAGTTCGTGAAGGACGACAAGCGCACCGTGGGCGAGCTGGTCAAGGAGCTGTCGGCCAAGACCGGAGAGAAAATCGCCGTGCGGCGATTCAGCCGGCTGAAGGTCGGAGAAGACTGAGTGGCGACGGCCCCCGCCTCCCGCGCGCGGCTCGCCTACCCGCGGGCGCTGCTCAAGCTCTCGGGTGAGGCGTTCGCGGGAGACCGGGGGGCGGGCGGCGGCATCGATTTCGGGGTGATCGACCGCCTCGGCGACGAGCTCAAGGGCGTGGCCGCGCTGGGCGTGCAGCTGGGGCTGGTGGTGGGCGGCGGCAACATCCTGCGCGGCACGGCAGCGAGCGAGCAGGGAATGGATCGAGTGTCCGCTGACTACATGGGCATGCTCGCCACCGTGATCAACGCCCTCGCCCTGCAGGACATCCTCGAGAAGAAGGGCGTGGACACGCGCGTCATGACGGCGATCCGGATGGAAGAGCTGGCGGAGCCTTACATCCGGCGGCGGGCCGTGCGGCACCTGGAAAAGGGTCGTATGGTGATCTTCGCCGGCGGCACCGGGAACCCGTACTTTTCCACCGACACGGCGGCGGTGCTGCGGGCGCTCGAGGTCGAGGCGAAACTGATCCTCAAAGCGACGAACGTGGACGGGGTGTACACGGCGGATCCGAAGCAGGACCCCAAGGCGAAGTTCCTCCCGGAGCTCTCGTTCCGCGACGCGCTGGTGAACGGCTACGCCGTGATGGACGCGAACGCGTTCGGGCTGTGCAAGGAGAACAAGCTCCCCATCGTGGTGTTCAACATCAACCAGCCGGGCGCGACGGCCAGGG
>WNEP01001840.1_pt1 | contig 10603 bp, 7 predicted proteins | sample 5399961 | NCBI WGS metagenome assembly WNEP01 (sample SAMN13153329, study PRJNA577476) | soil metagenome | isolation source: 20 cm grassland meadow soil pre-rain plot 5 | place: USA:California | collected 2015-09-08 | reverse complement strand
AGTGGAGGTTTGCGCCTCGTCGCGACGCGGGCGTATCCGGCGTTCGCCCTTTCAATGAGGTATGTGTGCGATGGTTGTTGAAGTAGGTCCTGAAATCGAGCAACTTGTTCTCGAGATCTGCAGTTGTCCTGAAGAACGTTTGATCCAAATACTCGCGTCGAACGGTGCCGTTTTGTTGCGATTCCCGTTATGTGGCGCAGAAGCCAGAGCGGCCCATCAGGCTTAGTGCCCCTCGGCCTCTCCGCAACATAAGTTGCTTCGGCCTCCTCTATAGTCGGGATGGTTATTCAATCCCCAACTTTGGCGGTCGAAAATATTTCACCTCACCAGCCCACTCCTGCAAGAGCGCCTGGAGTATTTGCAGCATTGCGCTAACCAAGGTTACGGCCTCAAAACCAGCGAAGCCCTGGTCCGAAGACAACGGACTTGTGACCTTCTTAGGCGGTCTCTGACCCTCGATCAGTTATATGGCGTTCGAGCCCGTAGAAGCAATTCCAGCTGCTGCGTTATCTGAACGAACGCCACATAACGGGAATCGCAACAAAATGCCTTTCCACGAACGGATGAGCATGAGTGTTCAACTGCGCCGCATGGCGATGACGTTTGCGAGTAACACATCCGTACCATCCGCTTTGCCAGCAAGAGTTCCAGCTGGTTTCCTACTGCCGGAACTGGGGTGAGGACAGGGTCTGGTTTCAGGACAAGCTTGGTCGCCTGCATTCATTACCGACAAGCTGGACTGACGCCGGCGCTGTCGATCCTTTCGTCGCCCTCGCAGCGGGGCGATCGCTGTTTCGAGTGGCGGACCTGATCGAACTAGCGCGACAGATCGACGGATGGAAGTCCGAGCGAGTCGAGAGAACTGTAAAGGAAAACATGTCATGCCTGTAAAGTGAATGTTGTCAGTGGTGCTGACCGCGAACTGTACCGACATCAAGGCAAACGCAAAATGTGAATATCATCTATCGCCGATTTGTATTGATTGTGGAGGGCGGGAATTTAAGGTGGGTCAAACTCGGGTGCGAGCCTAGTCCCACCCGACTTCTACTTTCATTGAGAGCCAGACAGGGAAAACACCGAGGCTGTTCTTCAAGACTTATAGTTTCCTAATTAAGCGGTCAGGATTGAACGACGTGGGTGCATCGCCACCAACGTTGCCGAGACTCTTCGCCCAGACGTGGCTCGCCTGAAGGAGTAGAGTCTCGACGGCTCCGAGGCCGCTCTAGGTGCTTGTTTTTCTTACGCCATACCTGGCTGCCCTTATGAAATCCTTATGAAGGCATCAGGACTTTCTCAGGCGTCATTCGCTAAGTTGTCCTTGATTGTGGGGAACGATTCCGTTCGTTGAATCGGTTGAAGTGAGACGAATCAAATCGTACGCCCCGTCACCCTGTGTGCCGTGACGATCACTGTTCTATCGACGATTTGTTTTCTCGCATGTGTCTTCTACCTTTGCGTCCTCTTTCAATGGATGCGAGACACCAAGGCCAAGACGACACATCTCCCTAAAGCAGATAACATAGGCCGAGAGACGTGCGAGAAGAAACTGCCGTACATCGTTGGTTCCTGGAGGGCTGCCGAAAACGACATGATCGAACTACGGTCACGTCGCTTCAGGTTCCGAGCATCAAAGAACATTCGCGCGGTCGCGAACCAGGATGCAATGAGTGCGAACGGATTGCGTACGAGAGGATCCTGGGATCGTTGAGGCTGGGCAAGAAAAAATAGGAGAGAAGAATGCACATTCTCAAGTTGAAAAGACTTGTGTCGCTGGTGTTGGTCGCAGCCTCTTGCGGAAGCGCGGTTCCCGTTGTTACGTTTGCCGACGACGGCAAAGGGGAACCCCCGGCCAAGCCAGCGGCAACAGCGAAGATCGAAGCGCCAGCTCTATTGACGGAGCGGGAGCGCTGGATGCTGGACCGCATGGAACAGCTCGAAAAGCGCGTCGCCGAGCTTGAAGCAAAGGGCCAACCGGCGGTTCCTTCCTCTAGCGAGCCCGCCGCATCACAACCGCCCGCGGCCGTGCCTGCGACCGCGCAGCCTGGCATCGGAGGAACTGTTGGCAGTGGGGAAGTGGCGAGCGTTGTCCCCTCGGCGGCCCTGCCCGCTACGCCTCGCACGCAGGAGAAGGTACGAACGAAACCGGCGAATGCGGAGCCTTTTGCCTTTGCCGACTTTACCTGGCTGACCGGCAACGCCCGCACGAAAGAATCGCCGATGGATTCTAAATTCTTCACCCCGGAAATTCGCGCCGACGTTGATTATATCTACGATTTCAATCATCCGAAGGACAACTCCATCGGCGGTTCGAGCGAAGTTTTCCGCGCTAATGAAGTTCAGGTAACGCAACTTGGCGTTGGGGGCGACTTTCACTACGACAATGTGCGCGCAAGATTAATGACCCAGTTCGGCTTGTACTCGCAAACGACACCGAGGAATGACGCAAGCCCTTCGCGCGGCCAGTGGAATCTGGACAATGCGTACCGCTATCTTTCGGAAGCTTATGGCGGCTACCACTTCAACGCGCTGCACGGGATCAACGTTGATGCCGGCATTTTCATGTCCTACGTCGGTCTGTTCAGCTACTATCAATTCGACAACTGGGCGTATCAGCCGACTTATGTTTCATCGAACACACCGTGGTTCTTCAACGGTGTGCGTGTTCAAATTTTCCCCACTGAACACCTGAAAATCGAGCCGTGGTTTACGAATGGCTGGCAATCCTACGGGCGTTTCAACAATCGGCCGGGTATCGGGCTGCAAATTCTGTGGCGTCCGAATGGCTGGCTATCGGTCCTGGGGAATCAGTATGCCTTGGGCGAAGATGCGCTGAACACGCCGGGCCGCGTGCGCTATCACACCGACGACAGCATCCAGGTCAAATACTACGACCATCCGGAAAATTTTGTCAGCAAAGCCGCGTTTACTTTCACCGGCGATATGGGTTGCGAGCACGGTGGTGGCGTCAGTTGCGCCGGTAATTCTGCGAAGGGTCCCAAGCAGAGCTTCCTTGGTTACATGATCTACAACCGCTTGTGGTTCGATCGCGACAAGTACGCGTTTACGCTGGGCGGAGGGAAAATCAATAATCCGGGACGCTATCTGGTTTTGCTGCCGCCCATCAATGGCGCTACTGCCGCCTCGGGAACACCGTATTTCACCGAGAATCCCGGCGATCCGTACAAGGCCTGGGATGTGTCTGGGACTTTTGACTGGATGCCCAGCCAATATATTACCTTCCGCTGGGAGTATAACCATCGAGCGGCAAACGTCCCTTACTTCTCCGGGTCCGGAGGCGTGACACCGCCTGCGGGCAACACGTTCGGTGCGCCGGGCGCGCTGGTCTGCCTCGACGGCAGCCTTGCACCCAGTACAGGGTGCGGCTCAGTCGGACTTTGGCAACCGGATCTTCGCAAAACCGAGAACCGCCTGAACATGGCGATACTCGTGAAGTTCTAGATTCCGGACCGGAGGAATGTGCTCATGCTAGACATCATCTTCTTGGCGGCGACAGCGCTCTTTGTTGGAGTAGCCGTCCTGTACGTGCGCGGCTGCGAACGGCTTAGATAGGAGCGAGTCATGAGTTTAGGGAATGCGGTACTGCTGTTCATTTGCGTCCTTCTCTGTGGCTACTTGCTCTATGCCCTGCTGAAGGCGGAGAGGTTCTAAACATGACCGCAAATGGCTGGTTTCAAATCGGTTTCTACCTTGTGGTGATCTTCTTGCTGACGAAGCCAGTTGGAATCTTCATGACTCGGGTGTTTAACCGGGAGAAGACATTTCTGGATCCTTTTCTGCGTCCCATCGAAAGGGTCGTATATCGGCTGACTGGCGTGGACGAGAAGCATGAGATGCGTTGGACGGAATACGCCATCGCCATGCTCTTGTTCAGCGGCGTCTCAATGGCGCTCCTGTACCTGATTGAGCGCACGCAGAAGTGGCTGCCGTTCAACCCTCAGAAGTTTCCGAACGTGGAGCCTGGCCTGGCTTTTGGCACAGCCGCATCGTTTACCACCAACACGAACTGGCAGGCTTATAGCGGCGAATCCACGATGAGTTATCTCACGCAGATGACGGGTCTGGCTTACCACAATTTCGCCTCCGCTGCAGTCGGTATTGTCCTCGCGATCGTGGTGATTCGCGGTATCGCGCGAAAGGAAACGGACAAGCTCGGAAACTTCTGGGTGGACACCACGCGCTGCTTGCTGTGGGTTTTGCTGCCAATTTGCGTCGTAGGTTCGCTGGTGTTTGTGTCACAAGGTGTTGTCCAGAACCTGAAACCTTACACCCCGGTACATTTGATCGAGCCACAGACCGTGCAGGTGACCGGAGCTGATGGCAAGGTTACCACGCAGACTGTGACGCAGCAGATCATTGCGCAAGGCCCCGTGGCATCGCAGGAAGTCATTAAGGAATTTGGCACCAATGGCGGTGGTTTTTTTGGAGCCAATAGCGCTCATCCTTTCGAAAATCCCACTCCCTTTTCAAACTTCTTCCAGCTGGTGTTGATTTTCGCGATTCCCTCCGGCCTCACCTACACCCTCGGCCGTATGACGGGGTCTCAGCGGCATGGCTGGGCAGTATGGGCGGCGATGGCGTTTCTCTTTTTCATTGGAGTGGCGACCGCGTACTGGGCTGAGGCGCGGGGGAATCCGCTCCTCGTTGGCGTGAATCAGAGCGCGAGCGCCCTGCATTCCGGCGGCAACATGGAAGGAAAGGAAGTACGGTTCGGCATTGCGAACTCCGCCCTCTTCGCGACCGTAACTACTGACGCCAGCTGCGGCGCCGTGAACAGTCAGCACGATTCGTTTACGCCCCTTGGCGGTATGGTGCCACTGATCAACATTATGCTAGGTGAAGTTGTTTTCGGCGGAGTGGGCGCAGGACTCTACGGCATCATCGTGTTCGTAATTCTCGCGGTGTTTATTGCCGGTCTGATGGTAGGCCGGACTCCCGAGTACTTGGGCAAGAAGATTGAATCGTATGACGTCAAGATGGCGATGCTGGCGATTCTGATTCTGACGTTCACCATCCTCGGCTTCTCAGCCGTTGCTATCGTCAAACCCTTTGGCACTTCGAGCATCTCGAACCCCGGCCCGCACGGTTTTTCTCAAGTGCTCTACGCCTACGTCTCGTCGACCGGCAACAACGGCTCGGCGTTCGGCGGCTTGAATGTGAACACCATGTGGTACAACACAAGTACAGCCGTAGCCCAACTGCTTGGCCGCTTCTTCATGATCATTCCAGTGCTCGCTATTGCCGGAAGTCTGGCGAAAAAGAAAACCGTTCCCGAATCGGCCGGCACGTTCCCAGTCACAGGCGGGCTGTTCGCTGGCTTGCTAGTGTCTACGATTTTGATCGTGGGTGCTCTCACGTTCTTCCCGGCCCTGAGTCTCGGACCGATTCTCGAACACCTGCTGATGTCCGCAGGCAAGGCCTTCTGAGGTGTCCATGGATTCCGTCGCCCAAGTTAGAAAACAATCGCTCGCTGACACGAAGATTCTCACTCGTGCAGTAACCGACTCATTTCGCAAGCTGGCCCCCCGCACGATGGTCAAGAACCCCGTGATGTTCGTAGTCGAGGTGGGTGCAGTATTAACAACGGTGCAGCTGGTGTGGAACGCCTTTCATCACGTAGGCCAGATTGGCTTCGGCTTGCAAATCACCCTTTGGCTGTGGTTCACGGTTCTTTTCGCGAACTTCGCGGAAGCCATGGCCGAAGGACGGGGCAAGGCACAAGCAGACACTCTGCGTAAAGCACGGGCTGAGACTCAGGCTCACCTGCTGACTTGCGATAACAAGATCGAGACGGTACCCAGCTCGAAATTACGCTCAGGGGACATCGTAGTCGTCACTGCAGGGGACTTCATTCCGGGTGATGGCGAGGTGATCGAAGGTGTGGCCTCCGTCGATGAATCGGCGATCACCGGCGAGTCCGCGCCAGTCATCCGGGAGTCGGGCGGCGATCGCTCGGCAGTTACCGGGGGAACTCGTGTTCTCTCCGACGAGATCAAAGTCCGCATCACCTCGAATCCGGGCGAAACCTTCCTGGACCGGATGATCAAACTTGTTGAGGGAGCCTCGCGTCAAAAAACTCCGAACGAAATTGCCCTCAACATTTTGTTGGCCGGACTGACCATTATCTTCTTGCTGGCAGTCGTAACGCTTCAGCCCTTTGCCATTTATTCGGGTGCTCCGCAGAGCATCTTCGTCTTGGTCTCACTTCTCGTTTGCCTGATTCCTACGACCATTGGAGGTCTTCTGTCCGCTATCGGCATTGCCGGCATGGACCGCATGATTCAGCGGAACGTCATCGCCATGTCTGGGCGCGCTGTTGAAGCCTCGGGCGACGTAGATGTGTTGTTGCTGGACAAGACGGGAACGATCACTCTGGGAAACCGGGCCGCCACGCAATTCTTTCCAGCGCCCGGCATCGAAGAGAGTCATCTTGCCGATGTCGCGCAGCTTTCCTCGCTGGCGGACGAGACTCCGGAAGGCCGATCCATCGTCGTGCTCGCCAAGGAGCGGTATCACCTTCGAGGTCGGGACCTTTCTACACACGCCGCAAGTTTCATCCCATTTTCCGCACAAACCAGGATGTCAGGCGTCGACCTTGACGGCCGCGAAGTCCGCAAAGGAGCACTGGAAGCAATTACCCGCTTGTGCGCCAGCCGCGGTCACAACATTCCTGTGGAGCTGCAGGTTTGTGTTCGTGAGATTTCGAATGCGGGCGGAACGCCGCTGCTGGTCGCAGAGAACGGCCGCGTGTTAGGCGCGATCGCTCTCACAGATATCGTCAAGGGCGGCATGAAGGAGCGTTTCGATCATCTTCGCGCCATGGGCATTCGTACCATGATGATCACGGGGGACAATCCGCTGACCGCCGCTGCTATCGCTCGCCAAGCGGGAGTCGACGATTTCCTTGCTGAAGCCAAGCCCGAAGACAAGATGGCGCTTATTAAGCGGGAGCAGGCTAAGGGGAAGCTCGTGGCCATGACCGGCGACGGCACCAACGACGCTCCGGCACTTGCGCAGGCTGACGTGGGAGTGGCCATGAATACCGGGACGCAAGCCGCCAAAGAAGCTGGGAACATGGTTGATCTCGATTCCAATCCGACGAAACTGATCGAAATCGTTGAAATAGGCAAGCAGCTCCTGATTACTCGCGGCGCTCTGACAACGTTTTCGGTCGCGAACGACGTGGCCAAGTACTTCGCTATTATTCCCGCAATGTTTGCCGCGGCGTTTCCTCAACTCGAAGTTCTGAACATTATGCGGCTCCGCACTCCAGAATCGGCGATTTTATCCGCGGTCATTTTCAACGCCCTGATTATCATTGCGCTGATTCCATTGGCTCTCCGAGGCGTGCGGTATCGGCCGGTCGGAGCGGCCGCGCTTCTTCGCCGCAACCTGTTGCTCTATGGCGTCGGGGGAGTCATTGCTCCATTTATCGGAATCAAGCTGATCGATGTGTTGCTGACGTATCTGCGATTTGTCTGAGAGGGCCTTCATGAAAAAGAATCTGCTCATTGCCGTGTGGTTCACCCTGGTGACAACCGTCATGTTTGGCCTCATCTACCCGCTCGGAATCACAGCGCTGGCGCAATTATGTTTTCACGACCGCGCGGACGGACAACTCATCTCGAAGAATGGAAAGCTTGTAGGCTCGAGAATCATTGGGCAGGCATTTACGGGGCCTGCCTATTTCCACTCGCGACCGTCTAACGCGGGAACTGGATACGATTCAACATCGAGCGGCGGCTCAAACCTAGCCCCTACCAACAAGAATCTGCTTGAGCGCGTAAAGGGTGACGTGCAAAAGCTTCAGGCAGAAAATCCAAATACTCCTATCCCGGTCGACCTGGTGACAGCCTCGGGGTCTGGTCTGGACCCAGATATCTCTCCAGCCGCCGCCGAATTCCAAATTCCTCGCGTTGCTCATTCGCGTGGCATGAAAGAAGAAGACGTGCGCGCGCTGGTCGAGAGACATACGAAGGGCCGTGACCTGGGATTCCTTGGCGAACCGCGCGTGAATGTCTTGGAACTGAATCTGGATCTCGACAGTCTTCATCCGGCGCGATAACGATCACGATTACGCCGTGGGGTTTTTTCTGAGGTTGTGTTTGGAAAGTGAAACCGGTACCCCAGCCAAGGTTCGGTCAGGATGTTGCGAGGATGCGCCGGGTCCTTCTCAATTTTCTTGCGCAGTTAGTTTATCACTACGCGAAGATTTTCCGTTTGCTCGGCGTGATCCGGTTCCCAAACAACCTGTAAGACCCCTTTTATGTGTAAGCGGCTTTCCTTGTTGAATCATAAGAAGACGCAACACGTCGAATTCTTTGGGACTCAGGTGGACTCTCTCGCCGTGGACATTGACCATCCTTTTCTCAAGATCCACGCTCAATTCCGGGGTCTCGATTTTGGGAAGCGGCTCTTCGGAAGTGGAGCGTCTCAGCGCAGCTCGAATGCGCGCCAGCAGTTCTCCGATTGCGAAAGGTTTTACGACGTAGTCGTCCGCTCCCGAATCCAGAGCGACAACCTTGTCATGTTCCGAGTTGCGGACTGTCACCATGATAATGGGCCCTTCAAAGGACAATCGAATTTTGCTACAAGCCTCAAGCCCACTCATGCCCGGCATGTTCACATCCAGAAGAATCAGATCAGGGCGCTCCCGGATGACCATCTCGATGGCCTCCTGGCCGTCCTTTGCCTCCACGACGTCGTATCCATTACTGGAAAGAGTAGCTCGTAAGACGCGTCGGATTTGCGGGTCGTCGTCGACCACGAGAATGGTTGCATTGTTCATCGGTCTGTCGCGTTTCTGTGTACTCACCTCAGTGGGGTAAGCGCCGAACAGTTCGCTTTGAGCGCTCGCAAGCGTAAAGCACGAGCGGTAAGAAACGCCTGAAGGATTCCTAAGGAGTTCATAAAGGTATGACGGTTCTGGATCTACTTTTGGGCCGGCCTCTCGCGTCGGACGAGGCGCGCGCCGAGTGCGTCGGTCCGGCAACCGGAATTCCGATCTTCGGCTTGGATGCCCTCAGCTCCGCGGCCTATGGCACGGAGGCTGCCCTGACGCTGCTCATTCCTCTCGGCGCGGCGGGAATTGCCTACATGGTTCCGATCAGCGCCAGCGTCATCGTGTTGCTCAGCATCGTCTATTTCTCCTACCGTCAGACGATCCAGGCATACCCCGGTGGCGGTGGATCGTACACTGTCGCTCGCCAGAATCTCGGCGTCTCTGCCGGCCTCCTTGCGGCCGCTGCTTTGATGATTGACTACATTCTGGTGGTCGCCGTAGGAATTTCCGCTGGTGTCGGCGCTCTTGTTTCCGCCGTGCCCAACCTGCAGCCGCATACGCTTGCCTTGTGCCTGGGAATTCTCGTGCTCATTACCCTGATCAATCCTCGTGGAGTGCGAGAAATCTCGGCCCGACGGGGATCGCTCGCTTAACCCAGCTTATCGGCTTCACATTTGTTCGTCCTTACGCTTGACGTAACGCGTACTTCCTGGTATTTTGAGCAGTGATCGTCAGCTATCGGGACAAGAGGACCAGAGAATTCGCCGCCGGGAAACGGGTCAAGCCATTCTCTGGATTTGAACGATCCCCGCGCCTGAAGCTTGACCGTATGGAAGCGGCCACGTCGCTGAGGGACCTTGCCGCATTGCCTGGGAACCGTTTTGAGGCGCTGGTAGGCGACCGCAAGGGCCAGTACAGCATTCGCATTAACGATCAATGGCGGATTTGCTTTGAGTGGGCCGACCAATCGCCGGGGCCCTCAAACGTGGAGATTGTTGACTATCACTAGGAGCATCGCTATGGCATTGACCGCTATCCATCCGGGTGAACACCTCGCTGAAGAACTGGAAGCACTCGATATGAGCGCGGCTGAACTAGCGCGAAAGATCAACGTGCCGACCAATCGCATCACGCAAATCTTGAACGGAACGCGCGCCATCACGGGCGACACCGCCCTGCGCCTCGCTCATTTCTTTGGCACGAGCGCTCAGTTTTGGCTGAATCTACAGAGCCTCTACGACCTGCGGCTCGCCCAGGAGAAGGTAGGAAAATCCATCCAGGCGCTTCCCACGCTTAAACGGCGCGAGCTGGTCCACGCATGAAGCGTTAACGCGACGAATTCCGGGAACGACGGAGCTCGGGCCTGAAAACTGGCAAGCTCTTCGATCCCATTTTCCAATCAGCATCCAATGCTCTGCGCTTTGCGGCCTGTCTCTGGCGAATTGATACGGGGGGAAGTTCCAAGTCAATATAACGCAATAACGCAATGTTACATCGCCTTGAGAACCGCCGAATGCCTGCCGCAACCCTGAAGAATCATGGGCGAAATAATAATTCGCCAGCCACAGGTGCTGTCAAGTAGGTCGTTCACCCAATTCACCCAAAAGCCGGCAGCTGAGTTATAAGGTTTTCTGGCAGCGCAATGCCCGCTCGAGGTAAGGTACCAGGGGAGCGGGCGCGAGCCACCCCTGGCAGTCGATGTCCCCCAACAGGTCCAGCGCAGTTCCCACTGCTTGGGCTTTCGCTCCGTGTTCGCTACCGAGACCTTGAGCCGATTCAGGCCACTCTAGCGGAAGTTTACTT
>WNEP01002447.1_pt1 | contig 10618 bp, 10 predicted proteins | sample 5399961 | NCBI WGS metagenome assembly WNEP01 (sample SAMN13153329, study PRJNA577476) | soil metagenome | isolation source: 20 cm grassland meadow soil pre-rain plot 5 | place: USA:California | collected 2015-09-08 | reverse complement strand
GCTTGGGCCGATACCAGGAGCAGGGATTGACCACGCCGCGCCACCAAGCCGCTCGCGAGCTTCTCGCCTTCTATCGGGAGGCGGGCGTCGACGCGCTTCTCGAGGAGAAGCCGACCAATCGGTTCGCCGGGGATGACGCAACAGCCGCGCTGGCTGTGCGCGCCGACGACGGCGCGCCAAGAGCCGAGGAGCGCGCCCCCGCCCGCCCGTTTCCCCCTCGAGAACGCGAGCTTAAGGGCCGCATCGCGCCTCCGCCATCGCCCGAGGCGGCCGTCCTAGCGGCCCGCGAGGCGGCGAAACGTGCCGCCACTCTCGAGGAGTTGCGTGCAATCCTCGAGCGCTTCGAAGGTTGCGCATTGCGCACCACGGCGACCCAGCTCGTATTCGCCGATGGCGATCCGCGAGCCCGCGTGATGTTCGTGGGCGAGGCGCCCGGACGCGACGAGGATATCGAGGGACTGCCGTTCGTCGGCCGGTCGGGCAAACTGCTCGACCGTATGATCGCGGCAATCGGTCTTGACCGCAGCTCGGCCTATATCGCCAACATCGTGCCGTGGCGTCCGCCGGGCAATCGCACGCCGACGCCGCAGGAGTCGGCGATCTGTCTCCCGTTCACACTGCGCCAGATCGAACTCGCTGATCCCGACATCTTGGTCTGTCTCGGCAATCCGTCGACTCAGACGCTGCTCAACAGCAAAGACGGTATCATCAAGACCCGCGGGCGGTGGTTTCCATTTCACACCGGCACGCGCGAGATCCGCGCGATAGCGACGCTGCATCCCGCTTATCTCCTGCGCCAGCCGTTGCAGAAGCGTCTGGCGTGGCGAGATTTTTTGGCAATCAAGAAAGCACTAGCAGCGAATCGCTCCGCAACCAGCGACGGAAGTGCGGCATGACAAAGACCATCGAGCACGTGCACTGGCCCGACGCACCAGACATGTGGATGCCTTATGCGCCCGCGATCAAAGTCAAGGGCGGCACGACCGTCTATCTCGCCGGGGTCACTGCGGCACCGGTCTATCACCACCACCCGCACCGGCGCGAGGAGTTTGACGCGATGCCGCGCGAGATGGAGGGGCAGGTGCGCGCCGCGCTCGAGAATTTAAAGCGTGGCCTCGAGGCGGTGGGGGCGACCTTTGGCGACGTCGTCACTGCCGACCGCTTCGTCACCGACCTCTCGGACCAAGATGCGCTCAACCGGGTCTGGGGCGAATATTTCCGGGAGGTCAAGCCCGCCACAACCACGGTACAGGTGGTGCGGCTTGCCACGGATCCCCGGTGTCTGGTCGAGATCAACGCGGTGGCTGTGATCGATTAGATCGGCCCAGCGATTACGCTTCGACTCATCCAGGTAGAGCGAATTTTATCGCGAAGATCACGGCCAGGATCACCACGGTCGGTTTCGCCTCGCCGAATTTGCCGGCGATCAGCTTGGCCAAGGCGTACGTAATGAAGCCGAGCCCGATGCCGGTAGCGATCGAATAGGTGAGCGGCATGGTAACGGCAGCCACCACTGCGCGCGTCATTACGCACGCCACATAGAGCAGCGCCGCCGCCGAGGCGTAGGCCGGAATCATTCCGGCAAGCGGAGAAAAGAATAGAGCCAGGAGAAAGAATAGCGCGACGAACACGGCGGTCAGGCCGGTGCGGCCGCCCGCAGAAACGCCGGCCGCGCTCTCGATGTAGCTCGTTGTCGTCGATGTACCGATCAAAGCGCCGAACATGGCGGCGAAACTGTCGGCGAGCAGCGCCTGCTTCATGCGCGGCAAATTGCCCTGCGCGTCGAGGAGTCCGGCGCGGTGGGCGACGCCGATCAGCGTCCCGGCATTGTCGAAGACGTCGACCATCAGAAAGCTGAATACGATGATGATGAAGGTCAGTTCCAAGATGCGGGAAAAGTCGAGTTGGAGAAAAGTCGGCGCCAGCGAAGGCGGCGTCGACATGACTCCAGCGAACTCGGCAAGTCCCAGTGGTAGCCCGAAGAGCGTCACCACGAGGATCCCGATCAGAGTGGCGCCGATGATCCTGCGGTAGTTAAGCGCAACGATCACGGTGAAGCCTAAGAGGCAGAGGATCGCCGGCCATTGTTTGAGATCGCCGAGCGTCACCAGCGTCGCCGGATTTGCCACCACGATCTTGGCTTCCTCGAGCGCGATGATGCCAAGAAAGAGCCCGACGCCGGCGGAGATCGCCAGTTTGAGATTCTTGGGGATTGAATTGATGATGTATTCACGGATGTTGAAGATCGAGATCAGAAAGAAGATCGCCCCGGAACAGAACACGCCGGCGAGCGCCTGCTGCCAGCTGTATTTGTGCTCGAGCACCACGGTGAAGGCGAAGAACGCATTGAGCCCCATGCCCGGCGCGAGCGCAATCGGATAATTGGCGTAGAACGCCATCACCAGCGTCGAGACGGCAGCCGCGATGCAGGTCGCCACGAACACCGCGCCTTTGTCCATCCCGGCATTGGAAAGGATTTGCGGGTTGACAAACACGATATAGACCATGGTGAGGAAGGTCGTGACGCCAGCGATGAATTCGGTGCGCACGTCGCTGCCGCTCTCGCGCAAGCCGAAATAGCGATCGAGAGGTGATCGCTCGCGTACAGCCTTTGTTGCATCAGTCATTTAACTTTCCGGCCCGTCGAGCGCGCACCCGATCCGCAGGGACTAAGCCCGACAAAGCAGGTTCGAAGCCGCATCAGAGTAGCGAGGAAGCGGCCGCAGACCCAGCCGAAGCCGCAGGCATCGACGATTTGTCCACTGGCGAGAGATTGCGGCCCAAGGCGTTGATCTTGGCGGCAGCCCCAGCATGGCACGCTGGTGCTGTCACCGATTATTTTTTGCCACATCCTGTTCGTCGATGGGCTCTTCCGCGGCAAAGTACGCGAAGACGACGGCTACCAATGATCATAGTTGCGTCCTTTCGGCTCCGGTCCGCGCAGGCCTTATGTTTTCGAGTGAATGTGACGCGGCTCACATATCATTGCCGATCGCTCTTCTAGAGTGCGGCCTAGCGACATCCATCTACGGCAAGGAGGTGGACATGGCACGCAAACGAGAGACGCTCGCATCTGCCTTCGGAATGGCGCTTGCGCTCGCGCTGACCGTCCTGGCGATCACGACATGGGCTAATGCGCCCGACCCCGCGGACGAGTCGGCTGCGTCGCCCCCACCGAGGCAGACGATCTACCGACCTCAATACTGGAATCTGTACTGAAGAGGAGGCTCGGAGTGGGTAGCGTAGGACACCCACGCGCTCACGGCTTCTGCTCGCCGGCTGCGGCTGAGGGTACCGCCTGGCCCTGCGGACGAATCACTCCCCAACCGATTCGCAGAAGCGGCAGCCGGCCTTGCACCGAACGTTCGAATGCCCGCGGAACCTCTGGCACGAGCTCCGGGAAGTGCTCCTTGATCTCGGCCGGCGGTGTCCCCGCGGTATCGGTCGTCGGCCAAACGACGATGGCACCCTCGGTCCTGATGGCATCGGGCTTCACCCACGGCGAACGCTCGGGAGTTGCGCTGAGGAAAACGCTCGGGCGACTCGGCGCGCCGAGCGCAATGAGCGCTGCAGTGCGCGGGTCGCCTGTGACGATGCGAAGCGGCGCGTTGGTGCGCCGCTCGAAGCTTTCGGAAAAGAAACGTGCCATCGCCTGAGCCGGGTACGTCACTTTCAGGTCGATGTTAAGCCACGGCAGGACGACGAGCGCGGCGATCGTCATGATAGGGGGAATGATCAGCAGGCCGAACCAGGCGGCAATGACGACGTGCTGACGGCTGAACTCGATGCCATCGCCTGCGACCACGATAACGAGAAGGCCGGATAGGATGACCAGGGGCGCGATGCCGCCGACCGGCATCGATCCTCCAATGAGCACGGCCATGAACGTTCCGGCGAAGGCCGGCGCCAGCGCGAAAAAGTAGACGAACTGCCGGGCGAAAGGATCGACCGCCGGCCGCACAATCACCGGCGCGGGGTCATGCCGCGGCCATGGCCATCCCGCCACCAGCGCAACCAGCACGATGAGACCGGCGTGCGCCGCGAAGATCAGCGCGATTTGTCGGGCCCAGGCGATGAAGTTGCCGGCCACGGCCTCCGGCCTGCGCAGGCGCAACAGCATCGGCCCCAAACCCTCTCCCCAATCCGCGACCCAGACGAGGTGCGGCCCGATGACCATTGCAACCACAAGCGCGCTGATCAGCGGGTCATAAGACTTGAGCGCCGCACGCGCGTGGCGGTTTGCAACCGTGAACAGCACGAGCAAGCCGACTAGGATCAACCCGACATAGGTCGTGAGCAAAAGCAGCCCGATCTCGATGGCCAGCGGCAGCCAATAGCCCCGCCGGCCCTCGCCCACGGCGCGCCAGTAATGCAGCAGGATGATCGCCCACAGCGGCATGGTGAGGACGACCGGCCCGAAGTCCGGCGTCGGCACCGTGAAGGCGGCAATGCCCACCATCAACAAGACCGCGAGCGCCGCGTGCTGCGCACCGACGATCGAGCGCGCGAGTGCAAAGACTGCCCAATAGGTCACGATCACGCAGATCTGCGAAAGCAGGTAGACGCCGATCATGCTGCGGCCGGCGAGATCGAAGGCGAGTTCGGCAAGCCAGAAGGCGAGCGGAGGACCGAGATACGTGCCGAGTTGGAATTCATGCCCGACGGCGAGCACATCGGGCACGTCGCCCGGCGGGCCCGCATAAAACAGGGCGGGGACCAGCAGCCACAACAGCGCCTGCGCCAGCGCCGCGAGCCAGACGGCCAGTGACGGACGCGAGCGCAACAGCTCGACAAAGATGGAAACGTAAAGCATCAGCCGGACGTTACTTTAGGCGCCCGGCAGAGGTAAGGCGGGCGTGGCTCAAAGAGGCAGCGCACCTTCCTCGATCTCACCGGTCGCCAGATCGGCGGTGACGACGTCGCCATAAGCGGCGGCGACCGGGGCGAAAGAGCGGCGGTGGTGGATGGTGGGGCCGAGCCGCGCGAGCGCCTCGAAATGTTCGGGCACGCTATAGCCTTTGTGGTGCTCGAACCCGTAGCCGGGATAAAGCAGACCCAATCGCGTCATGAGCCGGTCGCGCGTGACTTTTGCGACGATGGAGGCAGCGGCGATCGAGGAGAGAATGGCATCCCCGCTGATTACGGCTTGGCAGTCGCAGCCGGCATCGATGCGGTCGCGTCCATCGACAAACACGAGCTGCGGCCGAACCGGCAGGCATGCGACGGCACGAGCGAGCGCCCACAGCGACGCCCGCAGGATATTGTCGCGGTCGATGCGCCATGGCGGCGCAATGGCAACCGCGACCTGCGCGCTTGCGCAAATTTTCGCGTGCAGCTTTTCGCGCGTTTGCGGATCGAGCTTTTTGGAGTCATCAAGTCCGCGCGGCACGCGCTGGGGATCGAGCACGACCGCGGCGGCAACGACAGGACCGGCGAGCGGCCCCCTGCCCGCTTCGTCGCAACCCGCGATCGGCCACACACCGCGTTTGAGCGCCGCGCGCTCGCGGCGGAAGGTGGGGCGGATGTCGTCATCTCCCAGCGGCAGCCGCACCACGCGAACGGTACGACTAGCGCCTGGGCGGGGCGAGGGCGGACGAGTCATGGCGCGATGGTGCGCGCCGCAGCGTGCAAGTCAACCGTGCCGCATTCGCCGCTGTGGAGTACGCTCCACGTCGTTTTTCCCGCTTGCGGGCGACGACGCGGGAAAAATCAGAACAAACTCAGCTGCTCCGCAGCCCGCCAAGGTGGACAGAAATGGTCTGTCGTCAGCCGCATGCGCGTTTTATTGAAGCCGAGCTTCTCACAGGCCAGTTCGAAACGGCGCCCGATAATCCAGGCAACCGGGCCGGTTCCCGTCATGCGCGTATTCCAGCTCGAGTCGTAATCTTTACCGCCGCGGCTTTCGCGGATCAGCTTAAAGACGTGGCGATAACGGTCGGGAAAATTGGCCATCAGCCATTCCCTGAAAAGATCGCGCACCTCGAGCGGGAGCCGCAGCAACACATAGCCGGCCTCACGCACGCCGACGGCTGCGGCAGCATCCAGGATGCGCTCGATCTCGGCATCGTTGAGAGCAGGGATGACGGGCGCCACCATCACCGAGCTTGGCACGCCGGCCGCCGTGAGTTGGCGCAGCGCCTGGAGCCGTCGCGGAGGTGTCGCCGCGCGCGGCTCCATCACGCGCGCGAGGCGAGTATCCAGGGTCGTCACCGACAGTGCGACCTTGACGAGGTCGCGCTGTGCCATGCGGGCGAGGATGTCGAGGTCGCGCAGCACCAGGGCCGATTTCGTCACGATACCAACGGGATGCCCGCAGCGATCGAGCACTTCCAGGATGCGGCGCATAATCTGATGCTCACGCTCGATCGGCTGGTAGGGATCGGTGTTGGTGCCGATGGCGATGGTGCGCGGGACATAGCCGGGGGCCGACAACTCGCGTTCGAGCAACTTCGCCGCGTCGGGCTTGGCTAAGAGCTTGGTTTCGAAATCGAGCCCCGGCGAGAGGCCGAGATAAGCATGGGTGGGCCGCGCGAAGCAGTAGATGCAGCCGTGTTCGCAGCCGCGATAAGGGTTGATTGATCGATCGAAAGAAACATCCGGTGAATCGTTCCGGGTGATGATTTTGCGCGTCGAATCGAAGGTCACCGTGGTTTTGAAAGGCGGCAACTCGTCGAAGCTTTGCCAGCCGTCATCGAAAGCAACGCGCGCGAGCGGCTCGTAGCGACCGGAGGCGTTCGACTGCGCGCCGCGACCGCGCCGACGGGCGGCCTCGACGGCGACCTCCGCGTCGGTTGGCGCTGCCAGCTCCACGGCGGCGGGACGGCCGGGAATATGTCCCGACCGGGGTGCAGAGCCGCCCGCCGGCGTGCGGGGCTGGGGCCAGGAGGGCGCCGGCGGGCGTCTGACGGCTGCATGTGAGCGAGCCATGGGATTAATCCTAGCGCTGCCTTGCGAACGAAACAAGAACATAATGGCCCTAGGGACAGCGCGCAAGTCTCGCGACCGGTAACGGTCGCCACGAGAAAGTGCCAGCGGCTCTGGGCTCTACGATCGCTCTCCGGCGGAGCGGGACCACCTCTTTTTTCTTCACGCGGCCAGGGCGATAAGGACGGGGATGGGGTCAAGGAAGCGCGTCGGGAACATGGGCTCATGCTCAGCGTGGTGATCGGCACGCACAACAGCGAGCGCGCACTCTTGCCGACGCTGTCGGCGCTGGTTGCCGGGGCGGTTGCCGGCCTTGTGCGCGAGGTGATCGTTGCCGACGGCGGCTCGCGCGACGCGACCGCCGCGATCGCCGACGGCGCGGGGTGTCGTGTATTGGAATCGACAAAATCGCATGGCGCGCGCTTGAGGCAAGGGGCCGAAGCAGCGCGCGCCCTCTGGCTCCTTTTTCTCTGCCCCGGCGTCGTCCTTGAGCCGAGTTGGGTCGAGGAGAGCAGGCGTTTTATGGAGAACGCTGAGCGTCGTCGCCACGGCTATGCGGCCGTATTCCGCGCGGACACCTTCCGCGCCGGCGTGCTCGAAGCCATGGCGTTGCTGGGGACCGCGCTTGGTATAAGCCTCGGTCCCGGCCAAGGGCTGGTGATCGCCCGCACGTTATACGACGCGGTGGGCGGCCACCGCGACGTCGAGGACCCGGAGCGCGATCTGCTGCGCCGCCTGGGCCGCCGCCGCCTCGTACGGCTGCGAACCGCCGCAGTTTGAAATTACTTGATCCCGTCAACATTTTAGTTGACTCTGTCAACCTAAAGTTCCGCACCCTCCCATGGCAGAGACACCCGCCCATAATTTCGATGATCGCGTCGGCGCGGTCCGCCGCTTCAATCGGCTCTACACACGCCGCATCGGCGTGCTGGAGGATGGCTTTCTAGGAAGCCCCTACTCGCTCACGCAGGCGCGCGTGCTCTACGAGCTGGCGCGCCGTCCCAAATCAACTGCAACCGAGATCGCCGCCGAGCTCGGTCTCGATCATGGCTATCTCAGTCGGATCCTGCGGGACTTCGACAAGCGTGGCCTCCTCGTCAAAACCGCTTTGCCCCATGATCGGCGGCAAGCTCTGCTATCTCTCACCGCAAAAGGCCGCATGGCATTCGCGCCGCTCGAGCAGCATTCACAAGAACAAGTCGGCGCGATGCTCGGCGCGTTGTCCGTTCCGGATCAGGAGCGGGTGGTCGCCGCGATGCGCACTATCGAAATCTCCCTGTGCGAGGAACCCGCGCCGCCAGTGCCCTACCTGCTGCGGGCTCCACGCGCCGGCGACATGGGCTGGATCGTGGCTCGCCATGGCACGCTTTACGCGGAGGAATACGGCTGGGACGAGCGCCTCGAAGCTCTCATCGCGGAAATCGTTGCAGCCTTCGTCCGCAACCAAGATCCGAGGCGCGAGCGTTGCTGGATCGCCGATCAGCAGGGCGAGAATGTGGGATCGGTCCTACTGGTGCGCGAGACGGATGAAGTCGCACGGCTGCGCCTTCTATTGGTCGAGCCGAAAGCGCGCGGCCTCGGGATCGGCGCCCGACTGGTCGATGACTCATTGCGTTTTGCGCGCGAGGCGCACTACCGCAAAGTCACGCTATGGACCCACACCGTGCTTACCGCCGCGCGCCGGATCTACGAGGCAGCGGGTTTCAAGCTCGTTGATCAATGGAAGCACGAGATGTTCGGCAAGCAGCTCGACGCCGAAACGTGGGAGCTGGAGCTGCGCTAGACGGTTGCGCCCTTTGCCTTGGCGCGGCGCAAGTGCTCGTCAAGCCGCGGCATGATCTCGACGAAATTACAGGGCCGGTAGCGGTAGTCGAGCTGGTGTACCAGGATCTCGTCCCAGGCGTCGCGGCAGGCGCCGGGCGAGCCCGGCAGGCAGAACACATAGGTGCTGCCGGCAACGCCTGCAGTTGCGCGGGTCTGGATCGCCGAGGTGCCGATCTTGGCCTGGCTCACCAGCAAGAACATCGTCGCGAAACCATCCATGCGCTTCTCGAACAACGGCTCGATCGCTTCCGGCGTTACGTCCCGTCCGGTGAACCCGGTCCCGCCGGTTGTGATGATCACGTCAATCGCAGGATCGGCCATCCATTGGTTGACCTGCGCACGGATGTTGCCGACATCATCGGTGACGATCGCGCGGCTGGCGAGGGAATGGCCCGCCTTTTCGATGCGCTCGACCAATGTCGCACCGGATTTGTCGTCTTCCAGTGGGCGCGAGTCAGAAATCGTGAGTACCGCGATCTTCAGCGATACGAATTGCCTGCTGTTATCGATTCCAGGCATGTCGAACTACAGAAACCGATTCATGAGCACATGTCGTCCGCGCCAAAGCGGGCACCCATGGTCACGCCTCTGGAATTCCCCGCTTGCGGATTCCCCTGCGAAATTCTTCTTGGAATGAACGTGATTCGGTGATTCCGTCGTCGCATTGGGAGGAGCGACGGATGAGCAAGCAGATTGGCTTTGCCAGCGCATTTGCCGATGCGCGGCTTGGATCGAACAAGAAGCTCGAAGAGATCGATCGACAGATCGATTGGTCGGTGTTGGAGCCATTGGCGCAGCGCGTTCGGCCCGGGACGGCGGGTCGTCCGCCCTATGAGGCCTTGGCCATGCTCAAAGCGCTCTATCTGCAGCGGCTTTACGACCTCTCCGATCCCGGTCTCGAGGAGGCGCTGCTCGACCGTTTGTCGTTCCGCGTGTTTTGCGGATTTTCGCTGGAGGAGCGCACGCCGGACGAAACCACGATCCTGCGCTTTCGCCACGATGCGGCGAAGGCAGGCGTGCTGGAGCAATGTTTTACGCTGGTGATTGCGCAGCTCGAGGCGCAAGGGCTGGTGCTGCGGGCAGGCACGATGATGGATGCCTCCATCATCCGCGCACAGCGACAAGCGCCGCCGATGGCGGCCGGACGCGGTGCGATCAATCCGCAGGAGCCCGACGCTGGTTGGACCGGCCGCGGCGGCAAGACTGTGCTGGGTTACAAGGCGCATGTCGGGGTCGACCAGGGCTCGGGCCTGGTGCGACGCCTGGTCGTCACCTCGGCGCGCGTCTATGAAAGCGAAGTCGCTGACGATCTCATCTGCGGTGATGAACGCGCCGTCTACGGCGATCGCGCCTATCCACTCAAGGCACGTCGCGCGCGGCTCAAAGCGCTCGGCATCAAGGACCGCATCATGCATCGCGCCGACAAGCATCAGCGCAAGATCATCGGCTGGCGAGCGCGCTGGAACGAACTGGTGGCGCGGCGGCGAGCGCCGGTGGAAGCGGTGTTCAGCGCGATGAAACGTCTCTACGGCCTCGCACGTGCCCGCTCGCCCTGCTTGTCTTATGTCGCCGCCGACGTCTTCGCGTTCGCTACCATCTACAATCTGCGCAGGGCCGCCATCCTCAAGCATACCTAAACGCCGCTCTCTCCACGTTGGACCCCTCCATAGGGGCCGCCGCCCGCACCACAGGCCCCTCTCATGTTTCTCCTTCATCACGTAAAATCCTCTTTCGCAGAGGAATCCTTTCGCGGGGACGAACGGAGAAAGCACTGCGCGTCGAAGGCAGGTAGCACGTGTCCGATTGAGCAATCGCGCAAACAGCAGCGACCATTGGCGGCATGCGAATCTTCGCTCATGCGCGCTGGCTT
>WNEP01001834.1_pt1 | contig 10622 bp, 12 predicted proteins | sample 5399961 | NCBI WGS metagenome assembly WNEP01 (sample SAMN13153329, study PRJNA577476) | soil metagenome | isolation source: 20 cm grassland meadow soil pre-rain plot 5 | place: USA:California | collected 2015-09-08 | reverse complement strand
TCGCTCGAGGCGCTCCGGCCCCTTGTGGAGACGCGCGCGCTCCTCGAGGAGAACGGGCTACCCATCGAGATCGTCGCGGGAGGCTCGACCGGGACGTGGGACATCGACGTGGAGCTGCCGGGGCTCACCGAGCTCCAGGCGGGCTCGTACTGCGTGATGGATCTCGACTATCGCCGGATCGGCGGACCGAGCGGCACGCTCCTCACCGACTTCGAGATGGCGCTCACGGTGGTGGCCACGGTCGTCAGCGTGCCGACGCGCGACCGCGCGATGGTGGACGCCGGCCTCAAGGCGTTCTCGACCGACAAGCCCTTCCCGCCGGAGCCGGTCGAGCGGCCGGGGATCGAGTACGCCTTCGCCGGCGACGAGCACGGCAGGCTCACGATCACCGACCCGTCGCGCGCGCCGCGCCTGGGTGAGCGCATCGAGTTCTTCCCGCCACACTGCGACCCGACGATCAACCTCTACGATCGGGTGTATGCGGTGCGCGGCTCGAACGTCGAGGCGGTCTGGGAGATCGCCGCGCGCGGGCGCTCCGACTAGCGAAGGATCGCCAGACGGCAGGTCACGCGGCGGGACGGTAGGCGATCAGGTACCGGTGCTCGCCCTCGAGCACCGTCTCGTCCCGCTGGTTCTTCAGCGCCACGCGCAGCGTGAGGAGGCCCGCCGAGCGCTTGCGCTCGAGCCCGACGACCTCGTGCTCCGGGTACATGGTATCGCCGATGAACGCCGGCGCGCGGAAGCGGGTGGTGTGCTCCACGAATGCGACGATGGAGTCTTCGATGACCGGCGCGAGCGTCGAGGCGCCGACGGCCGTCAGCGACGTGAGCAGGAGGCCGTGAGCGACGCGCCGGCCGAAGCGCGTCTTCTTGCCGTACTCGTCGTCGTAGTGGATCGGATGGGCGTCGCCGGTCATGCCGGCGAAGAAGAGGAAGTGCGCATCGGTCAGGGTCTTGGACGGGCTCTTGAACCGGTCGCCGACCTTGAAGTCCTCGAAGTAGCGCTGGGTCACCAGATCCCCCAGAAGACGTCGTAGACCGCGGCGGCGCTCGGCGCGCCGAAGAGCTCCTCGCGCATCCGCGCGGCGAAGGGCAGGCCGCCCGCGTACCAGGCGAGGTGCTTCTTGAGCTGGACGAGCGCGGTCCGGAGCTCCAGGGAGGCCTCGATCAGCGCGCAGTGTCGCCGGATGATCCGCGCCTTCTCCTCGCGGGAAACGGTGAGGCCGGCGAAAATCCAGGGGGCGCCGAGGGCGCCGCGGCCGATCATGACCGCGGCGCAGCCGGTCGCGCGGATCATGGCCCACGCGTCGTCGTGGCTCCTCACATCGCCGTTGCCGGTGACCGGGATCCCCACCGCGTCGACGACCGAGGCGATGATCTCCCGGGGCGCGAGGCCGGAGAACTGCTGCGAGCGCGTGCGCGGGTGGACGGTGATCGCGTCGACGCCCTCGCTCTCGGCGAGCCGCGCGATCTCGACCGCGTTCACCGTGCGGTCGTCCCAGCCGCCGCGGATCTTGATCGTGAGGGGCACGCGGATCGCCTTTCGCAGAGTGCGGAGGATCAGCAGGGCGGCGAGCGGGTCGCGCATGAGGGCGGCGCCCTGGCCCTTGGCGACGATCTTCGCGACGGGGCAGCCCATGTTGAGGTCGATCGCGTCGGCGCCGCCGGCCTCGAGCCGTCGCGCCGCCTCGGCCAGGATATCCGGGTCCGAGCCCAGCAGCTGCATCGCGATCGGGTGCTCCTCGGGGAGGTAGCGCGCGAGCGCAACGGTGTGGCCGTTCCCCTGGACGAGGGCGCGGGCGTCGATCTCCTCGCTCGTGAGGACGCCCGCGCCGCACTCGCGCGCGACGAGCCGGAACGGCGCGTTGGTCACGGCTGCCATGGGCGCGAGGCGGAGGTCGAGCCCGTCAGAGGGTCTGCTTGTAGACACGCCCACCCTTCATGATCACCTTCAGGTTATCCGGGTTCTGGAAGGCGCGCAGGTTCCGGATCGGGTTGCCCGCGACGACGATGAGGTCGGCGTACTTGCCGGGCTCGACGGTGCCGATCCTGTCGGACATCCGGAAGAGCTCGGCATTGACCTTCGTCGCCGAGAGCAGGACCTCCATCGGCTTCATCACCTGCGCCTTCAGCTCGAACTCGGCCGCGCGCTGGACCATCATATCGCCCAGCAGGTCGGAGCCCGAGCCGATCCTGCAGCCGGCGCGGTAGGCGTACGTGAGCCCCTGCACCGATTGCTCGCGCGCCAGGTTGATCTTCTGGATCTGGTGGTCGCCGATCCCGTAGCGCTTGCCCTCGCGGTAGATCGCCTCGTAGGTGACCATCGTGGGCACGAGGAAGGCGCCGGCGTCCTTGATCGCCTTCGCCGCGGCCTCGCGGATCAGGTTGCCGTGCTCGATCGAGCGCACGCCCGCGGCCACCGCGTTGCGCACGGCGGAATCCGAATAGGCGTGGGCCAGGACGTACTTGCCGACCGCCTGGGCTTCCTCCACCGCGGCGCGCATCTCGGCGACCGTGAACTGGGTCGTGTCGAGCTCGTCGGACGGGGACATCGCCCCGCCGGACGCCATGATCTTGAGCTGGTTCACGTCGCGCCGGAGCTGCTCGCGCGCCGCCTTCCGGACCTCCGCCTCACCGTCGGCGATCGAGCCGATCATCCCGAGACAGCAGTCGATCGGCGGGATCCACTCGGCGCGCCGGCGCTTGTCGCCGTGGCCCCCGGTCTGCGAGATGTAGTTGCCCGAGACCAGGAGCCGCGGCCCGGGGTAGAGGCCCTCCTCGACCGCCTCGCGGAATCCATAATCGGCGCCGCCCGCGTCGCGCACCGTGGTGAAGCCCTGCATGAGGCACTCCTCCGCCCGTCGGAGCGCCTTCGCCGCGAGGAGGCTCGGCGGCAGGTGCCGGTGCTGATCGGTGATGTTGCCCTCGACGGCGCAGATGTGGACGTGGGCGTCGGTGAGCCCGGGCATGAGCGTCGCGCCCTTCAGGTCGAGCGTCGTGATCGGCCCCCCCAGCGGGCCGACGTTCCCGTTGGGGAGGACGTCTCTGATGCGGTCGTCCTCGACGACGACCGCGGCGCCCTCGACGGGGTCCGCGCCCGTGCAGTCGATCAGCAGCGCGCTCGTGAGGACGGTCACGCTCATGGTGCCACCTTCGCGTCGTACATCCACACCTTCTCGTCGGCGCGCGGCGACCACTCGACGTGGCCCGCGACGCCGTAGAGGTCGTGTTGCTGCCAGAGGGGCACCCACGCGGCCTCGTCGTGCGCGAGCTTCTGCAGCTCCGCGTACGCCGCCGCGCGCGCCTTCGGGTCCACCAGCGTGACCGCCCGGGCGATCTTCGCGTCGATGGTCGGGTTGTTGCCGTAGGACGAGTAGGTCTGGCTCGCCTGGAAGAGCGGCTCGATCACCCCCTGGCCGAAGAGCGACGGCCCCCAGCCGAGGAAGAACGTGTCGCCCGTGTTCCGGTTCTTGATCTTGTCGAGGTGCGTGCCCCACTCGTTCACGACGACGTTGACCGTGATCCCGAGCCGCTGGAGCTGGGCGGCGATCGCGAGCGAAACGTCCTTGTCGAGCGGGTAGCGGCCCGACGGGGTGTCGAGCGTGAGCTGGAGCTTCGCCGGGTCGTGGCCGGCCTCGCGCAGCAGGGCCACGGCGCGCGCCGGGTCGTGCTTGTAGCACTCGACCGGGGCGTAGTCCACGTTCGCCGGCGACAGCGGGCCGCAGATCTTTGTCGCGCGCCCCTTCAGCACCTGCGCGATCAGCTCGTCCACGTCCACGGCGTGGTTGAGGGCGCGCCGGACGCGGAGGTCGTGCATCGGGCCGGGTCGGAGGTTCACCAGGGCGAGGTAGTTGATCCGCGAGGAGACGGCGGAACGGAGCCGCGCGCGGCCGCTCCGCTCGACCGCGTCGACGGTGTGCGGCGGGACATCCTTCATGATGTCGATCTCACCCGAGAGCAGCGCGGCGAGCCGGGAGCTGAACTCGGGGATGAAGCGGAAGGTCACGCGGCTCACGTCCGCCGGTCCCTGCCAGTAGTCGGGGTTCTTCTCGAGGACGAGCCGCTCGTCGCGCTTCCACTCGACGAACTTGAAGGGCCCGGTGCCGATGGGCCTCTCGGCGAGCTTCGCCGGGCCGAGCTCCCGGAGCGCCTTGGCGGGGAGGACGAGGAAGTCGGTGAGCGAGGCGCGGTCGATGAGGCTCGGCCACGGCTTCTCGGTCACGAAGCGCACCGTGGAGTCGTTGACGATCTGGACCTCCTTCACGAGCTTCCAGTACGCGGCGTAGTGGCTCTTGCTCGCCGGGTTCTGGAGGTATTCCATCGTCGCCTTCACCGACTCGGCGTTGAAGGGCTCGCCGTTGTGGAATCGCACGCCCTGGCGGAGCGTGAACTCCCACGCGGTGTCGTTGACGATCCGCCAGCCCGTCGCGAGCATGGGCTTCGGCTTGAGCGTCCGCGCGTCGCGGTCGAGGAGCCGGTCGTAGATGTGCTCGAGCTGGGTGTTCGTCGTCCAGTCCACGATCGTGACGGCGAGCATCGTCCGCGGCTCGGCGCCGAGACCGATCACGACCTCCTTGGTCCGGGCGCGGTCCTGGGCCAGGGCGGCGCCCGCGCCGGCGAGCCCGAGGGCGACCGCGAGGGCGAGCAGGACGTTCAGGCGGCGCATAGAGCCTCCTTGGGTCTCATCGGGGGATCAAGGATACAACCAGTCGGGTCAGTGGAGCTCGTCGAGCGTGAGCCTGAAGCTCGGCACGAAGGTCTCCAGGAAGTAGCGGACTTCCGGCAGGTCGATCCGCTCGACGGCCGCCCGCAAGGCCTTTTCCGCCTGGGCGAACTCCGGATTGCCGGCGCCAACCTCCTCGAGGCACTTGATGTAGGCGCACAGCTTGTCCGCGGCGCGCACGAGGTCGCGGTGGACCCGGTCCGCCTCGCGCGGGCTGAAGTACGGCTCGTAGTCGGGCCGGAGCGCGCCGGGGATCATCCCGAGGAGCTTCTCTCGGGACGCGGCCTCGATCGCGTGGTAGGCGTGCTTGATGTCGGGGTTGAACTCTTTGACCGGCGCGGGCAGGTCGCCGGTGAGGACCTCGCTCGTGTCGTGGTAGAGCGCCAGCGCCACGGTTCGCTCGGGATCGACGTCGCCACCGAAGAGCCGGTTCTTGATGATCGCGAGCGCGTGGGCGATCTGCGCGACGCGCAGGCTGTGCTCCTGGATGTTCTCGGGGTACGTGCTGTGCATGAGCCCCCAGCGGCGGATGAACTTCATCCGGGACAGGTACGCGAAGAAGTGGCTCGTCATGCCGCGGGGTCAGACTCTGAGCTTTGGGTCCAGCGTGTCGCGGAGCCAGTCGCCGAGCAGGTTGACGCTGAGCGCCGTGAGGGCGAGCGCGGCGCCGGGGAACGCGGCGAGCCACCACGCGACGTATAGAAAATCGCGGCTCTCGGACAGCATGCTGCCCCAGGCGGGCGTCGGAGGCTGCACCCCGAACCCGAGAAAACTTATCGCGGCCTCCGCGACGATGAAGGACGAGAACTGGAGGCTCGCGACGACGATGATGGAGGGCACGACGTTCGGCAGGACGTGCCGGAACAGGACGCGGAGGCGGCTCATCCCGAGCGCCGATGCCGCCTGCACGAAATCGCGCTGCTTGACGGACAGCACCTCGCCGCGCACGACGCGAGCATACACGACCCATCCGGCGGCCGAAAGGCTGAGGATGATGTTCCGGAGCCCGAGGCCCACGATGGCGTTGATGGTCATGGCGAGCAGGATGAACGGGAACGAGAGCTGGACGTCGGCCAGACGCATGAGCAGAGCGGCGGGCCACCGCTCGACGAACCCCGCGACGAGGCCGAGCACCCCGCCGACGGCGGCGGTGATCACCACGGTGCAGACGCCGATGAAGAGCGCGAGCCGCGCGCCATGGAGGACGCGCGCCAGGAGGTCCCGGCCGAGCTGATCGGTGCCGAGGGGGTGGCCGGGCGAGCCCGGCGGGCTGAGGCTCGCGGCGAAATCGGTCGCGAGCGGGTCGTGGGGCGCGAGCCAGGGCGCCGCTCCCGCCGCCACCACGACCGCGACGGTGAGACCGATGCCGAGCCACGCCTTGAGCTGGCAGCGCCTGAGCGCCGCGCTCACCGGAGCCGCACCCGCGGATCGAGCCACCCGTAGAGGAGGTCGACCGTGAGGTTGATCAAGGTATAGACGACCGAGACGACGAAGACCGCGGCGAGGACGATGGGGAAGTCGCGGTTCAGGAGCGCCTGCACCGTGAGCCGGCCGAGCCCCGGCCACGCGAAGATCGTCTCGGTGATCACGGCGCCCCCGAGCACCTGCCCCGCCTCGAGACCCGCGAGCGTCACGATCGGGATCGCCGAGTTGCGCAGCGTGTGCTTGCCGATCACGCGCGTCTCGCGGAGGCCCTTCGCGCGTGCGGTCAGGATGTATTCCGCGCCCAGGACGTCGAGGACGGCCGAGCGCGTGAGCCGGGCGATCCGCGCGGAGAAGAACGCGGCGAGCACGATCGAGGGCATGACCAGGTGGGCGAGCCCGCCCGTCCCGCCCGTCGGCAGCCACCTGAGCCTCACCGAGAAGACGTAGATCAGCATCAGGCCGAGCCAGAAACCAGGCGTCGCCTGGCCGAGGACGGTCACGACCGTGCCGGCGTGGTCGAGCGGCGTGTTCCGGTGCACCGCCGACAGGACGCCGAGCGGCACGGCCACGCACATCGTCAGAAGGAGGGACGTCGCGGCGAGGAGGAAGGTCGCGGGGAGGCGCTCGAGCACGAGACCCAACGCGTCGCGCCGGTAGCGGAGCGACTCACCGAAGTCGCCGCGGACCGCACCGGCGACGAAGCGTGCGTACTGGACCGGCACGGGGTCGTTGAAGCCGAGCCGCTGGCGGAACTCGTTGACGTCCTTTGCCTGGATGTCCATCGGCATGAACAGGAGCACCGGATCGCCCGACAGCCGCACCATCATGAACACCGCCGTGAGCGAGAGGAAGACGACGAGCACGGTCTGGGCGAGGCGCGAGAGCGCGTAGGCCCGCATGGGCCTACAGTTGTATCATGGGGCCACGCGTGCCTCGGGTGGCGAGTCTATGCGACGGGGACCGTCGCACCTTCCTAGCAGTCGGACGAGCTCTCGGGGATCCAGTACGGCTGGTAAGAGCCCCAAGAGTAGGTGCGTGGCTCCCAGTGCCCCTCGAGCCAGAGCCCCTCCGCCGAGTACTGACCGTCAACCCAGGCGCCGTACTGGTAGCTCTGGGGGACCCAGGCGTACGCCCAGTATCCGGGGACGAAGCAGCGCCGCGGCTGGGCCACGTACACCGGGAACACCAGGACGGGCGGCGTTGAGACGATGATCCGGCTCGGGCTGCTGACGACGACCTGACTGCCGGGCGCAATCGTGGCGCGCTGCAGCGCAAACGGCGCCGCGTCGTTGACGACGATCTTCACGTCGCCAGCCTCCACGGGGCCGACGCCCAGGGCGAGGACTACCAACACCGCGAGTCCGGTCCGCATCACGACCATCCTCCTGTACTCCTCCGACGGCGCTCCGGGCGCGCGTGTTTACTGTGACACAATGCGTGCCTCGACCCCCTCCCAGAGTAGCTCCGCCCAGCGTGCGTAGCCTGCGTCAGACGGGTGGTAGCCGTCGGACCCGATGAGCTCGGGTCGGAGGGGGACTTCCCGCTGGCTCGCGGCGTACAGGTCGACGAGCTGCACGCCGTGGGCTCGGGCTCGACGCGCGAGCGCGTCGTTGAAGCGGACGGTGCGCGCGGCGACGGTGGCGCGCTCCCGGCTCCCATTGAAGCGCGGCGTCACCCCGAGGTCGGGGATCAGGTTCGCGACGACGACTGCCGTTGTCCCGTAGGTGAGCCGCCCGAGGATGGTCTCGAGGTTCTTCTCATAGGTTTCGACCGACACCCGTCCGGTAATGTCGTTGGGCCCGATCGAGAGGGTGACGAGGTGTGGACCCAGCGCGATGGCCCGGTCGAGCTGGCGCACGAGCACGTGGGCCGAGGTGGCGCCGCCCACGCCGAGGTTGGCGAGGCGCGCGTCGGGGTACACGCTGCGGAGGCGCGCGTAGACCCGACTGACGTAGTTTCGCTCGGGGCTCGACGCGCCGACGCCCTCGACCGTGCTGTCCCCGAGAGCGACGTACATCACGGCGGCGCCCCGGTCGGCCGGAAGGAGCCGCGTGCCGTTGTGGCCGCCCCATGCGCATCCGGCGACGAGCCCTGCGAGCGCCAGCATCGAACATCGCCGGGTCACAGACTCGCCTCGCCTACGGCTGCGGCTCGCCCTGCGGCCCCGCGACGCCCTGCGGCTCGCACGACCAGGATCACAGACTCGCCTCGCGGCGCGCGTCGCCGAGCCTCCGCGGCCGCCGCTCGGCTCGCACTACCATACCTGGAGCACGTTGTAGAGCGCGTCGCGCTCGACCGGGATCTTGCCGGCGTCCTTGATCATGCGGAAGAGCTGCTCGCGCGCGAGCCCGGCCGGCGTCTCGGCCCCCGCCATGTGCTGCACGCGCTCGTCCTCGAGCGTGCCGTTGACGTCGTCGGCGCCGAAGTGAAGTGCGACCGACGCGGTCGCCTCGCCGAGGAGCACCCAGTACGCCTCGACGTGCGGGAAGTTGTCCAGGAGAAGCCGCGCCGCGGCGATCGTCCGGAGATTGTCGGTGGGCGGCGTCGGCCGCTCCACGAGCCGGGTCGTCCCGACCTGGTAGGGGAGGGGAATGAAGGTGAGGAATCCGCCGGAGGCGTCCTGCTGCTCCCGGAGACGCAGCAGGTGATCCACGCGCTCGGCCAGCGTCTCGACGTGGCCGTAGAGCATCGTCGCGTTGGTCTTGATGCCGAGCGCGTGGGCGATGCCGTGGATCTCGCACCAGCGCTCCGCATCCGCCTTGCCCGTATAGCGGAGGCGCTTCGCCACACGCGCCGAGAAGATCTCGGCCCCGCCGCCCGGCATCGTCTGGAGGCCGGCGGCCTTGAGCCGCGTGAGCGCGTCCTTCGGCTCGATTCGGGAGCGGCGCCAGAAGTAGTCGATCTCCGCGGCGGTGAACGCCTTGATCTGAACCTCGGGGCGCGCGGCGTGGAGCGCGGCGATCACCCGCTCGTAGTACTCGAAGGGCCAGTCGGGGTGATGGCCGCCGACGATGTGGACCTCGCGCACCTCCGCGCCGACCATACCGACGATGTCCTCGACGGTGTACTCGAAGGCGCCGTCCTCCCCCTTCTTCCGGGCGAATCCGCAGAAGGCGCACGAGAGCACGCAGACGTTCGTGGGCGAGATGTAGCGGTTGATGACGAAGTAGACCCGGTCGCCCTCGCGGCGCGACTTGACGTGGTCGGCCATGCGTCCCACACCCAAGAGGTCGTCGGTCTCGAGGAGCTGGAGGCCGTCCTCTCGGGTGAGCCGCTCGCCGGCCTGGACCTTCTCCCAGACAGGCTCCAGCTTTCGATCGGAAAAGCGCACGATTCGGGCCCCTCCGTCAGATCGATTGGTCGGTCTGACTCTACCCTCCGGCTCCGGCGCCAGTCAAGGAACGCAGGCCCACCGGCAGGGGTTTCACGACGCGGGACCACCAGGCGAAGGAGAGGAGCGGCGACGCCGGAGCTCGCGCTGGATCCGGAGGTCTTCCTGCCGCATGGTGAAGCCGACCACGCCGGATGCGACGGCGAGGGCCAGGAAGAGGCCGACGGTCACATGATCGATCACCGTCTCGACACCGCGAAGGCCGAGGTACGTCGCGCCGATCGCGGCGACCAGGATGACGGCCAGGCTCGCGCCGCGCAGGAGCCAGCGTTCGATCAGCAGGCGCTCGAGCGCCTCGTCGTTGAGCGTGCGCCAGCTGTCGTCGCGCATAGCGTGGTTCCCCCAGAGTTGCGTTTCGGGTGGTACCTTATAGTAGTATCTGCGCAGCAATTGCGGGCAGTTAACCCATTGGCCGGAGGTCGCCGATGACGGCAATGTCTTCGGTCCGCGTCGACATCGTCACCTACGTCCCCACGCAGTACAACCACTGAAAGCACTGCGAAGTGACCTGGCAGGTCATGGGGCTCAGGCAGAAGGTGCAGCGGGAGATGGCGGATTCGGCCTTGCCGGATGACCTCAAGGCGGAGTTCCACAGCCTTTCGGAGTGGGCGCACACGCTCCCGGGGAAGTTCGCCGATCGCGTGCGCATCCGGCTGATCGACGCCGCTTCGATCGAGGGCTTCTTCCGATCGTTGCTTCACCGGTTCTGGCGGTACCCGGCCTTCGCCGTCGAGGGCCAGCGATACGTCGGCTCGGACTTCGTCCGGGTCGACGCCCTGATCGCGCAAGCGCTCCGACGAAAGGAGGAGGACGCGCGAGTCTCGACCAACGCCACCACGTCCCACTGACTCGGGAGGAGGCAGGATGAACACCTTATTGGCAGTCATCATCGGGGCGCTGACGGTGTACCTCGCGTACACCTTCTACGCCCGGCGGATCGACCGCCACGTCATCCAGTCCGATCCGAAACGCGCGACGCCCGCGACGCTCTACATGGACGGGGTCGATTTCATGCCGACCAACCGCAACATCTTGTTCGGCTACCACTTCAAGTCGATCGCGGCCGCGGGCCCCATCATCGGCG
>WNEP01001826.1_pt1 | contig 10651 bp, 6 predicted proteins | sample 5399961 | NCBI WGS metagenome assembly WNEP01 (sample SAMN13153329, study PRJNA577476) | soil metagenome | isolation source: 20 cm grassland meadow soil pre-rain plot 5 | place: USA:California | collected 2015-09-08 | reverse complement strand
ATTATAATTGGACTCCAAAGGTGACGGTCGGTATTGGCGGCACCGGCGGCTATGATTTTGTGGACAATCCAAATCCGGACCAAACCTTCGAACAAGTGAATGTGCGCCTCAGGTATGAGGCAACAGGCAAGTTGAACTTCTACGCTTCTGCAGGCGTTGAGTTCCGTCAGTTCGATGGCAACCGGAGTGAACGCACCTCCCCTACCTTTGAGCTCGGCGCCATCTACCGCCCGTTTGACGGCACAACTATCACCCTATCGGCGGGTACGCCGATCTTTAATTCCGGATTCTTCCCCGCGCAAGATTTCCAGGCGACAAACGTCGTGCTCCGGATTCAGCAGCGTTTGCTCCAGCGCATTTACCTCGGTCTCGCGGCGGGATATGAGAACTCAGATTATTTCGCTACATCCACGGGAGTGAATGCAACGCGAAACGATGACTACTATTTTGTTGAACCTTCTGTTGACGTGTTAATCACCAGATTCTTGAGCGCCGGCGTCTACTATCTCCACCGCCGGGACGACAGCTCGATCGCTTCTTTCAGTTTCTATGATAATCAGGTCGGCGTTCGGGCTACGATTAGATTTTAGCGAGGGTTTGAATCGCCTCCGAGCTGGAGCGCGCTGGCGGTGGTTGCCGGTTACGCTCGCATTCTACTTGCTCCCAGACTTTTTGTTAGCGCAAATCGCTCCAGGAACCTCTGCGTCACAGCCTGCCGAATCCGCCTCCATATTGCCGTCGCCCGCTGTTTCCGCGTTCACCCCAAACAGTGTCAGTGTGCCGCCTGGTTACATTTTGACCGCCAACGACCAGGTGGCGGTCGAGGTTTTCGGCGAGGACGATCTGCGCACGAATGGACGATTGAACCCCGAAGGCAACCTGAGCGTGCCCTTGCTTGGGTCGATCCATTTGGCGGGATTGACCCTGACCCAGGCAGCTTCAAAACTCACAGAGCTTTATGGTCGCGATTACCTGGTAAATCCAAAAGTAAACGTCATGCTTCTCGGGTATGCGAAACGACGCTTCTCGATGTTGGGTCAGGTAAGTCGGCCCGGCAGTTACGAAATGCCGGAGAGCAGTCCCGGCGGTATTGATCTCTTGGAAGCTATCGCGATGGCCGGCGGATACACGCGTATTGCCGCGCCGGAGCGCGTGACCGTGCGACGACATACCGCAACGGGTGGCGACCAGATTTTCAAGGTCAATGCGAAGCGGTTCACGAAGGGGACCGGCGGAGGATTTCACGTCGAGCCGGGCGATACCATCACCGTCGGGGAAAGTATTTTTTAACCAAAAAGTTCTTGCGACTGCACCTTTTCGAGCGCACTGCTCGGGTGTAGAATCTCGTTCGAGTTACGATTCCTCCTGTGGTTAATCCATCCTTGTCTGCAGCAACAGCCGCCACTGCGCCGAATCCGGGTAACAGGGCATTATCGCATTTGCCGGGAGAGTTCACAGAACTGAAGAGCGGGTTGGATTTTCGGCGTCTCTGGCATTCTCTGGTGGAACGGATCTGGATCGTCGCCCTTTGTGTACTGGCTGGTTTCTTCCTCGCGCTGGGTTATCTCGCGCGAACGCCAAAGCTCTATCAGGGACATACAGTGCTTGAAGTGCAGTTTCAGGAGCCGACTCTTGTTACTACGGAAGACTCCGCGGCGCGCATGCGCTCGACGTTTCTGGCCAGCCAAGAGGCGCTGCGAACGATTGAGCAAAACCTTACCAACCAAACCCTTCTTGCCCGAGTTATACGGTCCGAAGGCCTGGCCGAAGATGATGGACGCGCGCTTCTCGGGAACCAAAATATTGCAAGCCGTAGCAAGTCCAACGCGACGCCAGGCACCGGCCCGTCGCCGGGCACGATCAAAACTCAGAGCGCTGTTGGTGTGGGGACGTTTACGCCGCTCGAAGAAGCATTGGGCCGTGCCCTTGCAGGCATGGTAAACCCGGTGATTCGTCGCGGGACGCGTCTGATCGATTTGTACGTAACGAACCGCGACCCAGCCATGGCCCAGCGTCTCGCCGAGGCGATCGGACGCGAGTACATCCGCAATTCCATCGAACGCCGCGCTTCGCTCAGCGAGGAGTCATTGCGTTATTTGCTTGAGGAAGAAGAGCGATTGAAGGTCAATCTGCAAAAAAGCGAGGCGGCTGTTGCGGAATACAAAGCGAAAAATCCCGACGCCTTGCAACTTGGTGGCGGCACTGCCGCAACAGGGTCACAGCAAGGATCGGGCGCGGGGGCCGGTGGACCCCGGGGTGGCTTGGTCGAGGACAAGCTGCAAGAATTAAGCAGCAAATTGACCGCGGCAAAAGCCGACCAGCTTCGCCTCGAGGGCGAGCTCAAGCAAATCGAGCAGGCCGGCGAAAACATCGATGCTTTGCTTGCGATTCCAAGCATCTCAACGGCAGGATTGGTGATGGACGCGCAACGCTCTGTCACGCACGTAGAGGCTTCAATCGCCACTTTAGCTTTACGATACAAAGAAAAGCATCCCAAGATGATGGCGGCGCGGGCCGCTCTGGCAGAGGCGAAGGAAAAGCTTCGTCAAGCAGCCATGGCGCAACCTCCCATTCTGCGTAACGCCATTGAGCAAACCAAGGCCACCGAAGCCAGTTTGCAAGGGGCGCTGCAAGACCAGCAGGGCGTTGCTGTCGCGCTCAACCGCACAGCGATCGGATACCAGGAATTGGCCCGGCAAGCTGAGACCGATCGCGCGCTTTACGAAAGCGTTCTGCGCCAGATCAAAGACACAAGTTTAACAAAAGACGTGAAGACGAATGCGGTCAGCGTGATCGAGCATTCCCCGCTTTCGCATTCGCCTGTTAGTCCCAGCCCCACGAAGGCGATCGTCCTGGGTCTGCTGGGCGGGTTGGCCGTTGGACTCATGTTTGTTCTCGGCGCCGATACGCTCGATCGCTCCATCAAAACTGTCGATCACGCGGAAGGAGCATTTGGACTGCCCGTCTTTGCGGCCGTTCCGGAAACAACAGAGGAAGGCACAGTGCCTCGGTTAAAGCGGCAAAGCAGAGCTTGGGGAAGTTCGAACTACCGCGTTGTTGTGGAAACCCCCGAGAGCCCGGCCGCGGAAGCATTTCGCAATTTGCGCGCGGCGCTTTCACTTTTGGGACCAGAAGTCGAACGCAAGGTTTCACTTTTTACAAGCGCTCTGCCCAATGAGGGAAAAAGTTTCACCAGCGCCAATTATTCGCTCGCGCTCGCGCAACAAGGTTATCGCGTTCTGCTTATAGACGGCGATCTGCGCCGGCCGAACATGCATAGAATTTTCCACTTCCCGGAGCCCGCAAGAAAAAATAATTCCGAGGAGGAGGATGGGGCTCCGGGGGTCATGGACTGTCTGGTGGGAGAGGCAGATCTCAGTTCAGCAGCGCGTCCGATTCCAGCCGGAGAAATCGATATTGTTAGTGGTAAAGTTGCCGGGGAGGGAAACTTTCTCACTGCGACGGGAGGGCAACTTTCCGTGCTTGCAGGGGGACGACGCGCTCCCAATCCAGCGGAGATACTGGCCGGCCCTTTCTTTGGTCAATTAGTCGCCGAGGCCGCGCGACTTTTTGATCGAGTGGTAATCGACAGTGCACCGATACTCGCAGTCAGTGACACGCTGCTCATGATGCCGTATGTGCAGACCGCGTGCATTGTTCTTCGAGCAGGGAAAACGCCTCGCCAGGCGGTTCGCCGTGCAATTTTCTTGTTAACGAGTGCAGGGATTCGTCCCGCCGGCCTGGTTCTCAATCGATTGCGCCGGAGCGGCGGCGCTGGCCACTATTACTATTACGCTTCGCACGGCTACGGGGCCGACGAAGGGTCGTATTCTCGCGGCTACGGTTATCGATCGAGATCGTGTCACAAAGATAATGGCGCATCGTAGGGAAGATCAGGGTGATCAGTGATCCACGGGTCAATGGCCGGTACCCTATTTCCGCCGCCGCTGCAGTGACGGGCATGTCGCCTGCGGAAATCAAGGAATAGAAGCCGGCACGGCTGCCTCTACATGGGAAAGCTGTAATTGCCAGCCGCTATTCACTCCTTCCAAAAACTGCTTCCCCAGCAGAGGCCAAGATAGGTCGCTACATACAGTTGGATGGAGGCGATCTGAAGGGGAAAATCGACCAGCGCATGCAGCGCCACTCCAACCAACGCAATAAAAACGAAAGGCTGAAGTAAGCGTCTCCGCGGCGTCCAGTCTCGCGCGGCATAGTTTTTATAATTGCGAATCCCCACTGCAATTCCTCCGAAAAAGAGCAGCGCCCACAAAGTACTTCCCACCCAACCCCATTCCAGCGCGGTTTGCAGATAATCTTCGTGCAGGAACCTCCACGTGCCGGGAACTTGGTTGATCGACACGCCGTTGTAGGAGGGAAATACAACGCGAAAAGTTCCCGGCCCGAACCCGAAAAGGCCGACGTTAGGAAGGGCGCCAATTGCTACGCGCGCGGCCATCCAACGAGCGTCTTTTGGCACGTTTTGGGTCAACGTTTGCCACCGGTTGAGCGGTTGATCCAGATGAGCCGCCTGCGCCACCGCAATCAGGGTTAGGAGAATGGCGATCGCCCCCGCAAAAACGGCGCCTTTTCCCACGCGCGAAAGCTTTCGCAGAAGCGCCGGTCCAAACTTCAGGCAGATCGCAATCAGTAACAATAGCGCGATGAACTGGGCCATCCGCGACGTATTGGCCAGCACTGCGGCAACGGTCAAAACAAAAATGCTTATCCACATTGCACCCACCACAGGACGACCTCGCGCGGCAAAGGCGCGGATAGCGAGGCCGGCAGTTAATGGCCACACTAGGTTCAGGAACGCTCCGGCATTCGCGTGGTAATAGTACGTTGCAAAGAAAGTAGTTGCTCCCCAGACAGGCGCCGTCTGCCAGAAGATCATCTGCGCGCCCGTCGCTTTCTGGAGTAAACCAAGAAAGGCAATCGTGCCGGCGACGAGACCAATCGTGTACCACAGACGAAGTAACCACCGATTGCTCTGAGAAAGATCAACAACGAATAAAATTGCAAAAAGCAGCAGCGCCACTCGCATCATCCATGCGGCGCTGATCGCGTAGTCAACAGAACCAGTAAGATGCGGAGCGAAATTCCGCAGCGGCACAAACGTATAAAAATCCGAGTCGTAGATCGACTTCGCGTTGAGAGCCACCCAGCCGCCGATCCCTATCAGAGCGCATGTTAAGAAAACCAAAAGGCGCGGACGCGCCGGGCTTCGCCCGCTAACAACCAACTCGATGATCCAAAGAATGAACGCCGCCAGCAATAGCCAGTTGATTATTTGGATGCTCGCCGACGTGGTGCCACCGTATGCCCACGGAGCGTAAACGAGGGCAGCGAGAAAAATCCAGCGAGCTGTGGCGTGAAGCAAAAGCATGAATGGTTATCAGTTATCGATTATTGGCTCCACTACGGAGACCGTTTTCTGCGCTCGCTTTAAGTAATTCATGTATCCATCTAAAAGCTTCACTACGTGATCCACGAGATCTCTTCCCCGGCTAAGTAATGCGGCAGAGAGAAACCCTTCGTCGTGTCCGGTTATCAAATGATCGAGAATTTCCCAACACGATCCGCGCGTTACTACAAAACGTCGTATTGTCCAAAAAATGGAATCGTCCGTATCCCTCAGCGATGTTCGCCGTGGTTGAGCGTGCCGCGCGCAATAGCTGATCGCCTAATCGGTAGCGCTCATCTTTTGGCAAAACAGGGATCGCCTCTTTCGCGATAAACAATCGGAGAGTTCGGCACTCCTTCCAACATTCCAAGTCTGCAAAAGGTCTAATGACGGCCTGGCCATTTGGATTCATTTGCTCAGCGTATCAAAGACACCGAAAACAGGTAACAGAATCAGCGATGATGATTCACCGATAACTGTCAACGCTTAACTAATAACCCGCTGAGCTTCGCTCAGCGCCCTTTGCCGCAGAGCATCGTATGAACTGTTTTCAACACGATCATCGCATCGAGCTTCAGCGAGTAATGGCGGATGTAGTAGAGGTCGTACTGAAGCTTCTCGACTGTGTCCTCGTCGCTCTCGCCGTAAGGATAATTCACTTGCGCCCAGCCGGTGATCCCCGGTTTCACCAGCTGCCGGAAATGATAAAATGGAATCTTTTTCTGATACCGTTCGGCGCACTTGATCCACTCCGCGCGCGGGCCGATCAGGCTCATGTCGCCCTTGAAGACATTCCAAAGTTGCGGCAACTCATCGAGCCGCAGTTTCCGCAGCGATCGTCCGGTATGCGTTACGCGGGGATCATCCTTCCGCGTGTAAAGATCGGTCGTCTCCTCGTTCAGGTCGCGCATGAACATCGTGCGGAACTTGTATGCCGTAAAAATATGGCCTTCGCGCCCGACACGCGATTGCCGAAAGATTGCGGGACGGCCGCTCTCCATCCAAATCAGTAAGAGAATCAGCGGAAAGAGCGGGATGGAGATTAAAAGGAGAACGGCCGAAAAAATCACATCAAAGAGCCGCTTCAAATAGTGGTATGGGGAAATACGCGCCAGTTGAAAACCCATCTGCAGCGGCCAGAACGGATCGATCGTGTGTATCGGGACATGACGCCAGTGCGCCTCGTGAAATGATTCGAGGGTATAAACGCGCGTCCGCTGAAATTGAGTTCGCACTAAGCGCTCGAGCAGTTCGGGGCCGAGCCGATCAATACTCTCGGCTAAGATCACGCCGCTGTAACGTCCATCAAGTTGCGCAAGCCTGGTCCCGATGCCGCCTTGAACAATTGGCGACCCTGCGCCTGCGATTGCTGATCCGACACGCGCCACATCGTTGTCCACGAATTCCAGTTGCTGCTGATTCGGCGATTGTTTGTAAGCTTCATAGAAACGCGTCGCAAGCTCACCGCTGCCGATTACGAGAAATGCCCGCTGTGCGGCCGAAGCGGCAAAGAGCTGTCGGAAAAATCGCCGGTAAGTAAGGGATAACGGTAGGAAAAAGATGAAACTGATCAACAACACACCACGGCTGGGCTTCATTCCTGCGTCGAATGTCGCCGCTGAATAAATCAATAGCGAACTGATCCCTGCCGCTGCTACGACCGCAAGAATATGCTCGGCCGTGTAGATCAGACCTCGCATTTCGGTATTTCGGTTGTAACCGCCGATGATGTAAAGTGCTTGTAGAATAACGGCAAGCACCACGCAATCAACAAGCACAAACTCAAAGGGGCTGACAAAGAATTGGTCGCGGCGAATGTAGCCTACAATCCCATAAAGGACTACCCAGCACACGGTGTCGCACACGACGTAGAGCAAGGCAGCGATCCAATCGTGGTCGCCGACACTTCTTAAAGTTCCTCGCGATTTCTTATCAACGCTGCCCAAGGAGAATGCAGATTCATCCCAAACTGGCGGCTCACTCAAATCTTCAACCAACAATTTCGATTGAGGCGGATTTTGCGATGGTCGAGAGAACATGGACGTGCGATTTATTGAAGGGCGCTAGAATGTTAGCTTATGACGATCTGACATCATTTGTCATTGGGATTCAAGCCTCGCTCCTTGGAATGCTGACTTCTGCGCGCTGAAGTTCTGTCCTCCGATTCTTCGACTTCCGACCTTTGTTTTCTGCTCCCAAACCTCAGTCGTTCATTTCTGACCCCTAATAATAATTTCTGCGAGTTTTCAATAGTAACCAGTCGCGCATTTGTGGACTCAATCAAACAACATGCAATTTGGTGGGGCTGAGCGTCCCAGCACCCACTGATACACGGCAAACATCTGCGATGCGATGTGCGACCATGAGAAATTACCTATCACAAGATCGCGACCGCGACGGCCCATTTCTTCAAGCGCCGATTTTTCCAACGCGAACAGTTTTCCTAACGCCCCGGCGGTCCCTTCTACGGTCGCACTCATCCGGATCGCCGCCCCGTTTTCGAAACCCTCTGGGAGATTGCATTCCTGTGTCATTAACACCGGACGTGCATGCGACCACGCTTCAAGAACAACGAGAGGCTGCCCCTCGCTCAGCGACGGCAGTACGAAAGCATCAGCATTCTGGTAGGCAGTGTCGCGCGCTTCTCCAAAGAGTGGCCCTGTAAACTGTACCGAGTCGGCAATCTTCAATTCGCGGGTGAGTTGCTCCAGCTCCCGTCGATGTCCGCCTTGATCCCAACCAGCGATCACCAGGATCCAGTCTTTCTCGTATTTGAACGCTTTCTTCCATCCGCGGAGAAGAATGCTCAAGCCTTTCTTCGGATGCAGACGCCCCAGATAAAGTAAAACTTTGCGGTCGCTGGCTGCATGCGCGGCCGAGGGCGGCGTCCGATTAGTCGCGTTGCTCGCGCCTACTTCAACTCCGTTCGGAATAACGCAAACAGGATTTTTTAAGCCGAACGCCCGAATGGCTGCCGCTTCTGCTTGATTAATCGCGTGGATACAGGCGGCATTCTCCAAGTGCCGCCGTTCAAAAGCAAAACCTGCCATGATTTTTTTCCAACGCGAATTATGCAAAGCCCACGGATCGAGCATTCCGTGTGTCGAAACGACGTAAGGCCGCGGCCTGACGCCACCATTGGATTTGGACCACCGAACGGCGGCTACTGACAGATAGGTCCAAATACCATGCGTGTGAACAAGGTTGGGTGTCAGGGACGAAAGCTTACGCGATAGTTCCGGAGCATACCGGAACGCGGCATGTCTCGATGCCAGGAGATGAACAGATGAATTCCCCCATAGTCCTCGGTCTTCCGCCGAGAATTCATCTTCCACACCTATGATATCGACGTGAATTTCGTGCTCGTTTTCCAAGAATCGTGAGAGGTTTCGCACGCAATCCATCAATCCTCCTGCGCGCCGCGATAAGTAAGGCGCGAGCATCGACACTTTCAGGCTCATCGGTGAATCAGCGCTTTTAATAGAAGCGATGAGAGCAGGGTAGCGCGACATATCGGAGCAGCTTTGGCAACCTCGCTCGCGCGCTGTGCTCCGGTCGCGAAATGTGCCGGTGTGAAACCCGCGACAATACGCCGGCTTTCCTCTCCCATTTCTTCGAGGCGCCGTTCAGAGAGGCGCGACATATCTACCATCAACTGCCCGAGGCGTTTCACAGATGCGGGATCAAACGTAAATCCGTTTTTACCTTCAGCCACAAGATCAGGCACACAGCCGCATCGATTCGAGACGATTACAGGCAGGCCTGTTGCCATTGCTTCATTAACCACAAGACCCCATTGTTCTGTAACGCTCACGTGCACGAATGCATCAGCGAGCGCATAGTAGGCTGGAAGCTCTCGATATTGAATGAATCCCGGCAATAGAACGTGGCTACGCAAGTTGAGAGTTGAGAGTTGAGAGTTGAGAATTTCGCGTAACGGGCCGTCGCCGAGAAGAACGAGGTCCCACGGTGACGACCCTTCCAGTCTGCCCGCTAATTCGCGATAGCTCGCGTACGCGCGCAGCAAGGTGAGGAGATTCTTTTTTTCGACAAACCGGGCTGACGCGAGGAAGTACCTCTCCGGCAGATTTAATTCCCTCCGGAATGCCGCCTGGTTTGCGCGGACGTGCGCCGCGTTAGTGGCGAAATATTCGTTGTCCACCACGTCATAGCCAGTGAAAACCCGATCGCGCGGTAATCCGAGAGTAATCAAATATTCCTTTTGCAACTGTCCGCCAGCCAGCCCGGCGGAGAACAACGAAACAACCCTCCGCTTAATTAACTCTGCCGGCGCGTATCTCGCCTCATCAAACGCATTGCTTTCCGACATTACCACGGCGGGCCGTTGATTTCGCAGACACCATTCCAAGGCGACGAGCGACGCCGGCGTCGCCCATCCAGGAATCATCGCCACTGCCGGATCTACTTCATGAAGCGCATTCGCCATTCTTTCCCGAAGTCGCCCGCGCTTAAGACTACGACCATCCGGGACGTCCTCGAACAATGTTACTCTGCGGAATGCCCGCGGTTCGTCTATCCTCGTCCATTGGTACTCGCGCGTCATTGCACAGGTTTCCACCGCAACGACGCCAAACAAGCGTGCCGCGGCTTGGAGCCGGGCCCAATGATAGGGTCCTAACCGGTCAAAAAGAATTGCGATCGACCCATTTTTCACACCAAGCTGTGCTCGCCGTTCCTCCTACGTTCCATTTGAACTGGCACGCCACCGGCAAATGGCTGCCGGGATGGAATTCGTGCGAAAAATTCACGCCGCTGAAGCCAGAAAAGCAGGAGACATGGCCAGAAAGACATCCCGAACCAGGCATAAATGCCAGGAAGATCACCGCCGCGCAGCAATGGAACTATCGCTGCGGCAAGAATGCCGCGAGCCAAAAGACCTGTCAGAGGAACGATACGTGTGCTGAAAGAAACCAGGCGGCCAAAACCGAATCCGTAGATGATAGACAAAAGTACGACTCCAACCAATCCGCCTTCCTGATAAAACGAACCAAAGAGACTCGGGGAAATTCCAAGCGTGATCCCCGTGTCCGCAGTGATAATCCCCAGCTTGTTCATATAGCCACCGACTGGCTTGTCGGGCCACCAGCCGCGTGGAATAGGCCGCGCAAGGATCTCGAGATGCTCCCCACCATAACTGTAATCGAGCAGCTTCGGATAGACCTGCCGCAGAAGCGAAAAGCCATCGAGCATGTTGGCATCCTCGGCAAAAGCGAACCTTTCCCA
>WNEP01002548.1_pt1 | contig 10652 bp, 7 predicted proteins | sample 5399961 | NCBI WGS metagenome assembly WNEP01 (sample SAMN13153329, study PRJNA577476) | soil metagenome | isolation source: 20 cm grassland meadow soil pre-rain plot 5 | place: USA:California | collected 2015-09-08 | reverse complement strand
CAGCCATACTCGTACGCGGGCTCTGCGAGCACCAGAGTGAGACGGCTTCTGTCGCCAACGCGGCTGCACAAACGCTACGACATCTCGAGCTCATTTTCATCCTTCGTTGTGACCCCGAAGGGGCCATGAGTTACTCGTACCTCAGGGCAACCATGGGATCGACACGCATAGCGCGGCGGGCGGGTAAATACCCCGCCACCAGCGCCACCGCCGACAGCACTCCCACCGCTACCGCCATCGTGTATGTGTCCTGCGCCGCCATGCCAAACAACAAGCTCTGCAACAAACGCACTGAGCCCAGCGCCACTCCCACCCCAATCGCCACGCCCACGACCAGGATCAGTAGTACTTCGCGCAACACAAGTCTCAAGATTGATCCCGGCTGCGCCCCCAGCGCCATCCGCACCCCAAATTCCGTCTGCCGCTGCGTCACCAGATAGCTCACCGCCCCAAACAGCCCCATCATCGCCAGCAACAACCCCAGCATTCCAAAAAATCCAGATACTGCGGCCAACAGCCGCTCCTGCACGAGATCGTCACCCACTTGACCAGCAAGCGTACGAAAGTTCAGAGGAATGTCCTTACTCACCTCTGCCGCAGCCCTCCGTACGGGTTCAATCAGCATCTCGGGCGCGACAGTCGTTCGAAGCACGAACTCTTCAACAGATACGCGTGAAGGTATCTGGGCCGCGGGAAAGAACACTGTCGGCGGAACAACTTCTCGCACTCGTTCGTATTTGGAGTCCTTCACCACACCTACAATTTCTACTTGTTCCGGTTCGTCTCCCCACCGGAAATGTCTTCCCAGTACGTTCCCGCCTGGAAAGAATTTGCGCACTGCCGTCTCGTTCACGATCGCCACATGTGCGGAATTCTTCGAATCGTGTTCATCGAAGTCGCGCCCCTGCAGGAGAGGGCTGCGCAATACCGCGAAATAACCAGGACTCACGAAGTTGAGGTAAATGGATGCCTCATCGCCTGTGGGCGCATTGGGAGCATCTGTGTGAATGATTTGAAGCCAATTGTCATCACCAATGGGTGTTGTAAACGCACGGGCCGTCGAAAGGACGCCCGGAAGTGCACGCAGCCTCGGCTCGATCTCTTCATAAATCGCTGTTCGCTTTTCAGGTCCTGCCTTCGCCGTGTCTACCGCGAACCACGGTGGCGTCGCGCTGACCACCAAAACATTGCTACGGTCGAAACCTAGGTCAAGAGTCACCAGCTTCACAAAACTGCGGAGCAGCAGGCCACCTCCGATCAACAGCACGAGCGTAAGCGCTACCTGCCCGGCCACAATCCATCGGCCTGCTCCTAATCCCCGTGCATCTCCGGCGCAGGCCCTAGCCTTCATCGCCTCAATCAGCGCGATCCTCGTCGAACGAAATGCGGGCAACAGCCCAACCAGAATCGCCGTGAGAGCCGCAGACAGCGCCGTGAATACCAGCACCCTTGCGTTGATGGAAAGATCGAGAAAGACGTCGTTTTCTGCAGTAGCTAATTGCCGCACCAGTAGCGCGCCGCTCCACTTTGCAAACAGCACCCCAAGTCCGGCCCCCACAAACGAGAGCAGCACAGATTCTGTGAGCAGTTGACGAATCAACCGGCCCCGCCCCGCTCCAAGGGCTTTGCGGACGGCGATCTCCTTTCCACGGGCTGTGCCCCTCGCCAGCATCAGGCTTACGATATTCGCGCACGCGATGAGCATCACCACCGCGACGATGACCATCAGCACGCGCAACGCCTGCCCAAACTCGCCGCGCAGTTCTGAAGTTCCCACACCCGCCGGAACGCTTACCAGTTTTGCCCTCAGGAATCGCCGTTGACCTTCTGCATCCCAGCCCGGTAGCGCCGCATTCATCACTCCGGGCGAAAGTGCTTCTAGCCGTGCATTCAGTTGCACTGGTGTTATTCCCGGTTTGACGCGGCCCATGATGCTCAGCCACCAACGCGAGCGGCTCTCTGTGTTTCGCTTATCGAAGAGCGCGCTCGCGCAGATCGGCACAGCCACGTCAAACTTCTTCCCTACCTCGACGCCGTAGAAGCGCGGCGCGCTGACACCGATCACCTCGAACGGTTGCCCGTACAAGGACAGCGTCCTGCCCAGTACGTTCCTCTCGCGACCAAAATTTGTCTCCCAGAATCCATAACTCAACACCGCAACGGGAGCGCAGCCCGGTCGGTCATCCGCAGCTGCAATCAACCGGCCTTCTGCTGCATTCACTCCGAGCGTGGTGAAGTAGTTCCCACTCACGAACAAGCCCTGCACCGCTCGAACGTTGCCGCTCCACTCCAGCGTGAATGGTTTCGAACGGCTCCAGGCAAACACTCCCGCGAAGGCCTCCTCCTGATCACGCACGCCTTCCCACAGAGCATTCGTGAAACCATCGCGGGCTTTGTCCTCGGGCTCCTGACGCAGAAGCAGCACCAGCTCTTGCGGATTTCCTACCGGCAACAGCCGCAGCAGCACCGCGTCCATCATGCTGAAAATGGTGGTAGTGGCGCCGATGCCGAGCGCGAGCGTGACAAGAGCAACAGCGGTGAAGCCGGGAGATTTGCGCAATATGCGCAAACCAAAGTGCAAATCCTGTACGAAGTCCTGAATCAGATTTACACGCCGCGCGTCGCGGCATTTCTCTTTCGTCTGCTCGATACCGCCCAGGTCGAGTCGCGCCCGCCGTCGCGCTTCCTCTGGTGCCATCCCTTTTGCGACGTATTCGTCGGTTTTTCGTTCGACGTGGTCGCGCAGCTCGTCGTCCAGTTCCTGGTCGGCCTGCGCCCCGCGAAACAACGACCGCAGTCTTAGGGGAATCGTGAACAGCCAATGTTCCGGTCGCATTCTCCGGCCCTCCCTCACTCCTATGAAAATAGCTGCCTATCGCGTTGAAAACAAAGCATAGGTGCCTGGGTCCATTTTCATCCTTCGTTGTGGCTCTCCGAGAGCCATGAGTTACTCCTATGAAAATAGCTGCCTATCGCGTTGAAAACAAAGCATAGGTGCCTGGGTCCATTTTCATCCTTCGTTGTGGCTCTCCGAGAGCCATGAGTTACTCGAATCTCAGGGCTATCATGGGATCGACGCGCGTCGCGCGCCGCGCGGGGATGTAGGATGCTGCCAGCGCTGAGAGGACGAGGGCCACCACCACTGCTGCGAAGGTCTCTGGGTCGCCTGGTTTGACTTCGAATAAGAAATTCGCAAGCACGCGCGTTAAACTGAGCGCGCCGGCTCCCCCCAGAATGATTCCCATCGAAATCAGAACGAGCGCTTTTCTCAGGAGCATCTGTAATACGTCAGCACTCTGCGCGCCCAAAGCTATGCGGACGCCGATCTCTTGTGTGCGTTGCGCGACCGAGTAAGCCAAGACGCCATAAACGCCCACGATCGTCAGGACCAACGCAACGAGGGCGAATGTCATCAGCAATTTCGCCTGGAAGCGCGGCTCGGCGGTCGTCGTAGCAAGCAGGCTATCCATGGAAGTGATCGACACTGGCTGGTCCTTATCAATTTCTCGCAGAATGCTCCGCATCCCGGCAGCAACGTTTTCGGAAGGCGATGCGGTTTTCACGACGAACGTCATATGGCTGAGAAGGAATGGGTGCGTGATCTGAAGATAGGACTGGTAAATTGCGGGATCGGATTTTTCCGCCAACCCTTTTTGCTTCACGTCATCTGCAACGCCGATGACGGTGAGCCAGTCTCCAGGTCCAGGATCATCTTCCATCGAGATGCGCTTCCCGATCGGATCTTCGCCAGGCCAGAGCGTTTGCGCGACGGACTGGCTCACGACAACGACCGCTGGCGCAGTGGCAGTATCGCGTTCGGTGAACTCACGTCCGCGGAGCAAGTGGATTTCCATCGTCCTAAAATAACCGAAACTCACGCAAGGCTTATCGACGATGAAGCCCTTCGGCCGCAAACCGCCTTCGACTTGGAAATCGCCTCGGGTCAACTCTTCGGCGAGCGGAAGGTAGTTCACCAGCGCGGCAGCGAGCACGCCTGGCAGCCGGGAAAGCTCTGCCATCGTTCGTGTATGAAACGCTTGCAACTGAGCCGCTGCGCGATAATTAGAATCGGGCAAGTCGACCGTGAGAGTGATCAGGCGCTGCGTCGAAAAACCAGGATCCACACTCCTCAGACGCAAGAAGCTCTTCAACATTAAACCAGCGCCGGTAAGTAGGATGAGCGCGAGGGCGATCTCTGAAATGGTCAGTGCGCCTCGAATACCTTCATGGCTCCGAGTCAGGGTGCGTCCCGCCGAACTCAACGCCTCGCGCGTGCTATGTCGCGTAGCCCGAAACGCCGGGGCCAAGCCGAACAGAATGCCAGTAAGAATCGAAAGGCCAGCGGTGAAGGCAAGGACCCAACCATCGATCCGAATCATCTCCGTGCGCGGCACTGTTCCCACAGGCGCGAGAGCGGTGAGGGCCGGCACACCCCAAAAGGCCAGTAACATTCCAGCCGTGCCTCCCGCGAGGGAAAGCAAGATACTCTCTGTTAGCAACTGACGCACCAGCCGCCAACGGTTTGCGCCCAAGGTGCAGCGCACCGCGATTTCATGTCCTCGGCCGGCTGCCCGGGCCAAAAACAGATTGGCCACGTTCACGCAGGCGATCAGCAGAACGAACGCCACCGCGCCAGCGAACACGAGCAGCGAGCGACGAATGTTTGCAACGAATAAATCCTTTAATGGAATAATTTGCGGCCAACGGTCGCTTTTGTCCTCGCCTGGACCGAGAGGCAGCCCGTCGGCGAAGGTTTCGAGTGCAACGTGCGCCTGTTGAGGCGAGACGCCGGGTTTCAGACGGCCCACTACTGGCCGAATGAAGGAATTGTGACCGATTTGCACGGCCAGCGGCATCCATACCTTGACTTCGGGCAGTGCAAAGCCGACGGGCATGATGCCAATCACGGTGCGGGCCACGCCGTCGAGGCGAATTGGTTTCCCTACAATTTGCGGGTCAGACCCAAAGCGCTCCTGCCAGAGGTTGTTGCTGATTACGGCGATATTGTCGCGGCCCGGCTGATCTTCTCCGGCAAAAAATTCTCGACCGATTGCGGGGTGGGTCCGAAGCGTCGCAAAAAAATCGGTCGTGACATACGAGACGGGAATTTGGACCGGATCACCCGCGTCAGTAAGATTTGCCCTATCTCCTCTGGTAAACATCGCTGTGCGCTCGAACACCTGATCCTGACCACGAAACGCGAGGTAATCGCGATCGGAAACGCCGGGTTCCCATCCGAAAGGGCCAACTCGCGGCACCAGCGAAACCAGGAACAGACGATCCGGTGCCGGGAACGGCATGGGCCGCAACAACACGCCGTTAACGACAGTGAAAACGGCCGTGTTAGCGCCGATGCCAATGGAAAGTGTTAGGACGGCAACGGCGGTGAACCCGGGAGATCTGCGCAGCATCCGCAGCCCGTAGCGCACATCTTGCGCAGAGTCCTGAATCCAGTTCACGCGTCGCGCGTCGCGGCATTTCTCTTTGGTCTGCTCGATACCGCCCAGGTCAAGTCGCGCGCTGCGGCGCGCCTCCTCTTGTGTCATCCCTTGTGCGACATATTCCTCGGTTTTTCGTTCGAGGTGGTCGCGCAGCTCGTCGTCAATTCCTGGTCCGCCTGCGCCCAGCGAAACAACGACCGCAGCCGCAGTGGAATCGTGAACAGCCAATGCTCCGGTCGCATACTCCAACTCTCCTTTACTCGTACCTCAGAGCGACTATCGGATCGACACCCATCGCGCGACACGCGGGCAGATAGCACGCCGCCACGGCAACCGCCACAAACAAAATTGGCACTGCGGTGAACGTCAACGGATCATTGGGCGCGACCTGATACAGCAATGTCGTGAGCGACCGGGTCGCTGCCAGCGCCACGACGATGCCCACCGCGACTCCTACCACCGCCAGCTTCAATCCACTGCCAATGACCATGCGCAGTACCTGCACCGGGCTTGCGCCCAGCGCCATGCGGATGCCGATTTCGTGGATCCGTTGCGAAACCAGATGGGCCATTACGCCATAGATTCCGATCGTCCCCAAAAACATGGCCAGCGCGCCGAAGAAGACCATGAGCTTGGTCATCACGCGGTACCCTGCGTCCACAACAGCTATCAGGGTTTCGAGGGGAGCCGAAGAAATCGGCTGGTCGTTGTCTACCGACCAAATCGCATCGCGGATAGCGGTGGCCATCATCGTCGGATCAGCGGATGAGCGCACAACGAACGCCAGAGTCGAGGAAGGAAATTGGGCTAGGGGAACGAACATCAGCCATCCGCCTCGCTCTCGCAGGTGATCTCTCATAATGTCCCGTACTACCCCCACAATTGTGGCGACGGTATGTTGTTCGCCAAATCGAATTTGTCGTCCAATGGGATCTTCATTCGGCCAAAATTCCCGCGCGAAGCTTTGCGTGATAATCACGACTGGCGAACTTCCTTGCGAGTCCGCAGAATTAAAAAAGCGGCCTTTGACCAGCCCAATCTGCATCGTCGAAAAATAATCGGGGGAGGCGGCCGCAAAGCCTGCGCCAGTTCTTTCTCCCGGCTGAGAAGGCCTCCTAACGGCTTCCACTTCGACGCCCTGGCCAAAGCCGCCGAACGGAACGTTGCTGGCCGCGCCCGCCGAAGCTACCCCCGGCAACGCACGGAGGCGCGCCAGAACTTCTTCACCGAAATTTCTCTTCTGCGAGTCATTTATGTATTTCGTCCTGGGCATCACAAGTTGCGCAGTCATGACGTTTTCCGGGTTGTAACCGGGGCTGGTGCGTATGGAAATGATGAAGCTCTTAACCACCAATGTCGCTGAGATGAGCACAACCACAGCGAGCGCTATCTCCGAAGCTACGAAGATTCGCCGCAAACGTGCGCCCCGTTGGCCGCCCGACGCCTGGCCTGACGCTTCCTTGAGCGTCTGATTAACGTCTAGCCTTGCATTCTGGAACGCCGGCGCCAGCCCGAACACTAACCCACACACGAGTGCAATTCCGAGCGTGAACGCCAGCGTCACGAAATCCAGGTCAACGTGTCCGTAATTGATCATGTATCCGCGAATGCGGCCCGGAATCCACGACTCGATCAGCCTCATCAACCAAAAGCCGAAAAGAGTTCCGGCGACTCCGCCCAGGAAAAAGAGAAGCAGTGATTCCGTCAGAAGCTGCCCAGCCAGCCGGCCTTCGGTCGCGCCAAGCGCCCCGCGTACGGCGAACTCCCTCGTGCGGCTTGTCGCCCGAGCCAGCATCAGATTTGCAACGTTCGCGCAGGCGATCAAAAGGATTAGCCCTACGATCACGAAGACAATCATCAGCTCAGGCCCTCCTTCTTTTCTGCGAATATCCCAGGTCATGGAGTTGACAAGCCAGGTGAGATTGGCGTTCGTCTGTGAAAACTGCTTTTCAAGGCCTGAAAAAAACACTCCTGCTTCCGCTTCAGCTTGCTCTTGCGTCACGCCGGGCTTCAGTCGGCCAAATGCAGGAAGCCAGCTACCGCTGCGGTCCGCACGCTGCTTATCGGTGAGCGCCAGCGGCGTCCATAAATTCGCGATGCCCATTAGCGGAAACTGAAACGTCCCCGGCATAACACCGATTACCGTGTACGCTTCGCCTCCAACGGTTATGTTGCGTCCGATAATTTTCGGGTCGCCGGCGTATCGGCCTTGCCATAATCCCTCGCCAAGAATGCAAACGTGCGGAGCGCCTGAGCGGTCGTCATCTGGTATAAAGGTTCGCCCTAAGATGGGCTTGGCGCCCAGCGCATCAAAGAAATTCCAGGTCACTCGCCCGCCGTCGACTAACTCGGGATGCCCGTCACCCGTGAGATTGAGACCCGCACCAGCCCAAGCTACGATTTGTTCGAACGAAGTGTTCTGCCGCTGAAAGTCGAAGAAGTCGGCAGGGGAGGTGACGTGCTCGCCGGTCCATCCGTTTTTCTTGTCATGCGTCGCGAATACCATCAAACGGTCGGATCGCGGATAGGGCAACGGTTTGATAATCCAGGCGTTGATACAGCTGAAGATGGCAGTGTTTGCGCCAATCCCGAGGGCTAGCGTCAGGATCGCGACGACAGTGAACGCGCGGCTCTTTGCCAGCATTCGCAAGCCGTAGCGCAAATCCAGAATCAGGTCTTGAATCCAGTTGACTCTGCGCGCGTCACGGCATTCTTCCTTTACCTTCTCCACGCCGCCCAGGTCGAGCCGCGCGCGCCGGCGCGCCTCTTGTTGCGTCATTCCTTTTGCGAAATATTCCTCGGTTCTTCGTTCGAGGTGGTCGCGCAGCTCGTCGTCCAAATCCTGGTCCGCCTGCGCCCAGCGAAACAAGGACCGTAGCCGTAGGGAAATCGTGAATAGCCAATGCTCCGGTCGCATATGAAACCTCCGTTTCGCTCCGCGCGACGCTCACGCCTCTTTAAGCTTAATGACCCGCGAAATGGCGCTCGAAAGCCTGCCCCAGTTATCTGCTTCTTTTTCGAGCTGTCGCCGCCCGAGCCGCGTGAGCGAATAATATTTTGCGCGCCGACCATACTCGGACGTTTTCCATTCGGCTGTGATCCAGCCCTCTTGCTCCAGCTTGTGCAACGACGGGTACAGCGATCCGTCGCTCACCTGCAAAACGTCGCCGGACACCTGCTTTAATCGCTGACTCACAGCGAAGCCGTTCATCGGCTCAAGCGCAAGAATTTTCAGCAGCAACATGTCCAACGTGCCCTGCACAAGATCGGAAGGCTTGCTCATGTCTATGTCCTCGGTAACCGAGACTAGCACCTCTGCGCTCGGTAAGCAAGGGGAGGTGCTTTTTCGGGGCGCGAGACTGGCGGTTTGCGTTCCCGAGACTAGCACCTCTGCGCTCGGTAAGCAAGGGGAGGTGCTTTTTCGGGGCGCGAGACTGGCGGTTTGCGTTCCATTCAACGTGCTCCTGAGCAAGGAATCCGAGTCAGAGAGGCTTTCGTCTCTCTGACTCGGCTAGGTGGATGTGGCAGCCCTTCATTCGGCAGCTTCGGGCAACTCTTCGATGTTCTTGTATCCGTTGTTGCCCTGACCGACGTTCACCAGGCAGGGAAGATGGAGTTCCATCACGGCTTCGATCTCGTTCGCCGGAATGTCGTAACCACTCGCTTCCAGACGCTCCGCCAGCTCTTCGGGACGGCCGAACACGCGCACCGTCTTGCCGCCGACATCCACCTTGAGAAAAAGAGAGTCGCCCTGACGGGTTTTCATGCGATCAATCTTGGTGATGACCGCATGAACAGGACTCCCTTCAGTGGCGGATGTGGCACGAGACTTGATCGGCTTTGTTTTTGCCGCGCTCGGTGAAACAGCTTCCCGAGCATAGATGGCAACCTCACTGTCGATCCTTATATCAAACACCAATGGCTGCGTGATTTTCCAAAGACTCGCGCTCGCTGCGATATCCTGTCTGACCTCGGCAAACTTTCCGAGAAATCATTCGGCTTCCTTACATCGAAACTAGCTTCGAGGATCCGATCGTGTCACTGCAACCGAATGCGTTCCGAATATGAGACCCAGTTCACTTTCACAGTCTGATTACCCGTAAAATCGGCCCCGTAAGAATTCGCCAGCTACAGGTTATAAGCCTCAGTCTGGAAAACGGATATAACGGATATTCCTATTCATTGACAAGTGACAATTGTCGCTGTACACTGACCCCGTGATCGTCAGCTTCAAGCACAAGGGCCTGATGCGGCTGTTCGAGCAAAACGATCGCAGCGGCCTTCGCGCCGACCTGATCGAGAAAATCGACCGCATTCTGACAGTACTGGACGCCGCTTCCGCCCACGCTTACGACGTTGCCTTGGTTGACTACCATTAGGAAGGAGAATACTTATGCCCATGAAGAGCCCGGTGCATCCTGGGAAGATTATCAGGCACGATTGCCTTGTACCGCTCGGGCTTACCGTCACCGCCGCTGCCAAGGTTCTCCGTGTGAGTCGGCAGGCTCTGAATAACCTTCTCAATGGCAAAGCGGGCGTTACGCCGGAAATGGCCATCCGGCTGGAAAAGGCTTTCGGTGGCACTGCGGATACGTGGCTGCGGATGCAGATGAACTATGACCTTGCGCGGGCGATGAAGGCCGAAAACAAGATCAAAGTAACGCGCTACAACCCGCCCGTGCGGCAGCCTGACCCCGGCGACGGTAACAAGTGAACTGTTGCCTGCACTTTTTAACACCTTGCACCCACACCTGCCCTTGCCCCTACCATGGGATCGTATGTTCTCCCAACAAGGGGATGCCGACTGGTTCGATTTTTGGCTGAATGGGCATGAAGATCCCGGCCCACGAAGGCCGATCAGTACATTTGATGGCGTTAACTCCACAAGCTCCAAAAAGAGAACGAAAAGAAGTCAAGAGCCCCAGCCAACTGACGGCGCTGTCACGAAAATGTCACGCGAAGCGCGGCAAAGCGCAGCAAACTGCGAACAAAAGTTGAATACCAAAGGAGAAGTTGACTCGGCACGTTTGGTCAGAACTTGCCGATTTCCCTCGGTTAGCGCCAACTCTGGCAAGATTTGATGACATCACTTCGACGGCTGTTAACCGAAGGGTTGCAAAGGCCCAGAAGCATCGGCGTAGGCGCTAGGCCATTCCTGCCTTCGGTTGTGGGCTGCATCGCGGTCCACCGTTTGGTCAATCTAGGCCGACG